>PVBE011787681.1_pt1 | contig 30512 bp, 21 predicted proteins | sample 1631181 | NCBI WGS metagenome assembly PVBE01 (sample SAMN08397723, study PRJNA350692) | Marine metagenome, whole genome shotgun sequencing project. | isolation source: water | place: Pacific Ocean | collected 2012-04
AAAGGTTTAACAAGCCACTGCGTCCGCGCAAGCCCTGGGAGGGGGCTTGCGGGCCGCTTGGCGCAATTACAATAACAAAACCACATCGGGCGCTAGCCTTTTCAACCGCCCAAGCGCTAGCGTTTTCAAACGCCGTTCACATCCGCTCCGGCTGCGCCGGCGAGGGAAGCACCAACCAGCCGATGCGTTTCGACGCTATCCCGCCGCCGCAGCGGTCGGTTGTCATCATCAAGCACGGCGGTCTGACAGGTTGGATTCGCCGCTTTCGTGAATTGGGTTACGAGCGAATCGTCGTGATCATTCCAATTCGAGAGCCGAACCATCACGCTGCAGAATATCGAAGACCGCGTTGTGGCGCGCGCCATCGTCCAGATCATCCAGCCCATCCTGGACCCGAACTTCGATACAGCTTCCTTTGGTTACCGTCCGGGGTTGTCTCGGATGCATGCATTGGCAACCGCGGAAGTAAACGTGACGAGCGCGCGACGGATGTGTTTGGTAGTGGACGACGGCAAAAACGCGTTCGACAACATCTCGCGGAATCGGTTGCTAGATGTCCTCAAGCTCAGTTTGCCGGACAACGTGTCCAGTCTCATCAGCCTTGTTATGACCACTGACTTGAAACGGGGAGTCCGGCAAGGTTCGCCGCTGTCTCCGCTGCTCCTGAATGTCCATTTGGACCATTTTCTGGACCAGCCTTGGAAACGCCGACATCCAGACGAACCGCTAATTCGATCGGCGGACGACATCTTGATCTGCTGTGGCAGCGTTGGACACGCGCGGCGAGCTTATCACGACCTGGAGAAGACGATGACGGCGGCGGGAATGCCGCTTAAAGGCAACGAAGCCACCGCCATCGTGGATCTCTCCAGGGGACAGAGTGCCGATTGGCTGGGCTATCAACTCAGTTACAAGGCAGATGACCTTGTCTGCAGAATTGCGGAACGGGCATGGGGAGCATTGCCTCTCCGCCTGGAGCATGCGCACAGCAAGCCTTGCTCGCCCTTGGTGGCGAACCAGGTCATTGAAGGCTGGATCGATCAACTGGGGCCATGTTTTAGATACGAGCATGCCGACGACGTCATAGGTCGCGTACGCGGCATCGCCGCCGACCTGGCATTTGACGAAATTCCCACCAACCAAGAACTACGACAGCGCTGGCGGGCAGCATTTGATCGCTGGTGTGTCGTTCGTGACCGAATTCGGTCTGCAAAGAAATGCAGCCCAATCATTTAATGCAAGGAAGCGCCCTGTTTTTATTAAGGAAGTATTTGATGGCGAAGAAGAAGAAATCGAAGAAACTGACGCTGCCACTGAAGTGGCATGGGGGCAAGAACTACCTAGCCTCCGGAATTATCGAGTTAATGCCACCACATTTGCACTACGTGGAGCCGTATTTCGGTGGTGGTGCGGTGTTGCTCGCGCGCGATTTAAGTCGCAACTGGTACGAGGGTGCCAAGGATTGGTCGGACACTGCAGCCCAGCGTGGTAGTTCGGAAGTGGCCAACGACGTGAATGGAGAACTGATCAACTTCTGGCATGTGCTGCGGTACGAACGCAAGTTCGAGAAATTCGTGAGATCAGTCCAGGCGATTCCGTTCTCGGAAAAAGATTGGCAGGATGCATGCGAGTGCCAGGACGGCAAAAATAGCGTGACCAGGGCTGTTAGATTCTTTGTCCGCTGCCGACAGTCACTGGCCGGACGTATGAATAGCTTTGCCCCACTTTCCCGTTCACGGACTCGCGGGAACATTAATGAGCAAGCCAACGCTTGGCTGGGTGCGGTTGAAGGCTTGCCCGCAGTGCATGAACGTCTAAAGAGCGTCGTGATACTCAATGACGATGCGTTGAGCGTGATCAGAAAGCAAGACTCGCCGAAAACGCTGCATTATCTGGATCCGCCATACCTTCACGAGACACGGTCATCGAAGGACGTGTACGAGTGTGAGATGACCGACGAGGACCATCGACAGATGCTGGAGACGATCCAGAACGTCGAGGGGAGTGTCGTGTTGTCTGGGTACCACAGTGCCTTGTACGACAAGATGTTGCGAAATTGGAACCTCAAGGAGTTCGTCAAACCCAACAACTCCGCAGGTGGGAAAGAGAAGCGAAAAATGGTGGAATGTCTTTGGATGAACTATTAGTTCCTTCAAGGTCACCTCGATAATCCCGGGCCCAAGACACAGGAGAAGGGATTGTGTTGTACGGGCGCTGGACATGATGTCCGGCGCTCGTGACCATTTAACCGTTTACTCAGTCACGCACGTCACAAATTGACCAAAGCGAAGTCGTGTTGGGACAAGAAACGCTACGCGGTAGAATAGTAAGTGAAGGATCGATACACATCAAACCATGGATGGTTGAAAATATGCTTGCGGAAATGGAACACTCCTCATCGTTCTCATCTTGCGACAAAACCGCACCAGCAGGCGTCGAAGCGAAGGTGACGCGCCCCAAGGCACAGATCCTGGCACACTATCGACGTTACGATCCACGGCGTCGACTTGACTGGCGGTGGCATTGGGCAGGTCAACTTTTCAAATGCGGCGAAGAGCCCGACCCCGTTTTCGATGACGGCTGGACCCGCCGAGCGTTCGACTACCAGCGCCTTGTGGACGACCATCCAGCTGAAACGTTGGCAGACACGATGCCGGACATTCACGCCGCCTGCCAACTGAGTGCGACGGAAGGAATACACCGTTGGGAACTGGATGCCCGCATCTTGGCGCGTGAATCACCGGAGACGATCCAGTCCAAGACAGGTATGGCTGCGACCGTCATCGAGTGCTACGAAGCGATGTTCTTCAATGTAAATAGCCGGATTGACTGTGCATCCTACATTGAGTCCAAGGCGATTGGGTGGTGTCCCTTCGACGGTCGGGATGTGGCCACATTCTGGAACCACTTCGGCTATTTTTATGGCCCCTATTTTCTGGATAAGGTCATCGATGACTTTCGGGCAACCGGCAAACCAGATTACACACACCTTAGTGTCGACCGTGCCTGGTGGAAGGGTCGGACACGATTCCAACGCACCATGGATCGGTCGTTCGCACTACTGATGTTTAGCGTTAGCAGCCTGAATCTCACCGCATTGTTTCGACTACAGCGTGTCTACAGGATCCTCATTGAAGGCGGCGAGACTTTGACCCGACATGACGACATTGAGGATCTAGTGGACGAAGCCATGGGCGATTTATTCTCGACAATGTCGGAGGCCGACGCGGACGCCGGCGTCGAACCAAAGGAGGAGTACGTAGCCTAATAAAAGTGCAATCGGTTTGGTCCACATAACCGCGATTGTGCGATGACACCCCGGTAGTACACGCCATGGCTTTGGAAATTCGAGACGGACGACCATATTACTATCGAAGCAAACGACAAAATGGCAAAGTGGTGCGCCAGTACGTCGCGAGTGGGCAGATGGCCGAGTTATTGGCCGAACAGGATGCGAGAAAACGCGAACAGCAACAGGCAAGGCGAACAGCCATGGAAGAAGAGCGATTGGCATTCGCGGCAGCAAGGACACCTCTACTTAACTTCACAGTCGGGGCGGAGCTACTTTTCCAGGCGACGTTATTGGACGCTGGCTACCACCGACAGAACCGAGGTCCATGGCGCAGGAGAATGAAATGATCAAGGCAGTAAACGATAAGACAGCGATGCCAAATCAAGAGGAATTCGCGGAACTCGTCAAGCGCGCCAACGCCGGAGACGACAATGCATTGGCGATGATGCGACAAACGCTCGATTCGTGTCCGGAGATCTGGGAAAGTGTTGGCAACCTGGCCACACACGCACAGCTGAGCATGGTGAAGTTGATTGCTGGCGACAACAGACTGGTCAGCGAGTCGTTGCTTCGCAAGGCTGAGCAAATGAAAACAGAGTTGTCTAGTCCGTCACCGTCGAAACTTGAGGACTTGGCGATCGAACGCATCGTCGCCTGCTGGCTGGAAATGGAATATTTGGCGACGACCTATCCAGTGGCCAAGGGCGATACTCTGGGGCAAGCGCGATTTGCGTTGAAGCAAAAGGAAAGTTCCGAACGACGGTTTAATGCAGCCATGAAGTCGCTGACGACACTGCGTGCGTTGCTGCCGAGCGGGGACGTTCAGTCGTCCGATCACTACGAGACGAAGGAACACGCCCGAACGAAGTCTCATGTAAACGGTCAGCAGAGCAAGCCTCACCAGGGAATGAACGGTAAACGCAAGCCGCGTGTTAACAGCCATCCCAACAACCGGTTGAAGGCTTACCTGGAAGAGTCCGAGCCGGTCACCGTCTGACCGGGCTTGACCGGATTTTGCTGGTGATTTCGTCGGCTGATTCCTCACAACACGGCGACAACTTGCGATCGACCGGCTGGTGGTGGAACGCAAAGAGGCGATCAAAGGCAGCTCCGTTGGGTCTTGATTGGGCAGCAAGAGGCACGGACGGTTTCTTCAACACTGCAATACGAATGTTCGACTCTGGGGCCAAGCGTCGGTCGTGATCGCCTCGGTTGGAAGCCTTCTGCTGTGACTCAGGTCGTTTTGACCTGTGCGCTCAGCTCCGCGTCAAGTGGCTTCGGTCTTTCCCCCACCGAAGCGCGCCCAGGTAAAGCTCCAAAGTACATCGATGTCGACACCGAAGCGCGCAGCGCAATCCGCCAAACAACGTCGGGTGCGCCCACCGGAGCCGCGAAGGCCAACTTCCTAAGGCGCGTCGGTCGCGATGACCGAATGCACGAAGCGAAAGAGCTCAAGTGCAGTTTTGACTGCGCTTCGGGAATTGGTCCGAGTTTTGCTGTCGAGACCACGAAAATCAGGACGACTACGCGCAATTAGTGCTCTCGGACTGTTTCACCTCCGCGCCCAAGCGTGGATGGCTAAACTGCTTTCGAGGTGCCAAATCGAAAGCACTTGGGGGAGCAATGATGAGGACTTACGGCGAATAACCGCAGCCCGTTGCCGTGGTAGGCCGATTGCACCATCGTCTGATTCCATTCGGAGCCCAATCCCGATGCCGGAAACACTTCCGGTGGAAAGCCACCCCGTCTCAGCCAGTTGACCAGCGATTCGCTGGCATCCTGCATCACATACCGAGCAGAAGTCCACAAACGAGAGCGCAAAATGGCTCACCCGGCAACGCGACAATGCAAAAGCGCCGTCGATGAATTGGCGTATCAAAAGCTCCTTTTTGGATCGCCACGGCTGTGGCATGATGAGGCATGAACGATTTTCGATTCGCACACCATTCCGATGAGAAACTTCCAATCGGTTCCAGCAGTGATTTACTGACGGTTCCGTCGGGGCAAATGCCGACGCTGATACGAAACGCAGGAAAGAACGCCGAGCGACGGTTCCTCGAATTCTTCACGGCTCACATTCGGAATCCCGGTACACGTCAGGTCTACGGACACGCCGTTGGTCGATTCTGTCAGTGGTGCGAACGGCATGGTGTCTCACTCGAACAGATCACGCCATTCGTCGTCGCGGGATACATCGAACAACTGACCACACAGTTCAGTACTCCCACAGTCAAACTGCATCTGGCAGCGATCCGGATGCTGTTCGACTGGCTGGTGACTGGCCAGGTCGTGCCAGTCAATCCGGCGGCTTCCGTTCGTGGCCCGAAGCACGTCGTGCGGAAGGGCAAGACCCCGGTATTGACAGCCACGGAAGCACGACAACTTCTCGATTCAATCGACTGCACAAAGATCGTGGGGCTGCGGGATCGGGCATTGATCGGCGTGATGGTTTACAGCTTCGCACGAGTCTCGGCGACGATCGGCATGAACGTCGAGGATTGTTTCTCTCAGGGACGACGGATGTGGTTCCGTCTCCACGAGAAAGGCGGCAAGCTCCATGACGTCCCGGCCCATCACAACGCGGAAGCCTATGTCGACGCCTACCTGACGGCCGCCGGTTTTGCCGACGACGCAAAGTCACCACTGTTCCGATCAGTCTCACGAGAACAAAAACTGACCTCACGCCGAATGTACCGCGTCGACGTCCTGCGAATGATCAAACGTCGGGCTCGGCAGGCCGGACTGGCGACCCGCGTCTGCTGCCACACCTTCAGGGCAACCGGCATCACCGCATATCTCCAAAATGGAGGTTCCCTGGAACACGCTCAGCGCATCGCCGCACATGAATCAGTTCGCACTACCAAACTCTACGACCGAACATCAGACGCGATCAGCCTCGACGAAATCGAACGCATCATCATCTGAATCAAGGACCGGCCGCTTCGCCCACCAGCATTCAACAATCCCACCGCGAAGCGGTTCAGTTCAACGTGCTTTGTCGAGCACAATCTGTGAGGCCGCGTCGCCTGTTCCCTCATACCCTTTTGAACTCTTCCGTAGAGGATGGATACAGGAACCGCGACGGGCTCCAATCTCGGTCGTATTTCGCACGACTTCCACGATGCCACCGTGGAAGACTCGTCACTCCTTCAACGCGTAAACATGTAGCCCCGATGCAGCCTCAAGATGTGTCTTGGGCGCGGCGGTCAACAACCTTGGCGCGACTTGCGCAGATTCCGTTTGCACTCGTCGGTCGCAACCACCGGAAGCACGAGCGAGTCTGCAGGCGAATCAGTTTGACTGCGCTCCGCAGCCCGTTCTTGGGGCCTTGCGAATCAGATTGTTACCTGCTACGGTGTGCCGGACCTCCGCGCGTTTGGAGCTTCGCTGGCTGCAGACCAGGCAAGACAGATCCAGATCACCGGAGGGACGTGCAGTATCAGTCGACCTGGCAAAGTCATTCAGCGAGTCGGAGCGCCAACCAATTTTGATCCGCGAGTCGGAAGGTCTCGGACTGAGGTGGTCAGACCGACAGACAATCGGTTGGAGCTCGACCTCATCACTATAGATCGGAGCAGCCTTCCGGTCGCTTTCCCGACAAATTCGGACGACAGGCTATAGGCCAACACTGTTCCCGGTCAGAATCGTCGATTCGTTGACGCCATTCCGTGAGGCGAAGGCGACGCACGACAGGACCGTCAGGAACACAGTTCTTGATCGCTGAGATGTATTACGAATTCGTCCAGTGGTTAAAGACGTTGTGCGCTCACCGACTCGGCTAGTCGCGGAAGGGCAATTCGAATTTCTTTGAGATTTCCGCGTTAAATCTGAGGGGGAGCGGTAGCGGTCCGGTATGGCTGACCAATCTGACTTGCAAAATGACACTCACGATCCCCACGAGACCTTTCTGCGGCTGTGGATGCGGCATGAGCCTGAGTTGCGCGCTTTTGTGCGGTCCTGCTGCCCGAAGGCTCAGGAAGTGGACGACGTGATGCAGGAAGTCAGCGTCGCGGCTTTGCGGAAGTTCTCGACGCTTGATGACCATGCGGCGTTTGGGCCGTGGGCCTGCCTGATCGCTCGGTACGAATTGCTTTCGGCTCGGCGGCGGTTTGCGCGGGATCGGCTGGTGCTGGCGGAAGATGTCATCGAACTGCTGGCTGATGAAGGGGCTCAGGAGTTGCCGTTGCGTCGAAGGCAACTGCGGGCTCTGGATCAGTGCATCGAAAAGCTGCCGTGTGAGCGAGGGGAACTGGCGCTCGCGGCTTATGCGAAGGACACAACCATTCGCGAGATGGCCGGGCAGCTGAAGCGGACGGAAGGCTCGCTGTATCAGCTCCTCGCACGGATTCGGATGGAATTGCATCGCTGCATGACGCTGGCGCTGGCCGGAGGTGAATCATGACGGAAATCGAACTCACTCTGCTGCATCGTTATCTGGACGGCGCGATCACTCCGGACGAGCTTGGATCGCTGGACGAGCTGTTGCGCGGCAGCGCGGAGGCTCGGGCTACGTTGCGGTCGCTCGCGACGATTGATGCGAAGTGGCAGGAGATTGCAGCGGACGAGGTGTTCGGCAACGCTGGTGAGCCGCAAGGCGCTAGCCGCGGGACTGGCATAACGGCTTCGACTGAAGGACCGGCGGCTAGCGCCTTGCCGCTCACTGCTGTACGGCCTGCCGCGCAAAACTCCCGGCGTCTTACGCCACTCTGGCTGACGTTGACCGCAATCGCGACTGCGCTGGTCGTTGGTGCATTCGGCTGGCTCCGCGCCCCTGAAGGTACTCCGACTGAAACCAGACGCGGTATTGCCAGAGTGATTCGGATCGAGGGCAACGGTACCGCCGGCAGGGACCGAAATGTCGTCGACCGAGCCGAATTGTTCGCCGGCGAAGATCTGGTCATACAGCAAGGCTTGATCGAACTGGCGTTTCGCGAAACCGGCGTGCATGTCATTGCGACGGCTCCGCTGAGGATGAAGCTGGACAGCAACCAGCGCGTGTCGCTGCATGAGGGGCAGGTCAAGCTGGTCGTCCCGCCGCAGGGAGTGGGGTTTGTTGTGGATACCGCTCAGCGGAAGTTTGTTGATCTGGGGACGAGCTTTGTTGTCACGGCAAGCTCGAACGGCTCAGACGTTCTGGTTCTTGACGGGCTGATCTCGGTAGACGAGCACGATGGCACGTCCGAAGACCTGATGCGGGAAGGCGAATTTGCCAGGTTTGATAGAAACGGCAAGATCAAGAAGCGATCGCCTTCTCGTCTTTCCCTGGCATTGCCCGAGCTTTCGCTCCCGGTAACCAAACCGGGTGATGGTTCGTTGCACGGAGTGGTTCTCGGTTACGCCAACTCGTCCGCGAATCCCAAAGTCGAAATGAACGATGATGTAATCGGGCGCGAACTATTACCGCTGATCCATTCCGGATTTCGGGATCGTTTGTGTCTGGAATCATTGAAGCAAGGCGCACCAACCAGTTTCCGCGGCATCGCGGGAGCGTTTCACGACTTCCCTGACCGGACTGGCCTGGCACCCTACTCACGCGAAGGTGGCTGGATGGCGTGGTATCGCGGTCAGGTTCTTCCGCCTCGGCCGGGGCGCTATCGATTCTGGGGCTACGCGGACAATCATTTGCTCGTCGCGATTAATGGAAAGCCTGCCTACGAAGGATCGCGGCGTGATTCTTCATTCAGGAAACTCGGCATTGCGCGAACTGACAATCCCGCTCTGCCGTGTCTGATTGCACCGGCCGGTTTCGTCTGCAGTGACTGGATCGAACTGAGTGGAGCCCCCGTCCAACTCGACATCCTGTTTGGAGAACACGGCGGAAATATCACTTCGGGCCTGCTGCTCATCGAGCGGGAAGACGACACCTACGAAGAAACATTCTGGGGCCAGCCGAAATGGCCAGTGTTTCTAACCGAAGCTCCAAGTCCCGAAGAGACAGCCGAGTTCAAGCGGCTGGTCAGTCATCTTGAGGAGAAAACGATGGGATCGTTTTCTGTTTCGGAAGAAGCGGTATGGAAGGCGGCTGAGTAATTCTCACACGAAGGCACGAAGACACAAAGCAAAGGACAGATCGCTTCGTGACTTTGTGCGAAATGCAGACTGCTGCGCCGATCGAGTCTGACGATGGGAGATCCCTGAGCCGAAACACGCCAAACCACTGTAACGAATACCACATGTGACTGCCGCCTGACTCTTCGAGTCCGGCTACGACAACACTCCCCCCCCAACAACATTACCACTTAAAGAAGTATTCACTATGAATTGTGCTGTCAAACACACCTTGTTCTGTCTCGGGTTAATTGCCCTGATGTTGTCGGGCCGGTTTGTTTCTGCTGAGGAGCGTTACCAGGTCCTCTTTAATGGCCAGGACTTCTCCGGCTGGGAAGGACAGGAAGGCTTCTGGTCGATCGACGGTGGAACGATTGTCGGTCAGACGACTCAACAGAATCCGACCAAAGGGAACACGTTTCTGATCTGGGACGGCGAGGTCAAAGACTTCGACTTTCGCTGTAAGGTTAAGTTCAGCGGAAATAACTCGGGCGTGCAGTATCGCAGCAGGATCGTTGACGCCAGGAAGCATGTGATGGCCGGGTATCAGGCCGACCTGCATCCCAGGCAATCGAACTTCGGCATGCTCTATGGCGAGAAGCTGAAGGGGCGTGGAATCATCGCTCAGCGAGGCCAGAAGATTGTTGTTCCGACTTCGGGTAAACCAGAGGTCAACGGAACGGTTGGCGACAAGACACAACTGACGGACGATGCCTGGAACGAGCTGAGAATTGTCGCGGTGGGGAACCGATTGATTCATCAAGTCAACGGCGTCACTACCGTCGACGTTACCGACAATCATCCGGAAGCGGCAGCCAGCGGAAGAATCGGACTGCAGTTACATGCCGGAGCACCGATGAGGGTGGAGTTTCGGAATCTGTTGCTTCGCAGACTCGAAGGCGACGAAGCCGGAAAAACGCTTGAGGCCGCGATCGCATCGGGCGCCGGAAAAGCTGATTCGGAGGAAGAGGAGCCCGCGCCGGAAGAAGAACAAACTGCTGAGAACTGGCTGCAGCACGGAACCGAGGCCAACTGGATCTGGACGAAAGGTAAAGCTGAGCCCAACCAGAAGCTCTGGTTCCGAAGAGCCTTCGATCTATCCGCAAAGGCGAAATCCGCTCGTGTTTACGCCACGTGTGACAACCATCTCAAGCTGAGAATCAACGGCAAGGATGTCGGAACAGCCAGGGACTGGAAATACCCGGTTGAGAAGGATGTGAAGGGGCTGCTGGTTCCGGGCAGGAATGTCATTACCGCAGAGTGCCGGAATAACGGTGGGGCCGCGGCGTTTGTCTTGAAGCTGGTGGCGGAACTCGAAAGTGCAAGCGACGTCACGGTCGTCACGGACAAGACCTGGCAACTCTCTCCTCAGGCGGTCCAGGGTTGGGAAGGAGCAGGCTTTGATGATTCCCAATGGACTGCGGCAGTAGAGCGGGCGAAGCTCGGTTCCCAACCCTGGGGGATTCCCAAGCGCCAGACGACCCCGACCGACGGAAACCCGAACGGGCTGGACCCGAACCGAATCATGACGCCCCCGGGTTTTGTCGTCGATCACCTCTATACGGTTCCAGGCGACACGCAGGGTAGCTGGGTTGCGTTAACCGTCGGATCGGACGGACGGTTTTACGCCTCCGACCAAGGGGGTCAGGGGTTGTTCCGCGTCACGGTCGCAGACGATGGTAAGACGACAGTCGAGCCGTTGAAGGACGGCGAGGTTGCGGGTGTTTCGTCTGCACAAGGTTTGCTGTGGGCATTCGATAGCCTGTGGGTTCACCGAAATGGTGGAAATCTCTATCGCCTGACCGACTCTGATGGCGACGGCAACCTCGACAAAGCCGAGAAGTATCCGGGCACGACCAGAGGTGGCGAGCATGGTAATCACGCCGTGATCGTGACCGAGGATGGCAAAGGCATTTACATGTGCAGCGGAAACGGAAGTCCGCTGGCAGAACATGAAAAGAGTCGTGTGGCATCGTGGCAGGAAGACTTGTTGCTCGGTCGCATGTGGGATGCACGAGGTCATGCCCGCGGTCGGCTGGCCCCGGGCGGCTGGGTGACCCGGCTGAACCGCGAAACGCAAAAGCAGGAAGTTTACTGCATCGGTTTCCGCAACCAGTATGACGTCGCCCTGAACCGCCATGGCGACATGTTTACCTACGACGCCGACATGGAGTGGGACCTCGGTTCTCCGTGGTACCGCCCGACTCGCATCTGTCATGTGATCAGCGGCGGTGACTATGGCTGGCGGAGCGGTTCAGGGAAATGGCCGACTTATTACGAAGACAGTGTGCCACCAACTGTCGAAATCGGGCCCGGCTCGCCGACCGGTGTAATCGCAGGACTCGGCTCCGCCTTCCCGACTCGTTATCAGGATGCAATCTTTGCGCTCGACTGGACGTTCGGAACGATCTACGCCACCCATCTGACTCCGGATGGAGCGGGCTATCGCGGCCAGGCGGAGCCGTTCCTTTACAGTTCGCCGCTACCTGTGACCGACGCCGTGATCGGCAAAGATGGTGCACTGTATTTTACGATCGGTGGCCGCGGCTCACAGTCGGCCCTGTTCCGAGTCCGCTACATCGGAGACGAATCGACCGCCGCACCGACCGAGGTCAATGCAGCGAATGTCAAAGCCCGCGCAACGCGTCGAATGCTCGAAGCATTCCATGGAGTTGAAAACGAACAAGCCATTGACGCGGCCTGGCCTTACCTCGGCAGCAACGATCGCTGGTTACGACATGCGGCTCGTGTGGCCATCGAGAGCCAACCGGTTGATAGCTGGGCCGAGCGAGCCGTGCTGGATTCAGATCCACAAACCCGAATCACGGCATCGGTCGCATTGGCTCGATCGGGTAACGAGAAACAACGTCGCGCCATCTTCGGTGGCTTGTTGGAGCTGAAGCCCGCGAGCCTTTCCGAAGCGCAACTGCTGGGACTTCTTCGATCGCACGCTTTGAACATTGTCCGACTGGGCTACCCCACGCGAACAGAACGCGTCCAGCTTCTGACTCAGTTGGAACCGCTGCTGCCGCACGAAAGCTCGCGCGTCAACACAGAGCTGATTCGGTTGTTGGTATCGCTTAGGTCTCCGACCGTTGTTTCGAAGGCGATGGCGCTGATCGCAGGTCGCGGAGATTCAGAGATTCCCGACTGGTCCGAGCTTGCTTCACGGAACAGTCGCTATGGCGGAACCGTGAAACAAACACTCGACAACTTCCCTCCGCTACCCGCACTCGACTACGCCTTCAAGTTGCGTGAAGTCAAACAGGGTTGGTCGATCGACCAGCGCCGAGCTTACTTCACGTTCCTGAACGAAGCAGCAAAGGCATCGGGCGGCGCAAGCTACGCCGGGTTCCTGACGCGAATCCGCGACGAGGCGCTGGGTAACTGCAACGACACCGAACGAGAGGCCCTGGAAGATATCACCGGCGAAAACTTCAACCCCGTCCCCGACTTCGCGATCGTCGAACCGAAAGGCCCGGGCCAGAAATGGTCATACGACGCTGCCAATGCTGCCCTCCAGAAGAACGGCAAGGGACGCGCGAACTTCGAACGAGGCCGCAGCCTGTACTTCGGTCTGTCCTGCGCGAAGTGTCACCGCTTCGACGGCCTTGGTGGCAACATCGGCCCCGATCTGACCAGCGTGCCGCACAAGTTTGATCAGACCTATCTGCTGCGGGCGATCATTGAACCGAGCAAACACATCTCGGACCAGTACGGCTCCTCGATCGTCGTCCTTGCCGACGGTCGCGCAGTGACTGGTCTGGTGATCGAAAACGGAGACTCGATCGAGATCTACCCGAACGATGCCAAACCCGACACACCGCCGATCAAAGTCACGGCGGACGATATCGAAGAGATGACACCATCGCCCATCTCTCAGATGCCAACCGGCCTGTTCGATAAGTGCAGTCCCGAAGAGATTCGCGACCTGACCGCCTACATCATGTCGGGCGGAAACCCGGAAGATAAACGATTCAAGTAACGTTCCCCGACAACGTCCCTTTGTCTCGACTGTTGCATTATGGAGTAGCCTGACTTTCTGAGTCGGGCATAAAGAGCCCCGACTCGGAGAGTCAGGCTACACACTCAACACTCGTTTCCAGCACGAGTCACTACCAACAGGATGATCATGACGAGATCAATAGCCGCCCTCTGTGCTCTGCTTTCAGCCTGCTCATTCGCATACGCCGAATCCGAAGCGCCGCCCAACATCGTTCTGATTCTTTCCGATGACCAGGGCTACACCGACTATGGTTTCATGGGGCATCCGGAAATCGAGACTCCTCATCTCGATAAGCTTGCAGCGGAAAGCGCGTTGTTCCGGCGCGGGTATGTTCCGACGGCGTTGTGTCGTCCGTCGCTGATGACGCTGGTCACTGGTCTGTATTTGCATCAGAACAAAACAACCGGAAACGACCCGGCGAGCACGCCCGCAAACAAGGCTTACGCTGAGAAAGCGGGCAAACATGCGAGAGAACTTCTTATCTCCCACATTGATCAGACGGGCGCTCTCCCCCAATGGCTGGCGAAGAAAGGCTATGTCAGCCACCAGAGCGGCAAGTGGTGGGAAGGTTCTTATCAACGAGGCGGATTCACCGAGGGAATGACTCAGGGTTACCCCAAACCGGGCGGTCGACACGGTGATGCAGGGCTCAAGATCGGACGCGAAGGATTAACGCCTGTCTTCGATTTCATTGATCGATCGGTGAAAGACGAGAAGCCGTTTTTTGTCTGGTATGCGCCGTTCATGCCACATACGCCACACACACCTCCGGCCCGGCTTCTCGAGAAGTACAAGGCGAAGGGCGTTCAGGAGCGAATCGCGAAGTACTACGCGATGTGTGAGTGGTTCGATGAAACCTGCGGCGCGTTAGTGAATCACATCGATGACTCGGGCGTCAAAGAAAACACGCTCGTGCTATACGTCTGCGACAACGGCTGGATTCAATCCGAACAAGGCAGCTACGCACCGCGATCCAAACGCAGCCCGAATGAACACGGCACACGAACGCCAATCATGTTTCGCTGGCCGGGAACGATTCCTGCTGCCGATCGGCCTGAGCTTTGTTCGTCAATTGATTTCGTCCCGACGATTCTCGCCGCCACCAAAGCTAAAGGACCGCACGACTTCCCTGGACTCAATCTGCTGCCGCAGTTGAAGAGTGGTAAAATCATCGAACGCGATACGTTGTTCGGCGAATCGTTCGCACACGACATCGCCGACATCGAAAACCCTCAGGCATCACTGCTCTATCGCTGGGTGATCCGCAGTCACGACAAGCTCCTGCTGACCTACGACGGAGCACCTGGGAAAATGAAGTATCCGCCTCAGAGCGGCGAACCTCAGCTCTTCGACCTGAAGGGCGATCCAGGTGAAAAGATGAACCTCGCCGCCAGTGATCCAGGGCAGGTGAAGGAGCTCAGCTCACTGCTAAACGATTGGTATGTCCCGAGCCAGCGCCAGGCTGGCCAGTTCGTGTCTACTGCTCCAAAACGCGGAAAGCGATGAAGCTCGCATACAAAATAAGCTCGCCCGAAGAAAGCGAGGATTACCACTAATGAACACCAGACTCATGCTGTCCGTCTGTGTGCTCGCCGCCGGGAGCGCTATCGCACACGCGGCCCCCCCGAACGTCGTGTTTCTCCTCAGCGATGACCAGGGCTGGGCGGACTACGGGTTCATGGGCCACCCGAAGGTGCAAACGCCCAACCTCGATCGTTTGGCGGGAGACGGGCTGTTATATGAACGCGGCTATGTGACCGCGCCGCTCTGCCGCCCGTCGCTCGCCAGTATCGTGACCGGGCTTTACCCGCACCAGACTGCGGTGCGTGGCAATGATCCCGCCATGGGTAAAGGCATCAGCAAGCAGAGACGGAAAGACGACCCGATGCTGCGGGAACTGGCCCGCGCGCGCCGACAGGCCATGACGGCTTCGCTTGCGAATGCGCCTTCCATGGTCAAGCAATTGCGTGACAACGGCTATGCAACACTGCAGACCGGCAAATGGTGGGAGGGCAACCCACTCGATCACGCGTTCACCGACGGCATGACGCAAGGTGGCCGTGCGGGCGACCGAGGCCTCAAGATCGGCCGCGAGACCATGCAGCCGATCTACGACTTCGTGGACAAGGCGCAAGCTAAAGAACAACCCTTCTTTATCTGGTATAGCGTCTATCTGCCGCACTCCCCGCACAATGCACCGGAACGTCTCTACCTGAAATACAAAGATCTCGCCCCGGATGAACCGACGGCACGCTACTGGGCCAATATCGCCTGGCTCGACGAGACCTGCGGGCAACTGGTGGACTACTTGAAAGAGAAGGGGCTCTACGACAACACGCTCTTCGTTTACACCTGCGACAACGGCTGGGTGCCGAATCCGGAGCGCGTCGGCAAATACATGCGATCGAAACGCGAACCCGTCGAAGCGGGTGTGCGCACCCCGATCTTCCTGACCCACAAGAACAGGATTAAGCCCCGGCGTGACGCCGAGACTTTGGCCAGCAACATCGATATCGCGCCGACCATCTTGCGCGCTTGCGGCATCGAGCCGGATGCGGCGATGTCCGGGCTGGACCTGAGAGATACCAGGGCCCTGGCCACGCGCGGACGCATCTTTGTGGATGTGTACGAGCATGACACCGATGTCGATGCTGTCGGTGACAGGGATAGCAATCTGACAGCGCGCGTCGTCATCGATGGCTGGGACAAGCTGATCGCCCGCCCGGACGGTAAGGAACTCTACGACCTCAAGAACGATCCAGACGATCGCAGAGACATCTCCACCCAAAACCCCGAGAAGGTGGAGGAGCTGTCGGGCTTGATCGACGTCTGGCTCAAAGCCACCCCCTTCGTCAGCTCCCTGAAGTCCAGATCCGCGGCGAATGCCACGGAGAAGAAGCGGGACGTTGTATTCATCGTTCTCGACGATCTCAACGACTGGGTTGGCGTGCTGGGCGGCCATCCCCAATGCAAGACCCCAAACATCGACGCCCTGGCGGCGCGCGGCGTGTTGTTCACCAACGCCCACTGCAATGCGCCAACCTGCAACCCCTCGCGAAAGAGCTTTCTCAGCGGCCTGTATCCCAAGAGCAATGGCAAATATTTCAATGGCGGCAACAAGCTGGAGAAGGACAGGCCGCCCTTCTTTGGCGACCAGCCGATGAAGGGGGCGACGTCAAAATCAGCCCCAAAGAGCTACCCGTACCTGCATCAACACTTCAAGAGCCAGGGGTATCGAGTCGTAAGCGGCGGAAAAATGGCGCATGGTCCCATCGCCGGTTTGGTTGGTGAAGAATCGCTGGATGCGTTTGCCAACCGCAAGGACAAGGGATTCGCGAGCGATAGAGCGACCTACGTGAGCGATAGACGGAATGTCTTGAACCAACCGGGTGCGTCCAACCACGAGGACTCGCAAACCAGCGACTACAAGATTGCCCACTGGGCGATTGGCCAGTGGCATCAGGTCACGGACGAGCCGCTGCTGATGACCATCGGGATCTTCAGGCCCCACACCCCACTCACTGCTCCCAAGGCCTGTTTCGACAAGTTCCCTCTGGAGTCGATCCAACTGCCGAAAACACCATCCTTTGATGATTCGAGTGACCTGCCCGAATACGCGAAGTGGTTAGCACGCTATACCAATTTCGAATTGACGTTTGCCCCCCGAAGCACCCACGAAGAGATCCTGCGTCGCGGTGAAGAGGAATGGAGATACATGGTTCAGTCCTACCTTGCCTGCATCAGCTATGCCGATGCGCAGGTCGGCCACTTGCTGGAAGCACTCAAGAAGAATCCGCGTGGACGCGAGACCATGATCATCCTGACCGGAGACCACGGCTGGCACCTGGGCGAAAAGCGGCATTGGTGCAAGTCAGCCCTGTGGCGTGACACAACGCGTGTGCCCTACATCGTCGTGGCTCTCGGGGTCGCCAGGCCGGGGGCAGTGAATGGCCAGCCAGTATCCCTGGTCGATACCTACCCGACACTCTGCGACTTCGCCGGGATTCCGAAGCCGGAGCATTTGGACGGGGAGTCACTTATTCCCTTGCTCCAGGATCCCAAGGCAACACGCAAGGCCGCCTTCATCAGTTACGGCCCGGAAAACACGGCAATGCAAACAGAGCGCTATCGCTACATCCGCTACGAAGACGGATCTGAAGAGTTGTACGACCAGCAAAAGGATCCGCACGAATGGACGAACCTGAGCGCCAATCCGGAGTTTTCCTCGCTTAAAGCAAGACTCAAGGCAGAGGTTCTGAAGTTCCAGAGCGAATAGAGAAATGAAATACACCATGACCACGAACGCCACCCGCCGTGCCTTGATGAAGGCCGCCACGATGGGCTTGATGGTGTTGGCCTCGACGCTGTTTGCGTCGCACGCGTTTGCCGCCACCCCTAACCGCCCCAATGTCATCCTCATCTACACCGACGACCACGGCTACACCGACCTGGGCGTGCACGGCATCGACACGCACGTTGACACGCCAAACATGGACAAGCTTGCGCGCGGCGGGGCGCTGATGACCGCCGGCTACAGCTCGGCCCCGCAGTGTCAGCCGTCGCGTGCTGGGCTGATGGTTGGCCGGATCCAGAACGAGTTCGGCTTCCCCCACAACGCCTGCGACGCGGGCGAGGGGAAGGGCCGAATGCCGCGCACCTACGCCAAAGGCACGGACATGGCAGGCCAGCCCGTTTTGACCATCGCCGACCGGATGAAGAAGCTTGGATATGTCACCGGGTTCTCCGGCAAATGGCACCTTGGCCCGCCCAACAGCTCCAAGCCGAAGTTCGACCCACGCGGCCGCGGCTTCGACTACTACTGGACCGGCACGATGAATAGCGGGCAGGCCAGCCTCACGCTCGATGGCAAGCCCGCGGAGCACCACGCCAAGCGTGGCCTGCCCAAGGGAATCGCCAACCGCGTCATCCTGCAGGGCAGGTACGGCGAGTCGTTCATCGATCTCAGCCAGGCTGGGGACAAGCCGTTCTTCCTCTACCTGCCGCTGTTCGGCCCGCACATTCCGCTCATCGAGAAGTCCGACCCGTATTACAAGAACTTCCCCCTGCTCGACTACCCGCACTACGACGATTGGCGGGACGATCGGCGACGCATGGGCCTCGCGTTAATCAAATCCATCGACGACGCGGTAGGCGGGGTGATGGCAAAGCTGCGCGAGCACGGGCTCGAAGACAACACGCTGATTCTCTTCGCCAGCGACAACGGCGCTCCAAGCAAGATGGGACGCAACGGCCCGGGACTGCCCGGCGGACCGCCCGGCACGAAGGGCGGAGTCTGGAACGGCTCGAACAACGTGCCCATGCGCGGCGAGAAAGGCAGCCTGTTCGAGGGCGGCATCAGGGTGCCGATGTTCGCCTACTGGAAAGGCAGGATCATGCCGGGCACGGTGATCAAAGAGATGGTGACGACGCTCGACCTCACCGCGACGACACTCAAAGCCGGAGGCGGAGCGATCCCCGACGAATTTGATGGCGTGGATTTGCTGCCGCGATTGACGGGCAAGACAGGCAAGATTGATAGGCCAAAGCCAATGTTCTGGGAGTTCTGGCAGACTCAGGCGGTGCGTGTTGGCGACTGGAAGCTGTGGCGCTCGAACACGCAGGAATTGCTGTTCAATGTGGCCCGGGACCCGTATGAATTGACCGATCGTGCGCAAACCGACGCAGAGGTCGCGACAAGGTTGCGGAAGTTGTTGGATCAGTGGTCCGCTTCGCTGCCGCGCCTTAACAAGGACCAACAGGACGCAAGCGAAGTATTCGCCTGGCCGCTCTCAGGCGCACCGAAGGGCACCAGGCCGGATCCGCGCTACCGAGTGCCCTACGCCGACCCGAAGCCCGCGCCTTACCCCGCTCCGATTCAGAAGACGCCTGTAGAGTAGGCAAGGTGGTACGGTCGAACGAGGTACATGCGGTGCGGAATGCCGATTAAAACGAAAGGTCTTTTGTCAGAAGCACAAGCTTAAGTACAGCCAATGAGAAAAGAAGAAACACTTCCGAAAAGTGAGTAGGCAAGAAATTGTGAACTGAATGAAGGTTGAAAACACTACTGTTTGCGAACACAGAAGAGCAAAAGTGCGAACACCCCCCTTATTTGAAAATCTCCTTAACAATATAGCGCGGCAATAGGTGTCAATATGAGTGATTGGACTAGAAGAAATTTCATAAGTGCCCTTGGCATGACGGGAATGGCCGTTCCCCTGCAGCTCTCCCATGCTAAGAATCCGGGCCGTCCACCGGAGATTTCAGCCAGTGTTTTTCCATGGGATTTGGCAGATGAGGGGCTGGAGCAGGTGCTGGACAACCTGCAGGAAATGGCGAGGGTCAATTCGGTCTATATGTGCAACCTCTCTCAATCGACTCGACCCTTTCGCGGGGGAGAGTATACCCACAATCCCGTGAGGAAGACCTATAAATGCGAGGATTGCCGAATCTACTGGCCGCCCGATATGAAACACTACGGGAAGATCAAGCCCCTGCGGACCGAGCGGGACTTCCTTGCCAAAATCGACTGGGTGAAGGAATTCACGACGGCGGCGCATAAAAGGGGAATGAAAGCCGGAGTGGAGCTGTTTCATGCCTGGATTGAACCATCGAGGCTGAAAAAGGAGTTTCCGGATTCCATTCAGGTCAACGTATTCGGCAAGCCAGTCATCACGCATAACTATGGCAACCCCGCCGTTTGCCCGAACAGTCCGGCTTTCCAGGAATATGCAGTGGGACTCTACTCGGACCTTGCCGCCAACTATGACCTGGACTACATCCAGACTTGCATGATCCCCTATGTGCTTCCGACCAAGTATTTGACGCAGAACCTTCCCCCGGATCCCATTGAATGGGCCCTGGTCGCCCCGGGAAAGGGCGGATGCTTCTGCGAGCATTGCATGGCCGCTGCCAGAAAGAGCGGCTTTGATCTGGAGGAGGCAAGAAAGGAACTGCTTGTCCTGGCAAGGCAGGACAAGCAGCCCATCATCGAGTCCGGCATTCTGGCCGAAGCGTATCTCCGGCAACAGCCCGTGCTGAAACGCTGGCTGGATTTCCGGTGCGCGTCGGTGAACAACCTGTACCGGATGACCAGTACGGCAGCGAAATCCTTCAAGCCAAATATCGACATTCGCTGGAATCACTATGTCCGAACCCACAGCTATTACTCAGGCATCGACCTGCCTTCATTCATGAACCACGTTGATTCCATCCGGGCCAACGCCTTCGTGGAACACCAAGACAAGCTGAATCTCGTTCATGAAAAGGTGAAGTACTTAGAGAACTTCGAAAAGATTGCCGGGGATCGCGTCCACTGGGTGGCGGCGCTGGACATCCGGGGCAAGAACCCGGCGATCCTGGAGAAAAGTGCCGAGCTATCCTCGCACACCGGCTGTGACGGCTACGCGTTGAGCCATTACGGTGGCGCCACCTTTGAGAACTTGAGGGCGGTGAAACGGGGTCTTCAGAAATCAAAATGGGCAGCTCACTTTAAATAGCTTCAGGGCCTGAAAGATAGTCTTCCCTAGGCCAATTTATGGTTAAACACGGTAGCAAGATATGCAAACAATCCCCATTCATTTAATCGCATTCTTATGTGGTGCCATCAGTCTTTTGGCTCATGCGCAGGATAAGCCCAATGTCGTATTTATATTGAGCGATGACCAGGGCTGGGGCGACTACGGCTTCATGGGTCATCCGCACGTCAAAACACCCAACCTTGATCGGCTGGCTGGCGAGGGCTTGCTCTATGAACGCGGCTACACCACCGCGGCGATTTGCCGTCCATCTTTGGCAAGCATCGTTACCGGGCTTTATCCGCACCAGACAGCCGTGCGCGGCAATGGCCCCTTTATGGGTGAAGACGTTGATCACAAACGAATGAGGAAAGACGAAAAGCTGTGGCCTCTGGCGCGTGAGCAATCGAGGGCCATGACCGCAACTCTGGCGCATGCGCCTTCCATGGTAAAACAGTTGCGGGATAACGGGTATGCAACGCTCCAGACCGGGAAGTGGTGGGAGGAGAATTCTCTCGACCACGGATTTACGGAGGGCATGACGCAAGGTGGTCATGCAGGAGGTCGTGGGCTCCAGATCGGTCGCAAAACCATGCAGCCGATTTACGACTTCGTAGACAAGGCGCAGGAGGCGTCGCAACCGTTCTTTATCTGGTATGCCCCGTTCCTGCCGCACTCTCCGCACAATGCACCGGATCGGCTTTACCTGAAGTACAAAGAACTTGCCCCGGATGAACCGACCGCGCGCTATTGGGCCAATATCGCCTGGCTCGACGAGACCTGCGGCCAACTGGTGGACTATTTGAAAGAAGAGGATCTTTACGACAACACGCTCTTCGTTTTCACCGCCGACAACGGTTGGCGGCCAGACCCGCAGAAGGTCAGCTGGTATGTGCGGTCTAAAAAAGAACCTGTCGAAGCGGGGGTGCGCACGCCGATCTTCCTGACCCACAAGAACAGGATTGCGCCCCGTCGTGATAAGAAGACCTTGGCCAGCAATATCGATATCGCACCGACGATCTTGAAAGCCTGCGGCATCGAGCCTGACAAGGCCATGTCCGGGCTGGATCTGAGAAACCCAGAGGCCCTTGCCAGGCGCGACCGCATCTTTGTTGATGTGTATGAGGTGAATATCCGGGTCGATGCTGTTGAGGATTTGGATAGCGACGTCATCGCGCGTGTCGTTGTTGATGGCTGGGACAAGCTGATTGTCCGACCGGACAGTCTTGAGCTCTATGACCTGAAGAATGATCCAGATGACCGCACCGACCTCGCGGCACAACACCCCGACAAGGTGCAGAAGCTGTCTGCATCGATCGATGACTGGCTGGATGCAACCCCGACTGTCTTTCCAGGAGAACTCACTGAGCGATAACGAGGTATCAATGGCGAACGACGCAAAGAAGGTAGAGCCATGAAGAAAACAAGACCAGGGCGGTGGGTTCAGCTGGCCATCATGATGCTGCCCGCCCTTTCAATTCTGAACCTGCCGGAAGCCCGAGCAGAGTCAAAGCCCGACGAAATCGTGGCGGCAGACTTGCTCACCGTGAAGGAACCGGGATCGCAAGCTGAGTCACGATTGCGGGTCATCCGCTTGACGACGCGGGGCGGTTCTACGGGCTTTGGCGATTACCTGGATTACGGTCTACCCGCCGAAAATGCGGACGAGGCACTGGCTCGATTGGTGAACCGGTACGCTGCGCAGGGTCACAAGCAAAATATCTTCCTGACCGACCCGTCGATGCGGGCCGTTGGCAGCGGTCACACGGTCATCGGCCAGACTGCCAACTACATACTCAATGCCAAAACGCGCGAATGGCCCGGGCGCGCCATGTACCACAGAGAAGGCTTTGGCCCAATGTGGCAGGGCCCGGGAAAATCAGCATTGGTCATCGCGCTACAGACAGCCCTGCTCGACCTTACAACGGAAAACGGTCCGAGCCGGGTGCGGCTCTGTCCGTCGATTCGGATTGACCGGGAGGTCGACGGCAAGCGGCGGCTGAATACACCTGACGAAATGCAGCAGAGGGTTACGTCGCTCAAGCAAGCCGGCTTTACCGCAGTCCGGCTGGAACTTGCCGGAGCCCTCGATGATGAGATGAAGGCACGCGGCGAATGTGCCCCCTACCGCTACCCGCAGGAGGTGCTGGGCCGTATCGACAGTCTAGTGTTGGCGTCGAAAAAGGCCGCCGGCACGGAAATGGATCTGGTTGTCGCCGCCAACATGAATTTGAGTACGGATGGCATGACATTCCTGGCGCTGCATTGCAAAAGGAACGGGGTGACCCTGCTCGAGAATCCCATGGCGCTTCGGCACCTGCGCGAACAGTGTGAGGCACGCAAGGAGTTCAGCCAGCCTCTGGGGTTTGGCGGAGATTATCACGTGATCGAAGATTTTGTTCAGGGCATCAAGAAGCGCGCTGGCACGGTCCTGGTACCCGATGCCGGGCGCATTGGCGGCGTGACCATGCTCGCTCGGACCGCGGACCTGGCAAAGGAAGCCAAACTAAAGGTGGCTCCGGTGGTGCAAGGCGGTCCTCTTTCCCTGCTGACTGTAGCACGGTCGCTCTCCGGACGCGATGAGGTGCAGTGGGTGACATCACCCTACCAGGAGCAATGGTTGAAGGATGACGGTGTACTGAAGAAACCCTTGAGGGTGACGGAAGGATCCCTTGTTGCGGATTCGTATGAGATCGATGAAACGAAGTTTCAGACAAAGCGAATCGCTCAGGTAGAAAACAATACCCAGGAAAAGTAATGGACCACCAAGAAATGACACATCTAACACGATCGGCAGAAAGTAACTTACCCGGTAGCCACCGTCGCCAGACGGTGGACCACGCTCTGGCGAGCGTGGCTACGGAGTTTAAATCCGCCCGTCGCCTAACCAATCGCCGAAACTTTCTCAAGCAGACTACCTTGGGGGTCGGTGCGCTGGCGGGACTGCCGTCGCTGGACCTCCCACTGCTGGCAGCGGACTCGGGCAGCCGCATTAAAGCCATCGAACTGCTCGTGTTGCAACAAAATCGCGAGCAGCGGCGCGTGCTGAAAGTCATCTCGAGCACAGGCGCCGCTGGATATGCGGATTTCCCGGACCTCGACTACGCACCCGCATTGGGCGGCGTCGCCAGGAACCATCTCATCGGGGCCAATCCCTTTGCGGTGGAAGCCATCTGGTCAACGATGCGACAGGCCGGTGTTCTCTGCTCGCATCGCACAGCCCTGGATTATGCGCTATGGGATCTGCTCGGCAGGGAAACCGGAAAGCCCGTCTACGAACTGCTCGGCGGTCCCGTGCGCGACCGAATCAGGATCTACTACTACGGCAAGCCGCCCAAACAGCAGCTGGAAAATGAAGACGCCTGGCGCGCCTTGGGTCGAGAACTGGCCAGGCAACCCGGTGCGGTAGTGAAGGTCGATCCCTGGTTGGTTTTCGAACGACTTGGCGACAAGAAAGTCTGGGAAGACACTGTCCATGAGGCTGGCGGAAGAATGCCGACCGAGGAGAACATCGCCTTTAACCAAATGGTTTTTCGTTGCCTTCGTGAAGGCGCGGGCGACAAGCTGGACCTGATCCACGGCGGTCACGGTCAGTGTTCTGCCGAAGGGGCAATCGCAACCTGCAAACGACTCGAACAGTACGACCTTCTCTGGATAGAAGAGCCGGTGGCGCCAACCAGTAGCATGGATGAAATGGCCAAAGTGGCACGTGCAACCACGGTCCCCATTGCTACGGGAGAAAACCTTCAGGGGCTGGAAGACTTCACCCGTCTGATCGATAAGCGCGCGGCGTCGGTTCTCAATCTGCCGCCACCCAACGTGGGCGGACTGACCGAAGCCCGCAAGATCGCAACCCTGGCCGAAATACGGGGCATGCAGATTGCGCCGCATTTCTTTTCGTATGGACCTTTATGCTGGGTGGCAATGGCAAACCTTTGCATGGCCACACCCAATGTGTTGATTCTGGAAGCGAATTCGTTGCGAGAAAATCCGTCCGGGCCCAAAGGTCTCAACAAGAATCAATTTTTCAAAGAACCGATCAAATTCGACGGCTACTACTTCGTGCCTTCAGGCAAACCGGGATTGGGTTATGAATACGATGAGAAATTCGTGGTGACCCGAAATAGGTTGGCATGAATGGCATACCAGACACTCTGCGGATTTGCCGGGATCCCAAAATCGACGACACGTTGTACGGGGCAACGCCGATGGCTGGAATTAAGACGGCGAGTAGGGATTTTGAGTAGGAGATAGAAAATGAACTGTAGAGCATTATCAAAGATGTCCTTTCATCTTGTCGTTGGAGCGTTGGTATGCGGAGGCCTGCCGGCGGAAGCATCCGATCAAAGTGCCCCGAATATTATCATGCTGTTTATCGACGACCTCGGGGTGGGCGACATCGGCGCGTTTGGCTGCAAAGACATCCCGACACCGCATATCGACCGACTCGCCAAAGAGGGCGTGATCCTTCCGCAGATGTATGTCACCAATCCGCCCTGCTGCCCGAGCCGATACAGCCTGTTGATGGGGACCTATGCACAGCGCTTCGGCAAATACGGGATGTCGCGCGGGATGCCGCTGCCGGAAGAACCGACGTTTGCCGCAGTGTTCCGCGACCACGGCTATGTGACGGGACAGGTCGGAAAATGGGATGTGGGATATGCTCAGCCGCCGTCGGCGCGGGGGTTCATGGAAGTGGCCGTTGATCCGCCCAAAGCGGAAGGCGGAAAACTGTTTATGCGCCTGGATGAAAACGGCGAAGAGATCTGGCTGACGGAACTGGACGGGGATCGGCTGGTGGAGTTTGTGGACCGGAACCGTAAAAAGGGAAAGCCGTTCATGATGTACTGGTCCCCGCTGGCGGTGCATTCACCGCACAGTAATACCCCGGAAAAATATTGCGAACGAACCTCCGTGCCGAAAGGGTTGCCTATCAGTAAGACGCACGGCGCGAACCGTCGCTTGCTCGGGGGCGGTATTGTTGCGCTCGACGACCAGGTCGGTAAACTGCTCGACTATCTGGACGAACACAAGATGCGCGAAAACACCCTGATTATCTTTGCGAGCGATAACGGGCCGAATATCGGCGAGGGCGGCACATCGACTCCTTACCGCGGCGGGAAAGGTCCCAAAGGCCGTGAACAGGTTGGATGGACGCTTACGCCGGGCATCGTTTCCTGGCCGGGCGTGATCCCTGAAGGCACGCGTTTTGACGGGATGATGTGCACCTTCGATTTCTACCCCACCATGCTCGCCGCCGCGAAGCTTCCGCTCCCAGGGCATCTCGACGGGGTTGACGTGATGCCGTATCTGACCGGAAAGAAGACGGGCGACGTCCGCGAGTACATTTACTGGTACAACAAGGGCTCGAGCCAGCGGAACCGGAACCTTCAGGCGGTTCGCTGGGGCAAATGGCGTTTGTACCGCACCCTGCCGGAAGATCCCTGGCGGCTCTACGACCTCGAGAAGGACCCGCACGAAGAAAACGATGTGTCGCAGCAGTTCCCTGAAATCGTCAAGCAGCTCGAATCAAAACACAGCGCATGGGAGGGCAAGCTCCCGCCGATGTACGATTTGGAGAGCCGCCCAGGCAAGGGGCTGATGGTCCCGAACCAGGATTTGACGCCGAAAGACGGCTGGGTGATGACCGATGGCCGTGTGCTCTACGAGAAGCCGGATGCCGAAACGGAGAAACGGTTGAAGGCCGAGAAGAAGGCGGCGAAAGAAGCAGAGCGAAAAGCGAAGGAGAAGGCTCATTGAAGAACCTAGAATATCGATTGTGGATAAAACAACCTTCGCTGTTTGGGACGACAGCCTCCGGAACAAAGTTGCCAATCGCGGTGTTCGCCACATATGGGGAACTCCCGAATCGAAAAATGTGACCGTCGCTAAGAACAGATCCCAGCAAGGAATCCGGCATGATTTTGCACACAGTTGCATTTAAGTTGAAACACGAGCAAGGATCGGAGGCAGAAACAGCGTTCCTGAAAGCAGGCAACACATTGGTAGACCTACCGATGGTTCGAAATTTCAAATGCTATAAGCAGACGAGCCAGCAGAACGATTTTGATTTCGGATTCTCGATGGAGTTTGCGACGTTGGAAGACTACCAGGCCTACAACGAGCATCCCATGCACGTTGATTTCGTGTCGAATCGATGGATCCCTGAAGTCGCGGATTTCCTAGAGCTCGATTACGAAGAATTGGCAGTGGCGGCTCAATCCCAAAGTGACAAGTAACGGAGTAACCTTCAGAGAATGTAACGGCCCGCCTTCCACAACTATTTCGCGCTTAGCGCGTTCACTCTCACCAATGCGGTACCCTTCGCTGTTGGCCAGAACAAGGTATACGAGAAGCAAAGAAGCATGCACATTACTCCGAGACTGAGAATTACGACAGCGCTCCTTGGCACTCTATTGCTTGGTGTCATCACCCAAGCTGTATCCGCAGAGGAAACGCGAACGCATGGCCTCGTCGGCCTTCGTCCTCTACCTCGTACGGAGAAGGATTGGAAATCGAACCATGGTGGAAGCTGGCATGGCACGCCTGCCTATGAGGCGCAAAAGGGGAATTACCCGTTCGTCGCAGAGCATGTCGATACGGTAAATGGTTGGCTCGATGGCGACTTCAAGACGAAACGCGTGTTCTTCGAGCATTATTGGGGCTCCGCTGCCAAGTTTGATGATCTCGACCCAAAGAAGAACCTGCTGGTTAAGAAGATAAAGAGCTGGGAAGAAAAAGGCGGTATCGTCGAGCACATCCTGATCTGCCGCGAATATGATCTCGTTATAAACCGCGGATACAAGGATGCGAAGCCAGGGCCGTTCAAGGAGGACACCCGTATCCTTTTCGAGAAGGATATTGACGACATCCGCGCGATGTTCAAGAAGGCCCACAAGCAGGAGATCCTAAAGAAAGACAACTACAGCCTGATCCAGATGGTGCAGCACCCCGATTTCTTCGCAACCGACAAGCGGTTCCAGCCGGTCATGGACAAGGTAGAAGGCATTGCCTACGAAGCGCACCAGTTCAACCGACACTGGCCGCGCGAAACGGGCTGGGGAAAGCCAGAGAAGATTATCCAGGGAGCGAAATGGACGCTCGAGCAAGGAAAGGAGTATATCTTCTACTACGGCCCAATTATCTGGAAAGACGACAAAGAAAAATATTATGACTTCGTAGAGCGCGATTGGCTGATCAAGTTCTGGAAGGAAGGCCTGCCAAAGCACCACCCGAAGATGCACTACTACCTCAACATATTCCCTAACGGGTCAGGCCGCATGCGCCCCTGCGGCCCCGAAGAAGATCCTCACTCCAAGCTTGGCTTCACCAAGTGGCTGATTGAGGAAATCAAGATGATGCCTCAACGGGAGGGAAAGGCCAACAAGGAGCTGAAGGCGACGCGATAAACCGCGCGCCTTCGCTTAACGATGAGACGAAAGCCCCGCTCCACATTCAGGTCAATGCCGCTCACCTGGAGAGGCAGATGGCGGGCAACGCGGCTGCCGACCCGATGAGCCATGAAAGTCTTCTGGCCAATTCCTCAGAAGGCTGGGTCAATTGGCGTCAGCGCCCCGCGCAAACCGAAGAACATGAGCATAGATGATATCATTTTTTGAAGGCTCGAATGGACAGAGAACGGAGAAATAGCGATTTAAAAACGCGCAGCGTTCGTTATGACGCTCTTCTTGAGATTCAACGGAGCCGGTTGCAGCGGAAACGGATCCTCAGCAAAGCGAGACCGATTCCATGGAAACGAGAGACCGATTCAATGCCCCATCTCACCGCCGATCAGATGTCCCGTCACACCCTGCTTCGATACGTCAGCCGTACAATAGCTCTGCCACGGCTCGGTAGCGTTCTTCCCGGCAACGCCGCGCGTGCCGCGGAAGCGACGACTGCGCCCAGGCCATGAAGAAACAAGATGCGGTGATACTCCTGACAGCTCTGTTCTTCATCTCCTGTAGTAGCCTTCACGCCGGAGAAGCGGCGAAGCCTATGCAGGTTGCCATCTGCCCACGCCTTGTGCGTGAGCCGGGTGGGGATGAACAGGACTTTATCCGTCGCGTTGACGACCTGTTTGTGAATAAGACCGAACAGTGGCGTTACGTCTCGAACAATATTTCGCACTTCAAGTTCTACTCCACGACGCTCGTCTGGATGGCCAGGGAGCAACCCGAACTCCTGCGCCGGACTGTCAAACGAATCACCGCGATGCAGAAGGGAATTGCTGTTGAGGTGGGGATCCGGCATGGACACGCTCAGACGGAACAACACATTCTTGACCCGATCATCAAGGCCGGAGGACGTGTTGACTTCATCATTACGGACAACGTCTTCATCAAATCCCAGTTCAGAAAGGATAAGAAGACTCAGTACAAATGGACACATGATCAAGCTGTGGAGAAGTACGCCGAGTACGTTTTCGGTATCAAAAGGAAATACCCGAAACTGAAAGTCGGGATTCTTGAGGCCGGGTTCCGCTTTCACTGGGAGAACAAGACGCAGTTCCCTGCGGAAGATCCGAAGAAAGACAATGGCGACCTGAAGGCTCTGCTCCTTGACGTTATCAAGGCATGCAAGGCCAAGGGCACCCGGATCGATATCTTCCAGCCTGAATACTCTTATGAGCGGATCGAGAACACAAAGAACGGCTGGGAAAAGCTAAAGGCCATGGAGAAAGTCTGCCGCGCAGAGGGGCTTGAGTTCTACTTCCTGTTCAACGACCACACCGGGGGACATCACTCCGACAAGCTGTTTCACGAGAACGTCATGAAATGCCTGCGCTCGGTGAAATCGCACGGGCTTACACCGGAGCTCGGAACCATTCAATCCTGGTATGAACATCCATTGACCGACCTGCCTGAAGACCGGCCATACACCTTTATGCACCTGGGGAAGGAGTTCATACAGGAGAATGTGAAGGCGGGATCTGAATTATTCAAGAATTGAAATGGGATCATTTATGAACGATATGTTTATTGGAGTACGATGCATTGGACTGCTTTTGCTGAATGCCCTGGCATGCATCCCCGTCCAGTCAGCAGAGCGGGCAAACCCTAACATCGTGGTCATCCTTGCTGACGATCTGGGCTGGATGGATGTCGTGGCGTATGCGGCACGAGCACGCAACGTCGAGCGTTCGGATTGCTACTACGAGACGCCACATATCGACGCGCTCGCTGATAAAGGCATGCTCTTTACCCAGGCCTACGCCTGCGCGCTCTGCTCACCCGCTCGCGCGGCCCTGCTGACCGGGCAATATCCGGCCCGGCACGGATTCCTCACGGCATCCGGTCACACAACCGGTAGCTATCACTCCCGCAAAATGACGCCCCCCAAGGGCTATCACCTCCACGACCGCAAAGCGAACACCGCCCAGAAGACCGATCCGGCCGTCGGATTCATCGGCCCCTCCTTCACCTACGTGCTCCAGCGCGGGCAGTCGGTTCCCGTCTGGGGAGCCGCTGATGCAGGTGAATCGGTTACGGTGTCTTTCCGTGATCAATCCAGGAAGGCGACTGCCGGTAAGGATGGCAAATGGTTGGTCAAGCTCGATGCCCTGAAGGTAGGCCCCGCGGGTAAACTGACTGTTTCGGGCAAGGCCAACAAGGTTGAGTTCAAGGACGTTCTGGTGGGCGAAGTCTGGATC
>PVBE011412545.1_pt1 | contig 30486 bp, 55 predicted proteins | sample 1631181 | NCBI WGS metagenome assembly PVBE01 (sample SAMN08397723, study PRJNA350692) | Marine metagenome, whole genome shotgun sequencing project. | isolation source: water | place: Pacific Ocean | collected 2012-04
AAGGTGGATAGATATATAACAGGGTTTTTTGTTAAAGGTAGGGTTGATGTCAAGGATATATTGGTAACTTTACAAACTACAGATTATAAAAATAGATTAGATTTAGATGGTGTTGATAGTCCTACTGTAAGAATTAGTGAGTTAGGAACGGCAGTAAATATTAGTGGTTACCATCAATCAAGTCAGGAAAGATTTACAGAATCAGAAAGAATTACAATAACTACAAGTTCAAATCATGGTTTAATTGTCGGAGATGTAGCTACCATAGAGAAAGTGGATAGTGATATCTATAGGGGGGATTGGTTAGTATTAGAAGTTCCCAATGCCACTACTTTTATTATTGAATGTGTTTTAGATTCAGAATTTTATTATAATAATGAAGTTCCTCGTTTGGGGAAATTAAGAAAGCATATTGACACCTCTATAGATATAAAGGGTCAGTATAAATTATCAGAACAAGCCTTGCATAGAGATTTAATTTTAAATGAACTAGAGGAAAAAATTAATTTATATGATGACGAAATTGAAGAAACTAAAGTGGTTAATGCAGGGTTGAAAACACTACAAACTATAATGGATAAGAGATTAAGTGTTGGTGGCTTAAGTGATGCAGAAAAAATAAGAAGAGCCAAGAAGGGAATGAAATAAAAAAGTTTGGTTGTTTTATGAGTTGAAATAGTATGCTATAGTTGTACGAACGAATATCTCCTAGCATCAAGGCAACGGCAACAAGCCGTTGCCTTTTTTATTGTTAAAAAAGGAAATAATAAAATGAATTACACACCTCTTCACGTCCACTCTGACTATTCTTTATTGGATGGTCTTATGTCCACCAGTAAATTAGTGGATCGAGCTGTGGAAAATCAGATGCCACACTTGGCTTTAACCGATCACGGTACCATGAGGGGGTTAATAGATTTTTATTACGAATGTAGAAAAAAAGATATCAACCCTATTATGGGTCAGGAGTTCTATTTTGCCGAAGATAGAACCTCTAAAGAGGAACAGCTAAATGGAAAAGCCTATTACCACACTACTATCCTGGCTCAAAATACTATCGGTTGGCAAAACATGATAGCTTTGACCACCAAAGCTAACAGTACAGGGTTTTATTACAAGCCACGTATAGACTACGACTTAATAGAACAACACAGTGAAGGCATCTTTTATGGCTCAGGTTGTTTCGGCAGTATCTTTTCTACCTGTGCTTTACAGTTTAATAATAATAAAATGCAGGAGATATTGGATTTCTTCACCAACATCTTCGGAGATAGATTCTATATCGAATTGACTGCAGCCGAATCCACCGATCAAAAATACATTAACTATCAGTTATTGAAACAGGCCAAAGAGAGAGGTATCCGTCACGTCATCATGTCGGATGCACACTGGGCTAAAGACGAGGATTATCCGATCCATGATTTCCTCTATGCCATGAATACAGGCAAGAAATATGATGACATGGAACGTAGAAAATTCCCCACCCAAGAAACATGGCTTAAATCTTACGACGAAATGTGGGATTATTGGGCCAGGGAAGTTTCAGATTTCAAATTAGATGGTCAAGACTTAAGTATATCGGAACAAGATTTTGCCACAGGATTAGAAAACACCAATTGGATAGCCGAAAAATGTGCTGTAGATATCATAGAAATGCATCAAAACTATTTGATGCCAGACATAAACTCAGACAACCCCCTCCAAGACCTTATTTATCGTTCCTGTAATCACCGTAGTGAGCTTTTTCTGTCTTGGGACACCACAACCAAGGAAAAATATTTTCAACGTCTTAGAAGTGAATCTGAGTTAATTATAGACCAAGGATACTTCGGCTACTTCTGGATGACTGCAGACCTCTGTGACTACATGAGAGAGAATAAAATCCTAAAAGGTATAGCCAGAGGCTCTGCAGGTGGATCTCTCCTAGCCTATATGCTAGGCATCACTGAAATAGATCCACTAGTCCATAATTTAACTTTTGAAAGATTCATGAACGAACACAAAAAGTCAATGCCAGACATAGATATTGACATCGATGATGAAAAAAGACAACAAATACTAGATTACTTTATTAATCGTTACGGCATTGAAAATGTAGCCCAAATCGGCACCAACATCACCATGCAGACCAAACTAGCCAGTAAAATGGTAGGCAAAACCCTGGGCATCCCCTACGAAGAAGCCAATAGTGTCAACGATCAAATAGAAGCCGAAGATTTCGAAGATCCAATAGTCAAAAACTTATCTGACAAGTTTCCTGACTGGATACCCTTGACTCAAGAGTTCAAAGGCAAACCAAGATCCATTGGCAAACATGCTGCAGGTATAGCCATAGCCAACAAACCCTTAAAAGATGTAGTACCCTTGCAAAGAGGTAAAAATGAAACCTTAATTACTGAATGGACTGATGGTTTATATCGAAAAGAGTTAACCGAAGTCTTAAAACTTCTTAAGTTTGACCTGCTAGGCATCTCTAATCTGGCTATATTACAAAGTACCATTGATTTAATACGTCAATCCAATCCACCCAACTCACATTTAATTAGGTTGGATTTATCTGACCAGGAAATACTTAACCATATTCCTTTTGACGATGAATATGTCTATAACAACATCTTTCCACCTAATGGAAATCACAAAACACTAGGTATTTTCCAATTTGATACGGGCAGTATGAGTAAAATGTTGGCTTTGATCTGCCCCACCAACCTGAATGAGCTTTGTGCCCTCAACTCTATTAATCGTCCTGCCACTAAGCAAGCAAATGTCCATGAACACTATGCTGCAGCTAGAAACAGTGGCAACATAGAGTATGACCATCCACTATTAGAGCCTATCTTGAAAGATACCTACGGTCAGATCATATATCAGGAACAAGTAATGGAGATAGCCCATAAAATCGGTGGTCTTACCTTGGCTGAAACAGATTTGTTCCGTACAGTCTTGGTTAAGATTACTGAAGCCAACAAAGAGGAACAGGAACGTAATAAACAGGAAATGGTTGACAAGTTTATCTCAGGATCGACAGAAAAAGGCTTAACAGTGGATGAAGCCACTGAATTAGCCAGTAAACTGGAGGAATTTGCTGGTTATGGTTTCAATAAGTCACATAGTCGAGCCTATTCTATGCTTTCATACTACACCATGTTCTTCAAAACCCACTTCTATCCTCAATTCATTGTCTCTTACCTCAATAAAAGGCCCGATGAGTTGGAACAGGTGATTAAAGAGTTGGGCTTGGACAAGATTTTGCCTGTAGACATTAACAAATCCAAAGAAACTTTTGTTTTAGAGGGTGAAAAGATACGGTTGGGGTTCAAAGGAGTTAAAGGACTAGGTGCAGTAGCCATCAAAGAGATAATCAAACATCAACCTTATACTTCACTAGAGGAATTAAGATCCAAGGTAGAGAAGAGAAAGGTTAACAAGAGTAGAATTGCAGCTTTATGGAAGTCAGGAGCTTTAAAGCCCTTCGGCAATGATTATCGAACTAATTTTATCTCAGAAGTTGAGGTGTTGGGTATTCCTATCTCTTCAAATGGTAATAAAATAATTCAATATTGCAAAACACACATCCCCCTTAAGAATACTGAGGGTGATGAGGATAATTGGACGGATTTATCCAATTTACAACACACTAAAAATGGTAATACTGTTTATATTTGTGGTCTAGTAACCAGAGCCAGTAATAGAAATTGGACTAGTAAGAAAAATTTGACTTGGAAAGCTAAAGGTTTTACGGGAGAGTTGCAAGACAACACAGGATTTGTTGATATTTTATCTTTTGAACTCAGGGATGAACGTATTCGTCCAGGCAACATATTATTTTTTGAAGGCAAGAAGTCAATCTATGGCACTCAAGTTCAGGTCAACATATCTAAAGTTCTGAACTGTAAAGAGAATCCGTCTATTTTAGAAAATTTTGATAGGTTCATTGAGGAGGACTATTGATGTTTTATGAAGAAGAAGAGGTAAAGGATAAACATCAAAAGAAAGTTAGAGAAGGAAACTCTATTTGGGATTCAGTAGATGATGATTGGGTTTGTCCTGCCTGTCAAAGAGGAAAGCATCAAATTTTAAGGAAGGGTAAGGGACGTGATGTTGGTGGTTTGCATCGTCACCATGATCATGCAGTAGAGTGGGATCAACGTAATGATGTGGAGTTAACTAAATTTCAAGAAACAATCATCTGTGATCAATGTAATCATGCCGAAGGTATGGTCAAAAAAATATATCCAGGCATAATACCTGATGATTTTAGTTTTACACCCCAACAGATAGGAAAATTTGTCAAAGCCAAGCCCAATCGACCACATCGAATACGTTTTGTAGAGGCTTTGCAGTTGTTTTTTGGACTAACAGACATTAGTTTGGATGATTTCAGCCAACACTTCATCAATTTAACAGAAAATACAATTTTTATAGCCCACTCTACCTATAAAATGTTGGTTCGTTACGGTTATCCACCTTCAAACTATTTGCAAGAGCTGGAGCAGGGTAATGCCTTAACTGTTAAAGAAATTAAAAGACAAGGGAGTTTAATTCAAGATGAACAAACAGGATGAGAAATTAATGACAATTATTTTAAAAATAAGCTGGCATTGCTTATATAAATGTGCTATACTAACCCCAACTAACAATCATAGTGATAGGTAGTTTGGTGTTTATGAATGAGCCGAATGTGAATGCAACTTGGGAAATTGAAAAAGAGAGTTTACATTCCCATTTAACACGTCAGGATATATGGAGGGTTTGGTATCGAAACTTAAGTTTGGTTGAAGTGATAGAATACCACTTGAAAGAGTTGCCGTTAGAGTTTAGGACTCGTAAAAATTGTCATGTTCAAGCCTTAATAAGCCTTAAAGGTGATGAATATTTGAAAAGTCAGTGGGGCATGAAGTGAAAATAACTAAACCCAAAGAAAGTCATCAGCCTGCTCCGAAAAATAAAGAGGTAAAACAGTTTTTAGATGACACGTTGGGTCGTACTGAGAAGATAAAGTCTTCTTTGTGTGTTACTTGCAGTGCTACTGAGGTTAGGTTTAGAAATGAAATTTCAAGAAAAGAATATACCTTATCGGGCATGTGCCAAAAATGTCAGGATGATTTTTTTGGAGTTAATTAGAGGATAATAATGGATAGTTTAAAGATGCAGAAGGAAATTTCAAAAGCTTTTTCTAAGAAACTTTATGAATCTGGTGGTAGAGATATGGTAGATCAGATTAACAGGGATTCTTTTAATATGCTAGTTGGCACTTCACCCAGTAATTATCGTTTGAAATTCAGAAATGAGTTGGGAATTAACTATACTACAGGCAAACAGGCTTTAAGAGAACAAGATCCTGAGTTGGCTAAGGCTAAATCCTATCAGGAGATGATGTTTTTAACTGGTAATGACCTACTTAAATCGACTCAATTGGCTAAAGATAGGTTTAATATCACCAACTTAAAACAAATCAAAAGGATTTAGTTTAGTAATGAATTTGAATCCATCCAGGAAGATAAAAAAGGTCAAGATTGAAAATTTTCAGAGTTGGAAAGAGGTAGAGGTAGATTTTGATTCTTTTAACATCATCGAAGGTAAATCCAGTTCAGGCAAGACTGCCATCATAAGGGCTATCTTAATGGTACTGCAGAACGATTGGGACACCTCCTGGTTGAGAAAAGGAGAGAATAAAGCCAAGGTAAGTTTATTCTATGACGATGGTACAGTTTTAATACGTTGTCGAGGCAATGAAAATTCTGTGGTCTTAATGGATAATAATGGGACATCTCAGAAATGGGTTAAAGATATTGCCACTAACTATCCACCAGAAATAGATGATGTGATCCAAATGGATGGATATAATTTTTCATCTCAGTTTGATGGTCACTTTTTTATCGGTTTAAGTCCCAATAAAAGAGCTGAAGCCTTGGGTGAGTTTTCTGATTTGTCTAAAATAGATCAACTGATCAGCTTCAATCAGAAAAATATTAGGCAATCAAACAGTAATAGTAAGTTTTTAACTGAAACTATAGATAGTTTATTGCTAGATAAAGAGAGGGTGGATGATATAAAAATCAGTCTTCCTTCCGAACAACAAATAAATGAGGTCAATCAATTAATAAATCAAACTGTTAAGTTGAAGCAGTACTTACAAAAGATCATTCAACTAAAGGAGTTTGATACTGAGTTAAAACTCGTTCAAGTCTTACAAGAATGCTTAGATCTTTATCATCAAACTAAAAGATTGTCGTCTCATTTAGAGACAGTAAAGATTAAGCTTGAAATAGAAAAGTTGGAGTTAGAAAGAAAGTCACTGCAGGATCAAATAGAAGGGTCAGTATGCCCAATCTGCCATAATGTTATTAAGCTATAAAAAGGAGTTAGCTTTGTTAGATACAGAAAGGACAATTTCAATGGATGGACAAGAAATTCCCATTCTATGGAAGTATATTTTCAATCTTGAAACCAGAGTAGACAAGTTAGAAAAGATTTTAGTCACTGACATTAGTCAGGAACAGAGTAAAGATAAGGCCGAATCAGACAGTAAGGAACTAACCGAAACGGAATTAGCTAAGGTTCTAGATAATTTAGTTCCCCTTCACCCTACTAAGCAGAGGAACTCTTTACTAGATAAAGCTTGGGAAAAGTCTAGACAGGTTAAAGATGTCACCCCAACTAAAGGTGAAAAACCCAAAGGAAAAGTAAATGAAAGTTCAAAATCCCAACAGGAGTTTGTTGATAGATTACAGAATGCCAGAATAGAATTAGAGAAGAACGTCCAGGAAACAGTGGCAGTAGACATGAAAGAGGATACAAACTATCACAGGGGGTATATCATTCCTGTCTACGACACTAGAAAGGGAATCATTATTTCACCCGAAAAGGTTCCTAGTGATGAGTATTTCTTATCTAAAGAATATCAGAAATTACGACAAGCTAAACTTAGTTTACAACCTAAGTGTGAATTTTCAGGACAAACAGCCCAACATGTAATGCACAGGCACTACAATAATTTAGGGACTGAGACACCAGAAGATATGTGGTCTTTATGTGCTTGGCACTATCAGGAAGTAATTGGTAAAAAACCTAAAGGAGAACCACCATTTACTACCAATTGGATCTTGATTTCACCTAGTAATTACATGTTTCAGGTAGAGGTGTTGTCCACTTTTGCTGAAGCTAACGACTTACATAAGTCTTCTCTTAGTGATGTAGCTAGAGGCAGGAATAGACACCACAAGGGTTGGAAATGTTACCGTCATAAAGACTATCAACGAGTGTTAGACTACCTCAATAAAACTAACAAGAAAGTTTCTGACGGTACTTCGGCAGATAAAAGCTACCCTAGTATTAGAGAAATAAATGAAGGGGAGAAAAAGTCTAATGAATTCTAAATCCAACTTGTCTGATAAAAGACAGGTTAATTTTAAAATTGATTGCCTGGAGGCTTTGCAGAAGGATCTGCAAAGCTTCATTGAAAACATTAAATTTTGTCGAGACAATGAAGACTCTCACTATGCTAAGGTTAGGCTAATTGAGTTAACTAAGACAGCTATGGACTTAAAGATTGAAATATCTCGTCTACAACAATCTTGGGAAGTACATCGAAACAACTATCACAAAGACCCTATGGAGGATCATTTCAAATACGTTCAAACTCAAATGAGCTTTGATTGGTTTTAAACCATGTCTGAAAATTTTGTCGAACCAGAAGTAATCGATCAGGAACAACAGTTCAATAGTGAGGCCGAACAACGTTTGAACTATGCCCATCAAATAAATATGGGTCTAGTAGAGGTGATAACCGACAGACAAGCTAAAAAGTTCCAGCTTTCGATTGCCCTGGTTCTAATAAAATTAATCTTAGTAGCCATCATTGCCACTGGCATCATTACCAAAAACTCCTTGCAAGAGGGTTGGAAAGAGGTAATTCTAGTAATTGTGGGGGGATATATAAGTAGTTTTGCCAAATTAGTAGAATTCTGGTTCAACAGCCCTGCTGACGACCAGGAGTTGGTTAGATCCAGTCAAGACTACCGTACAGGTGTCAATGGTAACGGCTTTGTAAACAACAACCATTGATGAAAGATAAGAAGAAACCCGTCAAACCTCTCAGTCGAAGAAGATTGGCTAGAGAAAATAACTAGAGAGAATTAAAGGAACAGGAGTTATTATGAATTTAGAAACTTGCTTGGTACACTTAGAGTCTTTGGATTTTCCAATTACGATAAAGATAGGGGAAAAAAAGGCAAATTTATCAGAAAAAATTGAGTCTTTAGACCAAATAAACTCAGCTTTAATAAAGATAGTTGCCACCCAATTTGCCATACAGATGTTAGACATCGTGGCTATGCCTCATTTCGGCATGGTAGAAGACGAAACTGAAGATATTATTCCTTGTGAAACAAAAGAAGATGTATTTTCTGTCTTAAGAACAGCTTTACATGCTCTGGCAACTGATGGTATCGAGGGAACTTACTACTGTACAGATCGAGTCGTCAAAAGAGATAGTGAATATCACCAGTTGAAGGAAGAATATAGAACACTTTTTCCCTCTATAGTAGACAGATTAGTTGAATACTTGGAGTTAATGATCTACAAATCTAAACAAGATGATTTTTTTCCCGATATAGTTCCATCTTTAGATGAAGAAACTGGGCAAATTTATAATTGGTAAGTAGTCAAGGAGACTAGAAAATGAAAAAAGACAAGAAATATAGCTTGACCTATTTTAGAACAACAAAAGAATTAGGCAACCACATAGTGGAGAGTGCCGATAGTCATGGGATGAGTAAAAATGCCTATCTCAACAAACTGTTAAAAGAAGATATGGACAGGGTTGAGTTGTCCATGTTGAAACAACAAGCTGTTGAACAATATCAACTTACAATCAAGGGGAACAATACAGATGAACATCAAGATTGAAACTACCGTTTTCAACCCAGGCTGCACCGTCAAGATAGAAGCCAAAGACCTACCCGAAACCATGACGGGATATTTACGTGAAGATGGGGAGCCGATCCCTGAAGTTCAACTGGACGGAGTCTTCTTCCAAGTAATGGAGGAGTTGGTTAGGGATACCATCAACATCATCAACAGCAGAGAGTTAAGTAAGGACAAAAAAACCTCTACTGTCACCATCCAACCACCACCCATCAACAAGAAAACAACCGTCACAGGCAGTACCATCAAGCCTGACGATGGAGAAGTTGCTTGGAGTAAGGACGAATAAGTTGAAGATACTATTCTTTACCGACCCACATATCACCACTAATCGTCCTATCGGTCGTAAAGACGACTATATAGCTACCATCTCCTCCAAACTAGAGGAGATGGTAGCCCTTAGTTCAGAGATGGACTACATGATAATAGGTGGAGACATCTTCCATCGAGCTAAAGCCAACATTCAGGAACTATCTATATTTGCAAACTTCGTTAATAAAATAGATGAAGCTTGTTGCCTGTATGTCTGCCCAGGAAATCACGACCTACTAGGCTACAACTATCAAAAATTAGATCAAACAGGCATTGGCCTATGTGACAAGTTTCTATCCAACATGAATTTAATGTCTGCCAATAAAGTCCATGTTAAATTACAAAATAAACGTCCTAAAGACCGACAGTTGAATAATAATATCTGGTTACACTTTCGTCCGTCCACCAACAAAGTACAAGACAACTTCATGGTACAAAGAGAAGGAGGCATCAATCTAGGCTTAATGCACGAAATGCTAGTAGAAAAACCCTTCTTCGATGACTACATACTAATAGATGACTTCAACACCAATCTGGATGCAGTTTTTAATGGTCATTACCACTCAGGTCACTCTCCCTTATGGGTGAATCAAACCTTCTATATCAACCCTGGCTCCATGATGAGGATGACCAGAGGCAAAACAGATACGAAACGTATTCCCAAATATGCTATCATTTATATATACGAGGAACAGAAAGAAAGAGATTTCGTAGTATCTTATTTTCCTTTCCAATCCTACAGTTCAGATGTCTTCATAGATGATATAGAAGAGGAGATAAGACCATTCTTCAACAACATAGAGGTCAAAGATCCCATTGGGATTTCAGCTATGGACTATATCAACATTCGGGCCAGGGATTTTGATCTAACTCCTGCAGCCCAAGAGGTGTTGGCCGAGATTAAAGGTCAACTATTAACAGGATAAAAAATGGATGCTTACCAAGTTCTAATGGAAAAGCTAGACCAAATGGTAGATAACTTTGAAAAAGAGGTTACCACCAGTACAGTCAGTGATTTCATTCCCTCTGGTAGTGGCAACAAGTATAAAGGTAAACGTAACTATGCTGATGGTACTGCCATCAATGAAAAGTTACCCAAGAGTTACCGACAATCCTCAGACCCCAACAAACATTGTGGCAACTGTGGATTCTATAAAGCCAAGAATCGTCTCTGCCAACACTGGTCTGCCAATGTTCGTAAGGATTATATCTGTCGTAGCTGGAGATCCAATCGAGGAAAAAACCCAGTCACCAGAGAACCAAGACGATCCGACTCTACCCAACCTGCCGTCACCGACAGTACAGGAGAAACAACATGAGTTCTTCCATCTCAGCTATTGCCACCGTGACAGCAGAAAAACTCCTTCGGGAGAAAGAGAAAAAAGAAAAGAAGAAGAAGAGACGAATGGCTGTACCTCCACCCACTCTTCGTCACAAAGCCACCAAAGGAACAGGCTACAACCGTCTGGATGAAAAGAAGAATGCATCCAAAGAGATAGATGCCGACTTAAAGGAGATACCAAACCTTGAAAAACTCTAAGAAGAAAAAAATAAGACCTGTCTACAGTTTTTCCGAACTCAGGAAAAACAGAGGCAAAGACAATAAAACCCAGGCTCCTCTAAAGGAGGAGCCTGTTAAAAGTGATAAAAAATTTGAGAAACCCGATAGTGAGAAGTAATTGCCTATAAATAAGGAGTTATTAATGCCAGTTTACAAAGTTAAAGGTGGCTATCGTTGGGGTAGTAAAGGTAAAGTCTATCCAACCAAAGCTCAAGCTGAGAAACAAGGTCGTGCAGCCTATGCCAGTGGTAAAAAGAAAAAGAAAAAATGAATCAAAAACTAAAGAACTTAGGTTTTCAATCTGTTAAGACAGTTAAATCTAAAGCCTACATCAGTATTGATGAGGTAGGGTACATCTCTTTCTCTAGCAGTTTACGTCGAGAACTAAGTATCAAAAGAACAGAAAATTGTTCCATCTACTTCAATCCTGATGAAGGAATCCTAGCTATCCACATCGGCACCTTCGATATCAAAAAGAATCGAGAGATGACTATCCTTCAAATCAGTTCTGAATATACCATCAGAGCTAGAAACGAATTACTAGCCATCCAAGAACAACACCCAGGCTATAACCTGATACCTGAAGAAGGCAAGCCCAAAATCAACTACGAAGACATAGAAGTCGAAAAGTTCACTGAACCACCTGACCCCTACTCCAGAATGGTTCTAGTAGCTATCAAAAAGGAGAAAACATCTTTCAGACCCTAACATCATATGACAAAAAAACAGAAACGGATGGCTTGCTTCCAATGTGGCAAGAGAGTCCAACCACAAACCTGGGATCGAGACTTAAACGTTTGTAAATTCTGTGCCAACGAAGTCTATGTCCAATCCTACAACGTTTATGGTGATGATGAATACTATGGGGATAAATACACTCAGGCTTTAAAAAGTCATCAAGAAAACTTGGACTACCAAAAATATAACCAAGACAGGAAAATCAAAGAAAGAGAAAGGAGGAAACAAGAAAAAAAGGAACAGAAGAAAAGAGAACTCCGTCAGGAAACTAACAATGCCTCACATTCTGGCTACTCAACGAGATCTCTGATAGAAGACATTAGTGAAGCCATAGGCCCATCCATCCAATCTTTGAAGAAGGCTATGGATGAAGTTAGGCAAAAAGCCAAACCACCGTGTTCCTTCTGCCACCAAGAAAATAAAGTAGTTTATGTTCACGGACACTACCAGTGTTCCAACTGTAAACAGGTAATCATACCTTGCTGTAACGGAGAAACTGCTGAAGTAGATGCTTAAAGCTCAACCGACCCTAAAATCAGACCGAGCAGATCATTTAGTTAACAGACACTGCTTCTCAAACAAACCACTAACCAAAAAGGGGTTAACAAAACTTGGATACTACTTAATGATGAAACACGTCTACCAACTCAACCAACACAAAGTCATCACCAGTCCAGGAAAATTCGAAGACGAGATGTACTATCTGCCCTTCTTCTATGACCTATACCTCAACGGTGACCATACAGGAACCACTAAAGAGGATGTGATCTACTTTCTGTTAACCGAAGATGACAAAAAACAGTTCCCCGAACTAGAAGATGACAACTATCTCTGGCTCTACCAATCCGAACAGGGCTTCATCAACTCAGGCACTAGCCATGAGGAACCAACCTAATGGGATTCGATGTCATAGTAGCTATAATTATCTATTCTGTCTTAGGCATAGGTTTTATGCTTTTCACTTTTGCCTGGGGCATCTACCAAACCTTTAAAAGCCTATTCCAACTAGTACGAGTAAAAAAGGACAACAACCATGACCATGCCAATTGAATTTGTAACTTCCGAAGATAAACCACCAATCAAAGCCAAAGTCCAAAAGAATTTCTGGCTTCTAAAAGAAAACCACGACTACCTACAACACACCTCCAAACGTCTAGGAGTCACCCAAACAGGACTAATCAATGTTCTAATCAGCCGTATGAGGGATCGGGAAGAGAATGACCAACCCATCCTAACCATCCGTGAAGACCAGGATCTAGTGCCCAACAACAAAGAAAAGAAAGGTAACTAAACTACCATCTAATCTTAATACTCATGTTCCAACTCAACCATCCCGACATCCCTAACTACAGCCAACAACTACTACCCCTACTAAAAAAGGTAGAAGCCAAAGCTGCCGTCAACTTCACCCTGGGTCAAGACGATCCCATGATCGACCAACTAGCTGAAAAGGTAGACCAACTAGTCAAGGAAAAACAAAAAGAAGCTCACCACCAAAGGGATGATCAATTCCTAAAAAGCCGTTTCATGAACGGCTTTTTAGGTGAACTAGCCGTAGAACAGATGACAGGACTCAACTTCCACGACCACAGTGTAGGCAGATCCTCTGAATACGACCTGCCTGACATGTCAGGTTGTGAAAACAACTCCCTCAGAGTAGGCATAAAAACCTTCAGCTATGAAGAAAAACTGCCCCACATCGGGGCAGACAACTTCATCTCAGGCAAACAGACCTCCCGATTCCCCCTAGTCAACTACCAACCCGAAATAGACTCACCCCAACTAATCGTCCTCCGTAAAAACAACCTCGACTACCAACAACACAGCCTCTTCTATCCCAACGGCTTCTACAACTTCACCCTACTAGGATATGTGACCCAAGTAGACCTACTAGATCCCGACAACCTCTACCACAGGTTCGTCCAACACCTGCCACTGTTCCCCCGTAAAACCAACTTCGTCGGTCTAGACAAAGTTATCCCTTTACACGACTACATGGTCTATAGTAAAATGTCCGTCTGGCAAAAAGACAGGTTCCTAACTCAATCACGTAAGTACTCCACCACCGACTTCAAAAACATCCAAGTACTAAAACAACATATCCACCAACAATCCAACTTCCAACAGGACAAAAAATATGAATACCAACCAGGATTTGATCTCCATCCACCACAAAATAGAACAACTGAAACAAGAAATCGACCAACTCCAAGGCAAGAAACAGATGCTAATAGAAGACATCAAAAAGGATAACCCCAACTTCGACCAAGACCAACTAGACCAACAACAGATCGAACAACAAATCAACACCAACCTCAAAGTCCTGAACCAGAAACTGAACTCGTTCCAAAAAGCCTAGCCCCCATGATCATTGCCATCTCAGGTAAAGCAGGTGCTGGCAAAACCCTGTCTGCCAGTATCCTCTACAACATGTTCAAGGAGTTGCCCAAATACAACACCAAACTCAAATCATTTGCCAAACCCGTCTACCAAATTGCCTCCGTCATCCTGAACCAAAAAGTATCCCACATCCAAGACAACAAACTGAAACAAGCCGAACCCTACAACATGACTAACCGTGAATTTCTACAACTAATTGGGCAGTCGTTCAGGGACTTGGTCGATGTCAACATGTGGAACAATATCCTATTCCAAGACGATTACGACGATGAAGCCGATATCATCATCATCGATGACCTCCGTTACCGTACCGAAATAGACTACATCCGAATGATCGGCCAACACTACCTATTCCGTGTCCAACGTGAACTAGATGACAACCAACATAAATTCCGTCTACATAAAAGTGAAACCGACCTGGACAAAGTGGTCAACTGGAACTCCATCATCGACAACACCAAAGACATCGAAACCCTAAGTCTCAAACTTAAAAACCAAGTCTTCCTACCCGTAGTAGAAAAACTCAACCAGTTGAACAATAACATCTGGCTACCATGAACAAAATATCAAACCTTAATATCCTAATCATGTTAATACGTTACAGTTGGATGATCCGAAAAAAAGACTGGTGGAAAATGTTCCCCTTCCTACCCATCCCCCCCACCAGATACATAATGTGGAGATTCGAAACCGTTTGGGGCATCGATGCCCAACAACCCAAACTAAACCAATTCCCACCCCTCAACACAATACTCAAAGATGCCTGGGCTTTCGGCAGATGGCTGTGCCTAATAGGTCGATAAACACAACCTAAACTTACCATATCCTTCTAAACATTATCCATATGTTAATAATAAATTACATACTGTTAAGATTTAATAGATAAAGGAAGGTTAATTAGACAGGCCAACAGTATATCAGAAAATCAAAAGCTGATATGTTATACTTAGCTTAACCCTGAAGGTGGGTAACTATCATGTCAAAACAAACTTTTAAAAACTCCGAAGTTGTCAACTGGATTAAATATCCACTACGGATGGACGAGAACTCGGCTGAGTGGGTCAAATCACAGTCCGACAAAAACAAGATCTCAATCAATAAGGTTATCAACTCAGTCATCAACCAAGCTCGTCAACAAGATGTAGAAACACAACCCACTAAGGCTGCAGAAGTAAATGTAGATGTGCCCAACAAACACTGCCAAAACTAAATCAGAAGACCTACAATACCAGATTATAAGGTTCCCCCTCCACCTACATCTGGCAGTCCTGACGGTGGGACTAATAGTAGGTGTTATCACAACCTTACTGATGTTCTAAGATATCACAAATCCAAATGCCTGGATGGTTTCTTATATTTTGGATAGTGATCCTATCAATCATACTAGCAGGTGTTACCATCTACCTGATAGTACAACATTACTATTATAAAAAGGAGTTAGTTATGGGCTACTGGAGTGATAGACAAGTCCAGATGCAAGAAGAAGAAGAAAGGAAAGAGGCTCTGGCTGCAGAGCTAGGGTATGAGCTAGATGAAATAGAAATGATCTACGGTGAGAATTGGGAAGAATCCATCGAGACAATAGATCTTGGTGACTATACCCCATCAGGACACCCCATCCAACCCCATAGTGGGGGCTACATGAAAATGATTGATAATAGAACGAGGCCAAAAAGGAGTTAGATATGATTATCAAAGCCACTACCGATTATGTATTAGAGTACACCTTCGTAGACGACGAACAGAATGACAGAACTGTCAGACACAGAGACTGGTTCAAACTAGACGGTAACCCAGGACAGTTCGAAGTTGATCACCTAAACAGTAAAGGTATTATGGTTGGCCTAGATCCTGACGATGGACAACTAGTAGAGTGCTCCGTAGCAGATGCTACCCATTGGTTCCACCAAGATGACGAAGGTCTACACCCAATGTCACTATAACCTGTATCTCTAGAGCCACAGCTCTTACGGCTGTGGCTCTAATACAATAACCAATAGTTATAAAAAGGAGTTAGTTATGAGCCAAGAATCGGATGATACATATTATCAAGGCACACAGTTCAGAATCGTAAAGGATGAAAAAGGTAATGCCTCTAACATTGAATGGGCAGAAGGTGAAACTCACCAAGACAGAATCGAAAAAAAGGATGAACCCGATCCTAACCGTAGAAAAAATTGCCTACTGATGTACGACGATGATCCCGATATTCAATGGGAAATTGCCCTTGAAATCAGGGGGATGTAGATATAACCGATGATGATGAATCCTAAATATCAAGACTTCACCTCTGGTGAAGTCTCTAGATCTAGGGTCTTCCAAAGGAAGACCCGATTTTCGTCCATCCAAGCCCCCCGATCAAGAACTTAACCACCACCCATAAACTAAAAAGGAGTTAGATTATGTGGATTAAGAACCACCATATAGCTGAGACAGAAGATATGTCAGTCGATGCTATCCACCTTCTATTGCAGGCTGCCCACTATATAGCCAACACCACAGAAAATAAAGATCTACGATGTAATAAACTGGTCAGCCAACTCAATAAACTAAATGATGAACTGAATTTTCATCAATTAAATGTGCCAGACCTGGAAAAACATTCCAAGTTTAAACAGTCCGAAGCTGTGTCCAGTTTAGTTTTATCAGTTATGATAAATATTAGAAAGGCTTATAGTGGTGTCTTGATGAAACAAATATTAAAACACTACCCAACCAATACAGGTCTTCCCAAAGAAGACCCCACAACAAGGAGTAATCTATGACCGAAGAAAACCTCGACACCACCAATGAAGAAGATGATGACCTGTCAGAAGGTGAAGCTATAGATGAAGAAGCTTCCTCTAACGAGGAAGTGGCAGAACAAGAGAAACCTAAACGGAAACCTAGAAGACAACTGACACCAGAAGAACTCGACCGTAAAGAGTTCGACAAATGCCTGAAACATGTCTTCGATAATGAAGGTGGACTGGCTAACGTGGCAGGAGATCGTGGTGGACTAACTAAGTACGGTATCACCCAACGTACACTGTCCAACTGGCTAGGTAGACCTGCAGAAGATAAAGAGGTTATTAACCTTAAACTTAAAACTGCTGGTGATATCTACCATAAAAACTATTGGCTAAAGTCTAGAGCTGGTCAACTACCCACTGCCCTTCGTATGACATACTTCGATATGTGTGTCAATCATGGACAAGGTAATGCCGTTAAAATCCTTCAACGGGCTATCAATCGAACTGGTAGAGGCTCTATCCCTAAAGTGGATGTGGATGGACTTATCGGTAAGAATACTATAAAAAATGCTTCTGGTGTAGACATCGATATCCTTCGTTCAGAACGTATGTTGTTCTTTGCAAACCTCGTCCGTAACAAGCCACAACAGATGAAATTCTTCCTGGGGTGGTATCGGAGATGTATTAATACATAAATCGGCCTTATAACCAAGGCAACATCTGTCTAACCTAGCCGTGATTAACGTCACGGCTTTTTTTTTGATTTTTTTCTGTAAATTTTTTGGAAAATTCTCGGTATATTTATTAATATTCTAAATATTCGGCCTTTGGCCGAAGTCTTACATGTATTTGATACTCAAGATCTTTAACTGTTGTCCAAGTTCTCTAACTCATTGGCTAACAGCCCCAAAGGGCTGTTAGCCAACGTTGAACCTAGAGGATTAATAGGACAAGACAACTCAATAAGAATACAAAATGCATAAGTATATGTATTGCATGAATGATACCAATCTTAGTTGCAGTCTGTCAAGACAATCTTTCGTTTTGCAGTAACTTTTTTTTGTTTACAGTTAAAAAAGGCTTAAAAACAGCCATATAGGGGGGTTTTATAGCTGATTCTTAAAATGGATTTTCAACAACTTTGATGTACAAAGTCAGTCATAACGGTGACTTCAAGGTACTGCAGTGTTGGTTACAACCACTTATGGTATCTACCCGATACTTATCTGCAGTATGTTACGAATAGTAATACAAATATTAACCCTAAACTAGCCAGATTTTGTGATTTTAGAGAATATAGAGGCTTAGAACTTGCAGTATGACTGAATCTCAGCTCATTTATAGGCTAGAATGTAGAATCTTGTTAATTATTTTCACCATACCTTAGAACATCTAGAATGTCAGAACCGTTAGAACTTAGAATTAGCCAGATTCTCAGATTCTAGAACCTGAAAAGTGTAGTAATAGCCAGGATTTGAGAACGATAGACTGAAAAAAATGTCTCAAAGGTTAAATTAGCCTTGACAGGTTCTACGAATTTCGTAGAAAACTAGGGTTAGGGTAGAATTTGAACCCCCTAAAATCTGAAAAAGCCAGATTTTGAGAACGGCCCAAAAATACAGAAATTGATATATGTTCTTTTATTGACATTTGATGTGTGTTGGGTCTTTGCTTGGAGACTGGGCTTTAGGCCCAGTCTCCAGATATATCAAAGACAATGGTAAACCCATTGAGTCTACCCTTTTCTTTTAGTCTGTTGGCTAAACCAATCAATACATGGATCTCTATGTCCAAGCCAACGAATCCTTACTAGCAGTAGTCTCATCTGTTCTTCAGTTAGTTTCATCTATAACTTCATCTATCCAAAGGCTGATGACATCCCATGTGATTCCTATATCGGTGTCTGCTTTACGGTAAACATTACTTAATACTCTATTTACCTGATTGTTTGTTATATCTATCCCTCTTTCTTTAGCTTTATCAAAGACATCTTCTGGCATCCATAACATGTAGGCACATGGTATGTCATCAGAATAACTAGATAGGTTTTGTTTCAATTCTCCAATTGTCATTTTGTTTCCTCACCTGGCAGTTGTGGCTCTCTATGTTTAAGTTGTGAGTAGAGTGACAATGGATTCTGTTCAAGTTCATGCAACCATAGTTGTACTTTCTCTGCCGTATGATAAATATGTTCTGTTGGATCACACCAAGGACGTTCACACCAGTCTCGGTAGTGGTTGTATTCACTTTCCATCATGTAACTAACACATTCTTTTAGGCATTCAATAATATCCACTTCCGATAAGTTAATTTCAGGCATCTTAGGCTTGTGGTCGTCTTCAAAAATTTCCATTAGGGTTTTTCCTTTCACTTCCTTTTCGTTATTTAATCTTCCTGCCTCTTTGTGTTCACAATCATAACCGTGAGGGCAAGGGACATCTACTTCACACACTTCCATGCAGTCAATTTCGTTTGGCATCATTCTTCCTCAATTATTTCTATATTACAATTATTATGTCCATCATTCCAAAGGCAAGATGTCCAATCATTAAGGCAGTAGTTACCTTCGACAGGATCTACTACACAGACACAAGGCAATTGTGATCTGAATCCATTTAGTCTATCACCTATCAACATAGGAGTTTGATATTCATGTCCAGAAAGCATAAGATCTAGAGGGGAAACTATAAAAGCAGTTTCATTTAATATTCCTGCTATCTCATTGTCTAGGGGCTTGTAATCCATCACTCTCCCTCATCATCATCGTCATCTTCGTTGAACCATTCTTTTACATCTTCGATGTTGGTTAAAACATAACGACAACAAAAGTCTGCTATGTCTAACCCATCCCAACCTTCTGGAAAGACATCACTATGTTCTTTAATTAAAACATCTAAGTCATCCTCAAACATTTTAGCCTCTTTACCATGCAGTACTAGTGGCATCACTTATCCTCAAAAGGCAACGACTTATTGCCGTTGCCTTATTATTTTTATCCTAAATACAAAGCACCACGTTTTAAAGCTAGGGCAATGTGTGTTTGATCTAACATATCATCAGTAGACTTAAAGTTTTCCTCTGAGTCATCTATCATGTTGTAGATCTCCCACTCATCATCTTTTGAATCGTACCAAATAATTTTGCTGGACATTCCACCAAAGTTCAACTGGATGAAACACTCAACAGATTCTCCATCAGCTAACTTTTTCAGTTCATCTAAGTTTCTAATCTTATTCATTATTCTTCCTCCTCTTCTACTTTAAACTCTAAGATTTCAGTTTGGATCAATCCATTCTGTGTGTCGGCTACAGGATTGAGTTCGATGTGGTCACCTTGATAGTAACTGTCACTGTCGAAACAGTTGACTATCCATACCCACTTCCATTTTTTATTGTCTAGTTGCATTCGTATTGGACTAAGAAAACAACCAGTGGAATATAAATCAAAGGGATGGTTGTCTTTAAATTCATCAGAGGTAAGGGGTAAGTTACTCATCGTCATCGACCTCAGTGTATTCTAATACCATATCTAAAAGTTTGTGGGCTAACTTGGGACTAACCAAGTAGATTAGATCTATCCATATGCCTACGAAAACGGCACTGGTGAAGCCCAAAGCATTCACCAGTGTAAAGAGTATCCGATTGATTAACGGAGTCATTAAGCTACCTTTTCTTCCATTTTAGTTTCCTGTAGTTTGTTGCAGAAGGTGACTGCCTTTTGTGCATAGCTACTGGCACTAAAGATGAAACGTTTATCCTGCTTCAGTTTTTCTAACCAACTGTTTAGATACTTGGCATTGTTGGGTTGTGGAGTAGCTTGCACCTTGAGTTCGATACCAAGAAAGATTGAACCCAACTCGGCTACTAGTTCTTCAAAGGCATAGCTATGTTCTTTACCCATTCTCTTTTCGAACCGTTCATTCAAACGGTTGCAACGTTTCTCAGTTTTTGTCCAATGCATCAACTCATGCAACAGGACACCATAATAGCTTTCTGAATTCTGGAATTGTTCTAGGTCAGGCATACCGATGTAATCTGAGAGAGGGCTGTAGTAGGCTTGGTCTTGACCATGTTGTATTTCAGCTTCAGTATTGGCTACATAATCATCGACGTGATCGAACCTTATGTTCTCATCCAGTATTTTTTCTTCTGGTGGAGTCCACTTACCTTCGACCTGTTCGAAGTTAAAGATCTTGTATCCACGTAGCAGAGGGAAGGATTCTGGATTGCCACTATCATTAACGAAGATACTGCCATCTTTGTTTTTCTTCTGAATGTAGTTGAAGAAAATTATGTCTGTGCCTTTCTCCCCCTTTTGTACTTGGCACTCTTTAGATGCCCACTGTTTGTAAGTTCCCCAAAATGGGGAACTGAATGGTGTATAGGCTATCATGAAGGCATTGACTCCTTGATAGGGTTTGCCTGTAACTACATTGCAATTGCCTTTGATTGTCCAACTCTTTGACCAATCCTTACCAGCAGTTTCCAACATAGTAATGACGTTGTCGGTAGCAGTAGTGTACATGTCTTGTTTTGCCATTGTTAACTCCTTAACCCCTCTATAACATCTTTCAGTAGGTTATTGGTTGTATTCAAGTTAGTTCCAATTAGTTGACCTAATCGTTCCATCGTCTTAGTGTTGTCTTTAATCAACTCTTGTTGGGCTTCAACTGAGTCGAGGATTCTGGATTGTACTTGACTCCCAATTGCCATCCATGTACTCATTTTTCTAATCATGTCATAGATGGAGATCTCTTTAGATTCTCCTAATACCGATAGATCACCTTCGGATACTTTCTCTCGGAGAGTTTTGTCACCTGAATCAGGGTGGATGAAAATACCCATACAAAGCATTTTCATTATGTGACTAGTCTTGACCATCTTCTCTGATAAGTTTTCTAGTTTGTCCTCTATATCACTAACAGATGATTCCAATTGGCTGGAATCTAAACTTATCTCTAATCCGTAGTCATTGACGTTAAGGTCTACTTCAAGGGTACTTGTGTCTAACTCAACATTTTCAACGGCAGTAGTGATGTTGTCGTTAGACTCTGCTAAAAGTTTTAGGGATTCAACTACAGTATTCAAAGTAGAATGGGTGTTACCATTAATGGAATCGAAGTAGTTAATTATTTTCCCTACATTTTCCTTAATGATAGTATCAATCTCACCTAACTCTTGATTGAATTCAGTACCAACATGATCGACTGTAGTCTTGACTATACCCTGCAGTCCGATCTTGTGATCTATGTCGTTAAGTATGCCTAAGACTCGATCTAGTTGATTAGATGTTGGTGGAGTTCCATCTTTCTCCTCACTGAGCTTTCCTATGGATTCTAGAACATCTGAGAGTTGTGATTGTAATCTCTCAAGGTTTGTTTGTGGTTCAGCTATTGTAGCTTCGGGCATAGAATATATAGCAGTGGTTTCGTTACTCATTTGTCAATCTCCATGTGTCAGTGTCAATTGTTTTAGGGTTAACTAAGTTTCCATTCAGAATGGACTTGATGGTAAATTCGAAAGTGTTATAAAGCATTTCGTAATCATCTCGATGTTCTTCCTTGAGTAGAATGTTGCCTTGGTCATCCTTCTCAAACAAATTACAATCTTCAAAAATCTCTAGAACTTCAAGAGATATCTCAGAACAAACAACGTGCAATAGTTTATCAATTAGTTGGTTTGGTTGATTCATAACCGATATTGAACAATTAGGTATTCCTCTTGATACTCTGCCAGAATTTTCTAGAACTTCCACTTAACTACTTCCTTTGAACTGTGTGTATTATACCAGATTTATATAAGTATTGCAACCCCTAAATTCAGAATATTGGACTTTTTTTTAATGGGGGATAAATTCAGAAATCTTCAATGCTTCATTTCTGAAGCATTGATGTGCCCCCCTACTTTGCTTGGGGGGCACTAGCCTGTAGGCTAGTGTTCAAGGAACACCACATTCTTTTTGGTACGGTAGCATAGCCCACAGGAGGCACAATTTTTGGCTCGTTTGGGTTGGAAGGTATCAGTACAGGCCGAGGATTTTTTGGTCAGTTGGTTGGGGCAGATAAAAGCCTTTTTACTTTTCAGTTGTTCTTTGGCTAGGGGGTTGGATATTCCTAAAGCAGACATGGTTGGGGCTGTTCCACCTGATTGACGTATCCAAAATCTATCGGTGTGTTTTTCTCTGAGTTCGATTATAGCATGACCTATTTCGGAGTATTTGGAGTTTGTACTATCGGGCAAATAAGCCGTATAACCAAAGGCATTAACTCTAAAATTGGTTAGCATTTTATCCCACAGCTCGACATATTTTAAGCTGTAAAAATCACCGAGGACATGAGGACGAACGGTAAAAAACTTGTTTCGATTTTCTAGGGCTAAACTTTCCATTTCCCACATCATAATATCTTCCATCTCTTGACCGTGTTGCATACGATGGGCAAACCCCATAGAATTACCGTAACACTTCAGCCAAAAATTGCAATCTGTCGGGCAGGTTTCTCTTTCTGTCAGAGTGTTATAATAGAATCTTTGACCGATCCATTTTGGGTTGGTGATGATAGAATCTTTATTGGTTTTGTTCCGTTTACGTTCAGAACCTTTCCAATCTGAACATCCAGCTAGTTTGGTATTCAAGTCTGCAGACTTGAAAATCTTTCCGTAGGTCGGCACTTTAATTGTGCTGGAGTGAATTGTTGTACCGTTCAGAATGGCTGGATGTGTGGGTTGTAAATTCATGTTTTGTTCCTTGTGTTATGCCCCTAATTATACCAGATTTATATAAGAATGTCAACCCCTAAAATCCAAAAAAGTGATATTTTTTCGAGGTGGCAAAACCCTGGAATTAATGTCCAGAATAATTCTGGACATTTGATGTTGGGTCGGTCTTTGCTTGGGAGATAGGCAACAAAAAACCCCATTGCAAAGATGGGGTTTTTTGTATAACACAAAAGAAAAATGAAATGAAAATGACAGCCAGACACATGATCAGTGGCTTGTGGGTGTAACAATTCCCTCTACCACACCCCCTTGAAAATCTGGCTGTCTACCTCAAAGGAAGGAGATCAAGGGGGAATTCACTTTGTTGACGGTTAATATAATATCACATTTGTTTTTCTTTTGCAAGGTCTTTTTGATGGCATTCTACTACTCGATAGTCAATGGTATATAACCATTTATAGTATAGGTCTATAGCATAGTCTTCTGCCTCTTGACGGGTGTCAAACCTTAAAGCATTGGAGTACCATTTGTCATCATTGACCACTTGCATTTCGGCTTTATATTTCATAATTAATCCTGTATTTCTACAACTTCAAATTCAGATTCTAGATAATCCCAATTGAATTGAGAATCATCGTCAGAACTGACACCATATTCGTTGGCAAACTGTTCGGCTTTTTCTTGAGCCTTATGTGGGCTAGAGGCTTCGAATTCTAGTTCACCTCGAAACTTTTCTATTAGGTTACATAAAACAGTATACTTGGGCATTAGAAAATCCTCCAGACTCTACCTGAACGTAAAACCTCAAGGGCTTTACGTTTGGCATAAGACATACTGTTTGAATTGACTACGAACTTATGGTTCCCGATACATGGGTCTTTGTGTCCAATCCAACATTCAATTCTGTTGTGTTCTTGATTGGGGTAAAGAGGTATTCCTAAAGGGTAGTCTTTAGAATGTAGTCTTGTGAGTTTGACAAATGTTTTATCTGTGGGAAAAATTTCCAGTTCTTGTAAGTGTTGAATCTTTCTAGCCATTGTTAAATCTCCAGTTTCTTTGTATTGGTACATCTTCACCAAACAGAAAGTCTATGGCTGAAGTGTAAGCATTTTCCCAAGTTCTAAAAGTTCTGATTAATCCCTTTTTATATTTAGGGTTTACGTCTGAAGGTTCGGCCATTAATAAGAATCTTTTGGATTTTGTTAACTCATAAATTACGAATCGGTTAGGAACCTTACTGATTACTTTCATGTCATTGTGCAGTGATGAACGACTCCATGTTCCATCCTGTTCGTATGTGGGTTGACCACCAGATCCTTTGTGTTTGATCTCATCTCGTTTCATTCCTACCAAAGCTAATGTGGTAAACATAAAATCTCCTAATTACTTTGTGGATAGTATTCTTTGGGTTCATTAGAGTAAGTTAATACAATGTCGTAGACGGTGGTATTGATTTCTTTACCGTCTATGTTGGTGGCAAAGAAAAAACCATCATCTAGAATTTTGTTTACTCTGTATCCAAAGATAGGGCTGTAGCCTTTTCCAGGAATTTTATTACCATTCTTTCCTACTTCACCCACTATGGAAACCCAATCACCAATCTTTAACAGTTGTTTACTGTTTCCGATGTGGTTATTTATATAACTGTAGAAACTTACTGGTCGGGGTTTAGTAGCTTCAAACAAACTTAAATCACTCATGTTTTCAATCCTTTGTTTAACTGTCCGTATTATACCAGACTTATATAAGAATGTCAACCCCTAAAATCAGAATTTTGTGCTTTTTTTCTATTACGTTTTATTTGTGAAATCCAGTTATAGTCTGCCTTGGTGGGCAGATCTCCTGCCCACCTTTGCTTAGGGCAAAGGTGGGAAAAGATGCATTTAGGTCTTGACATTCTTATATAGATCTGGTATAATTGAGGCATAACAAAGGGGAGGATTAGACATGGGTCAAGTAGTCAACGAACACGGTTTAACCGAAGAGGAGCAGGTACAACATGAAGCTGATTATGAAAAGTGGTGTGGGGCAACAAGCATGAAGTTTGTTGAAGAGCTGACATTTACCGATAATGATTTACCCAAAACTAAACGGACTGTAAGGGTTGGTGATTGGGTTTTCACTCTAGAGGGGGAAAGGCCATATCAGATTGAAGTATTAACTGCAGAAGGTAAATTTGTGGCATTTGGTGATGATGGTGCAAGTTTAGACTGTAGTGTTTGGGATGTTTACCACAGTGAAGGTACAAGGATATGAGAAAAGATTCTGGGCAAACAACCGTAGATGATATGATGCAGGCTTTAGCTGTTAAAGAGTATGAGATGTTGAGTGACGGAGATTTGGTAGATATTCTGATAGATGGTTGTGATGGTCTTAAAACCATGCCAGAAGATGAGATACGGGAAATGTATAACGATATTTTTGGAGGAGATAATGAAAGATAGATTGCACAGCAGGCAGACAATTATAGAGACACCTACCATAGATGATTTTATGGAATCGGTTTCAGATGTTGTCCTTAGAACTATCACTACTAGTCATTTATTGGCCTATGGGGATAGGCAGATGAACGAAGATATGGTTGCAGAATTAGTGTTGACTATAGATGAAAAACTAAGAACTTTTCAAGGGTTAAAATTTCCAGAACCGTACCCAAAACCACCAGAATCTGAAATTGATTCAGAACTTGATTCACAATATGACGAACGTACAGAACCTAATTATCCAGATGATCAATATGATGATGCCCAGGTGTTAGCTTCTGCAGGTTGGGGAACCGATGAGGATTACGGTGGGGAGATGTTATAGAACCCCTTAAAATCTAGAAACTGAGAATTTGCCATGTGGTTAAAAAATCACATGGCTTTTTTTTGTTGTTTCTGGATGATTGATCCCCAACGTGGGTTTGATTAGTCACGTTGGGGCTGTGTCATGTCATGGCATGACACATGGCATGGGGTGGCATGACACATGGCATGGGGTGGCATGAGGCTCTGTAAACAACCGTGTACACACCTACAGTTGGCACGTTCTATGAGCCGTCAAACCCAGTGGTGGCAAGGGTTTGAGGACACAGAGCAATGTCATAAAACGTGCCAACTGTAAATGTTTACACTGTCTGTTTACACCACAAATATGTGGGCTGGTAACTACATCATTTCCAGTCGTTTGGATGTCTTTTCTTGGTGGTATGTGCCAAGTTTTCGTTTCTGTCTTGTGGTGGTAGGATTAAAACACCAATCACAATACATAAAAGAACAACTATGTCAATCATTTTCTTTTCCTCTTGTATGTTGATAATTATAGCACATTTATATAAGAAAGTCAACCTTTATCCTTGACACTGTTATATAATAATGGTATAATTCAGCCATAACACAAAGGAACAGAGACAATGAATTACACCTACAACTCCAACAGCTTTATACAATTGGAATTTGATTTTGAGTTTCCATGTGAGTTCAACATGACTCAAGATGAGATTAATTACATAATCGAACAATTTGATACTACATCTAATAATTACGATGATTTTATCAACGACGAGGAAGTACAAGCTAATTATTGGAAGTAAAAAAGTTTGGTCAAGGTCGAAATAATTGCATTTCGGCCTTGACACACTTATATAAATATGGTATAATTACACCATAACACAAAGGATTTAGACATGCATACTGATTACCTGAACCAGCCCGAATATCGGAACGAAATCTTAGCAAAGGATTCCGAGAATAAGGGAACAAACCCATATTTGACACATGGTGAGATAGTCCGAGCTAAGAACAATATAGCTTTGATGTTGGCTAGGATTACCGATCATATTGAATTATTAGAGGCTGCAGTGGTCGAGCACATTGACTATTGTCAACACAATTCTGAGGTGGTTAACTTTGACTATAAACAATTAGATGATGATGACCTGTTAAACTCTTTGGGTCGTAGTTTGGCAGTATTAGAGTCTCAGTATAGCCTCTGGTCAGATGGTGAAAGCATACCAGACACAACAAAAACTATTAGCAAAGGTTCAAGTTAACAGCTAAAAAAGTTTGGTCAAGCCCTAAGAAAGTTGATTTAGGGCTTGACACACTTATATAAATATGGTATAATTACACCATAACACAAAGGAAAGAAACATGAGTAAAATTTTAAGCCAACCTAGATTCACCCCTGATCAAGTGGTTTATTGTAAAATACCTGTTAGTTGGGGCTGGGAATCACCTGTCACTATTATTGAACATGGTATAACCGAGAGTGGTAAATTTAATGGTAAATATCTAGTACAAACTAGATACAAAAACTTTAAAGAAATGGACGAAGGTTTTCTATCCGACACCCCTATTCACGGTGAAGGCTGTGAAGGTTTAATCAACAGCTAAAAAAGTTTGGTCAAGCCCTAAGAAAGTTGATTTAGGGCTTGACACACTTATATAAATATGGTATAATTACACCATAACACAAAGGACAGAAACATGAAAATTATTCCAACCGTACCTTCAGACCTACACCTTAGAATTTCAGAAACTGTGAAGTTAAAAAATTCCTCCAAAGAGGAATTGAAACGTAAACAATATCGGAAAAACCGAGAGGAATTTATGGAAAGAGTTCACATATTTTTAGGTAAAAATTTTATCAAATAGGTAGATCTAGATAGAAAAACTTAGTCAAGCCCTAAGAAATTTGATTTAGGGCTTGACACACTTATATAAATATGGTATAATTAGGGCATAACACAAAGGAAAGAAACATGAGTCAATCAACCCATAAACCCTCTAATCTCAGGTCAATTGTAATGAAGTATAAGAATGATTCTATGGCTGTCCTTATGGGCAGAAGTGAATTATCGAAACATCCTAGTTTGTTTAACGAGTTGTATAGTTATTATTTAGACTATGGAATTATGCCATATGGTGTTGCCAAAGCAAGAACTGGATGCCCTTACACTTGGATAGAGGAACAACTAGACAATGATCTATTAGACAATGAAGGCAAACTAGATTTTAAAACTATGCCTTGGGAAGTTAAGCCCAAATTTAAGACTAAGGCAGAGGAATTTTTTGGGGAATCTAACACAGACGTTGGATGGTAAGCTAATCAGAACCAATTCCGAACGGTGGCAGAAATGCCACCGTTTTTTTTTGCCTAAAATAATTTTTCTTAAAATGTCATTTTTCCTTGACATCCTACCTAGAATGTGTACGAGATTTGTAAACAAATGTCAACAAATCACGAACCATGCCAAGTTTCCACCAGATTTTTTTATTTATTTTTTGGTATGACATGTCAGCTTGTGCCACCATGTCATACCAAAAAATAACTCCGAACTGCCTGCCCTCAAACCCAGTGGTGGCAAGGGTTTGAGGGCTCACAAATCATGCCAACACCTGTGGGCTTGGCATGATTTGGCACACCCCCAAATGTAGCCAATCGGTGTAAACACGATTGGCCCTCTTGTCTACAAATGGTGTTGACACCATTTCGGGAGGGCTGATACGGCCTTCGGCTCTGCTTAGGGTGACGGGGCTGAAAGCCCCGTCAGGAGGGGGATTAGGGGTTGATTAGGGACTTGAGTGCTCTGGCAACATGGAGGATGGCATACCCCCAAGATATGCCAAACATGATGGATGCCAGACATGCCAAACTATGACAGGCTAGTCGTTTCATGGTGTCTCTCCTTTAGTGTCCTGCTGGTACGATGTTGTCTATCTTGAACCAACCTGGCTTCTCACCATGTTGACGATTTAGAACTATGTAGTCGATGCCTAGTGGTTGGAGTAGGTTATGGTGATTTGTATCGTAACCATCTCCACCTTTGGAGTTCAATAACACATCTGCAGTTAGGTAAAAACTAGACTTACTGAAGTATTCGACCCCAAAGTCTCTGCATTGGTCACGGTCTAGGTATACCTCTTTGCCTAGTGATTTGTCTCTATGGGTTAGAACTTCGGATTGGCCTGTATTGGCTTGAGTTTGGGTTATCATGATCGTTTCCTTTTCCTTTGTGTTGTGGCAGTATTATACCAGATTTATATAAGGATGTCAAGGGGATAAGGCAAAAAAGTTAGGTATGGCAAGGGTTTTATTGATATGGTATGTGGAGCTAACATAGGGTATATAGAGGGTTGGGAGTTATGGGTGTGGTGGAGGTTTTACTACTATGCCAAACTATGCCAAATGACATACCCCCAAAATCTATAGTGTGCCAAATGGCACAATGGGTCTTGAATTTGGAATACCTATTAGGGGGTCTACTGAACCCCTGATAGGCCCGAATGCTCTGCTGAGAGAGGTGTCCAACAGAGGGGTCACTTAGGGTGTTTTCGGCTTTTACAATATTGTTGCAGCCGAAAGTGTTTGTGTTATAATTATTTCACTCAATTGATTTTAAACTGTTTTCTCAATTGGGGCTTCTGTTTCTTTAAGGTGGTGGTGGGTTATTCGTATAAGTCCCATCACCATTTTTATGTTTCAGTGATTGTTTTTTTTTGGAGTTTTGTTCTATGTATGAGTGGTTTATTTGGTTATTACTCCGTTATATATTTCCTGTAACGGGTTGGATTGTGGTTAATATATTGATGATTATAGTGTTTGAATGGTCTTCTAAAGATAAAAAAAGTATTGGGCCTAAAGGAAATAGTTTGTTTTAAATAAAGGTTAGTAAATCAATTAAACCTTGTGCATTGTGATATCATATACGTTATACTACTTACGTCATTTGACTGTGTTATGTGTAGTGGTGTGTTATATTTTGACTGATGTTTAGTCATAACTCACCCCTTACTGCAGTTAGTTATGTCATGCCCTTTGATATGAGGGTTCATCATTTCTCCTTGTATGAGGCTTGATTAGATGGTGGATCTTTTAACGTTGATCCATTTCTAATTGAGCCTTTTTAATTATGAAAAAAGTGGTGCTGTGAAAAAAATATTTGTTTTGGTTAATTTGTATGCTAGTTTTTCTTACGGAACCTAATTTACACATTTCTTGAAGAAGAATATTTTCCATTTTGGATTTTCCTGAAGAGGAATATTTTCCATTTTATATTTTCCATTTTGGATTTTCTTGAAGAAGAATATTTTCCATTTTGGATTTTCCTGAAGAG
>PVBE012950889.1_pt1 | contig 30485 bp, 26 predicted proteins | sample 1631181 | NCBI WGS metagenome assembly PVBE01 (sample SAMN08397723, study PRJNA350692) | Marine metagenome, whole genome shotgun sequencing project. | isolation source: water | place: Pacific Ocean | collected 2012-04
GGACGTCTTCGACGACGAGGGAAAACCGGTACGGGGAGTCCAGGGAGAGCTCGTCTGCACCGCGCCCTTCGTCGCGATGCCGGTCTCCTTCTGGAACGATCCCGACGAGAAGAAGTACCGGGGAGCCTACTTCGAGCGGTTCGAGAACACCTGGCACCACGGCGATTTCGCGGAGATCACGCCGCAGGACGGGCTGGTGATCTACGGCCGGTCTGACGCGACGCTCAACCCGGGCGGGGTACGGATCGGCACCGCCGACATTTACCGCCAGGTCGAGGTGATCCCGGAGGTGCTCGACAGCATCGTGGTGGGGCAGGACTGGGACAATGACGTGCGGGTGGTGCTCTTCGTGAAGCTCCGGCCGGACGCCGAACTGACCGACGAACTGGTCGCGAAGATCAGGAAGACGATCCGGCACAACACCACGCCGCGCCACGTTCCGGCGAAGATTCTCACGGTGGGGGACATCCCCTACACGATTTCGGGGAAGAAGGTGGAGTTGGCGGTCCGGCGGATCATCCACGGCCAGCCGATTCTAAACCGCGACGCCCTCGCCAACCCCCAGTCGCTCGATTTCTACCGCGACCGGGAAGAGTTGGGGAATTAGACTCCCATGGGGGGGATGACCTCCGAAGAACGCCGGAAAGGGGGAATCCGGAATTCGGGAAGTTACAATAGGGCCCGAAGGGGTGTCTAAAACCACGGGCGGGCCCGTATTTATTGTTCAGGCGCAGGGAGGTTTCGAGTGATATCACGGTTGTCGATGCTCGGTGTAACCACGCTTCTCGGTTTCATGGCGACCGCCTCGTGGGCGGATGAACGGGAGCGGGAATGGACCTTCATCTATGTCATGAGCTACGACAACAACCTGGAAGGCTGCGCCGACATCATCAACGAGGGGCTCAAGCGTGGAGTCGTCAACGGCCTGGTGGCGGTATCCGTGCTCGAGGACCGTACCGACAGCAAGGGCCTGAAACGGATCGTCACCGACGGGAAGAACAGCTCGGAAACCCGTTTGAAATCCGAGGACATCACCGACATGAAGGTGTTGCGGGAGCATCTCGACCATGCCACCCGGCACCTGCCGGCCAAGCGTTACGCGCTGATCTTTTTAAACCACGGGGGCAAGTTGGACAGCATGTGCGCCGACGAACACCTCGCCGTGGGAGGCCCCCGGGTGAACGGATGGATGAGCGCCAAGGCGTGCGGCAACACCGTTCGAACATGGGCGAAGACGCTCAAGAAGGACCAGTTGAAAATGGTCTTCCTGCAGCAATGCGGTCGCGGCAGCGTGGAGAATCTTTACAACTTCAGGGACGCCAGCGAAGTGGTGCTGGCCAGCCAGTTGGTCGTCGGGGCTCCCAACACCTACTACACCGCGGTAATGAGGAAGGCGTGCGTGTCGCCCAACATGAGCGGAGAAAAGCTGGCCAAGCTGATCATGACCGAGGACCGGCATTACACCAATTACGTCATGGTCGACGGGAAAGCGATCGGCAAATTCCCCGGGCGGGTCAAGCCCCTGCTCGATGCCCTGGTGAAAAAGGGCGGACCCTTCAAGCTGACCCGGGAAAACCGGCCCTGCTTCGATGTCGGGTCCGAGCGCAACTACGACCTGCTCAACACCCTTGAAGCGCTCTCGGTCCAGCGTCTCGGCAAGGGGAACCGACTTTTCACCAGCTTCAAGCGCTGGGTATCCAAGTACCTGGTCCTCTCCTTCTCCAAGCGTCGCAAGGGTCTGCCCTGGACCGGCCTGTCCGCCTTTGTTCCCCGCGACGCCCGGCAATACCGGAAATATTCGGGCCTGCCCATTTACCAGGAAAGCTGTTGGTCAACATGGGCGAAGGCCTGGCTGGAAGCCGGAAAGGGAACTTCCGTCGGGACCGGGAAGTAAAGCCGGAACGTTGGCCCGGTTATTCCTTAAGGAATCTCTCCCGAAGTACCTTCTCGGCATGCCCGGCAAGAATATCCTTCAGACGATTCACCACCTCGACATCTCGCCCACCGTGCCACACCGCCGGCGGGCCGGTTTACCCGTCCCTACCTGTCGGCGGGTCCTCCCGGGATATGGCGCGCCACGACAAGGTAAAGGCCGAGCCCGCTCAGCACGGCGAAAAGCCCCTTCCACGCGCCAAGTTCGTCCGCGGGGGGAAGGATCCCGGCCTCCTGCATCCAGGAAAGCACGGCGAACATGATGCCGAAGGAAGACGCGACGAGCCAGAAAACCAAAAGGCGGGCGCGGGCCCTGGGTGTAATGGAAGACATTGATGCACCTGAGAAAACTATCCGATCCCGGATTAAACAGTATATAGCTCCACGAGGAAACCGAAGTTCCGTCTGCACCGGGACCCGCCCCCTTCCTTTCAAGAAGCGGGCAATTCCAGGATCTCTCCCGGCAAGACCTGTTTTCGGGACGCCCTTTTCCTCCCGCCATAAAAAAGCCTCCCGCAGATTTCTCCACGGGAGGCCTGGTATACTTGGATCCCTTGGGCGCGCAGGTTATTTCTGGAGCGCCTCGTGCACGCGACCGACCAGCTTCGGACTCGGCGTGAGGGTCGCGTCGCCGTCCTCTTTCCACTTTGACGGACAGCCCTGGTCGGCATGCTTCGCCAGGTACATGTTGGCCTTGAACTTCCGCATGAGCTCGTCAATGTTGCGGCCCATGTTGAGGAAGTTCACCTCCGCGTTCATCAGGACACCCTCGGGATTGATCAGGAAGGTGCCGCGAAGCGCCAGGCCGGCATCGTTGAGGTAGACACCAAAGGCCTTCGCCAGCGCGCCGGTCGTGTCGGCGCCCATCGAGTAGCGCACGTCGGCCAATTCTTTTTCCTCCCGATGCCACGCCAGGTGCGTGAACTGGGTGTCGGTGCTGACGGTGACGATGTCGCAGCCCATCTTCTTGAAGCGGTCCTGCTGCTCTGCCAGAGCAGCGAATTCGGTCGCTCAGACGAAGGTGAAGTCTGCGGGATAAAAGAAGAGGCAGGTCCAGCGCCCCGCTTCTTTCTGCTTCGCAAGGCTGACCTCTCCAAAATCACCGTTCCCGGCTTCAAAGGTGGTCAGCTTGAAATCCGGTACAGACATTCCTACCTGCAGTTCGCTCATTTTAACTCCTAACCTTGAAGATAGATTCGAGGGGTAGAGAATATGAAATATAACCCCCTTTTTCCAGAGAAGAGCGGAAATCCCGGTACGACCCGGAGTGGAGAGGGGATTCCTCTCCGGGTCCCGGCGCCACGAAATCGATCGCCCTCGGAGACATCGACGGGGACGGCGACCTGGATGTCGTCGACGCGTTCGAAGTGTGGATCAATCAATAATCCACCGCCGGGGAGCTCTTCTGACCGGGGCATCGAAATCCCCGATTTTTCTTTTCCGGTTTCGGCGGAAAAATTTGAATTACCGGCTCCGAGGGTGCATTATTAGGAGAGAGAGAGGGAGAACGCTTGTGAGAGGGCGGAAAAAATATTTCAGTCCCCCCCTGTTCCCGGACGATTTCCTTTACAGGGTTCAGGAAGGTGGAGGCAACGGCGCCTTGCGAGAGAATTTTTCGCACGGGGCCGTTTTTCATTTTTGCGGGGGGTGCATATTCAGCGGGGGGGGCGAAAGCTTGGTGAATCGGCAGTAATCTCTGGACGGGGATGATTCTCAGGGAAGCGGGGCTTCTCAAAAGGAGAGAGGAGGATCTGATGGTTCAGAAGGTTCGGAAACGGACGTCGTGTAGACAGGTGCATTGGAAGCGGGCGGAAGGGCATCGCCTTCGCCTGTGGGAGGGGATTCGCTCCGAGAAGGAGTTCGTAGCGCATTGGCGCGTCGAATTCTGCGACGCCTCCCCCCGCTGGTACTGGCTTTGCGACACGGTCCTGAGATCGCGTCGTTCGCGGGAATAGGACCGCCGCTCCCGTAAGAAGTACTTGGCTCGCCCTTCGTCCCGGTTACCCGAGGGGACGGGAATCGCAATGGTTCCTTCCTTTCGGGGCAGGCTCCCTCTCAAATATTTTTTTCTCATTTCGGCGCGTTTATTTTTAACCGACCCCCCGTAGACGTCCAACAGCAGGTAGAGGAAAAGAGAAATAGAGGCTCTTTCTCTCCTGTGTACGATTGAATGGACATAGAGCAACTCCTTCCGGGGCAATGACTTGCTTCAAATGGTGGCGGGGAAGGAGGAATTGGGGATTCTACATGCACCGCAGATTTTCTGCCCACCTTCCGATTCTCTTTTCCGCTTTTTTCCTGATCGGAACGGGTTGTACCCAGGGGGGTGGGTCCGGACCGGCCGGTCAGCCCGGTCCCTCCGGGAACTCCGAATCCACGGAACAGGGCGTTCTGCCTTACGTCTCTCCCCCGCAGGATAATTACCAGGTTGGTTGCGGCATCTACGACATCACCGGCCCCGCCGCGCAGGTCGTTTTCTTCGGATACGTGAAGTTGAAGCAGGTGGCGAAGGGAATTCATGATCGTCAATGGGCCCGGGCCTTCATTGTCGTCGACCCACAGACGAACGAGCGGGTTGTCTTCGTCAACTGCGATCTTGGAGCGGTCTTTTATCCCGTGGTCCGGGAAGTCTCCAAGCGACTCCAGGTCATGTACGGGAATCTCTATACCGAGCGGAACATGGTCATCAGCGCGACGCACACCCATGTCGCGCCGGGGGGGCACTCCCATTCTCCCCTCTACAACGGCCCCACGAAGGGGTACCTCCCGGAGAACTTCGAGGCGATCGTGGATGGGACCGTCAAGGCGATCTCCCGCGCGCACGACAACCTCGCTCCCGGAAAGGTCTTCATCAACAAGGGGGAACTCTGGGACGCGAGCATCAACCGTTCCATCGAACCCTACCTCGCGAACGTCGATGCGGCCAGTTATCCCACGATCGATCCCGAAATGGTTGTCCTGAAGTTCATGCAGGGGAACACACCGGTCGGCATGATCAGCTGGTTTGCCACGCACACGGCAAATTTCCCGAATACGTACCGGTTCATCTCGGCGGACAACAAGGGGTACGCCGCCTACCTGTTCGAGAAGAAGTTGATGGAGAGCGACTACGGTAAAGGGGCCTTCGTCGCCGCCTTCGCCCAGGGAAACGCCGGTGACATGTCTCCCAACATCGCTGCAAACTGGACCGGACCGGGCTCCACTTCGGAAGAAAGCTCCCGGATCCTCGGTGAGCGGCATTTCGACCTGGCCCTTGAACTGTACCTGGATGCGACCGAGCAACTTACCGGCAGCGTCAAAATGGGCCACCGCTTTTTTGACATGTCGAGCCAGGTGATTTCTCCGCAGTTTACCGACGGCCAGGTCCGGTACACATTTCCCTCCGCGCTCGGTACCGGTTTCGCGGCCGGTTCGGAAGACGGGACCGGCCTCGCCGGTTTCCAGGAGGGGAGTTACTCGGGGAATCCCTTCTGGATCCTTCTGGGAGGCTGGCTCATGCCCTCGACCCCCTGGCTGGACGAGGGGCATGCACCCAAGAAGATCCTGATCGCCCCCGGTCTGAAACAGCCCCACCCGTGGAGCCCCCAGATACTTCCCATGTCGATCATGAAGATCGGGCAGTTCGGGGCGCTCGCGGTTCCGGCGGAATTTACCATCATGACGGGCCGGCGGCTGAAGAAGACCGTCGCCCAGGTGGCGGGAACGGGATTGACCCACCTGACGGTCGCCGGGTATTCGAACAGTTTTCACCAGTACGTCTCCACTTTCGAGGAGTACCAGTTACAGCATTACGAGGGGGCTTCGACCCACTTCGGCCCTTGGACGGCGGCCGCATATCGACAGGCATTTCATGACCTGGCGACCAGTCTCGCCTCCGGGACGTGGCCGACCTTTACGCAGGAACCGATCCCGTCCGATCTTACCGGCCAGCAGGTCACCTACCAGTTCGGCGTGATCTTCGACGGGAAGCCGTTCTTCAAAAGCTTCGGCGACGTGAAGAAGAAGCCGAAGAACACCTACTCCACCGGGGAAACGGTGACGGTCAGTTTCTGGGGGGGGCATCCGAAGAACGACCGGAAGACGCAGTCCTCCTTCCTCTTCGTCGATCTGAAATCGTCCACGGGGTGGAACACCGTCTACACAGACAACGACTGGTGCACGCGGTACGAATGGAAACGGAAAAACTTCGTCCTCGGAACCTCCCTCGCGATCGTCACGTGGAAGATTCCCGATGACGTCATTCCGGGCACCTACCGGATCCGGCACGAGGGGGCGCGGAAATCCCCCTGGTCCGGGAACATCTATCCCTACTCCGGGGAGACGAAAGAGTTCCAGGTGCAATAGGGCGCCTTCGGAAAAATCACGGTGCAACAGGGTGGTTCCGGGAGGCTTGTCCGCCTCCCGGAACCTCTTCCTGTATTATTCGAAGATCGACGGGTCGGGCCAGTCGATCTCTTCCGCATCGTACCTGTAGGCGCGGAAGACCTGTGCGGAATCGGGGGAGAAGTGCTCCCAGGCGATCTCTCCTGATTCGGTCACCTCGAAGATTCGCCCCGTCGCGCCCTCGCAGATGAGCGTGTTTCCGTCGAGAAGACGTTGCGCGCCACTGATGTGGCCGGAGTAAAAATCCTCCGCTTCGTATTCCCAGACGATTTCTCCCGTCTCGGGAAAGATCTCGGCCACCCGCGATCCGGTCCCGGCGAGGCGGTTGTCGAAGACGAGGATGTTGCCGTTTTCGAGCAGGGTCGGGTTGTGCTGTCCCTTGAGGTCCCCGGGACCGTATTCCCACGTGATCTCTCCGCTGTCGCACTCGGCGACGAGGATCGTGTCAAGGTGGCGAAAACTCACGAGAATGGAGGGCACGCCGTTGAAGGGGTTTCCTTCCGGCAGGTATTCCACCCCGTTGGCGTGGGTGAATTCGTTGGACGTCGCCGATGCGGTGTAATTTTCGATCACCATTTCGTCCTGGGCGTGCCACTCCCAGGCGATCGCTCCGGAAGCCGGATCGATTTCCACGATGACGTCGCTGTAGTAGGCGCCCGACTTCGCCGGCGTGACCCGGGCGCGGTTCGCCGGGGTCATCTGTTCCCAGAGAATCGCCAGCACGTTCCCGTTGGGAAGGGGGCAGACATCGTGATGGAGTTGATCGTTCTTGTATTCCCAGAGCGTGTTGCCGTCCCAATCCAACCCGGCGATGAGGGGCGTTCCCAAAGAGGGAGTGCCCGGTTTCGCCAAGGCGTCCAGGAGGACCACGATCGAGCCGTCGGCGAGAAGTCGGCCCATTCCGGTCCGTTTACCTGTCGTCCATTCGTGGACGGTCTCTCCTTCCCGGTTGACCAGGAGGAATGAACCCTCCTGGGTCATCGGGGTGTAGAGGGTGAGGCCTTCGGCGTTCGACACTTCCGGGGACGAATCGGACCCGCCCCCTCCTTCTCCGCCACAGCCGATCGCGAAGGCGAGGGTGATTGCGAAAATCATTCTGTTCATGGAAACCTCCGGTTCAGGGTGAGAAGAGATCGTCCGCCAATTCACAAGCGGACGCCGCAAGGTAGAGCCAGTAATGGTCGGTTGCGTCGGGCGCCGCGAGTTCGTGCATCTGGCCGAGCGCCGTCGACTTCGAAAGGTTCGCCGCGTTCTCGACGTACGAAACCGGGATCGCCACTCCTTCCCGCGAGAAGATATCCTCCACGTGGGAAAGGCCGGGATTGAGCCGGACCCAGAGGCCGTTGTCGGCGTGAAGGGCGTAGGCGGAGTACACGTGCGCATGGGAATTTCCCGGGAAAGCGGGCAGGTCGTGGTCGAGCTTCGAGTAGAAGAGGATCGTCCTGAGATTCGGAACCTGGACGGCCGCCACCGGGATGGAGGCCGCCATCTCCCGCTTCGCCCAGTACTCGATCGTTTCCGTGCCCGTGGCGATTCTCCAGTGAAGACCGCTCATCGCTTCCCGGACCCGGATCGGCAGAACGATTTTCTTCACCCCGTCGATTTCCACCGGGTTGCCGCCGATCTGGAAATCCTCGCTCGTGTCGAACTTCCCGTTTCCGTTGACGTCGAAGTTGCCCATGACGTGGTCGGGCCACGCGTTGCCGTTTCCGTCGAAGAAGATCACGCCTGGAATGATCACCTCCGTTCCGTCGTCGAATTTCACTTTCATGTTCTTTCCGCTGGTCGTGTTGTAGACGAGCTTGTCCGTATCGAAGTCCCATCCCCCGGCCTCGGTCCATGTTCCCGCGTGGGGGTTGAAGCCGTCATCGGTGGTGAACCCGGAGTCGGTTCCGTCGGAGCCTGGGTCCGGATCGGAATGGACGCGCCCGACCGCCCGGATCTCGTTGTCGATGGGGGTTTCGTACCCGACGTACCAGTCCAGGCCGGTCAATTCGGATCCGTACCGGTCGAGGGTGGCCCATGAGAGATTTCCCCCGTTGGAGAATCCGACGAGGCCGACGTTGGAGATCTGCGCCCCGGGGGCGATTTCCTTCAACGTCCGGCCGTCCGCGGTGGTGAGGGATCCCATCGCGAACTTGAGGACGTCACGAAGCGCCGCGATGGTGTCGTCGCCCCGGTAATCGAACGTGCCGTCGCTGGCGTACGTCGTACCGTCTATTGACTCGAACGTTCCGGGAAGGTGCCAGGTGATGACGATGAATCCTTCCCGGACGAGCCGTTCGAAATCCGCCACCGAGGTCTTGATCGTGCCGTCGAGGCTCCAGGCTGTGGTGTTTCCTCCAGTGTAGACGACCACGGGACCCACGGTTCCAAACCGGTAGCCGTGGGCTTCCTCCGGGAAGAAGATCCGGCACCAGACGTTCCCGACGTCGGTGGGAATTTGTACAAAGGTATCGGAGGCTTCCCCGGAAACGGGTCCGGAGCTCACTTCCGCATCGTCGCTTCCCCCTCCCCCTCCGGATCCGCATCCAAGCGCCGCCAGCGTCAGCGCCATCGCAATCGTCGTTCTTCCCATCAGTTCTTCCTCGAATTTGTTCCACTCCCGGAAGACCCGTTTCCCCACGGGCGTGCATCAAAACAGGAACATTTCCGTGGATTCCCCCGGAGTCGGGCATATTTGGACGTAGGGAGTCCGATCCCCTGCAGATAGATGGGTGAAGTGAGTAAATAGAATCGAAAATCAGGGCGTATGAGCGTATAGGGAATTCATTCCTCTTTTTCCCTTTCCTGACGATTCCGTTCTGACATCGTCTTTTGAACCACAACGATGGTCTGTTTTCGCCCAACGGAGGAGGTCTACGATGAGTGAAGATAAAACGAAATCAAGATCGATGCGAAATGCCGTCCGGCTGGTGCCGCTGGTGGTGGGGGTCGCGGTTCTCCTCTTCTTCTGGGGCGGTCGCGGAAACGCGGAGAACGCTCCCGAGGGCGCTCCCCGCGCAACGGAAACGCAGAACGCGTTCACGAAGGTCCTGGAAACGGTCCAGTACGGGGACGAGACGCCCGACATGGAATACCGCTTCCAGGCGCCCCCCGGACGTGTGATCGAATACGGTTTCAACATCCGGCACGAAGTCCGGATGGTCCTTCCGAAAAATCCCATGGACGCCTCCCATGGCGACCTCGAACCGCAGGTGATGAATCTCGGCATGAAGGGGACCCTCGTTTCCGCGGCGTACGCCAGCGAGCGCGCGGGCAGTCTCCTCCTCGGCTTCGAAGTGACGGGGATCGAAATGGAATCGGACCAGGAGATGAACCGCGGCCAGCGGGATCATCTTTCCGAGTCGATGCGGCACGAGGTTTTCGCCCATATCACTCCACGGGGAAGGTTCGAACGACTCTATTTCACGCCGCAGATGGTTCCTGAAGCGAGAAACCTCGCCCGCGAAATCATTCTTCGCACGCAGGTCATTCTTCCCGAAACGCCCGTCGCCTCCTGGAAGACGATGGAGGAGGACGTGACGGGACTTTTCGAGGCCGGGTACGAGGGCCGCGGGGGAAAACTGGGAGGGAAGGATATCCTGGAAATCAGCCGCCGGAAAATCTCCTACGTGACTATCAACAGCATGGGAACGGGAGGGTCGAAGGAGATTCCGACCGATCCCTCCGGAAGAACCACGGCGATCGTGATGGTGGAGGACGGATGGCTCCGTGACCTGCATTCCTCCGAAGGGCTGAAAGCGGGAGGGGAGTCCTTCATGGTCCGTCTCACCAAAAAGACCGAGGCGGGGCTGCTTTTCCGAAAGATCTGGCAGGATTCGGAACGGCAGGAACGGGGCGCGAAAGAAATGGCGCAGCAGCTTTCGACGATGGAAGGCGCGTCGCCCATCGGATTGGAAAATGGAGAAGCGGATGCGAAAGAGCGGAGACTCGATCGACTGGAATCGATCGTGGCGGGGCGGACTCTCCAACAGGTCCTGGACAACATTCTTCTCCCGCTGTTGCAATCCGGAAAATTGACCTGGAAGGAGTCAGGCCAGGCACAGAAGATCCTGGCGGCCATCTTTGAACTCGATCCGGCACAGGTGGCCGAAGCGCTCTCGCTGATGAAGGCGGGATCGATCCCGGTCGAAATCATGGCGGTGATCGCGACGGCGTTCGGTCAGGCGGGAACGCCCTCCGCGCAGACCGCTCTCGTCGAACTGATCAACGACGAACAGATGGACCCGAAAGTGCGGATGCCCTCGCTTCTCGCGATGGTCTCTCCAAAGCGGCCCACGCTCGAAGCGCAGAAGGCTCTTCAGGCGCTGGTCGACCCGAACGATCCCCGCGGCCTGGGGATGAACACCCTTCTGGTTCTCGGTGCGATGAGCCGGAACCTCTCCAATCTGGGTGACGAGGGAGAAGGTGAGATGATGCTCTTTCTTCTGGGACAGGAAGATTCCTTCCGGGAGGCGGGCAGGACGGAAGTCTTCCTGAGCGCTCTCGGAAATGCCGCGAACAACCAGGGTTTTGAAGCGGTCGGTCGGTATCTGGACGATCCCTCCAAAAACATCCGGGCCTGCGCCGTGGATGCCCTCGCCGGGATGTCGGGGAAAAAGGTCTCCGCCGCTCTGGTGCAGGCGCTGAACGATGGAGACGCAACGGTTCAGGTTCGCGCGATCCACGGGTTGAAACAGCATGGGTATACCTCCTCCACGGAGGCGTCGGTGGGAACGATTCTCTCTTCCTCACCGTCGGTCCGTGTGCGAAAGGCCGCCCTTCGATATTTCGAAAAGAACGTGGCGGACAATCCCGGAGCGACGGAAGCGATCCGGCTGGCGGCCGCGAACGATCCCGATGACAAGTTGCGCAAGTTGGCGCAGGATATATTGCAATAACCTGCCCCCACTCGGGGGTGTCATGGAAGGTTCGAAAGGAGAACATCTGATGAGAAAGTGGAGTATGGTCCCGATTTTAGCCCTTGTGGTTGCCTTCGGTTTTCCGGTGAAAGCGGAAGCGCAGAATCATTATGAATCGGCGAGCGATTCCTATTCGATCGGAAACAACAAACTCGGTGCCGGTCTGGATATATTCGCGGAATTCAAGCATACACAGAATATCGTCCGCGCCCGGGGGACCCTGGACGGATGGGCGAAGTTCTTCGGCAACCAGGTCACCCTCCTGGAAGGGGAGGTTCTTTCCGAGGTCGACAACGGAGCGAGCAGCAACAAGGCTTACATGAAGCTCTTCGGGTTTACCCTGGTCAATCTGGACGATCCGGTGCAATGGCAGTGGAATGAGTCCTGGACCCCGCAGAGCTCTCAGTTGAACTATTCCTTCCCGCTCTACTGGGGCCTCTCGGTCGACATCGGCTGTGAATTAAAATCCGGGATCTACGCCAACATGAAGATCGGCGTGGCCTCCGTCGTCGGTGCGGGCCTGGACGGAAAGGTCGGCCCGAAAGTCCAGGTGGAAATCTATGCCGCGCTCACCGCGAGCCTCGCGATCGTCAAGGCGCAGGTTGCCCTGACGGCGAACTTCACCCTCTTCGATTACTCGCTGAACATCGAGGCGACGATCTCTCCCTACGGCGTGAACGCGATCGTCTTCGTCAAATTCGTTCCGCTCTCGGTTACGGTGGAGCTGGTGCTCCGGGCGAAGTTCCGAAAGTATGGTTTATTTGGTCCCTGGAAGAGTTGGAAGAACTACGCATCCTGGACGCTCTGGTCCTGGAGCCTCGCATCGGTCGACGTGACGATTTTGACATGGTCGCAGAACTGGTGGGTTCCCCAGAAGTTCCCCGTTCTCGAGGCCCAGGCGAAGAAAAAGCCGGGCACGAAGTCCAAATCGATGAAGAAAATCAAGATGAAAAAGATGTCCAAGAGGTGGAAGAAGTACGCGATGTAAGAAGTCTTCCCCACGTAGAGCGGAAAGGCGGGCGGATTTATTCCGTCCGCCTTTTCTATTTTTGCGGCTCCGGCGGGGTCGTGCCCTTCAACCAGGGGGGCGGCCCCCATTTTCCCCGCCAGAAATTGACCGCGCCGCTGAGGACCGCTTCGGCATACTCCCGGTCGCGGGGGTCCCGCCTGGCGAGCCAGCGAAGGCCGAATCGCCCGAGATGGGTGGAGACGGAGAGAAAGTACCAGAGGATCGCGAAGGCTCCCCCCGCCACGAAGTAGTTGGAATTCTTCCGGATATACAGGAGGTGGTTCCGCGTCAGGAGGTAGCCGATGAACGGTCTTCCCACCCGGCCGGAATCGCGGTGCCCCTTGTGCCAGATGATCGATTTCGGGATGACGGCGAGGCGGTAGCCCGCCCGCCGGGTGCGGAGGCACCAGTCGGTCTCTTCGCAGTAGATGAAGAACTTGTCGTCCATCGAGCCGACCCGTTCGAAGACCTCCCGCCGGACGAGCATCGCGCACCCGGTGATCCGCTCCACTTCATGGATGTGGTCGTACTGTCCCTCGTCCTTCTTGTACACCCCGATATGGGGGGAACGCCCGGTCAGGCGGTCCACCTTTCCCCCGTAGGCCCAGAAAACCTTCTCTTGTCCGTAGAAATAAATTTTCGGGGTGACCATTCCGAGCCCGGGGTCCTTCATCATCGCTTCCACGAGGGGTTGGAGGAAATCCGGGTCGACGGCGGTGTCGTTGTTCAGGAGGAAGACGTAATCCAGGCCGTCCCCAAGGGCGGCGCGGCACCCGGCGTTGTTTCCGCCGGTAAATCCGAGGTTGGCCCCGTTCTCGATGATCTTGAATTGCGGAAAGGCGCCGAGGATCTTCTCCCGGGGGTTGATTTTCGAGCCGTTGTCGACCACGTAGACCTGGTAGTCCGGGTAGGTGATCTTGGAGAGGGATTCGACGCATTCGAACGTGTCGTCAAGCCCGTTGAAGTTGATCAGGACGATGCCAACCTTCGGCCACTGCATGGTTCTTTTATTACATCGACGAGTTCAGCCCTTTCGGCGGGGACTTTCCTCATATTCTTGACGGTTTTTTACGCGGGCGATAGAGTCAGGGCTTCATGAAGGTACTCATCACGGGGGGAGCGGGATTCATCGGAACCCACCTCGCGGCGGCGCTCCGCGGGCGGGGGCACCCGGTCTCGATCTTCGACAACTACGATCCCCAGGTGCACGGTCGCGTGAAGGGGAAAAAGAAGCAGAGCGTGCTCGATTCCCCGGCGCTCAAGCGCGCCGTGAACCGGGCGGACGCCGTGGTCCATTTCGCCGCGGCCGTCGGGGTCGGGCAGTCCCAGTACCAGATCAAGCATTACGTCGACACCAACATCGGGGGAACGGCCAATCTCCTGGAGATCCTCGCGTCCCGGAAGAAGCCCCTGAAGAAACTGCTCGTCGCGGGGTCGATGAGCGCGTACGGGGAAGGCGCCTACCTTTGCCGGAAGTGCGGACGGGTGCGACCCGTCCTGCGCACGCCCGCCGTCGTCCGGGGAAAGCGGTGGGACCCGGCCTGCCCGAACTGCGCCGGCGCCCTTCGCCCGACCGGGACCTCCGAGAAGGACCCCTTCATCTGCAGTTCCATCTACGCGGTCACCAAGATGACGCAGGAAGAACTGGTGATGAATTACGGAACCGCCTACGGCGTGGCGACGACGGCGCTCCGGTTCTTCAACGTCTACGGACCGGGCCAGTCCCTCTCCAATCCCTATACCGGCGTGGCGGCCATCTTCATGAGCCGCATCAAGAACGGACAGCCCCCCGGCATTTTCGAGGACGGGGGCCAGACCCGCGATTTCATCTCCGTTCACGACATCGTGCAGGCCTGCATGCTCTCGTTGACGAGGAAGGCGGCCAACAACCGGGTTTTCAACGTCGGCACCGGGAAGGCGACGTCGGTGCTGGAACTGGCCGAACGGCTCGTGCGCATTTTCGGCGCGAGCGTGAAGCCGAAAACCTTCGGCACGTTCCGGAAGGGGGACATCCGCCACTGCTACGCGGACAACGCCCTGATCTGCGACGTGCTCGGGTTCAAGCCGCGCGTCGATCTCGATTCCGGCATGCGCGAACTGATCGAATGGGCGCACGGCGTCCGGGCGGTCGACACGTTCGAGAAGGCGCACCGGGAATTGAAGGAACGGAAACTGGCCTGACCTGCGACCGCCATCATTTCCTAGGGAACCCGGTAAAGAAAGATCGAATCCCCCGCGATGGCGATGGGGGTCCGGCCGCGGGTAAAATTTCGTATCCAACTCTGGGGAATCCGCGCCTCGATCGACGCGGCCTGCTCCTGCGTCAGGATCCCCTCGGAGACCACCCAATCCGCCAGGCGCGGACACGTTTCTCCCGCCTCTAACCGTTCGTTCCGCAGTTGAACCCACTCGTCGATCCGATCGGCCGGAAGCGGGTGTTCCCGCGCCGCCAGGGCGTAAAACTCCGAATCGTCGTTCAGGTAGACACCCCGTACGAACGTCGCGCTGATCGCCACGTACTCCCCGGATTCCAGGGGCGCGCGTCTCCCCGCCCCGAAGTTCATGAAGAAAAAAACCGCCTTGCACGAGATCCCGTGCGCCGCCGGATCGGCCGTCCCGAAGTAAGCCAGGTTGATCTCCTCCACCCCTTTTTCGTCCATCCAGGCCTTCAACCTGGGCAGGTCCTGTCCCCAATCGATATTGGAATCGACGAGATACCTCGACCCCCCGTTCGAGCCGCCGGCGATCACGTTGAAGTAGGACAGGTACCCGGGGGAGGCGACCAGGGAGGAAATGAAAAACGAAGCGAGGAGGGCTAACACGGCCGTCTTTTGGTAGTTCCATTTCCGAAGGAATCCGCCAGCCGCGCCCGCGAATATGAACAGGAAGGGATACAGGGGAACCAGGTGGCGGTGGCCGATGTTCAGGGTGCTGAATAGCGCCACGACGCCGTAGACGAGGACGGGTACAATCGGAGCCCATCCGTCGAAGGAGAGAGCGCCCCCCCTCCGGATCCTCACCCACATCAGCCACCCCAGGAGGATCATGAGGGCCGGGGGAGTCTTCAGGACGAAGGCTTCCGGAAAATAATACCACCAGCCGGACATCCTCAGCTCGCCGTTGAGGAAGGCCTCCCGGTGCGTGCGTCCCCAGATGTAGGAAAACCCATAGAGATAGGATTCCGGGAGCAGGCGCGATTCCCGCGCGAACTCGATACATTCATGAACGACCCCCGTCTCCAGCCTGGTCTGTTTCCAATCGAACTGGTAATCGCCGTCCGGGGAGGGGGCGTACCGGAACTGGTAGGCGGCCCAGATCATCAGCGCGGCCATCACGCAGGATCCGCCCAGCGCGGCGGCCCCCAGTCCGAACCTGCGGAGCTTCCCCCCGGATTCCCCGTCGCCCCGGAGGATCCAGAGAAGCCAGAGGAGCCCCAGGATGGGAATCAGCAGGGCCGCGGACATCTTCATGAGAAGGGCGATTCCGAACGAAATTCCGACGGCCATTCCCCGGAGCCACCCCGGACGTCGGCAGAAGCGCCAGAAACACCACGAGGCCAGGGTGAACCCGAAGGCCACGGGCAGGTCGAGCGTTACAAGACGGGTGTGGGCCAGTATGGTGGGAGAGAGGCAGTAGAGGAAAAGGGAAACGAACCCTCCGACCCGCCCCCACAATTCCCTCGACCAGAGGTAGACGATCACTCCGAGGAGCAGGCCGAGCACCACCATCGCGATCCGGGCCGGAGCCAGTCGGTCATTCGGGTTCCGCCTCTCGGGTTCCCCGATGGGTCCGTTGAGGTACTCGTACCCCAACCGGTACTGGCTGACACTCTCCTGTTTCCAGTGGGGGGAATCGGTTTCGAGGGAATCCGAACCGGCCAGGTGAAGCGGGAGCGCCGCCCACATTTTTGCCAGGGGCGGGTGCTCCGGATTCAGCCGGAAGTCCCCGCGTTCCAGGTAGCTGATCCCCGCCACCAGGTGGGGAGGTTCGTCGAAGGTGTTCGACCCCTGGTAGAGCGAGTAGAGGGAGAAAAGCGCAAAGACGAGAAGGAGAGCGGGGATCTCCCACGGCCATCGGAACCGCGCGGTCCAGCCCGACGGGCGAACTTCCTCCTTCGGCGGTGGAGGGGGGGGCTTCCTGTTCTTTTTCCGCGACACCTCCCTTGGACGGTATCACGAAGAGGAGGAATTTTAAACGCTCTTTTCCGGGGAGGGCTCCCGATGAAGCCTCCCCCCTCGGATTAGTTTGCCGGCAACTCCCTCATGCTGACCTTGGTGGAATAGTTGACCGGCCCCTCCGAATAGGAAAAGGTATAATCGCCCTTGATCGGCCTTCCATTCTCGGCGTTTACATAATAGGTGCCCTTCCCGGAAACCTTGGACGTTCTGTTTCGAGTGGGGGGCTGCGAAGGATGGTGCGCCACGAAGGACTTGAACCTTCAACCCCAGGATTAAGAATCCCGTGCTCTACCAATTGAGCCAGTGGCGCTCGTTGAGGGCGGATAGTTTAAGCCCCTCCCCGCGCCCGTGTCAATGAGTTGGAGATCCGCCGACCGGTCGTTTCATTCTGGTTAGCTTCTATTGGTGAAAGACGAGAATCGCCGTCCCCAGAATGATCAGGACGATCCCGACGATCCACTTCTCGTGCCGTTCGAAAAAGGCGAACTTCAGCTTCTCGATCCCCAGCGACGTCAGGCCTACCAGGAGAAGCATGTTCCCCACCGTCGTGACCAGCAGGACGATCCCGAGAACCAGGATCATCGTCCAGTTTCCCGCCGAGGCGACCAGGACGGGAATCGCCAACGAGCAGGGAGACAAGGTCACGCTCAAAAGCAACGTCACGATCGCCACCTTCTGCGGAATGACCGCGTCGCTCTCGTGATGATGTCCGACATGAAACACCTGCAGGCCGAGGTAGACCGCGCCCATCCCGATCAGGACGAATCCCGCGATCTTCTCGAGCATCTCCACGTCGATGAACCGGGTGCCGACGACGATCAGGAGAATCCCCAGCGCGACGGTCGAAAGAACGTGCAGGGTTCCCGCCGCTCCGGCGACGAGCAGGGTCTTCGGAATGGGCCATTTCTGCGCCTTCCCGACCGCCACGAAACAGAGCCAGTGGCTGGGAATCAGGGTATGAAGAAGCGCCGCGGTGAAGGCCGAGACGAGCGCGACGATGTTCATGCCGGGGGCCGGGGGGTCATCTCATGATCCGGCCGCCACTCCCGGGGCGACCTTTCTTTGATCCACTCGCCTTCTTTCCCAAGACGAACTTCCAGTACCCGTATCCGCCCCCCACTCCGATCAGGCCGAACAGGGCAAACCATTGATACCATTCCATGTTTCACCTCTCGAAAGGGGAGAAGAAGTGCAGGAATCGTATCGCGGCCCCCCCGGGGTGTCAACAGGGCTTGGCTGGAGGGCCTCCCATCGCTATAATCAGCGCCCCATGAACAACTACCACGCCGTGATCATGGCCGGGGGGAGCGGCACCCGCTTCTGGCCCCTCTCACGGAAAGCCCGGCCGAAGCAGCTTCTGCCCATCCTCGGTGGCGTTTCCCTCCTTCGCGATACCGTGGAAAGACTCTTCCCCCTCTTTTCCCCCGAACAGGTCCATGTCGTCGTCGGAGAGCAATACCTGGCCACCGTCCGGGACTCCCTCCCGATGCTTCCCCTCGAAAATATCCTGGACGAGCCGGTCGGGCGTGATACCGCACCCTGTGTCGGGTTCTCCGCCGCCTTCCTCGAATGGAAGCATCCCGGTTCGACCTTCTGCATCCTGCCGGCGGACCACTTTGTCGGGGAAAAGGAAAAATTCCACGACGCTCTCCGGGAGGGATACGAACGGGCGCAGTCGAACGCGCTCGTCACCTTCGGCGTTCCTCCCCGCCATGCCGCCACCGGGTACGGGTACCTCGAACGGGGCGAAGAGGACCGCGTCGCCCGTTTCTGCGAGAAGCCCGACCGCGCCACCGCGGAAACCTTCGTCGCCTCCGGGAAGCACTACTGGAACAGCGGCATCTTCGTCTGGAAGGCGAAGACGATCCTCGGCGAAATCGAACGCCACCTCCCGGACCATCACCGTGGACTGGAGACGATCGCCGCCTCCTTCGGAACCGACCGGTTGCCCGGGGTGTACCGGGAAGAATTCACGAAGATGGACCGGATCTCCATCGACTACGGCGTCATGGAAAAGGCCGAAAAGGTCATCATGATCGAGGCTGACTTCGACTGGGACGACGTTGGTTCCTGGAAAGCGGCCGCGGCGAGGAGACCGACCGAAACGGAAGGGCTGACCGAATGCGTCGATACGGAAGATTCCCTCGTGATCTCCACCGACGACCATCTCGTCGCCACGTTCGGCGTGAAGGGCCTCGTCGTCGTCCATACTCCCGACGCGACCCTGATTGTTCCCAAGGAGGAGTCGGAGGGGCTCAAGAAACTGATCGAACGGCTCCGGGAACGGAAACTCGACCGGCTCCTGTGAAGATCTTCGCGATTGATTACGGAACGAAACGGGTGGGGCTGGCGATCTCCAATCCCACCGAACAAATTGCCCTCGCGCTCCCCCTCTACACCTGGCAGGACGACGGGAACGACGCCGCCCGGCTCGCCGAACTCGCCGCCGTGCAGGAAGCGGAGGAGGTCCTCGTCGGATTGCCCCTCAACATGGACGACACGGTCGGGCCGGCCGCCCGGCGCGTGCTCGATTTCGTGGAAGAATTGAAACAGTTCGTCTCCGTCCCCGTCGTCACGTGGGACGAGCGCCTGTCTTCCGCCGAGGCCGAGGCCCGGCTTCGGGGGGTGGACCTGGGACGTCGAAAAAAACGGAACCACGTCAACACGGTGGCCGCGCAGGTCATCCTGGAAACGTACATGCAAAACAGGAGAACTCCATGACACTCGCACTGATCCTGCTCCTCTTCGGCGCTCCCCAGGAGAACGGCTGGTCGAAACGGCAGGCCGGGGAGGAAACGGTCGAGACATTCCGCGATTCCTGGGGCGTTCCCCATATTTACGCGAAGACGCTCCACGGGGCTTTCCGGGCGCAGGGATATGCCGAGGCGGAGGACCGCTGGAACCAGATGGAAAAATACCGGCGCGCGGCGAAGGGCGACGCCGCGGAACTGTACGGGAAGCGGGCGCTCTCCGCCGATCGCGACGCGCGCAGGTACGGCTACACCGAGCCGGAACGGAAAGAGCTGGTCTCCCGTTTCCGCCCGAAGATCGCCGGTATCGTTCAGGCGTACACCGACGGCGTAAACGATTTCCTCGCGGAGACGAAATCCTCCGCGCGCCCGTGGTCGATGACCGATTCCCTCGCGATCGGGATCCTCATGTCGCGCCGCTTCGGCGAGGCGGGAAACGTGGAAATCAAGTTGCAGCAGATCTTCTCCATGCTCACCCGGATGCACGGGGAAGAAAGGGCGAAGAGGATTCTCCACGACCTGATCCGCGAAAGGGACGACGCGGCGCCCACCACGCTCCACGACCACGTCCGGGGGGGGAGGGCGACGGAGGAGGGCGGAAAACTTCCCCGGCTACGGAACCCGGTCCCGTACGAATGGAGCGGGTACGAGTCCCATCTCGACCAATTGGCGCGGACGCGCGCGTTCCGGGAAGAGCTTGGCGTGCCGACCTATTTCGGCTCCAACGCCTGGGTCGTCTCCCCGGAGAAATCGGCCTCCGGGTTCCCAATGCTCTACGGCGGACCCATGATGGGCTTCAAGACGCCCACCATCTGCAACGAGGTCCATCTCGTCGCGCCGGGGATCAACGCGGGCGGCATGAGTTTTCCCGGTCTTCCCGGCGTCATGATCGGCTTCAACCAGAACATCGCCTGGACCACCACGTCCGGCGCGGGCGACCTGGTCGACGCGTTTCTCCTGACACTCAACGACGAGGGGCAATACCTCTACAAGGGGGAATGGCTCGACTTCACGAGGATCGAACTCTTCCTGCCGGTGAAGGGCGCGGATCCGGAAAAGCTGACGGTCCTGCGCTCCGTCCACGGTCCGGTTGTCGGGAAACTCGACCTCAAGAAAAAGCGCGTCTACACCCTGCGGTACTCCTTCTGGAAACAGGAATGGCGCACCGTCGACGCGCTGATGGGATTCAACCTCGCGCGGAACCTGGAGGAATTCCAGGCGGCGATTCCGAACATCGTGACGAGCCACAACTTCTTCGTCGCCGACCGGAAGGGGAATATCGGGTTCTGGTACGCCGGGCTTCACCCGAAACGGAAGAAGGGGCACGACCCCCGCTTTCCCCAGCCCGGGGACGGTTCGATGGACTGGGAAGGCCTGGTCCCCTGGACGGAATGGCCCCAGGCGGTCAACCCCTCCCACGGCTTCTTCGCGAACTGGAACAACAAGCCCTCCCGGGAGTGGAATCCCACCCCCTTCGGCAAGGTCTTCTGGGGAAAGAAGATCATCGACGACCTCGAAGGGAAAGAGAAGCTGACCTTCGCGGAATTCCGCGACATCGCCCGGCGAACCGCTTACCACAACTACCTCGCCGACTACTTCAAGCAGTACATTCTCGAGGCGGCCGAAGGAGTCGAAGATCCGGAGATCCGGGAAGTCGTCCGCCTTCTCCGGGAATGGGATCACATGGACCGGGAAGGGGATCCCCGTCCCGAGATCATGGAGCGATGGGTCTTCGCGGTCGGCCGGAGAGTCTTCTCGAAGGACCTGCCGGCGTTCCTCCTCGGTTCGAAGGACGTCTACAAGTTCCTGGTCGCGCCCCTTCTCTACGTCTTCGAGGGGAAGGACGCCTCCGTCGAACTGAAGTCGGACTTCCTCCACGGCCGCCCCCTCAAGGAACTCTCTCTCAAGGCGCTCCGCGAGGTTCTCAAGCCCGGGCTGGAAAAGCTCGCGTGGAAATCCCCGACGATGAATTTCGGGAAAAAGATCGGAAGAATCCCGAGCAAGAAGGGGCGGGGCACCTACCAGGTGATCGTGGAACTGCGGCCGGAGGGGCCGCGGGCGATAACGTTGGCGGCGCCCGGGCAGAGCGAAAAGCCCGGTTCCGCCCACTACGGGGACCAGGCGGAGATGTTCCGGGAGTGGAAATACAAGGCCTTCCCCTGGTCGCGCGAAAAAATGAAGTAGGTCTTCCCGGCCGGGCGGTTGGATTTGCCTCCGCACCTCCGAATGGGGTATCCTCGAGTCGGACGGTGCAGTATGGAAAAGCCTTTCTACTCGCTACGGGAAGCTGCCCGCCTGGCGGGGGTTCCGGAAGAGAATCTCCGGCGGTCCGTTCTCCTGGGAGAGATCGTGGCGACACCCGTCGCGGACGACCGTCAATATCTCGTCGCGGCTTCCGAACTCTCCCGGTACCGCGGGAAGAAATCGACCTCCTCTACGCCGGAACCACGGGAGCGGTTCTTCTGCCTGGCCGCGTTCGCGATCGTTGCGATCCTGAGCGTCGGTCCTCTATTCATCTGCCTCTGGATCGGCTCCTTCCAGGAGGTCGATTATTTCTGCGGCAACTGCACCCGGACGCTCCATACCACCCGCCTCCGGCAGACCGTTCTCATCACCCACCGGATCGAAGCGGGTCCCTTCAGCCGACTTGTTCAGCGGGTGTACCCGGCGCCCTGCCGGCACGAGTGGATCTCGTTCCGGGAAGGCGGGAATCGCTGGCGCCGCCTCATGACGATGGAGAAGGAGGGGGTCCTGTCGGTGATCCCGGAGTCGGACGGGGTGGGCCGGGTCGAATTTATCCGGGGGGTGCTCCGGAGGACTGCCCCTTGATCCGCGGGTAGCGCAACAACCGGAAGAGCGAGGGAAGCAGGGTGAGGGAGCAGAAGAGTCCCATCAGGAGCGCCAGCCCGGTGAAGAGTCCGAAGTAGATCGTCGGGATGAAGCCCGAGAGCATCAGGACGGAAAATCCCGAGAAGACGATCGCCCCGGCGATCGCGATCGCGCGACCGATCGTGACGTGCGTTCTCTGTATCGCGCCTTCCTGGGAGCCCGCCTTCTCGATTTCTTTCCGGTACCGGAAGGTGTACTGGATCGCGCCGTCGATGCCGACGCCCATCGCCACCGCCGCGATCATCGTGGTGACCATGTCGAGATGAATGCCGAGCCAGCCCATCGTTCCCAGGACGACGAAGACCGGAAGGACCTGGGAAAGGAGAACCAGGAAGGCGAGGAGGGGGGCGCGGAAAAGAACGAGCAACATCAGGTAGATGACGATCACGATGATGATGAAGGTCTCCCGGAGACCCTTCAGCAGACTCTGGAGCATGTTGGAATAGAGCAGGAAGATGCCCGTCGGCGTCACTTCCGTCAGGAGCCGTTTCGATTCCACTTCCGGTTTCAGCGCGGCGAGGAGGGGGTCCTCCTGGATCTTCTTCTCCAGTTCCCGGGCGAGGTTGTCGGCCTCCCCCCGGTCCACCCGGATCGTGAAGAGGGCTTCCTTCCCCTTCTTCCTCTTTTGGACCGACGATCCTTCCGCGAGACCCTGGACCCGCTCCATCATGGCGCGCCCCTCGGTCGTCCCGAAGAAACGGTTCTCCGTCCCGACCAGGAGGATCTTCACTTCGCTCTCGCCGAGGAGGCGGTTCAGGGTGGGTTCGTTCTTCGCGTATTCTTTCCACCCGTCGACGATCGTTTTCCGGTTCAGGTCGGGATCGGTTTCACGGAAGCGGACCAGGACGCGGGTCACCGAGTAGTCCTCCGTGCAGAATTCGCGGACCTGCTCCTGCACGTACTTCCCGAGCTTGTCGAGGATCATCCGGTCGTCCCATTTCGCGCCGAGGGCCCGGAGAAATTTCCGGATCTCGTCCAGCAGGGTGCGGAGGGACCGGATGCTCCCGGCCTGCGGCACCGTCGTGAAGTACCGCTGTGCCGCCTCGATCGCGGCGAGGCCGTCGGGGGATTTGAAAAAGTCCTCCTGGTCGGACCGGAGGATCACCTCCATCGGGGTGAGTCCGCCCATGCGGTTGTCGATGTAGTCCAGGCCGGAATAGATTTCGCTCTTCTCCTTGAAATAATCGATGAACTTCGTTTCCGGGTCGAGTTTCGTCGTGCCGTAAATCGCGAAACCCATGAGGACGAGGCTCAGGAAGACGACGGGTCCGGGGAAACGGAGGCTGACCGTGGCGAGAAATCGCAGGGACTTTCCTCCCGGCGGAGAAGAGACCGGGCGCGCGGGGAGGGGGCGCACCGCGGAGGGGAGGAAGAGGAAGAGCGTAGCGAACCCGACGGCGATGCCGATCGCCATCATCATGCCGAAGGTGTGGACCGGGACGATCCCGCTGCTCATCAGGGAGGCGACGCCCGCCATCGAGGTGATCGCGCTGAAGAAGCAGGGCATCCAGATCGCGCGGGCCGCGTTGGTCGCGGAGGTCGCGGAGTCCTCGTCGGGATTCCGGGACCGGCTCTCCCGGTAGCGGTCGATGTAGTAGACCGTGTAGGGGAGAAGCAGGATGAAAAGGAGGACCGGCATGTTGGAACTGATGACCGTCATCCGCTTGTCGAGGAGCGTCATGGCCCCCATCACGAGGATGACCGGGATCAGGCAGGTGAGGATTGGCAGGATCGCCCATCGTACGCTTCGAAAGACCAGCAGGAAGGCGAGGGTGAACATCGAGATCGACGCGATCCCGAAGGTTTTCATGTCGTCCTCGACGTGCTCGACCATGCCCACGTTGATGATCGGCAGTCCGGAAAGCCGGATCGGCTCGTCGAACTTCGGTTGCCACTCCCGGCAGATCTTCCGGATCCCCTCCACCTGCGCTTCCCGCTGGCCCCGCCAGGTCTGGAGGATGCGGTCGTATTTGGGCCAGATTTCCTGGAGACGCTTTTTCGCTTCGGGGTCGTCCTTCCGGCTGTGCAATTCGTTCCACTCCGGTTCGATTTCACGCAACCCTTCCGGGACGGTGAGGTAGACGAGGATCGACACGTCCCGGCCGTCGGCCGAGATGATGTTCCCCCGGGCCTGGGTATGTTCGACGAGTTCCTTCTTCGCCTTCGCGAGGTCGACGTTCTTCCCGGTGTCGAGCCGGACCATGAGTTGTTTTGGATCGGAAAGCAGGGCGAAGAGGTTCGGCCGGCGGTTTCGAAGGAGGGGGGTGTTGTTGATCGCGGTGATCTTGAGCACGTTGGGGGCCTGCCGGAGCGCTTCGGTGAATTCGTTCAGGAGGGCGATGCCTTCCGGGGTGAACCACTCTTCCCGGTGCAGGCAGACGATCGTGTATTCGTCGTAGTCCCAGTCGACCCGGCTCTGGTTGTAGTAGGCCAGGTCGGGATCGCCGTCGTCCAGGAGGACGCTCGTCCCCGAGTCGATCAGGAAATCGCGAAGCTGGTATCCCGCGAAGAGCGTGACGCCCAGCACGAAGAGGAGGATCGGCGCCCATCCCTTCCGGATCAGCCGGTGATAAAAAGTCGTTTCCCCGTTCGCCATATAGTTACCTGGTGTATTCGAAGTGGAGAGCCCGCAGGGGTTTCCCGTTCTCCCCGGTCAGGTTTCGCTTTCGGAACCAGCCGTACGAAACTTCCAGAACGTATTTCGCCGGTTCGTCCGAGGCCGCGCGGTCCCCGGGGTCGGAGGAAGGGTCCGGGTACTTTTTCATCTCCACCACGTTGATGAGGGACCGGTCTTCCCGGAAGAAGGCGATGTCCAGGTCAATGAGGCAGTTTCCCATCCAGAACCGGCGCCAGTCGGGTTCGGGGTAGACGAAGAGCATGCCGTCGTTCTCGGAGAGATTTTTTCTCCACATCAGTCCGTCCCGCCGCTCCTACGACGAGGCCGCGCGTTCGAAGTAGACCGTTTCCTCTCCCAGTTTCAGCTTCTCCAGCGCCCCAATCGCCGGGGAGGAGGGAATGCCTTCGAAGTGGACCTTCGAGTCGAGCCGGGCTCCCCGGGTATCGGAAAGGAGCAGGGCCCGTTCGTATTCCCGGGAGGAAGTGATGCCCGCGTCTCCGCCGGTGGTCGTGGAGTGATCCTCAGCGAGCCGGTCCTCTTTCGAAAGGAAGAAGAGGGTCCATCCCCGGGCGAGTTTCCAGTACTGGTATCGCGCCCGGGGGGAGATCACCAGCCGGGCTTTCCCGTCGGGAGGAAGTCGGGCGATCTTCCGGCCGGCAGAAAGGGAGACGATCTCGATGGGGTGCGTATGCTCGCCCATCGTGACCGAGGTTTTTACGGAGTTCCCGGGGGGGGCGGAATTGTCGGTCCCGTTGCAGCCGAAGAGGAGGGGAAGCAGGAGCGCCCAACCTCTCGATCCTCGCATCGATATTTTTCCTTCCTTCATTCCAGTGTGTCGGGCAGGAAGAGGCGGATCCCCTTCCCTTCGCTCAATTCCTTCGCGCGGAACCATCCCAGGTTGGTCTCCACCACGTACCGCGCCGGTTCGAGGGGCGTCGCCCGCGCGCCCGAATCGACGCCGGGATCTGGGTACTTTTTCATCTCCACCACGTTGATCAGCGTCCCGTCGGCCCGGAAGAAGGCGATATCCAGGCCGATATGGACGTTCTTCATCCAGTAATACTCGGGGGAGTCCCCTTCGTGAAGGAAGATCATGGCGTCGTCGGCGGACATTTTCTTCCGGTGCATCAGGCCGTGCTGGCGTTCCGTCGGGGTGGCGGCGACTTCGGCCCGGAGAGGGTGTTCGTTGATGGATATGGTCGCGAGGAGTTCCGGCCGTTCCCCGCGGAGGGCTTCGGAAAAGGAAACGGTCTTCCCCTCGCGGATTCCCCGTTCCTCCGCGGTTCCCGGGAGGAGGAAAACGGCCCACTCCGCTTCCTCCTTCGAGGTGACGGCGCCGTCGTGGCTCGCCTCCAGTCGCGCAATTTCCAGGATCCGGCCCTCCGGATCGAGAAAGAGAAGGTCGAACGCGTTCTGGTGCGCGTCGTAAAAATGATACCGGGGTGGGGAATGACGCACGACGAAGGCGGACTCTTTCGAAAGGATGTTCCAGGAAAGGAATTTCTTCAGGGCGCCCGGCTTCCGGATGAACTCCGCCCGGAACTCGTGCCCGTTGATCGTGAGGGTCATCTTTTTTTCCTCGTCCGTTTTCGAACAGCCGGGGAAGAGAAGGAGAGGGAGAAGCAGGATCCATTTCTGCAGGGCGGTTCTCCCTTTAATCATCCAGGGTCATTCCGCGGAGCTTCATCCGGAGAAGGGTCCGAATGCGAATGGCCAGGTTTTCGTTGCCCCCGGCGGAAACCCAGTCGGCGTCCTTCTGCGACATCGGGTTCCAGGAGTTGTTGTTGATCTCGAACGGGCAGCGGACGCGGATGTTGTATCCGCCTTCCTCGAGGGGGAGGATTTCCAGTTCGGCCCGGACGCGGGTGCCTTCCCGGTACATGGGGGCGAGTTGGGTCTTCCAGCGGGTTGAGATTCGGCCCTCGGAACGGCTCTGCTCCCCGATTTCGAATCCCTGCCGGTCGCGCAGGATCCCGATACAGGTGGTCCAGGCTTCTTCGTGGGAGCGGCGGACGGGACCGGTCTCGAGCCATTCGCCTTCAAAGGTGGCGCATGCGGATCCCGCGAGGAGGGGGGCCAGGCAGAAGAGGAATCGCCTCATGGAAGTCCACCATAACAAAAAGGGATGGGATCGAATACAGGCCGGGGGGCGATTTAGCGGTCGCGATATTCGACCAGTTCCAGGTTGTGACGCCGGAATTCCGGATCGAGGTACTCGACTTTCACCAGGCCGAAGGCGGGCGCGTAGATCTCCTTCGATTCGAGGCGTCGCGATTTCCCTCCCCGGGTAAGTTCCGTGGAGAAGGTGATCTCGATGCAGTTGTGGAAGGTGCCGTGCGGTGTCGTCACCGTCCGCGAATCGGAGGTCACCTTGCGGATGTGCTTCTGCGTTCCCGTCCCGGAGAGGGTGCCGCCCCATTCCCACCAACTGCCCCGCTGGAGGGGGAACTTGAGAAGGGCTCCCTCCGTGTGGGAGAGGAAGATGGAGTCGCCGTCCACCCGGACGCGGAAAGGACGGGTGACGCTGGAATTCCCCTGTTCCGTCTCCACCACGCCGGTGATTCTTCGACCGTTTTCGGTTTCCGTCACATCCCGGATCCGGATGACCTGGAAGACCTCTTCTTCCCGGGATTCCGCGTCGGGTTCCCCCGTGCGGTATCGCCAGGTCGCGCCGGGTCTCACCGGGTAATATTTTCGCATCTGTTCGAAGACGACCGCGCCGAGGGACTGGGTGGAGGTCTCCGCTTTCAGTTGGGCCGTGGCCCATTCCCGGTTCTCCCGCTTCTGGGCGACGCGCAGGAATTCGTGAACCATGTTTTCCCTGTCGCTTGCCGAACCGCCCCGGTTGAGGTCGGCCTGGAGCTTGTCGAAGAGGATTTCCTCCCGAATTTCGAAGGCGGAGGGATGGTTGGGATGAAGTTGCAGGACCTCGTCGGTCGCGGCGATGGCGCCTGCGACGTCTCCGGCGACCTGTTTCTGCCGGGCGTCTTCCAGGGCGAGTTTGAGGCGGAGTTCCCGGAGAGCGGGTCCCCGGGAGGCGTCCACGCGAACGAGCGCCCGGAGGAGTTTCCAGGCGGCGGATCGGTTTTCCTTCTTCCGGGCGGTCTCCGCAGTCTCTTCCAGGAGGGGGGGGAGCGACGCCTGGGCGGACGCGGAAAGCACCGACATCCGGTGAACGAGAAGGGCGAGGGTTTCCGCGAGTTCGAGGAGGAAGGAATCGTCCCCGGTTTCCGTTCTGCGACGACGCACTTCCCGCTGAAGATCCTGCAGGAGCGAGCCTTCTTCCTCGGTGGAGAATACCTCGAGAGCGGCGAGGGTGAGTTCCCGGAGTTCCTTCCCGTTCCGCCCGGTGATCAGGCGGGAGATTCCCTCGCGATGCTGTTCCAGCGCGAGCATCCGAAGTTCCCGGTTCTTGAAGGGAATGCGGTCGAGCATGCGGTGGATGGCGCGCATGGCGTCCGAGGTTCTTCCTTCGCCGAAGGCCGCCTCGATTTCCTCCAACCCGCTGGTGGGCCGGGTGCGGCGATCGAGAATCGTCAGGGTGATGACGTCGTCTTCGGAGATCACCCGGAGTTTTCCTTCGACGCGGATCCGGTATTTTCCGCCTTGGAATCCTTCCAGGGATCCGCGGACGCTCTGGTCGTCGGGGAGCGTCAGTTCCACTTCCTGTGCGGAGAGGGGGGAAGCGTGGATAGGGAAGAATGCCGAAAGTGCAAGCGCGACGACGATGTTCCGCATGGAGCCCCCTGTACTCGGTTCTACTTCAATTTATCGGCACGATCGAAGAGGTTCTCGACCCTCTTCCCCCTATATATACGCCTCGGGAGGCTTATTTCGTCCATGTTTTCCGGAGTCGCCGGTAAACCTCCCGGAGCGAGATCGGATGGACCTTGGTTTCCCCCGTGACGGGCATGAAATTCGTGTCGCCTTTCCAGCGGGGGACGAGGTGGAGGTGGATGTGTCCGGGAACGCCCGCGCCGGCCGCTTTTCCGATATTGATGCCCAGGTTGTACCCCTCCGGCTTGAAGGCCCGGTCCATGGCCGCCTGCGCGTCCCGCGCGGTCGAGAGGAGTTCGAGCGATTCCGCGGGGGTGAGCCTCCGGAGACTCCCCTTGTGCGCCATCGGCGCGACCATCAGGTGTCCGGCGTTGTAGGGGTACCGGTTGAGGATCGTGAAGCAGGTCTCCCCGCGATGGAGAATCAGGTTCTTCGCGTCCTTCTTCTGCCCGATATACGAGCAGAAGAAACAGTCCGCCCCCTGCTCTTCCTGGATGTACTTCATCCTCCACGGCGCCCAGATCATATCCACTTGCTGAAGGATACCCGTGGAGGGAAAAGGGATCAAAGGAAAGACCGGGAGACTACATCAATTTGCGGAGGGTCTTGGCGAGGAAGAAGGGGGCGACGAGGGTTTTGCCTCCGGCTCCGCGGAAGATCATGGTTTTCAGGAAGAGCCCGTCCAGTTCGACGAAGTCTTCCCCCAGTTCCAGGACCTCCGGCTTTTCCGCCAGGTGGAAGAGAACGGGGAACCCCGCCTCGGTGTAAAGAATCCCCGCGAAGACCCGCGTGAGGGGGGAGCGGGAACCGGGAATCGCCTCGGGCCAGATCCGGGCGATTCCGCCGGAGATACGGAAGAACCTGCCCCGGTTCTTTTCCGGTTCGTCCGGATCGAATCCTTCTTCGGTCCGCGAGCGGATCTCGCTCTTCTTCAACCGGCAAAGCTTCCCGAGAAGGTGATCGTAGAGAAACCCGGGGACGAAGGCGTCTTCGTCCGTGATGTATTTTTCGAAGGAGGGCGACCACAGGGGGGCGTCTTCCGCGAGGGTGACGGTTTCTTCCATCTCGATCCTTTGCGCCCGGATCTCCCCGAGGTCGTTACGGAGAGAGGGCGCGCATCCGGCGAGAACCAGGAGGAGCGCAAGCGGTTTCGTCATCCAATCCCTACTATAGAGGAAGCGAGATCCCGGGCCAACCACCGTGTCAATTTGGGACGTGTTGTGGCAAAAAGAGTCGAAATGCTCGTTCCCGGAATCATTCCGGGGGTGGATGTATATCTCGTTGATCGCAAATAGGATACGTTAAGGTTTAGCGTATATTTCAAATGCATATGGCATGGGAATTGCGTCTATGAAATTCCGGAGTGAAGGGCTGCCTCGCAAGGGTAGCGTTTGGCTCTTTTTCTACGGGTGGTGTTTGAATATCCGCTTCGAGCGGAAGGAGCTTCGAGATGCGCGTCAGCCGGACCGGAACGATGGTAAGAAACCTGTCCACGGTCTTAGCGGCATTTTGTGTCGTTATGGTGGCCGCTCCGGTTGCGGAAGCGCAATCGTGGACCCAAACGGATACTTTTGATTACTGGGAAGACCAGACGACCCACAGCTATGATGTTTCGGGGGATACCGGGCAGGGAGCCTACTCCGTGAATTCAAACGCCTCTCTCCGGGTGGGGACTTGCCAGACGACCGTGGGAAGCTATTCCGAGATCACGGTCGCCGTCACGGCCAACTCGGCGAGCATCAAGCTCTCCTTTGAAATGCCCTGGGCAAACGGCGGTCCAACTGTTTACGTCGATGGTGTCAACCAGGGGATCCTTCCCGGTTCTGCGAGTGGTGGCTCCACCAACCCGGCATCGCTTGCCCCGGTGGACTTGATCGTCTTGAACGCATCCACCATGACTACGGACGGGGAGGTGGTTGTCCGAATCCAGGACGGCTCCGTAAGTTGCACCGGAGATTCCCAGATCACCCGGATGTGGGCGTACAGTGCCCAAACGCCATGGACCCAGACGGTTACTTTCGATTACTGGGAAGACCAGACGACCCA
>PVBE012346533.1_pt1 | contig 30484 bp, 26 predicted proteins | sample 1631181 | NCBI WGS metagenome assembly PVBE01 (sample SAMN08397723, study PRJNA350692) | Marine metagenome, whole genome shotgun sequencing project. | isolation source: water | place: Pacific Ocean | collected 2012-04
AAGTCCATGGACGTGACACTTACCAACAAACTCGATGGTAACGCCCTCTTCACAATCAAACTCGATGGGCCTGCGTCCGACTTCTGTCTTCGCAAGGCGTGGGAGTTCAACCTCGGTATGGGAGTGGCCGCCGTCAACCGCATACAGTTCGTAATCCCGCCAATGGTCTCCGCGGGTTCGCACGAGCTCACGATCACGGCCACTACGTCGACCGCGCCCGGTGACAAGGCCACCAAGACCGCCGACATCACGGTCAAGGACTGCATGGCCGACACTCCCGCCACCGCCGGCATCACCCTCACTCCGACACCCACGCCCGAACCGATCGAGCTCCCGATCCCCGAGGGAACGGGGCCGAACGAGAGCCTGCTCATGGTCGTCGGAGGCATTGCCGCCGTTGTGTTCATCGGCTCAGTCGTTCTCCTTATCAAGCAGCAGAAGGAGGAGAAGGCCGCGGCCATGGCCCAACCCCAGTCAATGCCGTACTACTACGGGCGCGGGTACGGCGGCCAGTCCTATTACAACTACTACCAGCAGCAACAGTATTAGCTTCCCGTCCTAGGGCTAAGGATAGAAAGGCTGACCGACGTTTTCGTTCGTGAGTTAACGGCACTACGCACTTCCTCCAGCTCGAAGTTACGATGGTAGAAATCGCAACGTTCAGGATCGGAATTCTCGTTGGGGCGCCAGGAGCAGAAGGAGTCCTCGAAGAGCGCCAGGCATCCACCCCGGCTGGACCGATCAAAGGCGACCTCTCCCAAGCCGATGTCCAAGGCCGGACGATCCGTAACAAAGGTCACCAGGAAGGGATTGAACGTGACGATTGTGCACCCCGGCGGGAGGTGCCGTGTTGCGGCCACGAGGAAGTCCACCTCGGGCTGGAACACGTGGTGCTGGTCCCCGGGATCGAGCCCCGTTGGTAGGGCGGGCACGACCGCCACGAGGAGGGCGGCCAGTGCAAGGGCGCCACCCTTTGAACCACCTGCTCGATTGGCAACACCCTCCGCTCCCAGGCCGGCCAGGAGGAGGATGGGGGGATAGCAGGTCAGCATGAAGCGGTACGACGCGGAGAGCACGTATGCAAGGTACACCACGAAGAACGAGCCGAACCACGTCGTGAGAAGACCCAGGGTTGCCCGGTCCCGACGTCGAAGTTCCCAGACGCCACCCAGGGCCAGGATGGCGAGCACGGGTGTATGGAATAGTGGGGTGAGGTGGGTGGTGAGCCCTGCCCAGAAGTAAAGGTAATTGATCTTCCCCGCTACGTACGCCAGGGAGAACGACCAGGCTTCAGCGGCCCCCGCTCGACTGCTGACCAAGGGCAGCACGAGAACTATTGTCGCCAGCACGGCGACCGGACTGCGGACCAGACGACGGCCTGACCCCCTCGCAGCGAAGAGGGCGGCCAGGGGGAGGACGAGGAGATTCTCGGGCCGGACGGACACTGCGAGTATGGCGGTGAGTATGGCCGCACCAAGGGTGGTCCTACGCGGTATCAGGGGGACGAGAGCGGCGCATAGGAGCGCCACCGTGACCATGAAAAGGGACACTACCTCGGTGCCGGCGGTGGACGAGTGGCGCACGTGGAGAGGGAGCGTCGCCATGAGGATGGCGGCGGCCAATGCGGCCCAAGGGCGACGAAGGAGGACAAGAGCGAGGAGATAGACCGCACCAATGGTAGCGATCCCTGCAGCCAGATTGAGCACCATCGCTTGGCCTGCACCCACTCCCGCCAGGGAGAACGTCATAGCAGCTGCCAGTGGGTAGCCAGTTGGATCTGATGTTCCCCCGGTCACAGCGCACTGGAGCACGATACCGTCCCGACAGAGCTCATGGCGTCCCGTGAGGAGGAGGGTGCGAGCACCCTCGAGATAGCTCCACTCGTCCATGTACACCGCGTGGGCGAAGGGACCGTTGAGCCGGAGCACTAGGCCGAGCACGAGCACCACAGCCAGGAGGGAGCGATGGCCCTTGGCCGTGCGGGGCAGGGCGGCCTCGATCTCACGGCGGAGGTGGACGAGGAGGGAGATTAGAAGAACGAGCGCGAGGGAGAGGACACGGGGTACGAGGAAGGGGAGTCCCATGAGGTCACCATCTATATCGGGGCCGCGTGGTAGAGATGTCACCCAAACGTTATATGTTGAATAGACCCGATTCGTCGACCGGAGGGCAAAAGGCTTTAAAGGATACCTATCCCACCTGCTTCTAAGGTCATTAAAATGGTCGTTGGAAATATTGACATAGTACAGACCGTCACCCAGATGGTCCTCGCGGTCGCGTGGGTGCTCGTGGGTGGTATCGCTCTCGGTCTCTGCATCCCGGCAACGTTCAAGATCTTTGACGCCGCCACACCCGGTCTCGAGGAGATGAAGGAGCTGGAGAAGGGCAACATGGCTGTCGCCATCGTGCTCGCTTCCGTGGTCATCACCCTGGGGATCGTGTCCCACGCCGTCCTCACTGGTTGAACTAGGTCGATGGCTTCGCGTCGGGTCCCCCCAACGGGGACCCGCTCTCTCTTCTTCTCGTTGCTGCTCTAAAGGGCTCCTGTGGGACCTACTATCTCTGCACGAACTCCCATGCGCACCATAGGTCGTCGTCGTGCTCACCGGGTGGGCATTGGAGGCACCGTACCTCGATGTCCGACGAGAACGCGCCCGCGAAGGCCGCAAGGTACCCGTAGCGGACAGGCTTGCACGGGAACTCCCCAAGGCCCTTGTTCCGTCGCGTGAGCTGAGTGCGACAAGAAGTGATCCGGAGCACAGCACGGTCCTCCTCGACCTCGAGCTCCTTGTGCTCGAGGTCCAGCATCCAGCTGGTGTACCGGAGCGCGGTCAGCATGGTCGCCAGGTCGTTGCCCTCGATACCGAGCGCCCGCCGGAGCCGTGATGCCTCGATGCGTCCCATTGCTCCCCACACCTGGCGGTCCACATCGGTCGCGGCCTCAGTACCGTACCGCTCCTCGATGCCCAGAAAATACAGTCCGTCCACTGCCCAGAGGTCCCGCGTCTGAGCTAGAAGCAGGTCGATGAGCCTCTCGGGCGACAGTTCGAGCAGCATCCGCCGCTCGGCATCGCGGCCAACGTCCATGGGTGGAGCGTTCAAAGCTCCTTGCCAAGCCACTGGAAGAGGGAATGGGCGAACTTCTGGTGCTCGGACTCCTTGAACTGGGCATTGGCCAGGAGCGACGCATCGCCACAGCAGACAACACGTCCCTGTGCGTCACCACACACATTGGCGACGACGATGGGCACGTACCCGAACGCTTCGCCCTCGTCATAGGATGAGTCACCGTCCTCGTCGCTCCAAGAGCGCTCGCCCGCCCAAGCGGCGATCATGCCCTGGTTGGCGGGCTTGAGGGAGCTGCCGGAGATGCACACGAGCTCCTTGAGGTCCTTGGTGAACGGGTAGTGCTGCGAGAAACCCTTGATGTAGAACGCGTGTGCCTTGGACTTGAAGGGGATCTGGATCCGGTTCTCCCAATCGCATACCCGGTCGGGATTGAACTTGATCTCGAAGTTGATAGCCATCTGGTTGAGGTTCTCGACGTTGTCGAAGATACCCCCCCACTCGGAGAGCATCAACAGTCCCTTGCCCCGCTCCTTGATGAAGGCGGTGATCTCTTTGACCTCGGACCCGTCGAACCTCCGCTTGGGGAAGGGGATAACGAGCACGTCCACATCAGCGGGAATGGACGTTAAGGGATTCGTGGACTGGATACATTCGATACCCTTTCCCTTGAGGAAATCTCCCAGCTGCTCGTACCCGTTCTGGTCATCATCGTCGATAGAAAAATACTTCTTGTCCTTATGGAACTCGTCGAATGCTATCTTCATGTGGATACACCTTCCGAGTGAGCTATTAGCCCAATGAAAATAAAAACCTCACGCCTTGGGACCGAGCTTCGCTCGGATGTGGGCGGTGCCCATGTGTACCAGCGAACCGAGGTCCCCCTTCACCGCGGTGGCCAGGTCGCACGACCAGAAGCATGCACCGCACATCTTCCTGGTACCGATGGCTTTGCGCACCTTCGCCGCCTCGGGGGACGTCCACGCCTCCGTGATGCCCTGCTCGAGGGCGTTCCCCACCGGCTTCGTCTGGTAGCAGAGGTAGACGTCGCCGTTGGGGTAGAGCTCGAAAGACCCGGCGCCGCACCCACATGGGAGTGACCGCTCACGCTCGCGCACCTGACGGCGGATGAAGTGGTTGCGTGCGGTCGGTCGGTCAAACACGTCGAGCACCTGCTCGGAGGTGAGCGCCAGCTCGGCCTCCTTGTCGGCGTTATCGAAGTAGGAGTCCTGGAACGCCGAGATACCCGGCGATACGTGGAATCCCCGCTCACCAGCGAAAGTCTCCAGCTCGCGCCAGCCTGAGATGTTAGCCTGGGAGAGAGTGCACTGGCCGTAGAGGTGGAACCGTCCGGGCTCTTCAAGGGGTAGGAGCGCGTCCACGGTGGCCATCACCCGATCGAAGGCACCTTCCACTCCACGGATGCGGTCGTGGACCTCGCCCACGCCATCGAGGCTCACTGTGACGTCAATGGGTACACGCACCCGCTCAAGCACCTCCTTCACGGTGGACGAGACACGGTCGGTTAGCATACCATTGGTGGAAAAGGCGATACGTTCCAGACCGGGACAGCCCTCGGCGAACAGCGCCACCAGGTCGGGCAGGTCCTCGCGCAGGAACGGTTCGCCACCGGTGACGTTCATGGCCCGCAGACCCCGCCAGAACCGCCGGTCCTCGAGGATATGGCGGTAGTCGTCCAGCCCGAGCTCCTCATTCGGGTCGTGACGGCGGGGGATGTTGCACATCACGCATCGGGCGTTGCACCGCCAGGTGACCACGTTCATAAGGAATCGTGGGCGCTCCCATCCTTTCAGACGGTCAAGGCCCACACGCGAGGACTCGACAAGGCCGCTAGCGAGGAAGCGGGCTTTCTCGAGGGTACCGAGCCGGTCGACACCGCTGGCGGGCCTGGCCATGCAACCAACTGGCCGCGAAGGCAATATAAATCTTCGTGGGACATGTGCCCGTGATGGCCGGTACGTCGTCGACCTCGACACTGCTCCTGGTGTACTCCACCGACTGCCGCCTCGAGGAGGGATGCGAGCGTGGCGTGTTCGACAAGCTTGTACGCGCGCGGGTCGACCATTACCGGAAACTGTACGACCGTGTGGTGCTCCTCAGCGCGGACGAGCGGGACATGAGCGACGAGCTCGGAGAAGGCGTGATCCACCTGCCCGTGGGCCCTTCACACCCCGGTTTCGTGCTCAGCGGTGCTGCGGCCGTGCGTCGGCTGGCGTCCACCCTCACCGCCGTTCGTGTGTACGGTCCCGTGGGCATCGTCCCCGTGGCATTGGGGCTCGCCAGTGTCCGCTCACACCCTCCAGTGGTGCTCTCCCTGGAGTACGATTGGTTGGGCCAGATGCGCCGACACCGGTCCCCTCTCCTGGGTCCGTTCGCCTCACTGGTGTACGGGATGGTCGTGCGGCATTCTGACCGCATCGTCACCAGCACCGACCTGATGCGTCAGCGGCTCGAGGCCCAGGGCGCCCGCCCGGGCCAGGTCGAGGTCCTCCCCAACTGGGTCGACATCCCCGACAAAGCACCCGACCGCGCAGCAGCGCGGAATCGGCTGGTCGAGCGCCACGGCGTTCCAGAGGACGGTCGCCTTGTGGTGTTCGTTGGCCGATTGGCCGAGATCAAGCGAGTGGACGACCTCGTCAGCGCCGTGGCCGGGCTCTCAGGCATCCGGCTGGTCGCGTGCGGCGACGGTCCGGAGCGCGATGCCCTCGTGGCCTTGGCCGATAAGAAGGGCGCGGACGTAACTTTCCTGGGCGCCGTCCCCTCCAGCGAGGTGCCCGACGTGCTCGCCGCAGGCGACGTGTTCGCCATGGCCTCCGAGGAGGAAGGGATGCCCTTCGCCCTCATCGAGGCCATGGGCGCAGGGCTGCCGGTGGTGGCCACTGACGTCGAGGGCATCGCAAACGTGCTCCCCCGCGAAGGGGGTATTCTTGTGCAACCGCGATCGCCGCGAAAGCTACGGACGGCATTGGCCCGTGTGGCCGATAATCCGGAGCTCGCAGCCAGGATGGGCGCGGTGAACCGCCAGGCTGCAGCACCTTATGGGCGCGAGGCGGTGTTCGAGCGTGAGGATGCGATCCTGCGCGACACGGGTGCTCTGCCATGACCCGACCCTTGCATTTATCTAGTTTTCACCTGTAGGCCAACGTGCATGTACGGTGTTCGCGACCCGAGACCGCTGCCCCTGATCTTGGGGCTCATCGTCATCTTGGCCGCGATGTACCACAACGCCCTTGTCATCGAGGAACGTTGGCCCCAGAAGTTCCCCTTCTTCGATGCTGAGCGCCGTCAAGGCTACTTCTTCGGGCTCGCACAAGAGGTGGTCCCCGGGCACTTCGTGCTTTTCACTGATATAATGGACGACAGGCGGGTGGACGTGTACGGGAACTTCACTCAGCTCAGGTCCGATGACGCCGTCACCGTGCACGGTGTGTACGCCCAGGGCCGTATCGAGGCCACCGGGCTCCACGTGCTCGGCCGTAGGTTCATCTTCATGATCTGGAACACACTGGGCGTGCTCCTCCTCCTTTGGGCCTGGCGCGATGCTGCCCGCCACTCCATCGGCGCGACTGTGCCCTCTGGCCTTGAGCCACTGGGGGGTGAGGACAATGCCTGATCTCCTCGTCCATATGTCACTGGCCATACTCCTGACCCGTCTCTTGGGGATCGAGCGTCGGGACCGCTGGGTGGTCATGTTCGGTGCGCTCCTGCCTGACCTGCAGCTCTTCATCGCAATAGCAGCCCTCGCCGCACGTGGCGCTGAAGTAGCGATGGCCGTATCGTTCTTCCTCCACACACCCGTCGGCGCACTGTTCCTCTGCCTTGTGGCCGCGTCCTTTATCGACCGGGACCTGTGGAGGGCCTTCGGGCTCCTGTACATAGGCGCCCTATCCAACATCCTCATCGACTCGCTCCAATATCCGTGGGTCAGGCCTCACCACTTCTTCCTCCTCTGGCCCTTCTCGTGGCGGACCGTGGGTATCCCACTGGCCGACTCGATGGCTACGATCGGGTGGGTTCTCATCATCGCCGCGGCGGTCGCTGTTGCCCGGGACCGTGCCCCGTGAGCCCTACCAACCTAGAACGCGTGACAGCAGTGGTCGGTCCAGCTCCACCGCCTGCTCGGGACAGGTCTCATGGCAACAGTAGCACCTGATGCACGTCGACAGGTCCATGTGCGCACGCTTGTCGGTGATGGTGATGGCCTTGACGGGGCAAGCAGCTGCGCACACGCCGCATCCGATGCATTTGGGGCCGGCGTAGGGCGAGGCAACGGTCTGTCTAAGGACAAACCGACGCACGATGCCTGGGAGCCTGCTACCTAGTTTCGAGGTCGCGGAAGCGGGGCGGAACCCCGTGATCGAGAACGCGTCCAGCCCGTCGCCCAACACATCGATGTCGTCCAGTGACGCGGGACCCATCCCGCGGTCAGCGGCAACGGTCAGGGTCGAGACCCGGTCCGGGACCAGACCCACCAGCGCGACGGCCGTTCGGTCCATGGCCACGGGATCGGCAGCGGCGAGAATCGCACCTACGGGGAACGGATCACCTGCGCCGGGGCCGTCCCCATGCATGGCCACGACGCCATCCATGATGTACAGGGGCGCCTGTACATGGGCCACGATGTCCAGTAGCATATGGGAGAACTGGTCCACGTCCTTGAGCTTAAGGTGGTAGGCTCCCTTTGTGACACCGGGGACCACTCCGAACAGGATCTTGGTGGCGCCGGTGAATCCCGTGAGCACGTGGGTCTTGAGCTTGGGGAGGGGGATGACCACATCAGCGCTCTCCACAGCATTGAGGATGTCCAGCTCCTTGATCAGGTGCCCGCCCCGACAGGGTACCAGCCCGTAGGAGAGGTCCTCGTTCAGGGAGGCGCCCGTCTCCTTTGCGACCCTCTCGTATCCGCTCTGCTTGTAGGCACGTCGCAGGAGCATGACGCTGTTGGGCCCCGCGGGGCTGTCGCCGATGACGACCTCCCCACCAGCCTCCTGGACAAGGAGTGTCACGGCACGGACCACTGCAGGATGTGTGGTGATCGCCCGCTCAGGTAGGTCCCCGCGGAGGAGATTGACCTTGAGGAGCACCCGCTGGCCGTTCCCGACGAAGGTCTTCATCCCTCCCAAGAGGTCCACGGAACGGCGGACCGTCGAGAGCACGTTCTCTTCATCATACTCCTCGCACTTGAGAAGGGCAACGGTGCTCTTCCCGCTCCCAGTCTCACCCATGGGAGCTGGTCTGTCACATCACTTGAAAAACGTTTGCCTCGGTCCCCGCCATAGGGCCCAGTGGCATAAGGTTTTATTGTTGCACCGCGAGACCGGGGCCGTATGCTGCTCGATATGGCGGCCGTGGTGGCGTTCACCCTGGCCTTGTGGTTCACAGGCCGTCCGCTGGCACGCTGGGTCCTCGGTCCCGGCCGGGACGCCGAGGAGGTCGTCCTCGCCTTCACGATATCGGCCACAGTGGTCCCCGCTCTCGCCATGGCCATCGCTCTTATGTGGGGTGTCCTCGTAGGCCCGGTCCCGTTCCTCGCAGCAGCACTCGTACTCTTCATCCTCCCGCACGCGCTCCACGTCGACCGGCACGGCCCGGCACACCATGGCCTGGGTCACGTACCACCTCCCGGCCACCTGGGGCTGGTGGCCCTTGCCCTCGCCGCCGGTATATTCCTCCTCTACCTGACCGTCGTCCGTGACATCCCCACCCCACTGGCAGAGAGCTACTGGCAGACCTGTACCCAAGAGGCGATGTACCATGCCATGGGGCTCGGACGCATTACTTGGCTCGCGTCATCCGTTATCGAGCACCCTGGTTCCGTGTACTACTACCCCCGCACTCCGGAGCCGTTGCCGACGGCGGACCGCTCTCCTGGAGTGGAGAACACATATTACCTGACGGTCCCACCACGGACGCTCCCTGACAACTTCATTGCCTATGGTCGTGTGGCCACCAAGGACCAGCGGCTCGGTAACACTGCCATCTTCAGCCTGTTCGTGTCCTTCTTGGGCATCTTCGGAGTTCGGTACGCCTTCTCCCTTTTCGGCGCCCTCATCTGCTCCTGGGGGTACATAATCACCCGTCGTCTCTTCGGCGGCACCCTCACACCCCTTCTCGCGTTCCCCGTGCTCGGTCTCGGACTCCTGAACATCTCCTTCGTGTACCTGCTCACCGATCCGCTCTTCGCCTTCGTGCTGTCGGCTGCGGCGCTCCACCTCGTGCTATTCGAGAGGGGAGTGCGACCCACCCTCGTAGCCGGTCTCCTCCTCGGGATGCTGCTGGGCGTGCGGGACGTGTCCGTGCTCCTCGTCCCTGCTGTCCTCTACGCCATCACGGGCCAACGGCGGTGGCGTGCTGCGGTCATCGCCCTCGCCATCGGGACGCTGCTCTCGGCCCTCCCTTGGCTGTACTGGCACCAATACGCCTACGGCGCACTTTTCACGACCGAGGCCGTTACGAAGCATACCTATATCGAGCCTTTCGACTACAGCATACTCGGGGTGGGCTTCAAGCTCCCAGTGCTTATGAACTGGCCCCTCCACGACAGCGTTGTCAGAACCCCGCTCTACCCATTCCCGGTGTTCGTCCTCCTCCCGCTGGTGGTGGCCGCGACCCTGGGCTGGCCACTGATTGCCATGGTCCTCCCGGGCATAAAGGAGCTGGTCGGCTCGGACCGCAGGGCATTGAAAGTGCTCATCCTCTGGGTGCTCCCGCTCTGGATATTTCTCAGCGTCCAGGAGAACTGGAACGAGCCGCGGATGGGGTTGTTGCTGATGGTCATGCCGGCACTGACCGCGCTCATGCTGGGTGGTCTGCGTCGGGCCGGCCGGTGGCCCGAGCTGGTCGTCGTTGGACTAGTTGCCATCGCTACCTTCGCTGCCGTGGTCCAGAACTATGACGTCCCGCCCGATCCCCGGTGGAGCAAGCTCAACCGCATCATCACTCCGCCGGACCCCCATACGCTCACGCATCACAAGCTAGCTCTGACATCCCCTCATCTACTCCCCCTCCAGCCGGCCGACCTGGAGTACGATCCTGCAGCCGTCCTGGCAGAACTGGGAGCGGCCGGTCCTTCCCGCAGGATCGAGGACCTCGACTGCTACCGGCCGCGGTTCAACGTGGACGCCAGCGATATAATCCTCGACCTGCGCAGTGGTGACGAAGGTCCCTGGCGGTTCTCGCTCCTCACAACGAGATGGACGGGGACGCCCCTTATCCTCCCCGGTCCTGTCGCGGGCTCGCCCATCATCAGGTTCGGAACGAGTGCGCCGGGAGCGTGCACGCTGCTCCATCTGAGCGTATCGGAGTCCGACGGCGAGCTCGTGATCGAGGTGCGCGCTGCACCGGGGGCCAGCTGCCGTGTTCACTGCGGCGCCTCGCTCCTGGCGACTTCGACGGGCGCTCTCCGTGTCCTCCCGGGAGAGGACGCACGAACGCTCGTCCTACGCACGAACGATGGTGACCGACGACTGGCGCTCTCCCGGGCTACTTGAGCGGGCTCACGCGGGTGGTACCGGCGATTCCACGGTCCGGTCGATGCCCATGCCCTTGAGCTCCTTCTCACTGGGGAGGACGTCGTTCTTTGCGAACACCGCACATCCCTGGAGGTAGAGGGGCACACCCATTGTAGGATGGTCGAGCTGGAAGCTGGAGTTGATGCATGCGCGGGAGCAGGGATAAACGCCCCATTCCGGGCGGCCCTGCCTGGTCGAGGCCAGTGCTATGATGCAGTACCGGGACATTGTGACACAGACATAGGGATGATGGAGCGAGCCGAGGAGAGGCGTATCGCCTCCGGAGAGGTCGAGCGAGACGCCCTGGAAGGGATTCTCGACCTCGATCCGCCGGACACCGTACGAGGCCAGGAGGCCGCGCATTGCGGCAACGTCCATGTTCGATGTGCGAAAGCGCTCCCACGCCTCGTGAGTGAGGAGATCCTTCGCCATCATGAGACGCGGCCCGCGCTTCTGCTTATGTAGCAGACCGCCGACAACAGGCTCGAGCCGTCCCTCCTCGGCGATCAGGTCGATGACGCCCCAGTCGTTGGCCACGACCTCGACGCCCTTGGGGAGGAGATCGAGGACAGGCGCCAGATCATCGAGCCCCTCATCGGTCACGGGCGGTGTGACGAGGGTGAGCGGGAGGTGGGCGTCGTCCGCACGGTCCAGCGCGGACCGCAACTGGTCAGGTGTGGGAATGAGCCGCTGGCAGTAACCGTTACCCAGGTAGAGCCGGTCGTACCCGGTCCAGTCGAGCGTGTCGAGGAGCGGCACGCGGGGGATGAGTACTCCCCGTTCCATCACCGCACCTCCTCGGGCCAGTAGCACTCGGCGGGTGTGCACGATCGGTCGTAGATTTCGGAGTACAGGGCGCGACAACGCTCGTGGAAAGCGTCCCCGTCCCCCATATCCTCTAGAGCATCGAGCGCCGAGCGCAGGAACCGGACGTCCGCCAGCTTCTTGGCGGTCGGGTAGTTGCGGCCCTGCACCTTCACCACGCTGATCCCCGCCTCGCGCAGCATCCCCAGGGAGCATACGCCGCACCCGATGCCACCCACATTGGGGCACCAGTTCATCCCAAAACGCTCCTCGACAGCGGGAGTGAGGGCAGAATCTCCTTCACGGCAGGACACGCTCACAGCGGCGCCGTTGGGACAGAGGTGGAGTGATGCGTGATGGGCCAGTGGACCAAAACGCTGTGCCCAGCGGGGAAGCCGAAGGAGCGTACCGACGATCGTGCTCCGGGTAGCCCCACGCCTGCTCCCGAGGAGGCCGAAGAGGGCTCCTGCACGTCGCGGGTATGCGATCTCAAGTAGTCCATGGAGGTAGCCGCAGAAACCCTCCACGTTGGGGCATCTGGCGTTGAGCACAAAGGCCTCGAGGGGGATGTCGGGCACCCGTTCGGCGAGCGTTCGCACCTCGTCCAGGGTGAGATGGTGCGGGAGGATGAGCCGGGAAACGCCTAGGCGCTGGAAGAACCTGGCCGCGCGAGCGTTGAACACGGCCCCGATGGAACTGGCATGCACATCGCAGTCAACGCCCCGGTCACGAAGCGTTGCCATGAGCGCTACGTCGGCTATGATGAGGCTATCGATCCCGGCCTCGACGGCCTGGTCGACCTCCTTGAGAACGAAGGGCAACTGCTTGGAAGAGTAGAAGTCCTGGTTGAACGCCACGGAAACACGGGCTCCGAGGTCGTGGGCGATGGACGTGACCTGCTCCAGCTCCTTATAGGAGCGAAGGGACGAGAGGGTGAACTCCTCCCGACTGATGCTCCCAACATTAGTATAGCGATCCCGCCATTGGTGTGAGAGCACCGAGCAGTAGACCTCCGCGGTCCCAGCATGGATAAGCTGGTCGACCTCATCTACCCTGTTGATGGGGGCAAGGATCTCCATCGGGCAGTACTACGAGGGATAGCTTTTTAGAACTTCTGAAGCCCTCGGCGCGAGCGTTCCTGCCTGCAACTTGTTATACATCAGTATATTGTTCGCACGGCGGTTCCCGGGGAAAGGTTTTTATAGGGGGAAGGGCACAAAATCCGGCACGAGCATGCATAACGAAGATTTCGAGAGATCCAGCTATCGGGACGGGGACGACCTTGAGAAGGTCCTTTCCTACACCGACGGCGAATCCTTCGATCTCAACGATCGTTACAGCGCCTCGACCGCGTACGAAGATGTCACGGCGGCATTCTTCCATGACAGGTCGCTCGAGCCGCTCAGGACCTGGGAGAAGGCCTGCGAGATGTACAGGGACATCGCCTGCCAGAAAGGGCTGCCCACGTACAATCCCAGCCTCGGTGCCTCCGGTGGTCTCGCCCATACCTACGTTGGAGGTCAGACAACGACAGCAACACCCGGTGAGGTCGTTGTGTCACCCGTCATGCTCGGGTATGGTGCATCGGCCATCGCAGAGGTGCTCATGCACGAAGGCTACCACGTCATGGGCATGGGCAACGAGGTCCATGACTACTTCCTCCAGTACGAAGCACCATTCCTCGCTGCGAACAGCGGCTATCTGATGTAACGGGACCTCGACGTCCCCGGGACACCCACCCTCCAGACTGATCAGTACAGGTCGCCCGGTGTGAACTTTTCGGGCAACCGGCCGTCGCCTTCAACCAACGAGTGGACGAGGATGTCCATGCACACCAGCTCGCTCCGCCTGCGAAAGAATCCGCTGTAGGGGTGACGGGCAACGCGTCTGTCGTCCATGAGCTCGCACGCCTCCTGCTCGAAGATGAGGGCACCTCGGGGCGTGGTGAACGGCCCTGCGCCGCGCTTCGGCCGGTCAGCGATCTCTGCAGGGAGCTTTTTCCGAGCCACACGCCGCAGCACCGCTTTCGCCGCGCCACTCTCGAACAGGAGACGCGTGTCCATCCGTCGCGAGAGTTCCACGACGGGTGTCGCGAGGTAGGGGACGCGGACCTCGAGCCCTGCTGCCATGGAAGCTCGGTCCACGACACTGAGCTGGAACGCGGTGAGCTGGGGCCCCAGTTCGTGGTCCATCAGGTCGCCGGAGGTGCGCATGAGCGACATCTTGGTATGTAGGGCGTTCACCCATGACGCTTTGGAGACTATCCGGCGGAGAGTGCATCGCACATCGGCACCGTAGCGTCGGGGCGAGGAGTAACGAGGGTAGCCGCCGAAGAGCTCATCGGCGCCTTGGCCGCAAAGTGCAACGGTCATGCGGCGGCGCACGACCTCGGCGAGCGCCAGGAAGAACACGGACTCGTAGTTGGGCTGCTCCATGTGGAGCACGAACCGCGGTACTAGGGCAGCAACGTCCTCGGGAGCGACGACCAGCTCGGTGTGGTCGGTGCCGACTGTCTCGGCCACGGCCCGCGCAGCGATGACATCTGGATCGTTGTGGCTCTCACCCAGTGTGAAGGTGCGCAGCGGCGCGTCCATCTGCTCGTTCGCCAGTACCGCGATGAGGGCGGAGTCAACACCACCGGAGAGGAAGGCACCCAAGGGCACGTCCGCCACGAGCTGTGAGCGTACGGCATCCTCCAAAACCGTTGTCAGCTCACTTGCTGCGTTGGCAGGATCGGTGAGCTCAATGGTCCTTTTGGGCAGTTCCCAGAACGGTGTCTCCTCCACGACGGATCCGGAGCGGGCGTCCCACACCAGCACCGTGCCCGGAACGAGCGAGCGGACGCCAGCGAACATCGTGCGCCCCTCGAGGGGGTAACCGAGCACGAACCGCTGTCCCAGCGCATCGCGGTCGACATCCCGGGGGAGCTCGGGATCCCTGAACAGTGCTTTGGCCTCAGATGCGAAGAGAAGATCGCCGCCGCGCTGGGCGTACAGTAAGGGCTTGATCCCCAGGCGATCACGGGCAAGCAACAGTCGCGGTCCGTCCCACATGGCCAGGGCGAACATCCCCTCCATGCGCGAGAGGAAGGCCACTCCCTCCTCCTCGATGCCGTGGAGGACCACCTCGGTGTCACAAACCGAGGTGAACTGGTGGCCCCGTTCCTCCAGCCATGCACGAAGCTGCATGTGGTTGTAGATCTCGCCGTTGAGCACTACAGCGGTGTCGCCGTCCTCGCCCACCATGGGCTGGTGCCCCCCGGCCGGATCGATGACCGCCAGTCGGCGTGCCCCCAGTGAGACGTCCCTTGCGTGGAACGTGCCTACATCATCGGAACCGCGGTGCGTGAGCGATGCCACCATCTTGTCGAGGAGACCGTCGTCCTGGAACCCGGCGATCCCGGCGATACCGCACACGGCGGATACTCGGTCGTAAAGCGTTATAAGGATTCGCGGGCCGTCGCGCAGAACCTCTGAAAAGGTTCAACACTCTCATCGCCCCATGGTGTCGCCTCCGCCGAACTAGCCCACTACTCGGTGGGACCTACCAGGGGATGATGGACTTCAACCAGGGCACGCGCTCGTCCCGGGCTTGTCCTCCTTGACGAACACTACATGGATCTCCATGAGCGAGGGGACCACGTAGGCCTCCTTGCACCGTATGCCCGGCACCTCGTAGGCCAGGAAGCGCACGTCCGACGTGCTGAACCGCATGATGGGGACATCGAACGAGATACGCATCTCCGGTGAGTCGGAGAAGATGCCTAGACGATGGAACATGCGCCGGACGCCCTGGTGCCAGAGATAGGCGTATTGCCAGGGTGCGCTGAACACGAAGACGCCACCGGGGCGTAAAACCCGCTTCACCTCGCGCATCAGCATGTCCTGCTGGAGGCGATGGAACACGTAGAACATGGTGAGCATGTCAACGGAACCGTCGTCGAAGGGCAGGGAGTACACGTCACTGCGAACCAACGAAGGGCACCTGTCTCCCATGTTCTTGCGGCAGGTGGCGATGTTGTCCAGGCTGATCTCCAAGCCAATGAGCCGCTCGCACGGAGGATGGATGTCGATCGTGTAGCCTGTGCCGAACCCCAGGTCAACCACGAGCCCCAGTTCGCGCCCATGGATTGCCCTTGCCAGCAGTCGACGGTAGCTGGCCAGGCGCCGATTGTGGAATGTACGCTCCAGGAAAGTGCCTTGCTGCGCTCGGGCGAAGTCGTCGGTGTTGGCGTCCTCGATGCTCTTGGTACGCCAACGGCGGAAGTAGTCGTCCAGTTCATTACCGGGATCGTCCACAAGGAGGTCGGGCACGCCGTCCACCACTGGATAGGTGCACGAGCAGGATGGGCACCGTAACCCTTCGTTCACCTCCTCGAGGTGTGAGTGGTCACGGGGGCAGTAGAGCATCCCCCAGGACGAGGACATCCTTTCATCAACCATGAGCTTGATTTAAATAATTGCTACTACGATGGCAGCGCATGCCGCCGGGGCACGGAAAGGATGCGCGCCCACAAGGGCCCGCCCTCGCTGCACCCCTGAGCGATCCCTCAGAGGTGGGATCCCTAGTCGACGCAGGTGCGACCGAGCTATACTGTGGTGTGCTCCCTCGTACGTGGAAGCGTGACTTCTCCACCGTCATAGCTTTCAACCGCCGGTACATGGATTTCGCCTCCCTCAACGGGCTCGACGAGCTCCGCAAGGTGATCCGGGATGCCCATGACCGGGATGTGAAGGTGTATCTCGCCCTCAACGCCCATGTGTACGTGGCCGGTGAGCACGAGCGTGTCCTCGACTGGCTCGGTGATGCCCTGGCATGTGACCTCGACTCGGTGATCATCTCCGATCTCGGGCTCATACTCGCGGCACGGGAGGCATATCCGGACGCTCGGATCTGCGCGAGCACCGGTCTGTCAACATTCAACAGCGAGAGCGTGGTCTTCCTCAAGGAGCTTGGTCTCTCGCGCATCATCCTCGAACGACAGCTCACCACTGATGAGATCACCAACATCCGCCAGAAGGTACCTGATATCGAGATGGAAGCGTTCGTGCTCAACGGCCGCTGCCGCAATGTCGAGGGTTACTGCACCTTCCAGCACGGCCACGAGGACGTCCTCCACCCGATCCATCCCATCCTTGGCCGGATGCTCATCCGTGTGCTGTACCATCCCCACGCCCTCGCCCTTGGTGCCCGGCTCCCCCGAAAGACAATCGAGACAGGTCCCGTCGAGCGCGCTATCGCACATGTCTACAATCCCTGTCGGTACACCTATTCCGTGACTGGCAAAGGCCCCGTGGCCGGATCTGCGTCCGATAGGGTGCGGTCGATCCTCGGCCGCAAGGTGCAGGCCAACTGCGGAGCATGTGCCCTCTACGACCTATGGCAGGCCGGTGTGGACAGCTTCAAGGTCGTTGGCCGTGTGTTCCCCACGGCCCGGAAGGTGGCGGACACGCGGTTCGTCGCCGATCTGATTAAATACTTAATAGAGGATGAACCTGACCGGGATACGTTCTTCACCCGCGTCAAGAAAGATTACAGGAGGCGTTTTGGTATGTCATGCGACATTGATTCCTGCTACTACCCTGAGGTTGACTGGTGCAAGGGGGTAGGGCGCTGATGGAGCGCGCTGTGCTCCTCGCAACGGTCCCTACCGGTGGAGTCCCCGAGGGCTATGAACGTGTATACCTCGGAAACGAGTTCTGCGAGCGCAACCTCCCCACTCCGGAGGAGCTCACGCGAGGACTGGATGCGGCCAAGGACGCGAGCGTCCCCCTCACACTGGTCACTCCCTACCTCACGGACATAGGGCTGTCGAAGGTGCGAAAGCTCATGGACGTCCTTCCCTCCGGTTCTGAGGTAGTGTTCAATGACTGGGGATTGCTGGCGTCCCTGAAGGACTACGTCCCCATCATGGGCCGGATTCTCACCTACCAGCGTCGCGGCCCCCGCCTCATTAACGTGATCGAGCGCCTTCCCGAGGAGGCGCAGGCATATCTGCGCGATTCGCCGCTCTCCCAGGAGAGCTATCGGCAGTTCCTGAACGAGCGGGGGATTTCCCGCGCGGAGTTCGACAATCCCCTCCAAGGTATCGGTTTCTCCCTGTCGGAGGACGAGGCGCCCCTGAAAGGCAGCATTTACACGCCGTGGGTGTACGTCACCACGACCCGTCTGTGCCTCTCCCGTGCCTGTACAAAGCCTGAGGCCCGGGACGAGCTCGGGATCCTCCCCTGCGAGCGTGAGTGTCAGGACATGGCCTTCACCCTAACCCACAAGAGCATGCCAATCCCGCTCCTGCTCCGAGGGAACACGGTCTTCTACCGCAATGAGAAGCTCCCTCGTGACCTTGAGGACCGCGGCTTCGACCGGATGGTCGTCCAGCCTGCCCCGCCACCGTGCGCCTCCGTATCCGAGGGACGGAAGGGCTTCCCGAAGGGTATTGAGGATTAAGGGTTCTCTAAAACGAGCATTACGCATTAGAGCGACCAATTAAGCCTCAATTACAACAAAATGTGTAGAATATAAAGAAATTATTGTATTTTTCTATTAAACTAATGGAATGCTGGTTATATGCCTTGATAACGCCGCTACATCCTCCGTATAGGATGGAAAAGTATTAAAGTCTGGGCGGACTGTTCGTATACTGGTGGCGGCACGCATACAATTAAATTTCTCGGCCGACAAGCGAGCGGTTGATATCCTCGACGTCCTCATCGAGGCGTTCAACCTCTCCAACCGGCACAGGGCCCTGACCTCCTCGCTCGGGGACACAGTGTGTTACCAGCAGTGGATGAAGCTCCAGCACGGGGTCACGCTCCGTGCCTCGGACGTGCGTGACATCTTAGAGGCCTACCGCGAGGGGATCGATGAGGACGGGGCCTTCAAGCTAGGTACGCGCAAGAGCTCGAACTTCCTCTCCTTCTACAAGACAGTGTTCCCGAACGTGCACAACGTCAAGCACTGCCTGGAGGTGTTCCGGGACGCCTACAAGTTCGCCGGATGGTTCCCACTCCTCTCATGGAAACGCGAGGAGGGAATCCTGGAGATAACCGCCCAGACCGCCGTGGAGGAATCCGTGTTCGCCAACTTCCTCGCGGGTTACATCACCGGCGTGCTCCAGGACCACGGATACGTGCTCGAGGAGCGCCGGGTCGGTCCGGACGTCATCATGATGCGGTTCTCGCAACATGGGGACGAGGACAGGACGTGATGTCGCCGAAGCCTATTTGAAGGTTCAGGCTCATCTTACCGTCATGCCGTCGCCCCTGGCGCTGTCCGCGGCCCTCCTCAACCTTCTGTTCGCGGCTGTTGCTCTCATCGCGTCGCGGCGGCAGTTTGCCGCTGCCATTCCCCGCGCCCCCGGCGGACGTCATGCCCTTCTCCTGATGCTCGTCCTGGCGTTCGGCGTACGTGCATTCAGCCCATACGAGCCTCTCATGTGGAACGATGAGTGGTTCTACCACGACCAGGCGGAGTCGCTCATGGTCGATCGCCTCAACACATTCTGCACGTTTGGTGAGCCCAGCACCTGTCGGAGTCCTGCCATGTTCTATCCTATCGGCTACCCGCTGGTCCTCTCCCTAGGGATGTCGTTGACCGGCTCTGCGGGAACGGCCGCCCGACTGGTAGGGGTGCTCGCGGGGACCGCCACGGTCGCTGTCACTTACCTCTTGGCCCGCCTCCTGATCCGGGACGATCGCGCCGCCCTGACCGCTGCCCTGGTCATCGCGCTCCTGCCCATGCACGTGCGGTACGCGGTCGAGGTTCGCTCCGACGTCCTTGGCGCATTCGCAGAGTGTCTGGCTGTGCTGGCTGCGGTCATGCACGTGCGCAGCAGGCGCGATGCGTCGGGGTGGCTCGCGGCCCTGTCGTTCGCCTTCGCAGCCACGGTACGCCGCGAGGCGCTCCTGGTGCTGGTACCGATAGCAGTGGTCTACCGCTGGGGTGGCAAGCGCGGGGTGTGGCCCTCGCTGCTCCCGTGGGTGGTGGCTTTTGCCCTCCTCGTCCCTCACATCGCCGAGACACCGGAGCGGTTCTGGAACCAGATGTACACTGAGTCCGTGAAGGAGTACGAGGACTTCACCTACCGGCTCCACCCGCGCCATATCGCAAGCAACCTCCAATACATCTCCTACTGGGTGGACGGGTACTTCCAGCCCTTCCTGTTCACCGCCATGGCCCTGGCGGGCTGCGCTGCCATGGCCCGCCTAGCCGGGCCCTTCGCATCGGTAACCGCGCTGTGGTTCGTCAGCCGGATCGCCCCGTACCTCCTCCACTCCTACACCGTGTTCATCCCCCGGTACATGCTCGCCCTCTCTGTGCCCTTCGCCCTGGCCTGCGGCGCGGCGGCAGCGGTGCTGTCCTGGCCAGCCGAGACCCTGACGGCCGCCTTGCTCGTGTCCGGAGCCCTCCATCTACCATTCGCATACGGACCGCTGTTCGGGCTGGAGCTCCCTGGAACGCAGCGGTGGGTCCTGGGGCTCCTCCACGCGGTCGTGCCTATCACACTGCTCCTGTGGGGGGCGACGCGTGCTGCGGGACGCGAGCGGAGGGTGGTGGCCGTCGCGCTGGTGGCGTGCCTTGTGCTGGTGCCCGCGCTCTACTCCCGTGTAACAAGGACCGACGGGCTCCCAGGAGCCTTCCACAGGGCTTTCGCCCTGGAGTCATCCACCATCGATGGATGGCGCGTACTCGTGGGGGAGGAGTGCTTCGTCGTTGTGCCCAGCCCAGTGCCCTACCGCGCTCTGTGGCAGCGCCCGCTGGTGATGCGCGCCTCGCACCTCGCCCTCCCCGCCACCGTTGCGCAACTGCATGACGACGTGGTCGGCCTCCTGGACGACGGTGCCTGTGTGTTCCTCTATGAGACACAACGGATGCCCGACATCGACGGACGGATGGTGCATGACACCTTCGTACTCGAGCACCTGGACAGCGTGTCGGTGCCGCCCGAAGAGGCAGAGGCAACAGGCATGCTCCAGAAGCTTGCCCTGTACCGGGTCGTAGCCCCCAAGTTGTAACAGGCCTGCCGCACCCCTGCATCACCTGAGGGCGATGCGTAGGGTGTTGAGGACCGCCTCCAACCGGAGGCCGAACAGCTCATCGGTGGCCTTCTCTGGCTCGGAGTGGGACCTGATGGAGCGGCAGACACATTCGAAGTTGCGCTGGTTAGTGAGGATGACCGACATAGGCGTCCGCTCTCCCCCTTCCCCGGCACCGGTTCCCAGGAAGCGCGGACATGGAGAAGCTTTTTGAATGTTCGAGTGTCACCAGAGGCCATGCCTTCGCCACTGGCGCTCACGTTCGCCCTGGCGAACCTCCTCGTCCTCGCCGTGGCGCTGGCCGCGTCGCGCCGGGAGCTGGCGGACCGTTTCCCGCGCTCTGGCCGGAAGCGTCGCGCCCTCCTCCTCATCCTCCTGCTGGCCTTCGGAGTGCGCTCTCTCAATCCCTACCGCCCCGTCCCCAGGATGGACGACACCTTCTTCCGCGACCAGGCCGAGGGCCTCGTCCATCACCATCTAAACGTCATATGCGCCCTGGGGGAGATGGGCGATTGCCAACGGTTCGGTGGTTTCAAGTCCATCGGCTATCCGCTGATCCTCTCCCTGGCATACGTCCTCCTCGGGTTCTCCGATGTCGCGGCTCGGTTGATCGGAGTGGTGGGTGGGACGGCGACCGTGGCGTGCGTCTACCTTCTCATGCGTCAGCTCGACCGGGACCACGACGAAGCGTTAGTGGCGGCCTTGGTGCTCGCCCTCCTTCCCATGCATGTGCGGTTCGCGTCGGTGACCCTCGCCGAGGTCCCCTCCGTACTGACGGAGTGCCTTGCTGTGCTGGCAGCGGTGGTCCACGTCCGGACGGGCAGGTCCGCCCTTGGATGGCTGGCCGCATCCAGCCTCGCCCTCCACGTCACCGTCAGGGTGGAGAATCCACTGGCCATCGTGCCCATGCTCGTGGTCTACTGGTGGGGGAGGGAGCACGTCCGCACGCGTCCGTCCCCGCTCCCTTGGCTGGTGGCGCTGGTGCTCGTCGTGCCGCATTTCGCCGACCTGGGGGTGACCACCTATGGCGACCAGCCCATCTCGACAAGGATGGATCCCATGTCGATCACTGCGAACTTCCACTACGTTGAGTACTGGTTCAACGGCTACTTCAATCCTTACCTGTTCACCGCCTTGGCATTGCTCGGCTGCATCGCTATGTGGTGCCTGCCGCCGCCGTTCGCCCGGTTGGTGGCCGCGTGGTGGGGGGTGCGTCTGGCGCTCCACCTACTCCACACTTTCGGCGCCTTCGTTCCCCGGTACATGCTGCCGCTCTCCGTGCCCTTCGCAATGGCATGTGGCGCGGGGGCGCGTGGGCGGTCCCTCGCCGCCGGGTCCGTGGTGGCCGCCGTGCTCCTGTCCGGCGCGGCGCACCTGCCGTTCGCCTACGCACCGGTGTTCGGGCTGGAGCTCCCGGCCGGGACACGGTCGCTGCTCTACGCGCTCCACCTGGCCATCCCCATGGGGATACTAATGTGCGCCGCGTGGATGGCACGGGGGCGGGAGCGGGCCGTACTGTTCGCGACCATCGCCGCGGGGGCCCTGCTCGTCCCCACCCTATACCCGGCCGTCACCGTGACGGACGGTGCTGGCCGCCTCATGAGGGAGGCCATATCCCTAGAGGGACGGACCATCGAGGAGTGGGAACATCTGGTGGGCAGGGAGTGCTATATGGTGGTCATCGCCCCCGGCCACACCCGATCCGCGTGGGGCCGGCGCATCGTGGCCGACTCCCGGGGCAAGTCGGGCGAATCCCCCCGGTCCGTCCCCAACGTGGATGCCGAGCTGCGCGAGGACGTCGCTTCCCTTCTGGCCAAGGACCATTGCGTCTACCTATACGAGCAGGTATGGGAGAAGGGAAATGAGCCGAGCACCTCGTTGATGATGCACGGATCCTTCCGGCTGGAGACGATCGAATACCTCACAGCTCCCATGGAGTTCGCCGGGGAGATGACCGTGTTCAAGGGCCTTGCCCTCTATCGCGTATCATCCCCCCGCGAACAATAGTCATATCTATCTCCAGTCGCTCACAGGCGATGGTTCGCCCGGGCGCCGACAACAGGTTTAAATGATCGCGGCACACAACCGTCACCATGCTCGGTGAGGAGCTGGTCCGACGCACCCTTGGCCTGCGCTACCTCGCGCTCGGCTACTCTCGGCTTCTGACCACGTCGTGGCCCGTGTACCTCACGTTCTTCGTTACCGCACGATGCAATGCACGGTGCCCTCACTGCTTCTACTGGAGAGAGGCCGATGCGGCCGACACGTCCAAGGAGCTCACGCCGGACGAGGTCGAGCGAATCGCTGCTACCATTCCCCGGCTCCCGCTCCTCCTGCTCAGCGGTGGTGAGCCTACGCTCCGCGACGACCTGGCCGGGCTGGTGGAGCCTTTCGTCCGATCGTGCAGCACCGAGGTAATCAACCTCCCGACCAACGGTCTGCTCCCAGATCGCGTGGAACGGTCCGTGTCCGAGGTGCTTGACACATGTCGTCCCGCACGGCTCCGGGTGAACCTCTCTCTGGACGGACCGGAGGAGGTGCACGATGCCATCCGCGGCACGGGCGCCTACTCCAAGCTCCTTCACACCCGCTGGCGCCTCGACGAGCTCGCGCGCCGCGAACCGCGCCTCGACGTGGCCGTCAACCTAACTCTCTCTCGCCTCAACGTCCACGTCGTGGAGGATACTCTGCAGCTCCTGTCCCGTCCGCCGTGGAACAGCCCCACCTTCTCGGTGACCCTCGCCCGGCCCCACCCTCGAGATCCGGAGGTGCTGGGCCTGTCGCCCGAGGAGGTGGAGCGGGCCTTCACCCTGGTGCGCGAGCAGGGTCGGTACCCCCGCGGTTTCGGCCACCGACCTGACCTGCTCTCACGCGCGGTGACCTGGGCGTACAGCGAACACAAGCGTGTGGCCCCCTGTCGCGCCGGTCTCCTGGAGGCGGTGCTCACCGAGCGGGGCGTCGTGTACCCCTGTGAGATGCTGGACCGGCCCCTGGGCGACCTGCGGGAGGAGGGGTACGACTTCGGTCGGGTGTGGATGAGCGAAAAGGCGATAGAGGTGCGCGAGGAGATCGCCCGTGGCGAGTGTTGGTGCACTCACGAGACGGACCTGTCCAATGCCTGCCGGTTCTGGCCCCCTCTCTACCCATGGCTCGCCTTCGGTGCTAGGGAATGCGACGACGGGCGGGACGTGAGAGGGCCATGAGCGCGGCCGTGCTGACCGAGCTGGTCCGGGGTGCGCTGTTCCTCCTCTGGACCGTTCTGATCCCAGGGATCCTCCTGGAGCGATCGCTCGCCCGCTCGCGCACCCGCGCAGAGGCCGTGTTCCTCGTCCCCGTCCTCGGCACCGTCACTGTGGCCACCCTGGCAGCATCACTGGCCTTCCTGACCGACACGTACGTCTCGGGTATGCTTCTCATGCTCGCCGCCGCCGCAATCATCGCGGTGACCGCATGGTACATCCCGGCATCCTCCGGCAGAGCGACTGCGGGATCCGGGTCACTTGGGTACGACGATGTTGTGCACGGCGCCACCCTCCTGGTGGCGCTCCTCATCGTTGTGGGCGTCCACTGGTCACTGTACGACGCCTCATACTCGATGCTCCACAGTCGGTGCTCGTTCCAAGGGGAGCGCTACCTCCTGGGCCTGCCCCAGCGCTGTCGCGTCAACGGTGATGTCATAGCGGAGCTCCCCCCACCGCGGTCGCTTCCCGGCGACATCGTCACCACGTGCCCGGGCGAGGATGAGTGCCCGTTCATCCGTTCGGTCATCCCCGGGCTCATGCAGGAAAGGATGGACCGGGGGGACGAGCCCTTCCGCATAGCCTACTTCCTCAACGCGCACCTGGGCTATCCCGTCCTGATGGCGCCCTATGCCCGGGCGCTACGCTACTTCGGCTTCCATGTGTTCTTCCTCCTAACACGCGCTCTCTGCATGCTCGGGACCTACACCCTCCTGCGCCGTTTTTCCGACAGCCACTGGTCCTCGCTCCTCGTCTCGGCCATCATCGTGCTCAACCCGGTGGTCAGCTATGCCATCACTCACAACGAGAACCTCGCTGGTCTGTTCCTGTCGGTGACAGTGGTCCTCCTGGTGCTCGACGAAGGACCTTGGGCAGGGAGGAGGGCCTTCGCGTCGGGGCTCGTGCTCGGTGCATTGCTGGGAGTGCGGCACATGACCGTCGTGTCGGCGCCCGCCCTTGTTGCATACCTCCTCATCTCGCGACCATCAGACCGCAGGGCAACACAAATCGCCCTCCTCGTTGTCGGCGCCACTATCGCGCTCTTCCCGTACTTGTTCTGGCACCAGTACGTGTTCGGCGACATCCTGGCCAACGAGCTGCATTTCGGTGACATTGCTGTGCTCACGGAGCACACCCTCCCCCTCCTCGGGAGGTCGTTCAGCACGTATCTCCTCCTCAACTGGCCCTTCCACCACACGCTCGTCAGTGCCATCGGGATGCCCTATCCCACGTTCGTACTGCTCGGCCTCGTATTCCTGAACGTGTTCGGCATCGTGCTGTCCGCCGTCGGCCTCCTCGGCCTTCTCTCCCTGCTAACGGCCAGGCGGCGGGCGTCGCTCCTGCTCCTCCTGTGGTTCGTACCAGCGTTCTCGTTCATGGGGCTCATCACCGACTGGGACGCTGACAGGACGACCTATTCCTTCCTGCTCCTGTTCATCCCTGCGGTGTGGGTGGTCGCCGGCCTCACCAGGCTGGCGGCGGACGGGGACCGACGGCGGGACCTGGCCGTGGTATGCGTGGCGTCCATCCTCGTCGCGGCGTCCCTCAATACGCTGGCAGGGACGGAATTCCCTGCTGACGACCGACGGTCCGCGCGTCCCCAGTTCGAACTCGACGACGCCGAGCGCGCACGGGAGCGTGCCCTGTGGACGGGAGTATCGCTCCTCCCGGGCGGGACCCGGCCATTTCAGGCCTTCTTCACAAAGCACCGGGTCTGGGACCCGGACCTCCGCCTGTTCAGGTGGGACGACATCCTCACCTTCAATGACGACCGGCACCAGCATTTCTCCTGCCGGATCTTCGTGGGGGAGGCCCTGGGAAGCGCCGGGCCCGATCGTGCCGAGGTGGTGCTGGGCGTGGACGGACCTGACGGGCTCGTGATGAACGCAGATTACATCTGGCAGTGGACCACCCTGCTCACCCTCAACCAGCACTGCCAGGCCGATCCGCCGTACGACCGGGACAGGCCGCCACCGAACCTCATCCTGCTCGAGAGTGTCCACGGGAGGGCGCCGGAGGAGATTGAAGAACGGCTCACTGCGGTGCTGGAGGCCACGGGTCCGCACGTGCCCATCCTCCTCGTCCTCGGTGACGTTTCTGAGAGCCGGGCATTGGCCAGCGTGCTCGGCGGGCTATCCGCGGTCCGGCTCCCCACGGGCGAGGTGCTGCCTGGCCCCTTCATGCTGGAGGGTGACGTGCCATCGCGCCCCGAGGGCATAGCCGGCAGGACCGTACCCGGGCTCATGCGGGGTGCCGAGGTGGTCTGGATCTACGGCGACGGGATCCCGCTGCTGCTACGGCGGAAGGTGGGGGGACGGGAGGTGTGGTTCCTCAACGCGCTCCTGGACCGGAGAGATGAACGGAAAGCGACCGCGGTGCTCAACGAGGTGATCGCCCGGGTCAAGGGCCCTCCCGTGCACCTCTCCCTCGGGCGACAGGGCGACGTGCTGACCGTGGACATCGCCACCCGGTCCAACTCCGCCGTGCCCGACCACGTCGTGAGCACGCTCCACCTCGTCCCGGATGATGCTGGGGAGGACGGACTGGTCCTCGTCCTGCCACCCGGGACCGCCGGGGCCCGGGTCACGGTGGATGGCGGGGATCCCCGCGACATGAAGCTGGGCACGGACGCCCTCTCCATCATGTCCGGCGACGCCCTGGTCGGCAGGCTCTCATTCTCGTCGAATGGCGGGTGAGCGGGCCGGGGACCGGTGTACAGAAGCTTTTTGAAGGTTCAGGCCCGTCCCACTGACCATGCCGTCGCCCCTAGCGCTCCCGTTCGCCCTAGGGAACCTTCTCCTGCTCGCCGGGGCGCTGGCGGCCTCCCGCCGGGAGCTGCGCTCGATCCTTCCCAGGGGGCACGGGGAGCGACGCGCCCTGTTCCTGCTCCTGTTACTCGCCTTCACGGTGCGTGCCGGGAATCCCTACCATGCCGTGCCCGGGATGGAGGAGGGGTTCTTCCTCGACCAGGCGGACGGCCTGGTCCACCACCGGCTCAACGCCATCTGCTCCACCGGTAGCATGGGCCAGCGCCTCCTGTTCGACCTTTACTACCCTATCGGGGAGAGGGGGGAATGTCAGCAGTTCGCTACGTACTTTCCAGTGGGCTACCCCCTGGTCCTGTCCCTTGCCTCTGTGCTCCTAGGGTTCTCTGGGATGGCGGTGAGGGCGGTGGGTGTGTTGGGCGGGACGGCCACCGTTGCTTGTGTGTACATGCTCGCCTACCTGCTCACGAAGGACAGGCGCTCGGCCCTCGTGGCCGGACTGGTGATCGCGCTCCTACCCATGCACGTCCGTTTCGGTGCGAAGGGGCTCTCCGAGGTGCTCTCCATCCTCACCGAGGTGCTCGCAGTGCTGGCGGCCGTGCTCCACGTAAGGACGGGAAGGAGAGGGCCGGCATGGCTGGCGGCAGCGTCCATCGCTCTTCACGTCACCATCAAGAACGAGAACCTGCTGGCGCTTGCCCCCCTGTCTGTGGTGTACTGGTGGGGACGCAAGCGCGCTCGACCGCCGCTTGTGCCCTGGCTCCTGATTCTCGTGCTCATCGCCCCGCATTTCACCGACTGGGGCGAGACGCGGTTTGGTGGCGAGAACGCCTCCAGCCTGCTCGATCCCAGCTCGGTCCCCCGCAACGTCTGGTACATCACCTACTGGTTCGACGGCTACTTCCAGCCCTGGCTGTTCACCGCTCTGGCCCTGATGGGCGGGATGCTCTTGCTGCGGATGCACGCGCCCGGAGGCCTGCTCGTGGCCTGCTGGATGGGGACACGGCTCATCCTCTACCTCCTAACAAACATGCCCGCGTTCACCCCCCGGTACATGCTCGGGCTCTCGGTACCCTTCGCCCTGGCCTGCGGTGCGGGTGCGCTCGCGCTCCCCGGACGCCTCTTCCATCTGGAGGCCGTCGTGGTCCTGTCGGGCCTGGCGCACCTGCCATTCGCATACGGGCCGATGTTCGGGCACGAGCTGCCCGACAGCACCAGGTCGGTGCTCTCGACCCTCCACTTGATCCTGCCCCTGCTCACCCTCCTCTGGGCCGCATGGCGCACAGAGAGTGCCTGTCGCCGCAGGTTGGTCGCCCTGGCCATCACTTGTGCCGTGGTCATCACCGTGCTCTACCCTCACGTGGCCCCCTTTGACGATATCCCACGATCCATTCGGAAGGCCGTTGCCCTGGAGGAGAGCACGTTCGATGGATGGGATCGCATGGTGGGCAGAGGGTGCTACCTGGTGGGCCCCCAGGCCATGCGCACGCGCACCCTGTGGGGGAGGTATCCCGTGGTCCCCGGCACTCACTCTTTCCTCGAGGGGACCGAGGCGGGCCTCCGCAGTGACGTGACCTCGCTGCTCGCCCGAGAAAATTGCGTGTACCTCTACGACAACAGCGGCGGGAGCGATCCGGGCGCGGTGGCGATGCGCGATGAGTTCGAGCTCATGCTCCTGGACAGGGTCATCGTGCCACCAGAGCTCGTTGAGCCTGCGGGCAACGTGCGCGAGCACGCCCTCTACCAGGTATCTCCGCCGCGGGGCTAAGGTCCCTCGTCCACATCGAGCCCGAGGACCTCCCGTGCCAGAGCGGCCTTCTCGGCGAAGAACTCGGCGATCGCCTCGTTCTCGTGTTTGGGCGCGATGCCGAACAGCACGGTGGGCAGGTAGTAGAGCTCACCGGGCACACACTTGGGCTGGACGCCTACGTGCCTGTCGCCGATGCGCGTGCCCATGCCGACACCCTTGGTCTTGAGGAACCGGCGCTTCTCCTCCCGGGTCTGCTCGAACACAGGGGTGAAGAACTCGATCCCGTGCTCACGGTAGAAGTCGATGATGAGCTTGAGCGTCGACGGTCGCTGCTCCACGAACACGGAGGTGTCTCCCGAGGAACCGTCGGCCACCAAGCGCACGTCGTGCTCGCGGCACCAGGCGGCCGCTTGTGCGTGCATGCACACCTTGCAGCCCAGGCAGAACACGAATCCGGAGCGGTACTTCTTGTAGTCCTCCACTATCGTCGGGAGCACCACCTTCTCGAACAGCGGTCTGATGTCGACGAGCTCGTACTCGAACCGGTCGCCGACAGCCTTCCGCAGCTCATCGGCCCTTCGCCCGGGCGTGTCCAGGAAATAGTGGCCGTACCCGCGGGAGAACGTGAGAAGATGTACCCGCTCGTGCGTCTCCGACAGGCGCAGGGCAGCGGTCGTCGAGTCGAGGCCGCCCGAGAAGAGCAGCGCCACCGGACCCTTCTTGTCCTCGGCCACGGATGCGTGGAGTCGCTCTTGCTTGATAAATCATTGCATTAACGGCCCTCGGTCGGAGTACCTCCCGGAGGCCACGCCGTTCAGGCCTTGACGCTTGGACTGAAAGAGGATGAGGCCGAGCCCCGGTCCAGAGAAGAAGAGTACCAACAGGACACTGAACATGGAGATGGGCCTAAGGTCTGAATCCTTTGTGGAAAAGACCATCTGCAGGATGAACAACGCAATCTGCAGACCTATCGCCATCAGGACGCATCCGAGGGCGGTGAGCAGGTGATGCGAGACCGGTACGGCATCCGAACGTGCTGGTATTGTTCGATATCGGGACCATCAGAAATTAAAGGATGCATATCGGCGACGCAGGTCGCCCGCTCCGAGCCGGACAAAGATTATTAAACGCGTCCCCCTGCCGGTTGCCCACATCGAGGATGATCATCATGGACATCGAGCTTGACACCATCGGGACCTCAGAGGCTGCATCTGTCGACGGATACGCTGCTGCCGAGGACATGCGCGTGCTGGAGGTCGCTGCGGGCGGTCTCGTCGGCTACGGGCTGGGCATGCTCATCACACACTACACCGGGATTGACGAGAAGATCGCCTACCTCACCGATGCCGAGCTGCAGACGGTGGACTACTCCATCGAGGTCGGATTCGCCGGTGTGGGCGCCATCGGCGGCTGGTTCTACGACTGCTGAGCACCTGAAAGCGCCACCGGGCGCAAAAGGTTGATAAGGTTGGGTGGCCCCACCGGGTCGGTTAGGTGGGTACGGTCATCGGGGACACCCGTCAGGAATCCCCTACCTCCAGAATCCATTCATCATCCCCGGGGGGCCATCATTGTAATGGTCCCCGGGGGTGAAACTATTTTGTTACGACCGGGAGGAGTCCCCGTCATCTCTGTGCCCGGCTCTTGGGATCCGGTGTTCGGTGGAGTGTGATGCCTGCATGTCATTGTGTGGTCCGACCTCCATTGGCGGCCGGTCCTACGACTGCTGAGCACCTGAAAGCGCCACCGGGCACAAAAGGTTGATAAGGTTGGGTGGCCCCACCGGGTCAGCTGGTTGGCTTCGGTCATCGGGGGCACCCGTCAGGTATCCCCTACCTCCAGAATCCATTCATCATCCCCGGGGTGGGCCATCAGTGTAATGGTCCCCGGGGGTGAAATCGATTTGTTACGACCGGGAGGAGTCCCCGTCATCTCTGTACCCGGCTGCTAGTATCCGGTGTTCGGTGGGGCGTGAAATGATCTTGTGGAACGTTGAAATCGGAAGATATAAGTACTGAAACATGCTTTAGTACCATATGGATGAAGGCGTCCAGATCATCTACACGTTCACCAATGTCCCCCGGAGCCAGGGGAGCAAGTTCTCTCGGCGCTTCTGGGGATGGACCGACAAGTCGAAGTACGGCCGGTATACGTATATCCGAGAGGGGTTCATCGACGGCTTCCCATATATCAGGCTCGGCCGGTCGATGCTGATAGTCAGGAAAGGGGACTCTCAGAGGGTCATTGCCTTCATCGAGCAATATGGTGGAGAGATAAGCGTCCGGGACGTGAA
>PVBE010053177.1_pt1 | contig 30482 bp, 27 predicted proteins | sample 1631181 | NCBI WGS metagenome assembly PVBE01 (sample SAMN08397723, study PRJNA350692) | Marine metagenome, whole genome shotgun sequencing project. | isolation source: water | place: Pacific Ocean | collected 2012-04
GTTTTCCTAGGAGTAGAGTACGCTTCATCGACGCACTATTGTGATAAAACCTGCCCGGGTGGCGGAATTGGCAGACGCGAGGGACTCAAAATCCCTTTCTCTTCGGGGAGTGCGGGTTCAAGTCCCGCCCCGGGCACACATCGGCAACTTCTGGACGTCATGCCGAGCAACATTCCTCAGGAATCAACTAAGATACATATGTGGGCAAGAAGATACTCGAAAGTCGTCTTATAGGTACAAGCCAGCAGCTTAAGCGCTTGCGAGAGGAAAAACAGGTTGCTGAAGAACAGGTATCGGTTTTAGGGGATGAAGCTGAAGATGCCCGTATCCGGTCTCTAGTTTCTGAAACACCTATTGCTGATAAGGAATACCGTGAAGCAATGAAGCACGCTGAATCAATGCGACGTCACCTTTTGGGGTTGGACAGAGAAATCCTAAAAATTGAAAACTTGCAGAATAAGCTCCTAGACCAAGTTGCTTCCCGTACCTCTGCATAAAAATTGTGCTAGTACACAATTCCAGAGAATGCCCTCGCTGGCCTTATGAAGTGGCTAAGTTCTAGAGATGGAAAAAGTTCTCCTGATTGACGGCAATTCACTTGTTTACAGAGCGTACTTTGCTTTAAGGGAAGCTGATATGCGAACATCGGCTGGTCAGTCGACCGGAGCAATCCATGGTTTCTCATCTATGCTTATCCACCTAATCAAAGATCAGAAACCAGATGGCATTGCTGTAGCTTTTGACCTTCCTGCCCCCACGTTCAGACACAAAAAGATCCCGACGTATAAGGCTGGTCGTGAGAAAGCACCGGATGAGCTTTATGAACAACTCGAGCTTATAAAGAATGTCTTGCCGGACTTGGGTATCCATGTAGTAGAGAAAGAGGGATTTGAAGCAGATGATATTCTCGCGACCCTAGCTTCTCAAACCCGCGATGCTTCTGTACAAGTGATTGTCGTAACAGGTGACAGAGACAGTTATCAACTAGTCGAAGATCCATATATACAGGTTCTCTATAACAAACGAGGAGTTTCTGATTACGTTCTTTATGACGAGGCTGGAATAAAAGACCGAACTGGAGTATCTCCTAAAGATTACGTTCTCTATGCTGCTTTACGGGGAGACAAATCCGATAATCTTCCAGGAGTTCCAGGGGTCGGAGAGAAAACCGCTGCGAAGTTGGTAAACACGCATCGGAGCCTTGATGGAATTTTTGAATCACTTGAAGAGCAAACCCCTAGCCTTCGTGAGAATCTCGGAAACCACGAAAGCACAGTTCGAATGAATACCGAAATAATGCAGTTGGTAAGAGACGTCCCGCTTGGAATCGCTCCCGAAACCCTCAAACTTAAACCGATCGACCATGGACAGGTAAAGCAATTCTTTGAATCCTTAGAGCTACGAACGATCTTTAATCGCCTGCCTGAAGCATTTGATATAGAGCTAGGTGAAGATAACTCTCTGAAGATACTCCCGAGTTTGGAAATCAATGTTATGGAATCGGTTGAAGGGGCAATTCCAATTCTCGAAAGTCTTAAGGAGAACCAAGAGCCAATACTAATTTCAGGAATTTGGAGTTCGGAGAAAAAATCGCAGTCCCTCAAAGGCATTTGCATAGTTGAAGATTTGGGCGCTGGAAAAGTTATCTCAATACCTAAAGAACTACTTACCCATACAGGTGTTAACTCAACACTCTGTGAATTATTTAACAACGGACAAGGCGTTGTAGGGCACAACGTTAAGGGAATAATTCGTGAAATGCTTACATTGGGTATCTATCTGAATAATATTTCTCTCGACACTCAAATAGCGGCCTACCTCATTAATCCAGCTGAAGCATCCTATTCTGTAAAAGACCTAGCTTCCCAATATGCAGATGTAGCTTTCGCTGCCTCAGAAGAAATTCCCGATGGCCAGCTAGATCTAACCGGTTCATCCCCACTTCCATGGCAGGCGGCTGCTGAAGAGGCGGTTCTTTGTGGCATACTCCGTCCTTCTCTAATAGAAACTATGGAAGCTCAGGATCTATCTGAGTTGAATAGGACAATAGAGCTCCCGCTTGTTGGAGTTCTAGCCAAAATGGAACATTTAGGTATAGGGGTCGATGTTTCAAGATTGACCGCATTGCGTGATGAATTAGTGACCCAGACAGAGCGACTTAAACAAACAATTCATGATCAAGCAGGTGAAGAATTTAACGTCAATTCAACCAAACAACTTCAAGTGGTACTCTTTGAAAATCTTGGCTTAACTCCTGCGAAGAAAACAAAGACCGGTTACAGCACTGATGCTCAGACCTTGGAAAAAATGAAAGATGATCATCCAATAATTAAATCGCTAATGGAGTATCGAGAGGTTGAGAAGCTCCGTTCTACATATGGGGAAGGTTTGCTAAATGAGATAGGGGAGGGCGATCGCATTCGGGCAACGTTCAATCAGACTGTAGCGAGAACAGGAAGATTAAGTTCTGACGCACCAAATTTACACAATGTTCCTATCCGAACTGAACGCGGTAGGGTCTTTCGTGAAGTTTTTGTAGCACAGAAAAATTGGGGCCTTATTGTTGCAGATTACAATCAAATCGAACTTCGATGCATCGCCCACCTAGCAGAAGACCCAGGCCTCATAAAGGCTTTCACTGATGGGCAGGATATCCATACGACAACCGCAGCTCAGATCTTTGGAGTCGATGATGGCAAGGTAACTAGCGCTCAGAGGTCAAAAGCTAAAATGGTCAGTTATGGGCTTGCCTACGGGATGGAAGCTTATGGCCTAGCGCAACGTCTCGGGATCTCTAACAAAGAAGCATCAGGGATACTTGACTCCTACTTTGCAGCGTTTCCCTCAGTTAAGAGCTACATGGAAGAGACCATTCAATTAGCTCGAGACAAAGGATACACAGAAACACTATTTGGTAGGCGCCGGCGGATTCCCGAATTATCTTCTGATAACTTTAGGGTCCGACAAGCTGCTGAGCGTCAGGCGATGAACGCAGGCATTCAAGGCCTCGCAGCAGACATTTTTAAAGTTGCTTTAGTAAATCTTGATAAGAGAATCGCTGATGAAAACCTAGAGAGCAGAATCGTTCTCCAAGTCCATGATGAAGTAATCCTGGAGTGCCCATCAGCCGAAATTTCAGAAGCTCAGTCATTAACTGTTGAAACGATGAGGGCAGCTTTCGATTTAATGGTTCCTTTGGAAGTCAACGTTAGTTCGGGTCAAAGTTGGGCTGATGCTAAATAGAGAAGAATTTTAGAAAATGCATAAATCTTATGGATAAGCATTGGTTTGAAAAACTCGCCAACCATATGGGGGAGGCATACCTCAACTACGCATTTACAAAAGGCACCAGACAAGAAGCTGAATTTCTTATTTCTGAGCTCGGACTTAAGTCTGGGATGACTCTCCTAGATGTTGGATGTGGCCCAGGAAGGCACACAAAATATTTTGCTGATTATGGGGTAACCGTTCATGGGGTCGATATCAGTCAAACATTTATAGACATAGCAAAGGAGCAAGCTCACCCTCGAGCTACCTTTGAGCGAATAGATGCGAGAGAGATGTCATTTGCCAAGCAGTTCGACGTCGCTATTTCATTATGTCAGGGGGCGTTCGGTTTAGCTGGTGATCCTTATACCCCTGTCCCTTCCCAAGACCCTGACGGGGTAATCCTTAACCGAATGGCACAGGCTCTTGTCCCTGGTGGAAAGATCGCAATGACAGCATTTTCAGCGTATTTCCAAGTCCGGTATCTTGAAGATAGTGATACGTTCTTTGCAGCTCAAGGAATAAACAGCGAAATAACTCGAATACGAAACGAAGAGGGGGAGGAGATAGAGGAAGAATTAATCACTAGCTGCTTTACCCCACGTGAGCTTCGTCTGCTTATAGAAAAGGCCGGAATGGAAGTCGTGTCGATGTCTTCAGTGGCTCCTGGGAAATATCGAACCGGCCCTTTGAACATGGACGAACCAGAAATTCTTTTGATCGCAGAAAGATAAATACTCTTTATGGTTCCAACGTGGTTGCCACTTCACTACCTACTGGTAACCTGAATGAGTTGCAGATTTTTCCGCAACAAATGCAGCACCCCTGCATAGCTGCTTCGGTAGCGTGTCCTTATTGTCTAGAGAGAAAACCCCGATGTCCGATACTAATACAGATACAGAGAACAACCTTTTGCCAGAAGATTACACCCCGCGAGAAATAGCGGTTAATGATCTGGGAAATCAAACACTAGATGATGCATTTGAAGCATCTATGGTCCAAGTAGAAGATGGCCAGCTTGTAGCTGGTAGCGTCGTCAAAATTGACAGAGAAGAAGTTCTTCTCGATATCGGATTCAAATCAGAGGGTGTTATCCCGAGAAAAGAATTATCGATCCGAAATGACGTTCCACCTAGTGAGCTGGTGTCATTGGGAGACCAAATCGAAGCGCTAGTGATTCAAAAAGAAGACAAAGAAGGCCGTCTTATTCTTTCAAAAAAGAGGGCACAGTATGAAAAGGCTTGGGGAGACGTCCAAACAGTTAAAGAAACGGATGGGATAGTCAAGGGCCTAGTTATTGAAGTCGTCAAGGGCGGATTAATAGTGGATATTGGTCTAAGAGGGTTTCTCCCAGCATCATTAGTTGAGCTTCGAAGAGTGCGAGACCTTCAGCCGTATATCGGAATGGAACTAGAAACAAAGATAATCGAATTGGACAAAAATAGAAATAATGTTGTCTTGTCTCGTAGGGCCTTCCTTGAAGAAACACAAAAGGAACAGCGCGAAGAGTTCTTGGACCATCTCAAACCCGGAGAACGACGAAAGGGTGTTATCTCGTCAGTCGTAAACTTTGGAGCATTCGTTGATCTTGGGGGCATGGATGGCCTGATTCATGTTTCTGAACTTTCATGGCAGCACGTAGATCACCCATCTGCCGTTGTTACTATTGGAGACGAAGTTGACGTAGAAGTCCTCGAAGTTGATCTTGATCGGGAAAGAATTAGTTTGTCACTTAAAGCAACCCAAAAAGATCCATGGAAAGAATTTGCCGAAAGCCACCGTGTCGGTGAGCTTGTCTATGGTCGAGTTACAAAGCTCGTCCCCTTCGGCAGTTTCGTACAAGTAGGTGACAATATCGAAGGTTTGGTTCACATTTCAGAAATGTCTGAACACCATGTTGAGCTTCCGGAACAAGTAGTAACTCCAGGTGAAGAGTTATGGGTCAAAATCATTGAAATAGATCTTGAGAGAAGAAGAATAAGCCTTTCAGTTAAACAAGCAGCAGAAGGCGGCGTTGTGGCGGAAGAATATCAAGAGCACTTTGGTGAACAGAATTATGATAATGAAGGCAATTACATTGGTACTGCTATCGATCTAGATCCAACTGCAGCGGCCGAGCTGGATGAAGCGTGGTCTGCCTATGAGGAAAGTGAGCAGGCGCGGATCATGGGGGATGCTGATTCTAATAATGACTCTGGGGAGAACCCAGAGAATGAATCAGAAAATCCCGACGAGCCATCGGAATAAATAAGCTTTTTGCAAATGGCTGAATTTGCGATAACCGGAGGTATCGGCTCTGGAAAATCAACAGTCGCAGCTGAACTTGTTAGGAGAGGGGTTAAGCTCGTTGACGCAGATGAGGTAGTGCGAGAATTGCAACAGCCAGGCGGCGAGATATTTGCTGCACTTACTGAAGTATTCGGTGAAGAAATTATTGACGACAATGGAGAGCTTGATAGGCAAAAGCTCGCTGATATCGCTTTCTCAGATCCCGAAGAATTAGAAAAATTGAATAATATCGTACATCCAGCTGTTGGGAAGGAGATGGTAGCGAGAAGAGATAGCTTCAAAGAGGCGGGGCATATCGTCCTCGTGGATATCCCATTGTTGGTTACGCCTGAAGGGAAGCTCGCTCGGAAAGCATATAAAGAATTCGCAGGCAGAATCGTGGTTGATTGTGATGAAAAAATAGCGGTTTCCCGCCTAGTTGAGTATCGGGGTTTCAGAGAAGACGACGCGTGGGCAAGGATTGATAAACAAGCAAACCGCGCCCAACGGCTTAAATTCGCTGATTATGTGATTAACAACAATGGAGATGATAAAGCATTAGGGCCACAAATTGACGGCTGCTGGTCATGGATGCAGCTTCTCGTCACAGAACAATGAATTGGTTATGATCCAGTAATGGTAGAACGTTCAGATGGAGTCCCCTTCAAAGTCGAAGCAGACTTCAATCCTGCAGGAGATCAACCAGAGGCAATAAAAAAGCTGTCTGAGGGCATTAACAAGGGAAAGAGGTTTCAGACTCTTCTAGGGATCACCGGATCGGGAAAAAGCGCAACGATCGCTTGGACTATAGAGAAAACGCAGCGTCCCACATTAGTCATAGCTCCAAACAAGTCACTCGCCGCTCAACTAGCAAATGAGCTTAGAGAATTTTTTCCAAATAACCGTGTGGAATACTTCGTCAGCTATTACGACTACTACCAACCTGAAGCGTATATGCCATCGAGCGACACCTACATAGAAAAAGACTCATCCGTTAATGACGAAATAGATAGACTTCGGCATGCGTCAACTTCTGCTCTACTAACGCGTCGAGATACCATCATTGTAGCTTCAGTTTCCTGCATCTACGGATTAGGTTCCCCTCAGGAATATATGACTCAACTTCTAGTAATCAGATCCGGCGAAGAATACCAACAGAGAAGGATCCTTCAACAGTTGATAGCAATGCAGTACGACCGGAATGATATGAATTTAATACGTGGGAACTTTCGTGTGCGAGGAGACTCACTGGAAATCCATCCGGCTTATGAAGAGAACGTAGTCAGAGTAGAATTCTTCGGAGATACGGTAGATCGGATTAGGATCCTCGATCCTTTGACAGGAGAAAAGGTTTCCGAAGTAGAAGAACTCGTTATATTCCCCGCAACACATTACGCAGCTAGCACTGAACGTTTAAATAGGGCTATGGGTGAGATCGAAAAAGAATTACAAGTCCAGCTTCAAAAATTCTCAAATAGCGACCAACTTCTTGAAGCGCAAAGACTCCGTATGCGAACTGAGCATGACCTTGAGATGATGGGAGAAGTTGGTTTTTGTAGCGGAATAGAGAACTATTCTATGCATATTGACGGGCGTGGGTACGGTGACCCTCCGTACACCTTACTTGATTACTTCCCGGAGGATTTCCTTTGTGTGATTGATGAATCTCATGTCGCGGTGCCTCAACTTCACGGACAATACGCCGGAGATAGGAGCAGGAAAGAGACTCTTATCGAACATGGTTTCCGCCTTCCCTCAGCAGCAGATAATCGCCCTCTTCAATTCGATGAAATCATGGAACGATTTAACCAAGTCGTGTTTTTATCTGCAACACCCGGGAAACATGAATTAGAAGTCTCAGAACAGATCGTTGAACAAATTATCAGACCGACAGGATTGGTCGACCCAGAGGTCATCGTAAAACCCACATCAGGCCAGATAGATGACCTTATCGAATTAATGAATGGCAGAATTTCAAAAGGCGAACGAATACTAGTTACAACCTTGACGAAAAAAATGTCTGAAGACCTTACCGACTATCTACTTGAAATTGGGATACGAGTCAGATACCTCCACAGCGATATCGACACTCTTGAACGTATTGAAATACTTCGAGATCTCCGACTGGGAGAATTCGATGTTCTTGTAGGGATTAACCTCCTACGAGAAGGGCTTGACCTTCCTGAAGTGTCGCTGGTCGCCATATTGGATGCCGATAAAGAAGGATTCCTAAGAAGCGAAACTTCTTTAGTCCAAACAATAGGGCGAGCAGCGCGAAACGTGGAAGGTCAGGTCGTGATGTATGCAGATAAGGTTACAGACTCAATGCAGAAGGCAATATCTGAAACCAACAGAAGAAGAAAAATTCAAATTGACCATAATCAGGAACACGGAATTAATCCCCAAACAATTCGTAAAGCGGTAACAGACATACTCGCCATGATCCGTCCTGATACTTCTGTCGCTCCTCTCCCTGGCGATGGTCACCGTTCGAGAAATATGGATAGTCAACGAAGGGTCATCGAAGACTCAAAGGAAATGCCTGAAGCACAATTGCAGCGTTTGATCCTAACTTTGGAGGATGAGATGAATACAGCAGCTGGTGACCTTAGGTTCGAGTATGCAGCTAGATTGCGCGATGAAATTCGGGAACTTAAACGTGACCTACGCGATATTTTATAAAAATCAAAAATCTTCGATGCCTAGTACAAACTCATAGTCGTACAGTAGCGTCGAAGTACAGATATCTAATGGGAGCCCCGATGGGTGTGAAAGCAAGAGTTACCGCCAAAGTTGTCGACCTTTTCTCACATAGCGAAAAGCCATTGGAACATACAGACAATTACTTAGGAGATCATGGACTTTTCGGACCTGGATCGATCAGTTGGGAAGTACTTGGTGATGTTTCAAGTTTCGTAGGCGGAATACGCGCACTGATGGTTCAAGCGGCACACCCTGAAGTCGCCGCTGGGGTAGCAGAGCATTCAGCATATAGGGAAGATCCCCTCGGTCGTTTAAGTAGAACCGCTTACTATGTCACTTCAATGACGTACGGAGCTATTCCCGAAACTAAAAAAGCATCTGAAATGGTCAACCGAGCGCATAGAGGAGTTTCAGGGATTTCTGAACGAGGACGACCCTACAGTGCAACAAGTCCCGAATATGGGGCGTGGGTTCATAACACTTTGACGGACTCATTCCTCCACGCATTTGAAACCTTTAAACGACCTATGACAGAAGAAGAAGCAGATAGGTTCGTTGAAGAGCAATCCCTCATCGGAGCAAGAATGGGTGCAGCTCCACTACCGAAAACAGCTCGTGAACTGAAATCATGGATTATTGCCCATCCAGACATAGCAGAATCAGAAGCAATGCGTGAAGCGATAGATTTTCTGAAAAATCCTCCCTTATCGCGAACTGAACTCTTTGGGTATCAGATACTTCAACGAGCTGCAGCAACAACAATAGAATCGCAACTTCAAAACACGCTAGGTCTACGATCTTCGAAACTGTATTTACTGCTGGGCAAAGGCTTAGTCCGAAGCCTGAGGTGGGCCCTTCGGTTTAGTCCTTCATGGAAAGCTGCCTTATTGAGAAGCGGGGCAGAATTCGACCCTAAACTGTTCCGAAACGATTCTTAAGATTTGCGGAGGGCCCACCATGCTATGGAGCTTTCTCTATTTACTCAGCGATCTCACGCAAAAGATCACATACAAGGTCGGGGTTGCTAAAGAACGGAGAATGGCCGCAGTTCCATTCCACTACTCTGTCTGCGAGCGCAGACATCTCATATTGTGAATGAGGAGGTATCGCGGCATCACCTTTGCACACAACATACGTCGTTGGTATCTCTCTCCAAGCTTCTCCGACGCCGACATTAACAGCATCAATTGGAAAGGGGCGGAGCCGGTCGATTGCCGCTTCAGCTAGCTTAGGATCTACACCTTCGTAGAATGCAGGAATTACAGCTTCTCTTTGAACAACTGAGAGTAAATTCTCATCTACTTCTATTTTGATTTTCGATTCCTCTGGCGAATCAGTAGACCTTCCCATGCTTTGTCCATGTTCTAAGAGGATGGCGCATAGGTAAATCAAATGACAAACATTCTCTTTTCCTTCAGCTGCCTTAGATATCACCATTCCTCCATAGCTATGCCCAAGGAGAACAACCTCATCACCAGCTTCTTCTATAACTTTTGAGAGGAACGCTGCATCATCGTTAAATCCAGTAAACGGCAAATTGACGCTAGAAACCTTGAAGCCCTCATTGGCCATTCGACTCTCTACAAGCTCCCAGCACCAGGACCCATGCCACGCTCCATGGACTAAAATGATTGATTTCATTTTTCGACATTACTCCAAAGAAACTATTCAGGAAATTCACGTGTGGTGCGGACCTTTTCCGATCAGTTGGTTAGATTGTCTATGTGGCACCAAAATTAATTGTTCGAGGAGCAAGGGAGCACAACCTATGTGGCGTTGACTTGGATCTCCCTCGTGACAAACTCGTTGTATTTACTGGAATATCTGGATCGGGAAAGTCGTCGCTCGCTTTCGACACCATCTACGCCGAAGGCCAACGTCGTTATGTTGAATCCTTATCTGCGTATGCACGGCAGTTCCTTGGGCAGATGGATAAACCAGATGTAGATTTCATTGAGGGTTTATCTCCGGCAATCTCAATCGACCAAAAGAGCGCTAGTCGCAATCCGCGTTCAACAGTTGGAACAATTACCGAAGTCTATGACTATCTGCGTTTGTTGTTTGCCCGAATAGGAATCCCACATGATCCAGAAACTGGAGAACGTCTTGTTCGCCAAACACCTCAGCAAATTGTCGACCGGGTGCTGACATTAGGAGAAGGCGTCCGCTTCAGGGTTCTTGCCCCCATCGTGCGCGGCCGAAAGGGAACATACGATACTTTGGTGACAGATCTCGCCAAACAAGGATACACGAGAGCGATTATTGATGGAGAAACAGTTGAGTTGGAGGATGTTGCTGGAACAAAAGAAGATGGAACGCCGAAGTTGGAGCTCGAACGATATGAGATGCATGATATTTCGGTAGTGGTGGATCGCTTAGTGCTTCGAAAAGGAATCGAACGGAGATTAACTGATTCAATTGAGACAGCGTTACAACTCACAGAAGGAATAGCGCAAGTCGAAGTAATGAAGGGAGATGAAACTGAAGAACTCCTAACATTCTCACAGCACTTCAGCCGCCCAAGCGATGGTAAATCATTTGAAGAAATAGCGCCCAGAAACTTTTCTTTTAATTCCCCGTATGGAGCCTGTGTTATCTGTGATGGCTTAGGAACAACCTTTGAAGTCGACCCGCAGCTAGTTATTCCAGACCCCTCACTAACGCTCTTATCTGGAGCTATAGCCCCATGGGCGAGAGGGCGAAGCAAATACTTCCAACTTTTACTTAAGTCAGTAGCCGAAGATCATGGAATCCCCATGGATAAGCCATGGGAAAAACTTCCTGCTAAATCAAAGAAAATGATTCTAGAAGGAGGAAGTAAAAAACGAACAAAGGTTACATACACCAACCGGTATGGTCGGACAAGGACATTTAACGCAAACTTTGAAGGGGTAATTCAATGGTTACGAAGAAGGCACTCTGAAGCAGATAGCGAGCGACAGCGCGAATGGATCGAAGGATACATGCGCGAAGTTCCTTGCTCTACCTGTGAAGGAGCACGTCTAAAGCCAATGTCGCTGGCGGTGACAATTGACGATACAAATATTGCAAATATCTGCAGTATGAGCATTAAAGAATCAGCTGCTTACCTTGCAGGATTACAGCTAGGTGAAAGAGATCAGCTAATAGCATCACAAGTCCTTAAAGAAATTAACGCACGTATGGGGTTTCTTCTTGATGTCGGCCTTGAATATCTTTCATTGAATAGAGCGGCGAGTACTTTGTCTGGAGGTGAAGCTCAGCGGATAAGGCTAGCGTCTCAAATTGGATCTGGCCTTGTCGGTGTCCTATATGTTCTAGACGAACCCTCAATCGGGCTTCATCAGCGAGATAATAAACGCCTAATTGAAACGCTACAACGGTTGCGTGACTTAGGTAACACAGTAATAGTCGTCGAACATGATGAAGATACCATACGTGTAGCAGATCACGTAGTAGATATTGGCCCAGGAGCAGGAGAACATGGGGGGCAAGTCGTGCACTCCGGAACTGTAGCTCAACTTAAAAAAAACCCAGCTTCTCTAACTGGAAAATACTTAGGTGGGAAAAAAGAAATTCCGGTTCCTTCCCTTAGGAGGCAAACAGGCGACGATTGGGTTGTTGTCCGAGGAGCTCGAGAGCACAACTTGAAAGAAATTGACGTTGAAATACCTCTGAGTTGTTTTGTCGCTGTCACCGGCGTTTCTGGTTCAGGGAAGTCTACGTTAGTAAGTGACATACTCCATAAAGCATTGATGCAATATGTTTATAATGCGAAAGCTCCGCCCGGCCTCCATACGACTATCGAAGGTCTTGAAGTTCTTGACAAAGTAATCAATATAGATCAACAGCCGATTGGGCGAACTCCGCGCTCTAATCCGGCAACCTATACAGGAGTTTTTGATCACATTAGGAAACTCTTCGCAAAGACGCAAGAAGCTAAGGTCCGCGGGTACCTTCCGGGTAGGTTCTCGTTTAATGTTAAAGGAGGTAGGTGTGAGGCTTGCTCTGGCGATGGGACAATCAAAATTGAGATGCACTTTCTTCCTGATGTATACGTACCTTGCGAAATTTGCGATGGAGCTCGTTACAACCGCGACACTCTCGAAATTGAATTCAAAGGAAAAAACATTGCAGACGTTCTAGCCCTGTCTTGTGAAGAGGCACTTGAATTTTTCTCAAACCAGCCACCCATCGCACGCCATATGCAGACTTTAGTAGATGTCGGTTTAGGGTACGTCCGACTTGGACAGCCTGCACCCACCCTGTCAGGGGGAGAAGCTCAAAGGGTTAAACTTGCGACTGAATTAGCTAAGCGCTCGACAGGCCACACTATGTATATTCTTGATGAACCTACAACTGGTTTGCATTTCGAAGATGTCCGAAAATTGATGGTCGTCCTTGGACGGCTTGTGGATCAAGGAAACACTGTTTTGATAATTGAACATAACTTAGATGTCATAAAATCTGCTGATTGGATCATTGACCTTGGTCCTGGAGGTGGCGATGAAGGAGGCGGAATAGTCGCGGAAGGTACGCCAGAGTTAGTCGCAAAAACAGATGAAAGTTACACAGGGCAGTTTCTAAAGCCCATACTTCAGAAGGCTGGTACTCTATAAATCCGGTTCAACTTGCGAAAGTTCCGAATAAAGAATCAGCCAAATGATACAAAGACCGCCTTCTCAGAGCATTCCTTCCAAGCCTGGATCATACCTCTTTAAAGACGAAGAAGGAAGAGTCCTTTATGTAGGTAAAGCGAAATCACTTAGAAACCGCTTAAATAGTTATTTCCAGCAGTTGGCCAATTTGCCTATTCGTACACAACAGATGTTGGGAGAAGCAGAAAGTCTTGACTGGATTCAAGTGACAAACGAAGCAGAGGCATTGATTCTTGAACATAACCTTATACAAGAGCATCAACCTCGTTACAATATCCGACTTCGAGATGATAAAAGCTACCCGTATCTTGCAGTAACTATCAGTGACGAATGGCCAAGGGCTACTCTAATCCGAGGAAAGCTAAAGAAAGCGAATAGGTATTTTGGCCCGTACGTGGATGTCGGGGGGATCCGTGACACCCTCGACCTGCTTCAGCGTACATTCCCATTGAGAACGTGTTCAGACGCTAAATACAAAAGACATGAACGCTTAGGAAAACCTTGTTTAGATTTTCACATCAAAAAATGCTGCGGCCCATGTGTAGATGAAGTGTCAAAAGAGCATTACCAAAAGTTAGTTTCAGAACTTCTGGAGTTTCTCGAAGGAAATACTGAGAATGTTTTGTCGCAGATAAAACAGGAGATGGGGCGTGCTTCCGAAGCTCAAGAATATGAACGTGCGGCGCGCCTTCGAGACAACTTACTGAATGTGCATAAGGCTGCTGAGCGACAGCTCATGGTTGGAACTAAGTCGGAGGACTTTGACGTGATAGGGGTAGCGCAAGATGAACTAAGCGCAGCAGTCCATGTATTCCTAGTCAGAAACGGAAAAGTAATGGGGCAGCGGTCCTTAATAGTTGATAAAGCAGAAGATATGTCTGACGGGGATCTTGTGGCACGAGTACTGGAAAAAATCTATATCGAGAAAAGCCCGATGGGTTACCCGAAGAAAATCTTCGCACCATCAATACCTAATAATGTCAGCTTCTTCGAAAGTTGGCTCAGCGAACTAAGAGGGTCAAAAGTCCAGATCGCAGTTCCACTTCGAGGTGATAAGCGCTCACTCATGGAAACCGTGATTTTAAATGCTCGAGATTCGTTCCAGCGAAGCCAGCTCAAACGAGCGATGGACCACAATACGAGATCTCGAGCACTAAGCGAATTGCAGCAATATTTAGGCTTATCGCATGCTCCACTAAGGATTGAATGTTTCGATATGAGCCATATTCAAGGAACAAACTATGTCGGATCTATGGTGGTGATGGAAGACGGATTGTCGAAGAGAAAAGACTATCGAAGGTTCAAGATTAAAAAGGTTGATGGCAGCGATGATTACGCAGCGATGGAAGAAGTCATCACTCGCCGTTTGAGTAATTATCTCTCTGAGCGAGACAAACCGATTAATGAACGGAACGCCTTTTCCTATGCCCCTCAACTCATTCTCGTTGATGGCGGCAAGGGTCAACTTGGGAGTGCTCTTAAAGCATTCCAAAAACTCGAGATAGATACTGAGATTCCCATTGCAGCAATCGCCAAAAAACATGAAGAAGTATTTATCCCACATCGCCAGACCCCTGTGAAAATCCCGCGCGGTTCCGAAGCGCTCTATCTACTTCAACGAATTCGCGACGAAAGCCATAGGTTTGCGATTTCATACCATAGGCAACTTCGAGGAAAATCTATGACAACCTCTGCCCTCGACGGAATCTCCGGTTTGGGGAAAGCTCGAGCAGCTCGTCTCGTTAAAGAACTCGGAAGTGTTCGAAAAGTACAACAAGCGACCCTTGAAGACTTAGACGACCTCTCGTGGCTACCGTCTTCGGTAGCGAGGGCAGTGTATGAGAAATTCTCCGACCCAAGTGCAGCGGCAGGTGGCACAAATGGAAGATGATGGCCGGAGAATGCTTTGGGATGAGAATAGCGGGTGGTGGACTGGAAAATACACGACCCGAGAAGATCCAGATTATCAAGATATAGTTTTGCCGTTCATAAGCGACGTTTTCTTGGGAGCCGAGAGGGTCATCGACCTTGGTGGAGGAGAGGGCCGACTCTCAAGGTATCTCATGGACAAAAACAAATGTGAAGTAGTCTGCGTCGACTTCAGTCATCGCCAATTAAAAACAGGCTATTCGAAAGACTTCGGGCCGAGTTACGTCCAGTCTGATATTGCAAGGTTACCTTTTGAAGCTGGAGTGTTTGATTCAGCAGTAGCGTGCCTCGTATTCGAACACGCTTTGGAATTGCTAGAAACGATAGAAGAGGCAAGCCGTGTTTTGCGCCCCGATGGGAAATTTGTAATTGTCTTAAATCACCCTGCAATGCAAACGCCTGAAAGCGGTTTCGTATTCGACCATGAAGTTGACCCACCGTCAAAGTATTGGAGAATTTCGGACTACCTCGTTGAGGTGAGCCATTTTGAAGAAGTTGAGAAAGGGATTTTTCTTCCATTTGAGCATCGGCCGATCAGCAAATACATTAACTCTCTTATCGAGGCAGGCTTTACGATAGAAAGACTTTATGAGCCACCGATTTCCGATCGATATATTGAGGGAAATCTAGAATTCTCCAATGTCCGCTATATCCCTAGACTTTTACTAATCGTATGCTCAAACTAAAAACCTTTCATAAAAGAGATGCCCTTTGGGGTAATCGCCTATCGCGCCTAGCATGCAGTTATGGCTGAATTTCTGATTATCGCAGGCCGCTCAGGGGCAGGACGCTCTGAAGCAGCGAAATCCCTCGACGATCTCGGCTGGTTCGTTATTGATAACCTCCCTACTCCGTTGATTTCTAAAGTCGCTGAACTTGCGATTTCTCCAGGCTCCCCAAGAACGCATATTGCTCTAGTGGTTGGAACAGAAAGCCCTGAAGACACAATGGTCGAGATTGTTAACTTGCAAAAAGAGCCTAATATAAATACTTCAGTTCTTTACTTGACTGCAGATGAAAAGACTTTGATAAGGCGATATGAAGAGAGTAGAAGGAGACACCCTTACGAGGCTGAGGGAAGTCTAAAAGAGTCAATTGTTGCAGAAGCTGAAGCTATAGACGTTCTTCGTGCAGCTGCTGATGTAGAAATAGATACCAGCAGCATCAACGCCCGTCAGCTTGGAAAGCGAATTAAAGAACTTTTTGCAATAGGGCCAGTTGGAAAGCAAATGCAGATTCGGCTTGTCTCTTTCGGTTACAAATATGGTCTCCCAACAGACGTAGATCTAGTAATGGATTGCAGGTTCCTTCCGAATCCGTACTGGGTGCAAGAGTTAAAAGAGCTTACTGGGAATGACGAAAAGGTTAAGCAATTTATTTTGGGAGAAGCTCTTACTCAAGATTTCCTCTCCAAGCTAAGAGAGTTGCTTGAGCTACTTTTACCGGAATATCAAGAAGAAGGAAAGAGCTATTTAAGTATTGCCATTGGGTGCACAGGAGGGCGACACAGGTCAGTAACGGTTGTAAACGAGTTGGAAAGAATCCTTGCTGGGCTAGATTATTTGGCTATAGCTAGCCATAGGGATTTAACTCGATAAAAGAGTCTAGATATCACTGTGTTGAGCTCATGGAATCGCTAGCATCGCAGATGCAAGTAACTTCATCCCCCAGGAGGAATGAACATGACTATTCGGGTTGGTATTAACGGGTTTGGGCGAATTGGAAGAAATTTTTTTCGTGCTGCAAAAATAGCAAATGCTGATATTGAATTTGTTGCTGTCAACGACCTCGGTTCGTTGGAAACACTAGCCCATCTTCTCAAAAATGATTCAGTACATGGAAAATTCGGGGGGAAAGTAACGGCTGTCCGAGGAGGGATAAACGTCGACGGTGCTAAGCTTTCGGTCCTTTCAGAAAGAAACCCAGGTGATCTTCCATGGGGAGAGCTCGGCGTCGATGTCGTGATTGAATCGACAGGTATTTTTGCGGATAAGGAAAAAGCGAAACCCCATCTTGACGCAGGGGCACGGAAGGTGATTATTTCTGCTCCTGCAACATGTGACGCCACCTTCGTTGTTGGAGTTAATGACGATGATTATGACCCTGCGAAGCACCACGTGATATCTAACGCCTCATGTACAACAAATTGCTTCGTTCCGATGATAAAGGTTCTAGATGACGCATTCGGAGTGCAGGAAGGCCTTATGACAACCACGCATGCCTATACGGGTGATCAGGCCATCGTTGATGGCCCGCACAAAGACCTCAGGAGGGCTCGGGCTGCCGCAGTGAACATTATCCCAACTAGCACAGGCGCAGCTCGCGCTACTGGATTGGTTTTAAAGAAAATGCAAGGGAAACTTGATGGGATCGCAATGCGAGTTCCAATTCCTGATGGTTCCGTAACTGATTTCACTGGCCTTCTTAAAAAAACCCCCAGCGTAGAAGCAGTCAATGCTGCATTTAAAGAAGCTGCCAAGAAAGGCTCGATGCGCAACATTCTTGACTACAGCGAAGATCCGCTTGTTAGCGCTGATATCGTTGGATCTCCAGCGAGTTGCACATTTGACTCTGGCTTGACCATGACACAAGGAAAGCTAGTAAAAATTTGTGGTTGGTACGACAATGAGTGGGGGTATTCGAATCGTCTAGTCGATTTAACCAAAATTGTCGGCACACGCCGGTCGAAAAAGTCGAAAAAGCGTTGACCTGATGAAGGTTGCATAAGTGGATCTTCCTGCTCTTGAAGATTTAGGTGATTTAGCCGGAAAAAATGTTCTCGTTCGAACTGACTTCAATGCTCCAATTGAATCAGGAACAATTATCGATGATTTCCGTATTCGGGCAGCTCTTCCTACCTTGCAATACCTTGTCGAAGCAGGGGCAAATGTAACGGCTTGCAGCCACTTGGGGCGCCCTGCAGGAGTACCAAATGAGAAATACACCATGGCCCCCATTCGAAAACGTCTTTATGAGTTACTCCCTGCTGTCACTTTGCTAGAGAACCTTCGTTTTAACGAAGGGGAAACGAGCAATGACCAAAAATTTGTTAATGAACTCATCTCCGGACAAGATGCATATGTGAATGACGCATTCGGCGCTTCACATCGTTCCCATGCTTCCATTGTCGGGCCGCCGCAGGCCTTGCCCTCTGCTGCTGGGAGACTATTGCACAAAGAAGTTAGAATCTTAAGCACGCTTCGAGATTCTCCCCGACGACCCTTTATAGCTATCCTCGGGGGCTCAAAAGTTAGTGACAAAATCGGAGTTATCGAAGCACTCCTTAAAATAGTGGACGAACTGATCATTGGCGGTGGAATGTGTTTCACCTTTCTCAAAGCGAAAGGCCATGAGGTCGGGTCATCGCTTCTAGAAGAAGATTACGTTGACTATTGCAGCGAACTCTTGGAAAGCGGTGCACCTATTCGCCTTCCCTACGACATAACAGCGATGAATAGCGATGGGGAAATCGGTCACCCTAACTCCGGAGGGGTTGTCAGGCAAGTAGGAGTTGATATTCAACAAGGTTGGATGGGGTTAGATATAGGTCCCGGAACTGCAGCGGAATTTGGCGACCGCATTGATGGGGCCCGAACAATTTTGTGGAATGGCCCGATGGGCGTATTCGAAGATGATCGATTTGCCGCAGGGACGAAGCACGTAGCCCTCTGTATGGCAGAAAACAATGCAGCTTTCACTGTTGTGGGTGGCGGTGATAGTGCCGCTGCTACAAAAAAATTCGGACTGGAGAATCAAATGGACCACGTTTCAACTGGCGGTGGAGCCAGTCTTGAACTTATCGAAAAAGGTGACCTTCCAGGCCTCATCGCTTTAAGAGAGGCGAGGTAAGCTATGTTAGGGAAGTACCTTGAGCGAAGGAGCATTAATGGCCGCTAGTCGGAAACCGCTTATCAGTGGCAATTGGAAAATGCACATGAACCATTTCGAAGCTATTCAGATTGTGCAAACACTTTCGTATCAGCTAGATGAAAACGACTATGGAGCTTGTGATGTATCGATTCATCCCCCTTTCACTGATCTGCGTTCGGTTCAAACTGTTTTAGAATCCGACCGTATACCAGTATTACTCGGAGCTCAACACTGCCATTTTGAGGAAAAGGGGGCCTTCACTGGTGAGGTATCGCCAGGGATGCTTGAAAAACTAAATGTGAAATATGTCATTGTTGGCCATTCAGAGCGTCGAGAGGTATTCGGCGAGGAAGATGAGATGATCAACGCTAAAGTCAAGGCAGTTCTTAAGCATTCTATGACCCCAATTCTCTGCGTTGGGGAAACTATTGAAGAACGCGAAGAAGATAAAGCTCAAGAAAAAATCCAAAGCCAAATACAAAATGGTTTAAAAGGGATTGGGAAAGAGCGAATATCCTCGATGGTCATCGCCTATGAACCCATTTGGGCTATTGGTACTGGGATGACGGCTACACCGGCAGATGCTCAAGAAATGTGCGCCTTCGCTCGGGGTTGTGTGAAAGACGTAGCGGGAAACGCTGCCGGAGATACTATACGCATTCAATACGGGGGATCAGTAAAACCCGTTAATGCAGCTGAACTTCTAACGCAGGAAGATATCGACGGTGCCTTAGTCGGTGGCGCATCACTTGATGCCGAGAATTTCTCCAGAATTGTAAAATACCGGCTTCATTAGATCGAGATCAGAGCATTCCGTAATTTCGGAGCCGAGTAAGTGCCTAACTAGACGATTACAGGGTAACATTCAGTTTCATGACTATCTTTCTTGTGATCCTTGATGTCGCCACAGCTTTAGCCTTGGTGGGATTAGTTCTTCTCCATAGTGGGCGAGGAGGCGGCCTATCAGACATGTTCGGTGGAGGTTTAGGGTCACAAGCTGCTGGGTCGACGGTAATAGAACGCAACCTTGACAGAATTACCATTATCCTTGCTCTCATTTTTTCCTTTACAACATTAGCGCTTGCGTTGATGTTGGATGAATAGAAACAGCCCATTCGTCTAATTCAGCGCATCGATGCCACTATTTTTCTTGCTCGGATACACTGACAAAGCGTTACTTGTCGGAGTGGCGGAATTGGCAGACGCGCTAGCTTGAGGGGCTAGTGCCCTTTACGGGCGTGGGGGTTCAAGTCCCCCCTCCGACACCAGATAAGACATAGGATTGTCATTTCTAGCGAAACGGTCTAGTGTCGTCCCAACACTCATTGATTGGAATGGCATCATGAAAACCAAAGTTCGTATACACGATGGAATCTCCGGAATCGTCTACATGGCTAGCGTTATTCTCGCTGCCACTACATCAATACAATGGCTCTGGATCGCTGGGGTTGTAGCTGGCCTTCAAATTATTAGTCCCTTTACACGTTTCTGCCCAGTTTATTTTGTTCTTAACAAACTGATGCCGGATACGGAACCTATTCAAGATGGCAGTCGTTGAGAAACTCAGACAATTATAGAAAGGAAATATTATGACATACATGGCAGGATTAGTAGTACGAGCTTCAAATGTTGACAAACTCCTAGAGGATATGGATTCATTTGGACGTAAGGCATTTGAAGATGCCGGAGCCACCGATATGTGGATCACGCAATCTGTAATGGCCGGCGATGGAGTTGGTGAAATATTTATCACTTCGGATTGGGACTCAATTGATGCAGCTGTTACCGCACCTGATGACCTAAGGGAACGACCAGAGTTCATTGAAGCGATGAAAAATGCCGGTATAGAGACTCTTCGCCGGAGTTTGGTGCAAATTAGGGCACAACGAGGTGAACTGAATGGAAAATTCGGAAGCCTTCTTGTCAGCGCAGGAGCACAACAAGATCAGGCAACCATAGACGCCAACGCTGACGCTATTTGGGAGCATATGCAGAATGGATCAACAGGTCTTCGTTGGACGCAAGGGATAGCCGCTGGGCCCTTAACAGGAATGTACCTAACTGTGTCAACGTCTGATTCTTTGGATGACTTGATGTCAGCCAGCAACCAGATGTTTGCAGATCCAGATATCCAGGGACGCATGGCAGAAATGGGTTTCCAATTAATTGGACGATCTTTATTTAGACGCCTTGCGTAGAGTTTTGAATCCTTAATCAACTCCGGTGACCGGTTCTGAAGGTTAATGGGGAGTAGTTGCAACCGACTTGAACGATCAGGCTAGAGTATGGCCATGGCGGATTTTCGTATTGAAAAAGACACTTTAGGGGAGATCGAAGTCCCCGAAGAAAAATATTGGGGCGCCCAGACTCAGCGGAGTATCCATAACTTCGAGATCGGCAACCACCGTATGCCAATCGAAATCATCTACGCATTTGCCTACCTGAAGAAGGCCGCAGCACTTGTTAACGCAGAACTGACTGACTTTTCACAAGAAACAGCCCAAGTTATAGCTGATGTTTGTGATGAAATTCTCACAGGCCAACATGACGAAGAATTCCCACTCGTTGTTTGGCAAACAGGATCTGGAACTCAAAGCAATATGAATGTCAATGAAGTCATAGCAAATCGTGCAACAGAACTGCTAGGTGGGGACTTCACCAAGGAAAAGATTGTTAGCGCTAATGATGATGTCAACAAAAGTCAAAGTTCGAACGACACATTCCCTACGGCCATGCACCTTGCAGTCTTCAGCAAAATCACTCACGAGACCCTTCCAAATATCAAACTCTTGCAAAGCACTTTGGCTAGCAAAGCATCAGAATTTATGGAGATAACTAAAACCGGACGAACACATCTTATGGATGCGACTCCGTTAACTCTAGGTCAAGAATTTAGTGGCTATGCGATGCAACTCAAAAGAGGGACAGAAGCAATTAGCGATTCGCTAGAGCGGGTACGAGAAATTGCGTTGGGAGGAACAGCGGTCGGCACTGGACTAAACACACCTAAGGGATTTGATGTTCAGGTTGCAAAGAAAATTGCTGAACTAACTGGCCTCCCCTTTATTACCTCTGAAAATAAATTCGAGGCTTTAAGCGCTCATGATGCGATGGTTGAGATAAGCGGAAGTTTGAAAAGAGTAGCAGTTAGTCTGATGCATATCGGGAACAACATACGTATGCTTGCAAGCGGACCTAGGTGTAGCATAGGGGAAGTTTCATTGCCCGCTAATGAACCAGGTAGCTCAATAATGCCTGGGAAAGTCAACCCCACTCAATGTGAAGCATTGACGATGGTGAGCGCGCAGGTAATAGGGAATGATACCGCAGTTGCCGTATCTGGAAGCCACGGACATTTCCAATTGAATGTGTTTAAACCGGTGATGGCCCACAACGTTCTTGAAAGTGCTCAGCTCTTAGCTGATGCTTGTAAAAGTTTTAATGATCATTGTGCTGTCGGAATTGAGCCCAACATGGAACGCATCGATGGGTTGCTTAGTCAGAGCTTGATGCTTGTTACTGCTTTAAATACACATATCGGGTACTACAAGGCTGCAGAGATAGCTCAAGCTGCTCATACTAATGGAACAACATTACGTGAAGAGGCTATAAGGCTTGGGTATTTGACCACTGAAGAATTTGATGAAATTGTCGATCCAGAAAAAATGGTCGGCGAAATTGAAAAGTAAGGAGTGAAGTACAATGGCAAGTAAATCGGTTATTACAGGGGTAGTGCTAATTATATTGGGGGTTGTTGTCACTATTGCCGCTGATTCAAATAGTGCCACGTCATTAATCCCGGCGTTTGTCGGGGTAGTTTTTCTACTTCTCGGTATTGCAGGAAAACAAAAACCTGAGCTCAACCACCACTTTATGCACGGGGCTGCAATGCTCTCTCTACTGGCAGTACTCGGAAGTTTAGGCTCTTTGATAGGAAGGTCTGGTTCAAGTTGGGCCGTATTCTCCCAAATAGCCACTTCAGCAATCTGCGTCCTTTTCCTAGCACTCGCCATACAATCATTTAAGGAAGCTCGAGCAGCCCGCCAACTTGAAGGCGCGTAAAGGTAGCGCATGTCTGAAGAAGTTCTTTGGCCCCCACAAGAGAAGAGTTCCAAACCGGCAGAAGAGAAATTGCCACAAAAAACTCAAAGCAGCCCAGAACCTAAAATAGAAACACCTCCAGTTGACCCAGCCTTCGCCAATGCCCCAATGGTTAGTCTTTCAGAAGCAGCTAGGCAGACTAATAAATCTCGAGGCACTATCCGTAATTGGCTCGTGGAGGGGAAAGTGCCTGGAGCTAGAAGAACGGAAGCAGGATGGCAGATCCCTGTTCCATCATTGGTAGCAACAGGGCTATGGGACCGAACTACCCCGCCAGACGAAGTCGAGGAACCAATCGAAATGGGCAGAGTCTCTGAACTTGAATCGGAACTTGCTCGTGCTCGAATGGAACTCCATTCAGAGAAAAAGCTTCGGGAAGCAGCTGAACGAAATGCTGAAGATCTCCGAGTTGCTATGCGCATGTTGAACGCTGGTCCACAGCGTCCAGTGGAGACACAAAGTTTCAATCATCAAGGAAGTCGGACTCAAGATAGGTGGGAGCTAACTCCTGGTTCAGTGGTAGATGCTATGCAAAAATTCCGGAAAAAACTTCTAGGCTGACGGTCTAGTCTTTCGGGTCTAAATGCACAAATGCAGGAGCCCCATCCATGAATGGTCCGATCAGGTCTAGCATTCCGGTTTCAACACGCCACGTTAAATATGCTTCTTGGGCACTGCGGTCACGCCATTTTTCCCATAGGACAACCGTATCGCCATCTTCCATATTCACGAAAGTCTCTATGCTTTCGCAGCCATCAAAGGCTCGTGTATCTGAAAGTGCAGGTAGGAGTACATCGAGAAACTCCGGTCCTTTCCCTTCTTGACATTTAAATTCCACATAGACAGTATGGCTCATAAAGCACCTCTTCTTTTCCTCTAAGGTAGGAGCAATTATTGGCTTGCACAAATCAAATTTTCGCCTCAAGTTATACGCTTGAAGTTATTGGGGAAAGAACACGAGCACTGCGTTAAGATAAAGAGGTAGTTCGATACAGGAAGTTAGAGAGATGGGAAACGAAACTAGTCAAAAAGAACTTGATTCGATCAAGGATCTTGTATGCAGTGAAGTTGACGCTCGAGCGTCAATGCTAATAGAGGCTTCACATGCAATACATGAGAATCCAGAACTTAACTTTGAAGAGCATTTCGCCCATGAACTCTTAACTGGGATTTTAGAAGATGAGGGCTTGAATCCAACACGGAAAGCATATGACTTGGAGACAGCGTTTGAAGCTCAAGTAGGCGCCGCAGATGGACCCTCTGTAGCTGTCCTCTGCGAGTATGATGCATTGCCAGATATTGGCCACGCATGCGGACATAACATCATTGCAACTGCTGGCTTAGGTGCTGGCCTCGCAGCTGCGACTGTGGCTGAACAGATGGGCGGTAGCTTGCGGATTCTTGGAACACCAGCTGAAGAAGGTGGTGGCGGAAAAGTCTTTATGGGCGAAAGGGGTGCGTTTGAAAATGTTGATGCGGCTTTGATGGTTCATCCTGCATCCGGCGACCTTGTTAAGATGAACACGATCGCGATTCATCGGCTCCAAGTAGAATTTGAGGGGGAAGCGGCACATGCTGCGGCTTCGCCACATAGGGGCAAGAATGCTCTAGATGCAGCGGTGCTTGGTTACCAAAATGTCGCTGCTCTTCGACAGCATATTAGACCTGATGAACGGATACATGGCATCTTTACCGACGCAGGGAGGAAACCCAACATTGTTCCTGAGTTCTCTTCGATGGAATGGTATGTCCGCTCAAAAAACATCAAAACTTTGGAGCCTTTAAAGAAACGGGTTTTGAGTTGCTTAGAAGCTGGAGCCATGGCTTCTTCTTGTGCGATGTCACACTCATGGGTAGATCCGTACTATGCAGATATGGTCGACAACGAAACTATTTGCACATTGTACGCAGCAAATGCAAATAGAATAGGTAGAGATCCTCTGGAACCCGACAATGAGAATAAAGTCGTCGGTAGTACTGATATGGGTAATGTCAGTTATCTCGTTCCTTCTATTCATCCTATGATTGGTATAGCCCCGTACGGGGTTCCGATACACACTCCGGATTTCGCCCTTTATGCACGAAGCGAGACAGGGGATAGCGGAGTAATTGATGGCGCAAAGATTCTAGCGATGACCATCGTCGACTTGTGGGCTAACAATGGAAATTTACGATCTGCTCAACAAGAGTTCACTTCTGCTGTTTCGCCGCACAGTTAGGCCGGAGCAATGACAAAGTCCCATGCGGATACTCCGTGCGTACGCTTCAGGTCAAGGTGGTGGCGGTAAATGGAGTTGATGTATCGAGCGGTCTGGCAAGAAGAAAGAGAAAACCTTGAAACTTCAATTAGGGAGACCTTTTTACACTGGAGTAACCCAGAGCCAGTAGAGATAGTGAATGCAAACGGAGATAGTAGCCTTTCTGTTACCGAAATGAGGTCGAGTTATGGAAAGGATAAACGAGTCACGATACGGGTGATCCAACGTAAAGAGCAACAGTACGTGTGGGTAGACGTTGAAGATTTCTCCGCTGGATCAGAAGTTGACTCTATGGATGAAGTACAGGTTCTTATTGAACAACTGATTGATGACTCGGAAAGAGATAGCGGGACCCCACGACGCGGTGAAATACGTTTTCAGAGCCGCGTGCAAATTGCCGGACCGGCAGCAGTAAAACTAATCCCGCAATCCAACCGGAAAGCAGCGATTATCTGTATTGCACATGACCCTCTTCGCGAAGAGGATCAGAAAAAACTAGCTGTACTTATTGCACGGCGGTTCGCTGGTTCTTCTCTTGTCGTATACCTGCCCCCAGGTGACCTCGGCCGTTTCCAAAATGGGGTGGGTAGCCACCTCTCTCTTTACCCCGGTGAGATCCGGATATACCCACCAGCTTCGAAAGACTCACGCAACGTCGTTTCTATTCCTCCGATAAGTGCTTCAGATATTCAAAACACAAAACACGAAAAAATCTGTACGCGAATTTTTCAAGCCCTCCAACCAAGCCTGGTCGCTACACCAGTCCCAATGGTTTGCGAAGAAGGAACTCGGTTATTGCGTGGTTTCGAAAGCTCTGACGACCAGCAAATGCAGGATAGAAAAAATATCGACTTTGAGAATATGCTCAAAGAAAATGAACGACTCCGACAAACCGTTGCTTCTTTGCATTCTGATAGAGACCATGATCTAGAAGCAATAGACCATCTCGAAGATCAAGTACGTAATACCAAGAAAATGATGCAGGAATCAGAAGATTGGTGGAGAGAGCTTCTTGACGAGGAAAGCGCGAAACGAGCCGCCGCCGAAGAAGAACGAACCGATATGGAAAAGCGTTTCATGGATTTTGCCCTAACCGAAAATCTTAAGCGGATGAGAAAGGAATCTGTCTATTCAATTTCTTCGATCTCAGAAGCGCTGGAAAGGGGGCGTACAGTTCTCCGTAATGTGGTAATTCCGCTAAATGTATCAGAAATGCTTGAAGATTTAGAAGGAAACCAACGTTCACGAACTTGGGGGCGATCTATCTGGGATGCCCTATTAGCGTTCAATGTTTTTGTCGATTCTGAATTCACCGGCAATTTCTTAAAATGGTGCGAAACCAGTGGCGATGCTTTTGTCTGGCATGCACAAAATATTTCCATGCGCGAATCAGAAACTGTTCACAATAATGAACGGCTCCGCACCCAACGCATCCTTCCAATTTCAACGGAAGTTGAACCCAGCGGAACAATATTTATGGAAGCTCACTTAAAATTTGGAGGTAGCTCGGCACCCCGCCTATATTTCTTCGACGACTCCAAGGGCCAGACCGGAAAAATTCATGTCGGGGGTGTAGATCCCCATCGGCGTTGGGAAAACACAACAACCTAACGCACCAAGCTACAAAATAGCTTCGTCTGTGTCGCTATCCTTCCGGTTTTGAGCGAATTTAATGAATGCTAAAAAAAAGACAGCTCCAACAATACCTATGATGATCCATAAGATCCTCATCCCACCGCTATCAGAACTTTCCGGCCCTGCGCTGCTAGAACTTTCCGGCGCTTTGGAGATATCTGTTTTTGCAAAGGGCAAAGCGGCGGAGCTATCTAACGTTTCGAAGATGTCTATTTCCCAGGTTAAGAGTGAACCGTTTTGTGTATCAGCGTTATGCTCTATGATCTCTCCTGGGAGATCTACTGAGATCACGTATTCTGGCTCCGGAATTCCCAATAGAGTCAAAAGCAATCGGGGGTCCATGTCATCGTCACCCAACTGCGAATGACCATCAAGTCCAGCATCATCTCCCAGCCCTTCTTCCCAGCGAAAAGTGAGAATAGTTCCGTCAATGCTCAACGGGAAACTATCATCACCTGCCTCTATCAAGCTTTTGCCGAAACCGGTGAAATCTACGCTGAATCTAAATCCGCACCACTCATCGTCTTCGAACTCTTCAGCACTTGCATTTCCGGGGATATCTTCAAAGATATTTATTCCAGTGCTTTCCCCTTCAAAGGCAGTTTCACAATCGAAGGCCTCAGTATCTCCCGATTCCTCACCAAGTACTGCTCCTAGCTTCTTGCTAATCGCCATACTTCCTTCGATTGAACCAGTGCCATCAGTATTCACCACAATGGAGAAATCAGCTTTAATGCAACTGGTGCACAAAGCAGCTATTAGCGTGAACGTGAAAAGAACTTTAAGAGATCGAAAAGAAAACACGACTCAGCCTACTTCAATGAATAATCAGAGGCGTTCAAAAATGATATTTCCATAGTCTCCTGTTTCGATGGTGATAGTAAGAGGATCGACTATTAGTTCTGAAATTCCATCTTTGTCTATATATGCGAGTACCGCCGTTGATGTTAGAGAAGAAACCACAGCAAGTAGAGGGCGGTTATCTGTAGCTCCAGATCGGGCGCAATGTTCAGCGTATTCCCGGTCAAGAGTCCATGACCATCCCGCTATGTTCGCTTGCTGTCCTCCTCTGAAAATATTTACATGATCTCCGAGAGAGAGGAGTTTAAAGTTTTCCTCTGAGGTCATGAAGTTAGAACGAAGATGCGCATGTTTTGAAAAAATAGCCCCTAGGACATTGTCACGCTCTGCAATGTCTCCTCCGAAATAGGAAGTGAAGTTCTCGCAGGAATCCCAAACGCTTCTCCATAAAGGCCAGTATTCGTCTGGGGCAATTACCTCGTTTTTAAAGGCCGTAAAGAAGTCTTCGAATTGTTCCACCTGTTCATCTTACGAAATGATTTGGTGTCGCTGCTATATATGCGAAAGCGACAATACGGTTCACAGCGACTAATCTCTGATTACTGCGATGAGAAGAGGGGTATTTATGAAAGTTATGCTTACCGGCGGGACAGGTTTTATTGGAGGGCATCTACTAAAGGCGCTTACATCCGCGGGTCATGATGTGCGTCTTCTTGTCCGAGATGCTGAGAAGTTGGAAAAGATGCTGGAGCTTCAAGGTATTGATACGGAAGTCGATTACGTCGTTGGTGATATGACAGATCCAACGACAGTTCGGGCGTCCCTTGAAGGCTGTAATGCTTGTATCCACGCAGCTGCTTTCACGAGCTTGGATCCCTCTTTGATGGATCAGGCACTTGCGGTAAATGGGCCAGCCGCTCAACTCATCCTCGACACTGCCCACCAGCAGGGTTGTGATCCAATTATTCATGTTTCAACAATGTCAGTAATTTTTCCGCCAAATGGAGATCTGTTATCAGGTGAAGATCCAGTACAAGGAGGGGGAAACCCGTATAATGCTTCAAAAGCGATAGCTGAAGAGCATGCTCGGTCAATGCAAGCTGATGGAGCTCCTGTCAAAATTGTCTATCCAACTGGAGTCACTGGACCCCTTGACCTTGGCCTAAATGTACTCGCTGCGAATCTTGCCCCGACTTTACAAAGCGAAATCATGATGAGTCTTTCAAGCGGAGGATGGTGCCTCGTCGACGTTAGAGATCTATCAGCAGCAATAGTGGGAATACTTAGGGCTGAAACAGGGCCAAAGCGGTATGTTGCAGGTGGGACATTCATGGACTGGGACGAATTCCATGCAGTCATTACTGAGGTTACTGGTCGCGATCGTGCCCTTCTCCCAACCCCACGTGAAGCTCTTGAGCAGATGGTAGATGCTGAAGCAGTGGAGATCATGCTAGGTATCGTCCCGGGTGATGACGAATCTCTACTGGCGGATAGCGGCCTCAGTTCATGGAGGCCTATTGAAGAAACTCTCGGCGATACTATTTCTTGGCTAGTGGAGAACAAGTATCTAGAACCTGAATGGGCCCCTAACTGTTCTTAGTGTTCTCTTAGGACAGGATCGTCACCGTTCCAGTATCGCCATTAACTCTAATTTCAGCCCCATCAGGTATCCGGCTCGTAGCTCCAGTCGCTGACACAACACACGGGATGCCTAATTCTCGGCTCACTATGACCGCGTGGCTCATGGTTGCACCCACATCAACGACTACTCCAGCCGCAGGAACAAATAATGGAGTCCAAGCTGGGTCAGTGATTGGGGCAACAAGGATATCCCCGGGTTCTAATCCCTTCGGATCAGACGGGTCGGTGATGATACGAGCTATACCAGTTGCAACCCCAGCGCTTCCTCCCATGCCCTGAACAACTTTTCGTTCAGAGTAATTGGCGTCTCTCGGCAGCCACATTTTCTCATTCGGAACTTCTCCATTGAACCAGAATGGGGGAGTCAGACTAAAAAGTTCCAAGTATTGCTTTTCTCGTTCGGCTGCCTCTTCGGCCATACTTCCATTAATCGCCTGTTCAAGCTCCTTGTCCTGAAGCATAAAAATATGGTTTGAGCGTTCAAGACGTCCATTATCGGCAAGGCGTCGTCCAAGCTCGAGAGCGGCTAAACGGACTTCATGAACCACTTTCACAATCGCTGTTTTTGCGTTTTCTCTCGCTGGGATAAACACCGAACTCGATGCGACCGCAATCTCAAGTGTTCCAGCTGAGATTTCATCTCCAGAGACCATGTTGCGAAGCTCAGAAAGAGCAATAGAAGACCTTTCTTGCGCTTCTTGATGGCGGATTTGAGGGTCTTGGTCATCCTCAGCTAATCGCATTCGGTCAATCAGGACAAGAGTAAGCTCAGGGTGTGTTTCCCATGTCTGGGAACGCAATTCCCACTCATTGGGGCCGCGTGACCCATAAAGATCCAAAAGGCTTTTAAAGGAAGTATCAAATTCGTTGTCTTGGACTGCAAGCAGTCGAGCTTCGAGCCCATCGAAGCCAGATTCAAATTCCTGAGTAAGGGCAGGAGAGTTCCGAACGATGCGGCTAATCTCCCACATAGCAAAGCTCGGAGCTGCAGAAGCAACGCCTCCTAGACCTCCAGCAATTCGCAAATCTAGTCCTGGTCTGCCAAGTCCTAAAGCAAGTCCAGTGATAGCGCCCATAGTTACCGATGCGGCGGCGCTAGCTTCACTATGAGCCGAGAATATTTCTGCGAAAAGTGGCATCATGTCTCGCGTTCTCTGCACAAGCGCCATATCGTCGATCGATGATAAGTCGGGACGGTTTTGTACTACCGATTCAACGGTTTTGGTTAACGTTGCTACTTTAGGAAATTCTGTGGCCGTCATCCATGCAAACATCAGCGCGTCTACGCGAGCCGTTATTTGTTCGTCTTGGTCCTTCGGGCGAGGTTGATAAGGCGGCAAGGCGGATGAACTACCGAAAAAACCCATATCCA
>PVBE010188566.1_pt1 | contig 30474 bp, 27 predicted proteins | sample 1631181 | NCBI WGS metagenome assembly PVBE01 (sample SAMN08397723, study PRJNA350692) | Marine metagenome, whole genome shotgun sequencing project. | isolation source: water | place: Pacific Ocean | collected 2012-04
AGCACCGTCATCGGGAGTGATTGGGCTTGGCACATTTAGATCACGAAGGGTCATCAGTCAAGTTGCTCGACGAGAAAGACCGAGTCGGTCTGGTCTCGGAGCACGCCCGCGTTCTGACCCAGGAAGTCGTCCTCTGCCCGGGTCCCTCCCGCTATATCGAGTTGAGAGACCTACATACGTGGGAAGCCTACAAGGCGCTGCTGAAGGCCAAAGCCGCCAAGGGCTCGCGGAGACACCGACAGCTCGTGCGCCACATCATCGGTGACTCCCGCCACGTGAAGGTCGATGGCCAGAACCGGGTGCGTCTCGGTTCTGAGCTGGTCGACTGGGCCGACATCAGCCCGCATAAAGCCGACGAAGATCGCCCCGTGAAGGTCATCGGCGTTGGCGATCACATCGAGATCTGGAGCCAGCCCTACTACAAATCGTACCGCAAGGAACTGGAAGGCGATTTCGAGGAAACGTTCGACGAACTGATGATGGACGACGTGCCTGTCGACTCGGCGGAAGAGGCGCCGGAAAGCGATGGCATCTGATGCGTCATCTCATCAAACCGTCTTCCTCGCGGAGACCATCTCCTACCTCGCGCCCGGCAGTCGGGGCTCGTACGTCGACGCGACGGTGGGTTTCGGGTTTGCATCAGAGGCGATCCTTGAGGCGTGCGGGCCAGACGGTCGCCTCCTCGCCCTCGACGTGGACCCGGTCGCCATCGAAGCCTCTGGGGCGCGACTGGCGCGTTTCGAAGACCGTTGCGCGGTCGTCCACGGATCGTACGCGGAGCTAGGTGAGCTGGCCGATGAGGCCGGTTTTGGCCAAATCGACGGCGTGCTGATCGATGCAGGCGGAGTCTCGAGAGAGCAGATCATGAACCCAGAGCGCGGGCTCAGTTTCCAGGTAGAGGGTAGGCTCGATATGCGCCTGAATCCAGGCGCTCCGGGCCCCGATGCCGCTGAACTCGTCGCCACGCTCTCCCCCGCCGAGTTGGCGCGGATGTTCAAGAACGCCGGCGAAGCTCCGAGGAAAGCTCGCGCGATGGCGAGAGCCGTCGTCCAGCGCCGGAGTGAGAGCCCAATCGACACCACCACCGATCTCGCCGAGATCATCAAGAAATCGGTCAAATCTGTCGGCGCTCGTCGAGGGGTGGCTCACGAGGCGACGCGGGCATTCTTGGGGCTAAGACTGGCCGTGAATCGCGAACTGGAAACGCTCGAGGCGGGGATCCGAGAGGCCGTGGATCGCCTCTCCCCCACTGGTAGGCTCATTGTGCTCACCTACCATGGCTCCGAGCACAGACTCGTCCGCGGCGTTCTGCGCGATATGGAGCGCGGATGCGAGTGCCCGCCCGACTTGCCGGTCTGTGGGTGCGGGCACGAGCCGCTCGTCACGCGCTGGCCGAGAAAGCCGTTGTCGCCCTCGGCCGCGGAAACACTCAGGAATTCATCGGCGCGCAGCGCCAGGTTACACTGCGCAATCCGCACCGAAGCGCCGATGCAGTAAGAGATTTGCCGTACAAGCGTTGTCGGGGGGCATCTGCAGGCGGCGGAGCTTCCCGAAGAGAGGGCGAGGAACCAGCGGGTCGGACACAACGCACCTCCAATCGACCCCGCCAGGTCTCCGAGCTTAATTCGCGGCACAAGCCGAAGCAGCAGACATAGCAATACACGAACCACTACATCGCAGCAATGACCGAAGCAATGTCTGTCGCAGCCCGGCCCGCGGTTCGCGCCCTCTCTTGAATTACTCTGACAACTAAATCAACGGTCGCCGTAATCTGCCGAAGGGAGGGTGGTGTGGCAGCGGGTCAGCACTGCAGTAGCATTCACCGGGGGCTCCCCCCCAATCCCGCGCCAAACACCAACCGTAGCAGCAACCGCACCAACAGACAAACCAACCATCGAACCACTACATCGCAGCAATAAACACACTACCGTCTGTTGAAACCGCTGTCTGCTGCCGCGCCGCCCTCCCCGCATACGGACCGTTGAGCCACCGATGACCGAAAACGCCGGCGTGTCCATCCCCGGCGATACTCACAGGGGCCGTGTCGAGCCGTCAGCGAGGTCACATTCTGGGGGGGCAGCAGTCTATGGGCTACGCTCAGCCGGCCTACACACCGCCATCTCTGCGCATGCTCCCTCCGGATTCCAGCGCTGGATCCCCGCTTCGCCTTCCGAGGGGCCGAAAAGCCCTTGTGTCTGTCATATTCGTAGGCCTCATCGGCCTGGCATACCTCTGCGCGTTGGTGCGCGTGAGCGAGCTGGATCTCGCGTGTCAGCATCTGCGCGAGCAGTGCCGCAAGACCGAAGCAGATATCGGCAACCTCGCCATCACCCACGCGGCGTTGATCGATGGCTCGAAGATCGACAGGATAATCGAAGAGAAGAACCTCGAGCGGCCCGTGTCGCGCGAGACTGCCTCTGTCAGCCCGGAGCTGTGCCCGGACCGAGATCGGTTCGCCGGCGCATACCGTCGAGGGGAAGCAGCGCCGCGCGGCGCGTGGGCTGACATGAACGGGACCCCTCGGTGGTAACTCGCCGGCACGCCCGCCTGACGACTGCGCGAAAGGGGGCGCGTCCTACGACCGGTGACGGCAGTGGGGCCGTTACCCCCGAGCGCCGAGACGCCTTCGTCAGCCGGACCTCCACCGCCATCCTCCTTGCAGGACTGTTTGGGGCCGTCATCGTGGGCAAAGTCACCTACGAAGCCGCCATCGTGCGCGACAGCCGCATGCAACTCGCCCACCGCATCCAACGCTCGGGCGAGCCGCTGGAGGGCGAGCCCGGCCCGATTTACTCGCGGGAAGGCGAGGTTCTCGCAAAATCAGTCGTCAGATACGCCATCTGCGCCAACCCCGCCAGTTACGATAGCGATGCCCAGCGCGAGGACACCGCCCGTCAGCTTGCCGAAGTGACCGGTGTCCCCTATTCCCGCATCATCGGGCGCCTGAGCAGAAGCGAGCGCAGCTTTTGCTACATCATGCGGCAGGCATCGACCGATATAGAGGAAGAGATCGCCGACCGCGCGCTGCACGGCGTCTTCACACTGAACGAAATCGGCCGCGTCTATCCCTTCGGCCCGCTTGCGGCAAACGCCGTGGGGCTGCGTGGAGACGACTGCAAGGGGCTCATGGGCATAGAGCTGCTCTGGGGGTTCTGCCTCGACGGAAGCGAAAGCAGCAAGCGAACCAACTTCGACCGGTTCGGCAGAACCATCCTCGGCCCCGGGTCGCAGTTCATCCCGGAGCAAGCCGGGCGCCGGCTGGTGCTCACCATACGGATGCCCCTGCAACAAGTTGTCGAGGCGGCGATGGACGAGGTCTGGGAGAGAAACCAACCTGAATCGGCGACTTGCACGGTTATTGACGTGAAAACCGGTGACATCGTCGCGCTTTCGGCCCGGCCCAACTTCGACCCGAACGACACCTCGACCGCCAAACCGGAGAGAACGCGCTGCGCCCAGGTCGCCGACGTCTACGCGCCGGGCAGCACCATGAAGACCGCCATCGTCGCCGCCGCCCTGGACGCGGGCGTCATCACGCCACAGAGCCGCTTCTTCTGCACGGGGACCACCACCATCGGCAACCGTCCGCTCGGATGCTGGGGCGACTACCGGATCAAGGGACACGGGTCGCTGACCCCTGAAGGCGTCATCACCGGCAGCTGCAACATTTCGGCGGCCAAGATCGCTCTGTTACTGGGCAAAGAACGCCTCTACGAATGCCTCTACAAGATGCGCATCACCGATACGCTGTCGTCCGGCCTGTTCGGCGAGCAACCCGGGCGCGTCCTGCCGGCCAGCATGCAACGCAAGCGTGGGATAGCCAACATCGGCTTCGGGCAGGGCATCGACGTTACGGACCTGCATATGCTGGCGATCTACGCTGCCGTCGCGAACGATGGCATGATGCTCTACCCCAATATCGTCAAGGAAGTCCGGGGCGAGGACGGCACCCTCATCCGCCGCCGCCAGCCCTCCGAGGCAGGCCGATTGTACGGTCCCGGAGCCTCCCGCGAGATGCTGAAATACCTCGAGTCCAACGTCGAGCGCGGCACGGGTCACTCGGCCAAGATCGAGGGCGTCCGCGTCGGTGGCAAGACCGGCACCGCCCAGATATTCGACCAGAAGACCCAGCGGTTCCTGGCGAGCGAGTACGTGATGTCTTTCGCCGCTGTGGCGCCTATAGAGGACCCGCAGTTCGTGGTGCTGGTGCGCGTCAGCCGACCAAAGCATGGCCAGCACGCCTCCGACACGGCGGCGCCGGCCGCCCGCCGCGCGCTCGATGCCGCGCTCCGCATGGCTGATGACGCGCCGGCGGATGAGACTGAGGTGACTCCCGCGTAGCTACGCATCAATCCGCGCACCGGAAGCTCGATGACACTGACATTCTCCCAACTGACGTCTACGGCCGGGCTCGACGTGATCCGGGGCGCGGACGCCGATATTACGGCTATTACCAGCGATTCTCGCGAAGCAGGCCCAGGCGCCTGTTTCATCGCGATTCGCGGCTATGACACGGATGGGCACAAGCACATCGCCAAGGCCGTCGAGGCCGGCGCCGCCGCGATCGTCTACCAGGACGAGAGCTTCGCGGGCGACATCCCACCCGCCACGCCCTGCGCGCGCGCCGGCGATTCCCGGCGAGCGTGCGCGTCGGTGGCGGCGCGCTTCAATGGCCACCCATCGAACGATCTCGTCATCGCCGGCGTAACGGGTACCAACGGCAAGACGACGACGGTCTTGCTGATCGAGGCGCTGATGACGGGACAGGGGCACAAGACCGCGACGCTCGGAACGCTCGGTCGCTCCTTCGCGGGCATCACCGAGACGATCTCGCGGACCACGCCCGACTCAATCGAGCTTCAAAGCACCTTCGCCCAGTTTCGCGACGCCGGGGCGAGCCACGTTGCGATGGAGGTCTCGTCCCACGCGCTGAGCCTGCACCGCACGTGGGAGACGAAGTTCGACGTGGCGTGCTTCACGAATCTGTCGCAGGACCATCTCGACTTCTACGACGGCTCGATGGACGCATATCTGGCCGCGAAGACAGTCCTGTTCACGGACTACGCGCCCGACGCGGCGGCGATCAACATCGATGACGAAGCGGGGCGCGTGATCCTGGGAGCCACAGCGGCCCGCCCAATCACCTACGCCGTCGAGGCGCCGGATGCTGATGTCCGAGCCGAAGGCGTCTCATTCTCGCCTAACGGCGCGACTTTCACGCTGGTCGCCGCGGGCGAGCGCGAGCCGGTTGATTTCCCGCTGGTCGGGCGCTTCAACGTGTATAACGCGCTTGCCGCGGCGGCGACGGCGCTGGCGCTGGGCTTCCCGCTTCGCGACATCGCGCGCGATCTCGGCCGAGCGCCGGTGGTGCCGGGGCGCTTTGAGCCCATCAGCGAGGGCCAGAGCTTCCTCGTCGCCTGCGACTACGCGCACACGCCGGACGCGCTGGTCAACGTGCTGAGAGCCGCTCGGCAAGTCACTCAGGGCCGCCTCCTATGCGTCTTCGGCTGCGGCGGCGACCGCGACAAGACGAAGCGGCCGCTCATGGCGGAGGCCGTCTGCGAAGCCGCCGACGTGGCAATCGTGACCGCCGACAACCCGCGTTCGGAGGACCCGCTCGACATCATCGCCGACATGGCCCCCGGGCTGCGTGCCGACCGGCGCGATGTGCATATCGAGCCCGACCGGCGCAAGGCCATCGAACTTGGCGTCGCCCTCTGCGAACCGGGCGATACGCTGATGGTCTGCGGCAAAGGACACGAGCCGTACCAGGAATTCGCCCACGAGACCATTCACTTTGACGACCGCGAGGAAGCCCGCAAGGCATTGCAGGCACGAGCCAAATGATCAACCTATCGACTCAAGAAATCGCGATGGCCGTCGGCGGTTGCTGCGTGGCCACTGGCAAGACAGCCACAGGCATCTCCACGGACTCGCGCTCGCTCCGGCCGGGCGACCTCTTCTTCGCGCTGCGCGTCCCCGACAGCACCGTGGACGGGCATGATTTCCTCGATCGGGCTGCCGACAGCGGCGCCTCGGCGGTCATCGTGTCTCGACCCGTTGATCTGCCCGACGGCGTGGGCGTGGTGCAAGTGGACGATACGCTCCTTGCCCTCGGCAGACTCGCCGCCCAGTGGCGACGTCGGATGCCAACGCGCATCGTCGCGGTCACCGGCAGCGTCGGCAAGACCTCCACGAAGGGCATGTTGGCCCCAATTCTGGAGGCTGAGGGCGCGACTCTATCGGCGCCTCGCAGCTACAACAACGAGATCGGCGTTCCGCTGACGTTGCTTCAGCTGACTCGCGCGCACCGGTTCTGCGCGCTGGAATTGGCCATGCGCGGCCCGGGCGAGATCGACTACCTTGCGAAGATCGCGCGACCCGAGGTTGGGGTGATCACCAACATCGGCTCCTCGCATGTCGGTCGGCTGGGATCGCGAGAGGCAATCGCCCACGCCAAGGGCGAGCTTCTCCCCCACCTTCCGCCCACGGGGCGCGCGATTCTGCAGCGTTCGGACCGCTTCTTCGGCATCCTCGCCGAACTCTCCGGCGCGCCCGTGCTGAGCTTCGGCGACGAACTCGAGGCAGAAGTTCGCGCCGAGGAGATCGACGACCGCGGGCTGGATGGCACTAGCTTCACCTGCGTCCTCCCGACCGGACGCGTTAGGATTGTCCTGAGCGAGCCCGGCGCGCACCAAGTGCAGAACGCCCTCGCGGCGGCCGCCGCCGCCCACGCGCTCGGCATTGCGCCCGAGCGTATCGCGGCGGGGCTTGAGGCCTACGCGGGCGCCGAGATGCGCGGGAGGGTCGTCCGAACGCTCGCGGGCGCGACGATCATCGACGATAGCTACAACGCGGCCCCGGTCTCGGTTGGGGCGGCGCTCCGCCTGCTCCACACCACGTCCGGTCGCAAGGTCTTCGTCTTTGGCGGGATGGCTGAGCTAGGCGACGAGTCCGACGACAACCACCGCATCGTCGGCGCCCAGGTGGCCGCGTTCGGCGTCGCCCATCTCATCGTGGTCGGCGAGCTTCCCGCGATCACAGCGGACGCGGCCGAACAGGCGGGCGTTGCGACGACGCGACTTGCCTCCACGGATGATGCGCTGGAGTTACTCCGCCGCGAATTGCGGCCGGGGGACGCGGTGCTCGTGAAGGGATCTCGCGTCGCGCATTTGGAGCGCGTCGTGGAAGGGCTGGTATCGGATGTCTAACTGGGCGTGGGCCGGCAGTGCGGTTGCGGGGTTCGGCGCGGCGCTGGTGATTAGCGCGGCGCTGTCGACCATCGCCGTCGCAGTGCTCCGACACCTCGGCGTGGGACAGACGGTCCGCGAGGACGGCCCCGAATCGCACCTGAAGAAGACCGGAACGCCCCAGATGGCGGGCATCGGTTTCCTGGTTACCATTGCGCTGGTGGTGGGGATGCTCGGGCTGTATGGGACGCGCGAAGGCCTGTCGCTGGTCCTGCTCATCGCGGCGTACGCGTCTATCGGTTTTGTGGATGACTACATGAAGTTCGCCAGCAAGAGCCCCCACGGCTGGGCAGTACGCTATCGCGTACCCCTCCAGGCCGTTGCCGCAGCCGTCTTCGTTGGCCTGACGCACGTGGCCAAGCCCGGCGCGCCGCCGCATGACGCCTTCTGGCTCTATCTGTTCGGCGTCTTCGTTGTGGCGGGCGGCGCTAACGCCGTCAACCTCACCGATGGGCTGGGTGGGCTCGCGGCCGGCGTGGCGGCGATCGTTGCGCTGGGCATGCTCGCCGTCGGCGCGGTATTGGGCGTCCCTCCCACGACCCTCGTGCTGGCGGCGGTCGTTGCCGGCGCGGCGGGCGGGTTCCTGTGGGTCAACGGGCCGCCGGCCCAGGCGTTCATGGGCGATGTCGGCAGCATGGGCCTGGGCGCCGCCGTATGCGGCTTGGCTGTGCTGATGCAGATCGAGTGGTACTTCGGCGCGATCGCGTGCGTCTTCGTATTCGAGGCGCTTTCGGTTATCGGTCAAGTCATCTCGTTCCAGACCACCGGCAAGCGCATCTTCCGCATGGCGCCTTTCCACCATCATCTCGAGCAATGCGGCTGGCCGGAGCAACGAATCGTCGTCCGCGCCTGGGTTCTGTCGGCCATCGTCGGCGCGGCGGTCGTGTCCTGGCTCGCATGGGGAGGTCACCCGTGAATCTGCCCGCGGTGAATCACTCGCCCCCGGATTTCCAGAGCAGGCGCGTTGGCGTCCTCGGCGCGGCGCGCTCGGGAATCGGATGCGCGCGGCTTCTCACATCCGCCGGCGCGAGCGTCATCGTCGGCGACAGGAAGCGCGCGGCGGACCTCAATGCCAGGCAACTCAGTGATATCGCCAAGGCGGGCGCTATTCTGCGGCCGGAACTCGCCCATCTCGATGGCTTCGGCCATATCGATCTTCTCGTGATCAGCCCCGGGGTGCCGATTGACGCGCCAGTCGTGGTCCAGGCGCGCGAGGCGGGCATTCGGGTGACGGGCGAGGTTGAGGTGGCGTCCCAATTCAGCCGCTCTCCCGTCATCGCCATCACCGGCACCAACGCGAAAGGTAGCACCTGCACGCTCGCGGGCATGATGCTAAACGCGAGTGGCGTCAAGGCTCGCGTGTGCGGCAACATCGGCGATCCGTTCACCGGCGCCGTCGCCGATGGCACCGTGCCGGACGTATACGTGGTGGAGATCAGCAGCTTCCAGCTTGAGACGGTCGAGACATTCCGACCGCGGATCGCGACGCTGCTGAATGTCACTCCCGATCACATCGACCGCCATCACACGCTGGCAGCCTACCACGCGGCCAAGGCGAGGATCTTCGAGAACCAGACGTCAGATGATTGGGCGATCGTCAATGCGGACGATCCGGTTGCAGTGGACGCCGCGCAAGCTACCAATGCCCGGCGCGTCGGCTTCTCCACCACCCAGGGCGCCACCGAGGCCCGCGTTGAGGGCGACGCGCTGCTGGTCGACATCGGCGCGGGGCCGCGGCAAGTCTGCCAGACATCCGACATGGTCCGTCAGGGCCGCCCGTACATCGAGACCGTCCTCGCCGCGTCCTCCGCGGCGCTGATCGCGGGGGCAAGCGCTGAGGGCATCCTGAGCGCCATCCGCGCCCACGAACTGCCCGAGCACGTGCTTGAGGTCGTCTGCGAGGCCAATGGCGTCACCTTCATCGACAGCAGCAAGGCCACGAACCCCGCCGCGGCAATCGCGGATATCGAATCGGTCGAGGGAACGCTAGTCGTCATCGCCGGCGGGCTCGACAAGCGGGTCGACTTCGCGCCCTTCGCCGAGACGCTTCGCAAGCGGGCGCGAGCGGTGGTCGTTCTCGGCGAGTGCGCCGACCAGATCGCCGACGCCGCGCGCGGCATGTCTATCGTGCGCTGCTTCTCGCTCGAGGAAGCCGTTCAGGCCGCCTACGAGGCCGCGCAACCCGGCGACACGGTCATGCTGGCGCCGGCGTGCGCGAGTTGGGACATGTTCCCCAGCTACAAAGACCGAGGCAAGTTCTTCGCCCACTGCGCCATGCAGATCGCCGGGCCCACAAAGGGGGATGCCTGATGAATTGGAGCATCAAGAGGCGAGTCGACGACACGCTCCTCGTCACCGTTGTGGCGCTCACGCTCGCGGGCATCCTTCTGGTGTTCTCCGCCAGTTGGCCCGTCGCCAGCCAGCCGCGCCCGGACGGCACCGCGGGCAATGCCTACCAGTTCCTGGTCTCCCAAACCATGTTCGCCGTCATCGGTGGGATCCTGTGCATTGCCTTCGCGTATGTCTCGCCGAAGTGGATCCACAAGGCCGCCCTCCCCCTCTACCTGTTCTCGTTGCTCCTGATGGTGCTCTGCTTCTTTGATCTCGGCATCGTGAAGGGCGTGACGATGGGCGGCGCGCGGAGCTGGCTGAAGATCGGCCCACAGCTCTTCCAGCCATCGGAGCTCGCGAAGCTAGCGCTGGTCCTTGTGCTGGCGCGCTGCGTGGGCGCGACTCGCCAGTGGCCGAAGCAGCAGGGCGAGACCTTCGTCGCTTGCATGGGGCTGACGCTACCCGTGTGCGGACTGTGCATCCTCCAGCCCGACCTTGGCACGGCCGTTGTGGCCTTCTGCTTCGGGCTGATCGCCCTGTTCTTCGCGGGAATCAACAAGTATTACCTGTGGATGACGACCGCTTGCGCGGGAGCCGCCGGACTGTTCCTGGCATGGGTCGAGCCATATCGCTGGGAGCGCATCATGGCGTTCCTGCACCCGACTGAAGACACCGCTAACTCGGGCTATCAGATCGCCCGCATGCTCATCACCGTCTCCCGGGGCGGGGTGTTCGGCCAGGGGCTCGGGCTCAGCAAAGAGAAGTGGATCGCGCTCCCCGCTCGCCACACGGACAGTATCTTCTGCGTGGTCGCGGGTGAACTCGGCATCATCGGCTCGGCGGCGCTGGTCGTGGCGTTCTTCTTCCTGGCGCGCCAGGCGGTCATTCTCGCCCGGTCGCAGCCGGATCTCTTCTCCGCCGTGCTGATCGCATCGCTCGGGACATCGATCGCCCTGCAGGCCTTCATCAACATGGGCGTTGCCTGCGGAGCCCTGCCCTGCACGGGCCTGACGCTTCCGTTCATCAGCGCCGGAGGCAGCAGTCTCATCTGCACGCTGGTCGCCGCCGGGATGATGCTCAGCCTGTCTCGACAGTCGAGTTCTGGGGAGGATGACAAGAGCAAATGCAAGGCCGCGTGATGTTCGTTGGCGGAGGCACTGCCGGACACGCGACGCCGTGCATCGCCGTGTCGGAGGCGCTCGCGCGACGGGACCCGAGCACTGAGTTCCTCTTCGTCGGCGCAAACCGCGAGAATGACCGGCGCCTCTTCGAGGGACTCTCGCTCCCCCACGTCCTCGTTGACGCCCGCCCCTTCCCCTACCGCCCGTCAGTGGCGATGGCGAAGGCCCTGCTCGCTCTGCCGAAGGCCCGGAGCCACGCTCGCGAGTTCATCGCTGACTTCGGTCCCCACGTCATCTTCAGCACGGGTGGATACGTCGCGGCGCCGGTGATACCAGTCGCCAAGAAGATGGGGATCCCCGTCATCCTGCACGCCGCCGATGCGATGCCCGGCCGCGCGAACCGGATGCTGGCCCGTTATGCGAGCACGGTGACGCTCGCCTACGAGGAGTCCCGAGGCAGATTTGCCAGGCACGAGGTCGCCGTTGTCGGCCAGCCCGTCAGGCGGCAGTTCCGCGAGGCCTCGCCCGAGCGAGGGCGCGAGGCGCTGGGAATCCCGCTGGACGCAACCGTCATCCTCGCGTTTGGCGCTGCGCAGGGCGCTGACAGCATCAACCGCGCCGTGCGCGATGCCCTCCGCGACCTGCTAACCGTCCCTCACCTCCACATCGTGCTCCTCACCGGCGCCGCGCACGTTGAGCGCTACGAGAACGCCGCGGCGGACATTGAGCCGGCCGAGGGCGCCGGCTTCCACTGCCTCAGCTTCATCTCGGACTTCGGCGATGTCATGGCTGCGTCGGACCTGATCATATCCCGCTGCGGCTCCAGCAGCCTGGCGGAGATCCTGGCTGTCGGCGCGCCGCTGATTGCCGTCCCATACCCCCATGCCGGCGGACACCAACGCCACAACACGACGCCTCTCGCGGACGCGGGCGCGGCGCTGGTCGTGGAGGACGAGCATCTCTCCGGCGCGACCCTCGGCGGCACGGTCGTGGAACTCCTCGGCGATCCCGGACGCATGACAGCCATGGCCGCGGCCAGCGCAAAGCTCGGCCAGGCCGATGCCGCTGAGGCCGTCGCTGAGCTGATCTGCCAACACTTCCCCCACGACTAGCCACTCAACCTATACGCGCGGATCGCGCAACCTCCGCACTCACGAACGCGTCATGGCAACCGAGGCCACGCGCAAGGTGTTGCCCATCATGAAGAGGAGAATTCCATGATTGATGCCACTTCCACCCACAAACAAGTGCTCCCCACGCTCGTCGCCTGTTGCGTGCTGATCCTGCTGGGTCCTCTCGCGAATGCCCAGTCGGCCGCCAGCCTGTACCGCGACGCCGAGAAGCAGTATGGTGAGAAATCCTATGGCAAGGCCGCCGCGCTCTACGAGCAACTCGCCAAGGAATACTCCGGCGACCGCCGCGCCGATGAGGCTGCGTTCAAGGCCGGGCTGAGTCATTACAAGCTCGGCGACCCGGATATAGCAATTGCGCACCTCGAGCCCTACGTGGAGACCCACAAGGCATCGATATGGGCCGCCAAGGCGCGGCGGATTCTCGTACTGGCATACAACAACACGTGGCACGAGCACCGTGCCGCCGAGCGCTCAACCATGCTGCTGCGCGAGGCGGCTGCCTACCTCGAAGACAACCTCGACGAGGATGGCGCTCTCGACGAACTCGTGCTGACGCTGTTTCAACTCTCAGACCAGGTCGACCAGTTGCCCTACGCCGAGGACGAGGATTACGAGACGCGCATCGACGCGCGGATCGACATCATGAAGCAGATCGTCGCCCTGAACGCCGGCGACAGCGTGTCGGCCAAGACCACGCTCGCCATCGGCCACTTCCTGTACTACAACAAGCCCGATTCGCAGGCGAAAGGCCTCGACACGTGGCGCTCGGTCATCCGAAAATGGCCGCGAACCGACTCCGCTCCCGGAGCCCAGTTCCGCATCGCGGAGCACTTCGAGAACAGCGAGGAATTCCCTAAAGCCCTGGGCGAGTACCGCGTCATCACGAAGCGGTGGCCCAAGTCCGACGAGGCCGACAACGCCAAGCACGCGATCCGCCACATAGCCGGCCCGGCGGTCAGCATCGAGCTGAACGAGACATCGCTCCCCGGCGAGCCCATCCCCGCCGCGATCACGACCCGCAACGTCAAGCAGATCAAGTTCGCGGCGTACAAGGTCGACTTCGTAAAGCCATTCCTGGCGCTGCAAGAACCCGACATGGACAAGCTCGTCCCCGCGACTCCGACGAAGGAGTGGACGGTCGATATCAAGGACTGGCGCGCCCACAAGTGGCACCGTGACACCATCGATCTGCCGATCGAAAAGCCCGGCGTCTACATGATCAAAGCCCGCGACCGCGACAGCAAGGAAGAATCAGCGGGCGGGACCATCGTGTCGTCGCTGGTCCTGGTCCAGACGGCCGACCGCAACGGCGAGATCCTCACGTGGGTCGTCCGGCGGAGCGACGGGCTCGCGCTCAAGGGCGTCCAGCTCGACCTGCGTTACTTCGACTGGGGTGACGACAAGCGCCACAAACTCGGCGATGCCAAAACAGACGCCGACGGCCTCGCGCGTATCACCGTGCCGACCGTAGCGGATGATTCCCGCGTCGAAACGCTGGCCCGTTACGGCGACGAGATCGCGATGCTCGCCGACACCTACATCGACATCGACCGCGACGAGATCAAGGAACTCGTCGGCTACATCTACACCGAGCGCCCGGTCTACCGGCCCGGGCAGACGGTCAACTACTCGGCCGTGCTCCGAACGTATGAGGACGGCAAGCTAACGAACCTCCCCGACAAGCGCGCCGAGGTCACGATCTACGACCCGCGCGGCGAGAAGGTAACGGACGAGCGGCTCAGCACCAACGAATTCGGATCGCTCCACGGCGAGCTGGCGCTCGACGAGGAGCCGCCGCTGGGGATGTACAGCGTTCATGTCGAGATCGGCGACGACTCCACGAGCGGCCAATTCCGAGTCGAGGAGTACAAGAAGCCCGAGTTCAAGGTCAGCGTCGAGCCAGGCGGCGAGGACTACAAGCCCGGCCAGTCGGCGACAGCCGAGGTCTCGGCGGAGTACTACTTTGGCGGACCCGTGCCCGGCGCGACGGTGAGTTACTCCGTCACGCGCCAGCACTACTGGAACCGGTGGCGCTTCCCCGGCCCGTGGGACTGGTACATGGCGGACCATCGCGACTGGGGCGAGCCATCCTGGTACGGCGGCGGCGATGTGATTACCGAGGGCGAGGGCGTCCTGGATCTCGACGGCAAGCTAACCGTCGAGTTCGAGACCGCCGACGATGAGACCGACTACCAATACTCGGTCAGCGCGGAAGTCACCGACCAGAGCCGACGCACGATTTCCGGCTCGACGACGATCAAGGTCACCCAAAACAGCTTCACGCTGCACCCAAACACCGGCCAGCATCTCTACCACGCCGACGATAAAGTCACCGTCGACGTGAAGGCGGTCACGCCTAACGATCAGCCCGTGCGGACCTCTGGCGAACTCATGGTCTACCGCGTCGTGCCCGCCACGCGTGAGGTCGGCGAGGGCGACGACAAGCACGAGGAGGACTACGAAGACCTCCAGCCGATCTTCGGCGAGGCCATGGCGTTCAACACTGACGCCGAGGGCCTCGCCCATATCACCTTCGTACCCGACCGCGACGGCAAGTTCGAGGCGAAAGTCACCGCCGCCGATCCCAAGCGGGAGAAGGGCGTCGAGGCGACCACGCGCTTCTGGGCCGTCAACGATGACTTCGCCGGTCAGAACCTCGATACGACGAACCTCGAACTCGTCACCGAACGAGACGTGTACGAGAAGGGCGAGACCGCTCGCGTCCTCGTCAGCGCCCCGGTCGCCGACCGCGACGCGCTCATCGTGCTCACCGCCCGCGACCTTCAGAAGCCGCGAATTGAGCGGCTCAACGGTCAGGCAAAGGTGCTGGAGATTGAGATCACCGACGCCCACGTGCCCGAGTTCAACATCCAGGTCTGGATCGTCGGCGAGAGCCGCTTCTTCTCTCAGGAGAAGCACATCTTCGTCCCGCCAAGCGACAAGTTCCTCCAGGTCGCGGTGGCGACGGACAAGGACGTCTACCGGCCGGGCGAGACGGGCCAATTTGAGGTCACCGCGCTCGACAACGAGGGCAATCCGGTCGATGCCGAAGTCGCCCTCGCGGTGACGGATGACTCGGTCTACTACATCCAGGAAGAACTCGTCGACCCCATCCACAAGGTCTTCTACGCCCGCAACATGGGCCGCAACTACACGCGATGGTGGTGCTCCTGGCGCGGCGAACGCGTCCACGGCGGGAGGGACCGGATGGCCAAGATGATGGCGCCCGGCATGATGGGTGCCGGCGCCGACGAGGAGCTGGGTGTGGCCATGGAGGCCCCCGCGCCCGATTCGGCGCCCATGTTGGGAGTTGCGTTCATGGACGGGAACGCTCTAATCGTGAGGGATGCCGGCGGCGAGATGGCCGCGCCGACGCTCCGCGCAAGCTTCGCTGACACCTGCTTCTGGGGGCCGACGCTCCGCACGGGCGACGACGGCAAAGCCAGCGCGGAGGTGACGTTCCCCGACAACCTCACAACCTGGCGCGCGACGAGCCGCGCCCTCACCGCCACGAGCAAGTTTGGCCAGACCAAAGCCGAGGTCCGAACCAAAAAGAACGTCATCGCCCGGCTGCAGACGCCGCGCTTCCTCGTCCAGAGCGACCGCGCGACGATCTCAACCATCGCCCACAACTACCTCGAGACCGCGAAGGACATGCGTGTCGAGCTTGAGGTCGAAGGCCTGGAATTGATCGGCGACGCGACCGCGACCGTCCGCGTTGAGCCCGGCGGCGAGAAGCGCGTCGACCGCGAGGTGACGGCGACCACCGCCGGCACCGCGCTCATCACCACGAAAGCCCTCACCGACGTCGAATCTGACGCCATGCAGCTTCCCGTGCCCGTCCTCGTTCACGGCGTGGAGAAGTTCGTCTGGCGCGCGGGACAGGTCGCCGGCGAGGCAGGCGAATCGTTCACCCTCCCGGCCGAGCGCATTGTCGAGAGCGACACGCTCAGCGTTCAGATCACGCCGTCTGTCGCCGCCACGCTACTCGACGCCCTCCCCTATCTCGCGGACTACCCGTACGGCTGCGTCGAGCAAACCATGAGCCGCTTCCTCCCAAGCGTCATCGTCGCCGAGGTCGCCAAGAAACTCGACCTCGATACCGGCGAGAAACTCAGCGACGTGCCGCGCAAGGTCAAGCGGGGCTTGCGCCGCCTCTACTCCCAGCAGAACGGCGACGGGAGCTGGGGCTGGTGGTCGGGCGGCACGGGCAACCTATACATGACCGCCTACGTGACGTCAGGCCTGCTGCGGGCGAAGGCGGCCGAGTACGACGTCCGCCAAGATGTCATCGACCCGGCGATCGAGTGGATGGTCGAGAGTGTCGGCAAGGAGAAGCGCCTCGACACCGTGGCCTACGTGGCCTACGTCCTGGCCCAATCCGGCCGCAAGCCCAAGCAGACGATTGCTCGCGTCTACGACAAGCGGGAGGAACTCAACGAACATACCCGCGCGCTGCTAGCGCTCGCAATGCAGCACGCCGGCGATGGCCGCGCGAAGACAGTCGTCAGCAATCTCGAAGACTACCGCGTGGAGACAGAGAACGGGTGCCACTGGGGCGAAGAGAGTTGGGGCTGGCGCTGGTCTGACGACCAGATCGAGGCGACCGCCGCATCACTCCTGGCGATGCTCCGAGTCGACCCCGACAATCCGCTGATTCCCAAGACGGTCTGGTGGCTCGTCACCAACCGGCGCGGCGACCACTGGAAGTCGACCAAAGACACCGCCCTCGCGCTGGCGGCGCTCTCTGAGTACGTCGTCCTTACCGGCGAGCTGAAGGCCGATTACACAGCCAAGGTCTTCGTCAACGACAAGCTGATCAGAGCCATCGAGGTCACGCCCGAGAACGCGCTCGAACTCGACGGAGCGGTCAACGTGCCGCGCGAGAACCTGAAGACCGGCGACAACACGGTCCGCATCGAGCGCGAGGGCGAAGGCGCGCTGTACTACAGCCTGCTCGGGACCCACTTCACGACCGAGGCATTCATCACCGGCGCGAAGAGCGTCATCGGCGTCGACCGCAAGTACTACACGGTCGAGGAGTACGTGGACGAGGACAAGAAACTCCAGACTCGCCGCAAGCCGGTGACCGGTCCGGTCGCGAGCGGGACGAAGGTCGAAGTCGAGCTAACCCTCACCAGCGAGAACGAGTTCGACTACGTCATGTTCGAGGACTTCAAGCCCGCGGGTTGCGAGCCCGTCGACCTCCACAGCGGCCACACCTGGGGCGACGGCGTCAGCGCCTACCGCGAGTTCCGGGACGAGAAGGTCGTGCTCTTCATCGACCATCTCCCGCAGGGAACGCACAAGCTCACCTACCAGGTGCGCGCTGAGATCCCAGGCGATTTCCACGCGCTCCCGAACATCGGCCAGGGGATGTACATGCCCGACGTGCGCTGCCTGAGCGACGAGTTCGTCATGACAATCCGATAGTGCATCTCGGCCGTCGGCCCCGTGACGCGGGTCACGCTCCGTCGGCCGGGATTCACCCGAACAGAGGTTTGAAACCGGCACCCGAGGGTACATATAGAACAGTAACCCTCCCTTTGACGCACTGGGCGCGGAGTGGCCCCCGGAAACCAAGCTCCGCGCCCAGATCTGTTAATACCCCCTGGCTCCAAACACCCTTGATCCGTCGTACGCAATCCCGTATCATGCCCTCGTGCCACAAGACCAGCAACCCACCCGCGAAGTGAATGCCATCATCGCTCGAGCGAGCGAGGAACCGTCGCTAACGACGCGGTCGATTCCCGTCGAGGCGCCGCTGGCCATCGAGGTCAACGACGCGATCGTCGCCCACCTCATGCGCACCCCCGGCAATGACATCGAGCTGGCGATTGGATTCTGCTATACCGAGGGCATCCTTAACGGGATGCAGGACGTAGAATCAGTGCAGCTCTGCCCAGACGACGCGGGCAAGGTCACCGTCCGGACGACCAAGGCAGTCGCGACCCGCGCGCCGGTCATGCTGACATCCGCCTGCGCCGGCGGCCGCATCGGCGAGAGCTTCGAGCTTCCCGAGCCACTGCCGGCGGGCGACCTCACGATACAGGCCGAGGCGCTCCTCGGCGCCGCCGGACGCTTGCGGGAGAGTCAGACGATCCGCCAGGCGGCAGGCGCGGTGCACGCCGCGGCCATCCTGTCCGCCGACGGCCAGCCGCTCGTGGCCCGCGAAGACGTGGGCCGACACAATGCCATCGACAAGGCAATCGGGCAGTGCGTCTACCAGGGCTGTGGTCTAAAGAACAGCATATTGCTCAGCACGGGTCGGGCAAGTTCGGAGATGGTCCTGAAGGCGGCCCGGGCGCGCATCCCTGTCGCCGCGTCGCGCTCGGGATCCACTTCTCTCGGCGTGGAGCTGGCCCAGCTACTGGGCGTAACGCTCGTCTGTTACGTCAAGTCAGCCCAGATGACAATCCTCACCCATGGTGACCGCATCGAGCAGGCGCCGTCGCTTGACTCCTCGCGGGAAACGGGTGTATAGTTTCCGTCGCATATTGCTTGACTGACACCGCGCTCGCCGCACGTTTCCAGCGCGTTGATTGCTTGGAGGACGAGATGATCTGGGTTGCGATGACGATTGCCAGTGTCACTGGCGTCGGCCTGATTCTGTCGGTGCTTTTCCAGACCACAACCGCGGAAGGTTTCTCCGCCTCGCTCGGCGGACAGGAGACCTCCCGCTTCCAAAAGGGCAGCAAAGACGAGATGCTGGACAAGGTCTGCAAGGTCTGTGCGATCGTCTGGATCCTCTCGATGCTGATGGTCTCGATCTTCTGGTTCCAGGGCCAAGCCCCGTCCCCGTAAACAGAAGAACCCCAGCCGTTAGGCCGGGGTCGAAGGGCACTGCCTGCGTCAGACGACTCTAGCTCCCGGGCTCCTCAACGAGGCCGGGAGTTTCGATTCCCAGCGCCCGTCTCATCCACTCCGACGTAATCGACAGCGTCGCGGCGGGGTCAACAAGTCCCACCGTGCTCCAGATTGGCTCCTGTCGCACGACCTGCGCCTCGCCCGACACGTAAAGCGACGCCAGCTCCTCCATCGGCACCGCGACCTTGCTACGGGGCGACAGATTCAGCACCAGAGCCGGGCCCGGGAACGCCTTCGGCTCGGCCAGCAAGTCGATCGCCGATATCTCCGCCTGCACTTCGGCCGGCACGAGGTAGCCATCGAAGTCGATCTCAGTTTCGCCCGGCTCGTCCTCCTCCTCCGGCGCCTCGTCCCCACCCTCGTGCGCCGTGAGCTTCTTGCGCATCATCGAGCGCCGCATCGTCAGCGAGAGATACCGCGCGCCATCCACCACCGGCTCCCATAACGCGAGGCAGACGAGGTCCAGTTCGGTCTCCGCAAGTTCCGCCGCCAGCGCCCCCCCCAGCCTGAGGCCCAAGAGCCCCAGCTTATCGCATGGCAACTCGGCGCGCCCGTAGGCGAGGGCCGCTCTGAGATCCTCGCGCCAGCCGTCGAGCGTTGCGTCGGCGAAGTCGCCATCTGAGTCCCCGCACCCGCGCAGATCAAAACGCAGAACCGCGCAGCCCATGTCCGAAGCCGCGCGAGCGGCCTCGACCAGAACTCGATGGGAGCACTTCTTCTCCTCAGCAAAGGGGTGGACGAAGACGAGCCCCGCGACGGGATCCTGCGCGGGCTGGTGAACGACGCCACGCAGCACGTGTCCGTTTGACTCGAACTCAACCGAGACTTCCACACCGGCCGACATTGCGTGCCTCCCGAGGTGGCTTACGCTTCGGCCTTCTTGCGTTCCACGAGATCGGCAATCGAGCCCACCGTTGAGAACGTCTCGACGTCGAAGTCCTCGTCCTCAAATGAGATCTCGTAGTCGTCCTCGAGGGCGACGACGATCTCAAACAGATTGACCGAGTCGACGTTGTGGACTTCCATAAGGTTGTCCGCGTCACCGATGCTGTCTGGGGCTACGTCAAGGAACAGGCACTCAACGACGAGTTCTTTGATTCGCGATTTGAGAGCTGCGTCTTCTGACATTTCCACTATCCTCCGAGAAGCCTGCGTAGATCGCCTGATAGTTCCCGACCCGACGTGCGGCACCTGCCTCTTAGCGGGCTTGCGTCGACCACAGAACTATAGAACGACACTCGCCCCTAATCGTTGCAGCTCTGCGTCTTCAATGCGCGAGCGCCGCCGGCACGAGTGCCGACGGCGCTGAGTTCGCAACTGAAATCACACGTTCAGCTAAGCTTGCCGACCCGGTCCGCGACCTCGGCGTAGAAGCGATCCATGTACTCTTTCACATACTCCAGCGGACACTTCGACGCGTCGGCCAGCAGTGGCATCAGGTCCATGCCGTAGATCATTGCTTCTGTGTCGTCGACGCCGTGGCTGGCGAAGAACGTGGCATTCGCCCGCCGGCGTCCCATGGCGGCCAAGTCGTAGCGCTTACCGCCGCAGACCTGCGAATCATACAGCGCCATCAGCGCCGAGGCCAGGTTGTCGTGAGCGGCGACATCCATCGTCACCTTGTCTTCGTCACGCAGCCAGTCGAGATCTCGCCACACCTCACACGCGATGAGTTGTTCGGGCCGCGCGCCCCCGGGAAGCTCTCGTAGCGCCGTGATGACTCTCAGCACCACGCCGACATGAGTGTCGTGCTTGTCGGCGAGGTTGTGCGTGTAGATGACTTGCGGCGTCGTCGCGCTGATGAGATTCTTCAGGTCCTCGACGACGTCCGTCTCCGCCGCGTTCTTGATGCCTGAACTTGGGTAGTCGAGCGCGACCTGCGCGCTGAACTCGCCAAGATTGGCCGCCTTGTCCTGTTCCTTGCGACGGACCACCTGCATCATCTCATCCGTGTAGTCGGCATACAGCGCGTCGCGCGGCGCCCCGCCACCGTTCGTGCAGGTAATGCCCGTAAACCACTTGTCGTCCACGCCGAAGCATTGCACGATGCCGTGGTACGCCATGATCTCCAGGTCATCCTGATGCGCGCCGATGCCCAGGTGAGTCGTCCGGCTGAGCGCGTCGGCAACATCCGTCCCGTCCGGGACGTAAATCCCGGCTCCCGGCTGGCTAAGTTCCATATCAACGCATCTCCCGTCGACCGTCGTCGTAGGACAGGCGTCTCGCCTGTCACGTTGCCGCGTAGCGACGGGCTTCCAGCCCGTCGGAATCGTCCCTACCCAATCGCCGGCAAACTCGCGGCGGCAATGGCCTGGCCAACGCGACGAGCCATCTCGTCTGGCAGGCTGAGATTCATCTTCTCCGCGATTTCCGGGAACTCCGCCTTCAATACCTTCACCGCGTTCTCGAGGATCGCGGGGCCACCCTCGCCGCTCGTGCACCGACCGAGGATAAGCATTTCGTTGATGTCGTAGAAGTCGGCGTAATGCGCGATCGCGTACCCGAGGCAGACCCCAATCGTCACGAACACGTTGCGCGCGCCCTCGTGGCCCTCATCGTGATGGCCCTGCACGACCTTGAGCTTGTCAGCGGGCGACAGATCCGGATCCAGCTCGATCCCGGCGGCCGGCGCGAGGCGGATAACGCCCTCCTGGCAGAAGTACTGCACGCCACAGCCGATGTCGCCGGACCACTCATCGACGGGCGCGTTCGGCGCGTAGTCGACGGGAACGAACGCCAGCTCGTTCAGCCAGCCCGTGATGTTGCCGTCGGTCGTGACGTAACCGGCGGCCTCGCTCGATCCGAGTGCGACGCCGAGAACGCCGTTGGCCTTCAGGTTCATCGAGCCCGCGAGAGCGGTGACATCACCGTCGTTCGCGACCTCCAGCGGCAGGCCGCCCCAGTCCTTCTGAATGCGGAGGAACATGTCCTTGACCTCCGCGTTGAACCGGTCCTTAGCCACCCCGCGGAAGAGACTCGCGACCATCACGCGGTTGTCGATGTAGATGCCCGCCGAACTCACGCCGATCGCGTCGACGCGGGGCATGAACGACGCCGCGGTGTGCATCGCTGAGAGGATCTGGTGGTAGTGGTACGTCGGGTCGTCGTGAAGCTTCGGATGCCAGACGACCTCTTCCTCGAACACGGATTTGCCCTCGATCACCGCAGACACTTTCCGGTCACTCGCGCCGGCATCAAAGCCGATGCGACAACCCTCCAAGTGGCGACCGACCGCGACAGCCTGCTCGTTGGCGTCCGGAACAGCATCGGCGTCCATGGCCTCGACCGTGAATTTCTCCTCGTACACGCTGCCCATGAAGTCTTCATCAAACCGGCGCGTCCCGTCGGGCGAGTAAGCCTGCTTGATGTGCTCGCCGACCTGCGCAGGACCTCCGACCATGACCTTCCACCCGCCGCGCGCCCATAGCAGCGTCTTCACGAGGCGCTCGACGTACGGCAGATTAGCTTCGGCGCCGGGGGCTTCCGGATCGAGAATCTGCGTCTCATAGCGCGAGATGAGGCCCCCTCCGCGCTCCAGACCGATCACAAGCGGGACGGCTCTTCCCGATGCTTCCACATTCGCCAATAACTCGCGATTCGCGAGCGAGGCGGGACGGAACGCGTCATCTAACGGCGGGGCGATATTCGGTGCGGGCAATGGCATCTGTACGGACATCGGAAACTGCCTCCCAATAGTCGGTTATCTGGCGGTCCAAGGCGCGTCTCAGCGCCGGGAAGGGGCCCTTCGTCGAGTGCCGCACTGGGTCCTTGTAAGCCTTGCCGTCGTAGGACAGGCGTTCTCGCCTGTCGCCTGCCATCGGAGCGGCGGAATACGAGATCGTCGTGTGATCGACGGGTCCGGCCCGCGCCGTTGTGCGCTCAGACGCAATCTTCCCAATCGTATTCCGGCTCGAATCCAATCGTCTCACCCGCCCGCGAGCAGTCGGCCAGACAGCGCTGGGGCTCGTCGGCCAGCCAGGCCGATTTCACCTCAACTGCGGTCGGCAGGAACTCGTCGATCAACTCGACGCTCGGGCGGTTCATGAACGTGCGTCGCGCTGACAAGAGAAGCGTCTCGTGCGTGATATCTGGTGCGGCAAGCGCCTTCGAGCAGCCTTGGGCGACATCCCGAACGTCGATGTAGCCCCAGAGCTGACCGACAAACGTCTCCGGCTGCAACTGAAGCCCCTCGATGAGATCGTACTCGCGCTGACTCCAGACCCAGCAATAGCGCAGGCAGATCGTCTCGATGGCGCTCAGGCGAGTATACCGACGACAGATCTCCTCGTCAATGAGCTTGCTCAGGCCGTACGCGTCGGCGGGCCTCTGCGGGTGCTCTTCGTCCACGGGGAGGTACTCGGGGACGATCGCCCCGTCGCTGAAGACGAAGCCGTAGCTCGAGTCCGAACTCGCGGCGATGAGGCGTCTCACGCCCATCGCCGAGGCCGCGGCGACGACCCGCTCGCAGCCCATCACGTTGACCATCATCACGTCATCGTCAGGATCTCGGAACGGGACGGGGATCGCCGCCAGATGCACGACTCCCTCCACGCCTACCATCGCCGCCTTCAGCGCATCCGGATCGAGAATGTCGCCCTCGATGAACTCAGCATCAGCCTGCGGAGCCGCCCGATCGTAAACCAAAACATCATGCTCCCTCGCCAGGCGCGCCACAACCGTCCCACCGACATACCCGGATCCGCCCGTCACGAGAACTCTCATCAATCATTCCCCTGCCTTGAAGTGCCAGCGTAGCCTTGGCCGTCCGTGCCTGCGGCTCGCCTGAGCCGCACGCCAAGCCCCATCCCAGCCCGCCAACGCCTCTCCCTGCTCCCAACCCCTGTAAGAGGGGCTTTAGCCCCGACGCCGTCGCCGTCCGACCACCCACTCACGACGAACGGCGGACAATCCAGCCGCCCGCCGTTCGCGTCAATATGGAGGCCGGCATATCCACTGCCGCCCACCGGGCCCTGACTAGGACTCATGAGTTCAGTTCTCGGCTTCGGGGGCGGCGTCGACCGCCTCATCGGCGATCTCCTCCGTCTCCGTTCGGCGCGCCTCGATCTTCTCTTTGGCGGCCTGCACCAGATCCTTGGCCTTCGCCTGGACGCCGTGCGCCTTCTCGACGGCCACGCTGGCTTTGTCCTTCAGCTCGACTCGCAGCTCAGCGCCAGCCTTGGGCGCCAAGATGAGCCCCACCGCAGCGCCAATCACGCCGCCGATAAGCGCCGCCGCAAACAGGCGGCCAAGCTCTCCACTGCAACGGCCATCCACCTTATCGTAATCCGCCATTTCTCAGCACCTCCACGCAATTCAAACGGCTAGAAGACTCGTCGTGCATACACCTCAACACGCCGCGCCGGCGTCTCATTCCCCAAGCCGCAGCTTCGCGAAGCGACGTTTCCCGACGCGCAGGATGTCGCCATCACTCAGCGCGACCTTCGCGCCGAAATCTTTGATCGGTTCATCGTTGATCCGGACGCCGCCCTGCTGTATCAGACGACGCGCCTCGCCGTTCGTGTTGGCGAAGCCGCAGTGACGCACCAGTTGAATCGGCTCCACCGCACCTTCTTCAGCCATCTCCGGCAACACGCAAACCTCGGGCATGTCAGACGGCAGTTCCCGCTCCGCGAAAACGCGGTCGAACTCCGCGCGCGCCTCGGTGGCGGCTTCAGCGGAGTGATGCATCGCCACAACGGCGGCCGCCAGGTCGGCTTTCGCCACGCGCGGGTGAATCTCGCCCGCTTCCATTTTTCGCTCGTGCTCCGCGACCTCCGCCTCCGGCCAGTCTAGCACCGACTGGATGTAGTGGCAGATCGTCCCGAAGCGGTGCTCGAGATTGCCGTCATCGTCCGCAACGCCGTCGGGGATGCTCATCACCTTGCCGAACATGTCGTGCGGCTCGTCGGTGATCCCGATCGCATTCCCCAGCGACTTGCTCATCTTCTCTTTGCCGTCGAGTCCCACCAGCAGCGAGTACGTGAGCACGACCTGCGGCTCCATGCCATACGAGCGCTGGATATCGCGGCCAACGAGCAGGTTGAACGTCTGGTCGGTGCCGCCCACTTCGACGTCTGACTGGATGGCGACCGAATCGTAGCCCTGCACGAGCGGATACAGCAGCTCCCGGATCGACAGCGGCGCGTTGGCCGCCATGCGCTTGCTGAAGTCGTCGCGCTCAAGCATCCGAGCCAGCGTGTAATGACTCGCCAGCTCCATCAGCCCGCCCGCTCCGATTTCGTTGAACCACGTGCTGTTGTAGTGCAGCTCGCACTTGTTCGTATCGAGGATCAGACCGACCTGATCGACGTAGGTCTCCGCGTTACGTCTGACTTCGTCCTCAGTCAGCATCGGGCGAGTCTTCGACTTGCCGGACGGATCGCCGATCCGCGCGGTGAAATCGCCGACGATAAAGACGATTCCATGCCCGATGTCCTGAAGCCTTCGCAACCGCCTCAGCACCGTGCCGTGCCCGACGTGCAAGTCCGGCGAACTCGGATCGCAGCCCAGTTTGATGCGGAGCGGGCGGCCGGTCTCGAGCTTGGCCCGGAGTTCAGGCAACGACTCGCACTGTATCGTCCCATCAAGGAACAGCTCAATCTGCTCGTCAATCGACGGGCTGCTTCGCCCGGCGCTGTCGTCCTGTAATCCCGACATATCGTCCCTTACTCCGCGAGTTCGGCGGTCACCTGAATCGTAATCTTCACCTTCTCACCCGACGGCGTAACCACGGTGAGAATGAGTGTCTGCGGCGCGCCGATGACCGGTACGATCGCTACCGGCACTGCCTCAACTGGCACTGTCTCTGCCGGAGTCGTCTCTGCAGGCGTCGTCTCGGCGGGAGTTGTCTCAGCCGGCGTGGTCTCGGCCGGAGTCGTCTCCGCGGGCGTCGTCTCGGCAGGCGTCGTCTCCGCCGGTGTCGTCTCGGTAGGCGTGGTCTCCGCAGGCGTCGTCTCCGCCGGGATCGGGCCGGCCGTCACGGCGTCACCAAGCTCGATCTTGATCAGCAAGTTCGACGGATCGAAGTCCGGGCTCGCGACCGGGAAAGCGTGGAAGCGGGCAATCGTCCCGTCGGCCGCCTTGATCCTAACCGTGGTTTCGTGCAGCAACCAGCGCAGCGTGCCAGTCACGGTCTCGCCGTCGACGCGCGTGATCGTCAGCGACTGAATCTGCCATTTCTTCGCGCCATCGGGGCCCGTCTGCTGCCAGTCCGCGTCGATGACCGCAATGTCGGCCACCGCGGTCTGAACTTCCTGCCCGTCCACCTGCAGGGAGATATACTCGCTGCTCGGCGAGCGGTCGTTACCGATTCCCGCACCCTCGACGACACCGAACTCGGCAACTTGAACAACGCCCTCATGCGTCTCGCCGCCGCGCAGATAGATCTTGCCAGTCAACTCGGCCGGCACATCCTGCGCAACTGCGGCAACAGCAAACAGCGTCAGCAAAGCTATCGTGATAACGGCCGCCTTCTTCATTTGGGTCACCCTCACTGATCAGCATTCTGCGATTGATGCGGCACGTCTTTACTGCCGTTAGCACGTCTCGCGTCTCGCCTCGCATCCACCAGGCCACTCGAAAAACTCCGGGACTGGATCCATTTTCGCCAGCGAACTCGCCGTCTGAGTTCGCATGGTTCCTGTCCCTGATTTTTCGCTGCGACGCCCGGCTACTACCCTCGTCTCGCCTCCAGCGACTCGACAAACGCCTCGAGCCGCACTTGCGTCCGCGCATCGACTGGGCCGGGGCGATCGCCCTCGAGCGTCAGCACCGGCACGTTGATGTCCTTCTTAATCAGCAAGTCCTCGATTTGGCGGAAGCAGAACGATTGGGCATAGTGAATCAGCCCTTCGATCTCTCGCCGCTCGATCTCAGCCTTCATATCCGCAATACGCCCGAAGATATCGTACGGATACGTGTACTGCTGATAGCACGTCACGATATCAACTTCAGGCGCGCGCGGCATCGCGAACTGCCGCGGCACCTCGTTGTAGACGATCCGCGCGCCGAGGTCGTTCTCTATGACCTCGAAGAAATCCGAGTAGATCGGCGGAACGCCCGCCAACCCGATCCGAACCGGCCTGCCGGAGATAGGCTCCCTCTCGGCGGCCTCACCTGAGAAAGCGCGAGCTTCCTCCGCGAAGACGACCGGATCACCGTTGAAATCGCTGCAACTCACCTGCCAGATGTGAGACTCCTCGCCGGTGACTCGGCCCCCTTGCCAGTTAAGTTCGTCAATCCCGGCCACAGTCCTTCGGACTTCGTGCAGATCCTCGTATTGGCGGTTGACCTCATCCCACCCCACATCGAACCGCTTCATCAGCCGATCGAACTGGTGGCCGAGCAATTCGCGGTCGCGGTCGAACGGGTAGGCGAAGGGAATGATCTCAACGCCTTGGACCTGGAGCGTCTCGGCCATGGCGTGGGTCTGGCTGCAATCGCCCTGCGTAACCGCGACGAGTTGCTTCACATCACGTTCGAGCACCGCCGCGTAGATGCCCTTGATCCACCCGCAGACGTTCGCCGGGTACCCATCGCGTTCGGCGTGGGCCACGGACGCCGTCGGGTCCGCCGCCGTAATGAACGCGTTGTTGAGGTCCATCGGCACGTGTCCCGCCGCCAGCAGCACCTCAACAGGAATGGTCGTCGTCATCCCCACGATCGCCATCAGAGCATCCCCATCGCCAGGTGGCATTGCGGGATCACCCGCACATCCGGGAGGAACGTCGACGCGGCCGCCTGAAGCGCGAGCATGTGTCGGGCGTCGGGAGCGGCATCAACCTCAGCCGCGGGGGTGACCGGCTGGAGGACCATCAGGCAATCGTCTTTCTCGCCGGCGACCGCCTCCGCGACGCGCGCGACTTCGGCGACGGGAGTCTCGGACGTGCAGATGAGTTTCACGAAGACCTCAACCTCGCGGGCCGCGCGCAGGAACGCCATTCCGCGCGTCAGCATCGCTTCCCACTCGACGCCGCAGTCGACGCCGAGGCTCGATGAGAGTTTCACGTCCATCGCGACGATGTCGATACTCTCAACCACAGTCTTAAGCTCCGCGATGCGCTGGCCGTTCGTTTCGAGGTAAGTCTTCAGCCCGGCCTCTCGGCACATGGCGGCTAGCTCGCCCACGAACGACGCGTGCAGCAAGGGCTCGCCTCCGGTGAACGATACCGAATGATGCGCTTCAATGGGCACGGCGACCTCGATGATCTGCTCGAGAACTTCCGCCGCCGTCAACGGATTTCGAAGCGCCGCGCGATTCCCCGAGCCGGCCGGCTTCTCCACCACGCACGGACCCGTTTCGGCCTTGGCCGCCGGCGTGTCGCAATACCGGCAGCACAGGTCGCAGCCATACGTGCGTGCGAAGACTTGCCGCACGCCGACGTACGGCCCTTCGCCCTGAATCGATGAGAATATCTCGGCTACTGGAGCTTTCAGATCAGATTCCAACCGCCGTAGTCACGTCCGCCGTCGTAGGTCGGATCTCCAGATCCGACGCCTTCGACGTCTTGGACCGCGAGCTTCCAGCTCGCATGCTGTTTCCCGTCCGTGCCCGCGGGTCGCCTGAGCCGCCTCGCCAACTCCTCTCACACTCCACCCAAGCCTCTCCTCGCGCCCACGGTAGCCTAACTGGACCGCCGGCTTTCAGCCGGCACATGCCGTCGCCTCTACTTCTCACGATACATCGCCGACGACGTCGGCGTCTCCCACACCCTCACAAACCGCAACGTCACCGTTGAATCAGCCATCCGCCGCGCGATCCCGGCGTAGATGTGTTCCGAGAGCCGTTCGCTGGTCGCGTTCTGCTCGCTGAAGGCCGGCAATTCGTTCAGCATCTGGTGATCGAGGGCCTCGATGACCTCATCACACACGCTCTTCAGGTCGCCGAAGTCCATCACCATACCCAGCTCATCCAACTCGCTGCTGGCTACCGCGACTTCGACCTGGTAGTTGTGCCCATGGACGCGCGCGCACGGGCCATCATAGCAGCGCAACTGGTGCGCCGCCGAGAAAGTCCGGTGGACGGTCAATTCGTAGGTTTTCGGGCTCATCAAGCCTCCTGACACAACACGCCCGGATTATAGCATGGGGGGGGACGGGGGTACAAGAAGCGGGCGCGGCTCCCCAGGCGACGCGTGACTCCTGCCGCCACCCGGGATGCCGCGCCGTCATGCCACTACTTATCGTTCTTCTCAGGCTTGCAGAGCTTGCATTGCTTCTTGTGCGTCTCTCCGCATTTGCGACACCTGTACTTGTCGCCCTTGCTCTTATCCTTCTTGTCTTTCGAGCCCATCGCTAACTCACCTTACGCCTACCTTGCGGCAGGCCATTCTCGGAGTTTCGGACCCAATCTGGGGGTCCGTGCTGCCGCTAGAACACAACACCATCGCCGTTATACGTTCTCCCGAGGGCAGGTCCCCGGCCACGCGGCGAGAACCTTCCCTCTGATATGCTGTTCAGCAGCACGCCTGGAGGGTTGCGGCTTGCGAAACGTGGGCATTGAGTATCCCGCCCAAGAGCAGATGGGATTCTACGACCTTGGCGAGCCGCCCGAGCCCGGACCGGGGCACGCCTTGCTCGAGACGCTCTACTCGGGCGTCACCAACGGCACCGAACGCCACGCGTTGATGGTCGACCATGGCTACGGCGGCGGCAACTTCCCCAGCCGACACGGCTACCAGCACGTCTGTCGCGTCGCGGCCATCGGCGAAGGCGTCGAGTCGGTGGCGGTCGACGATGTCGTGTTCGTGGGCATGTATGTCGGACATCGGGGCTGGCACGTGGTGCCCGCCGTGCCGACGCTCCCGCTCGGGATCAGGCTGCCCGATGATGTCGACCACGGCGCGTGTGCCCTGCTCGGTGTTGCCGGCGTCGCCTTGCGCGCGGTGAGGCGCTTGCGGATTGGCTCCGGGCAGAACGTCTGGTCGGTCGGCGTGGGCCCAATCGGCATCTTCGGCGCCCAGTGCGCGAGGGCGTGTGGGGCGCGGGTGACAGTCACCGAGTTCGTCGAGAACCGCCTCCACGCAGCCCGCGAGACGGGCGCCCACGAGGCCATCAACATGGCCGACGACGACGCCTGGGACCGACTGCGGGCCGGCGGGCCCTATGATGCGATCATCGAGTGCTCCGGCCACGAGCGCCTGTTCTTTGAGATCTTCGAGCGCGGTCTGCTCGCCCACGGCGGTCGCATCGGCGCTATCGCCGTCCGAGGCGAGGCGACGTTCCCGTGGTCAATGCTGCATGGCACGGAGGCCTCGATCGAGGTATCATGTCACTTTAGCGAATCTGAGCTGGCGTACCTCTTGCAGTTCCTGCAGAGCGGCGTCATCGAGATCGACCCGATCATATCGCACCGCGTGCCAGTCACTGAGGCGCCCGCAATCTATGCTACAATGCGTGACGATCCGAGAGCGCTCTACGGAGTCATCTTCGACTGGCAGTGATGTTGAAGCAACTAGCCGTCGGCGTAGCGACGTGTCGTCGTGCCGCCAAGCGCCAGCTTGGTGCCGTATCCGTCGTAGGTCGGATCTCCAGATCCGACACTCACGCCACAATCCACCGGAGGTCCGCATGCGAGCCTGCATCCGCATTGCACTCATCTTCGCCGCCGCCCTGACTTCAATCGCATTGAGCGCCGACACCCCTGACTGGCGCGCCGAGGTCGAGGCCGATTGGGCTCGACACGACGCCAGTCGGATGCAGCAGCTTCAGCAACCAAGCACGCTACGGCTCCCCAGCGGCGTCATCGAATGGCCTGGCCTCGCCACGCAAGGC
>PVBE012885195.1_pt1 | contig 30460 bp, 46 predicted proteins | sample 1631181 | NCBI WGS metagenome assembly PVBE01 (sample SAMN08397723, study PRJNA350692) | Marine metagenome, whole genome shotgun sequencing project. | isolation source: water | place: Pacific Ocean | collected 2012-04
GGGGAAGAGGTCGGGGCTCATCTGCCCCAGACACACGGCCTTGAAAGGCAAGGTTAAACCTGCATTTCTTGCCATGGTGCGCAGCTTGCGCCCTGCTCTGACCCTCAAAGATTGCCTAGGCGGCTTGATGGTAAACAGTTTTACAGGGTGCTGTTGTCTGTGTGTGTATTTATACACAGAGGGCCCGCTCTCGTCATGCGTCAGCGAGTACACCGGCCCAACGAGGGGCCACAGGGCCTACGGTGGCGCTGTGGGGTCTCGCCTCCATTCTACCCCGTAAGGGCTGCCCTGTCAGGCCTCGGCCGGTGTGAGCTGCTCGAGGATGTCCTGCAGCACCTCGCCTTCCTCATAGACCTCAAGGCCCAGCTGTGACCGCGCTACCCAGGTTGCGCAGGTCCTCAGGTACTCCGAGACGCTGACACCCTCAGCCTGCGCCGCTGACTCGATGAGCTGCCGCTCTCGGTCGCTGGCGTATGCCCTCAGCTCGTGGCGCTTGCGCTCGTCGTCATGGCCCATGCAGTCAGCCTAACCGAGGCGCCCCGGGGTGTGCGGCCCGGCCTGTGTGGGCTGGCTCCTGGGGCCTCTGGCCCGGCTGTCCCGGGTAAATCGCTCAACTTCTTGTGAGAGGTTTCACTCAGAAAATAAAGTTTTGCCTCTTTTGGGTGGTCCAGTGGGCCAAAATGGTGAGAAGGTAGGTGCAACCTCGGTCGTAGCTGGACCACCCCCCCCGGGACAGGCCGGGACAGGGTGGGCCAAAATAGGGTTTATCCACAGCCGTGCTTGGATTATTTGGCTTTTGTGACACGTCAAGACCCCAGCCACTAGTGCAGCTGAGGTCCGATCTGGGTGCTCTGCCTGGGCCGGGGTGGGCCTACTCTGGAGGCATCCACACCCGGCGGCGGCTACCGTCTGAGTCCCTGCGCCTGCTCTTGGTACAGCCCAGGCCCTGCAGCACATTGGTGAGCCGGTTTAGGTTGCCCGTGTGGTGGTCTCGGGCCTCAATGCCCAGCCCGTCCTCAATGGCCTCTCGCAGCTCAAAGCCCCGCGCCTGGGTGGGCAGGGCCACCCACTTGGCCAGCGCCTCAGCCCAGGTATCGGACTGCTTATACTGGCCCTGCAGGTCCTCAAGCTCGGCGCCCATCTCCTCAGACAGCCACCACCGGCGTTCCTCTCGGTACCACGTCAGGGCCTCAGCCCAGAGCTGATCGCGGTCTCTCTTGATGCCCTCGACATCTACAGTCTGCACGCGCACGGGCCAATATCTACGCTCGCCCGTGGCATCCTTGAGGAACTCGAGCTCATTCGTCGTGCCTACAAACACGCACTGACGGGGCCGCTCTACGACGTTGCGACCATAGGCAGGCCGGAATCGGTCCACCTGCGAGGCTAGGAAGGCCTTGACCGTCGAGGAGTCCCGGCGCCTCAGGCTGTCCAGCTCTGACCACTCATAGATCCAGCGGCCCCTAAGCATGGCCAATGCGTCCTTGTTTCTGAGGTCGAGGGCTGTATCTCCGAACCACTCCGGCCCGCATAGCGCCTGTAGGCCGGTCGACTTGAATGAGCCTTGGCCGCCTTGCAGGATGGTGACAGTGTCGACCTTGCAGCCTGGCTCCATGACCCGCGCCACACAGGACATCAGGAACCGCTTCCCTATCTCGGAGACCACAGGCAGCGCCTCGGCGCCCATGTAGTCAGACAGCCACGTCCCGATCCGCTCTTCACCATCCCACTGCAGCCGGTTGAGGTAGTCCCGCACAGGGTGGTACGGGCACTGGTGAGCGGCGTGGATCGCTGCCTCGCTGAGCCTATTGGTGGCCGCGTTGAGCCCATAGTGATCCGCCATCCAGATCACAGCTGCGATCTCGTCCTGGTCTTGGATGGCCACGCCATCCAGCTCAATGACCTGTGCAAACTCGTTATATCTGATGCGCCCGCGCCACCTGGGATCCATGGTCAGGATCGTGGCCAGGTTGGGCAGGGTGGGCTTAGGCATGCCCTCGTCTACGAGGTTTCCCTTTTTGTCGTAGCGGTCTGGGTGCCTGGCAAGCCTGGCCCATGTCTCAGGGTCTGGCCCGCCTTGCACCTGCACCCCTGCAGCGTCTGCGAGCTCATCTCTCATTGTCTGTGAGCCTCTGCAGGTACCGCCTGCACTGCTTGCAGGTGACCACGTAGGGTATGTCCGTATGAGCCAGACGCACCCATCGCCCACACCTGGCCCGCCATACCAGGCCGCCCTCTACCTGCTTGCGCTGGTCTCCTCGTGCCCAGTGTGTGGCCCTCATGCTGTGCCCCCCTCGAGCTGCATGACCACCCGGCCCACCACCTCAGCCACCTGAGGAACTACGGCATTTCCGAGGCACCGCAATCGGTCCACCCTACGGGGAACCCCATCAGCCACTCTACCCACGTTGGGTTCAGGCAGCCACCGACTGCATTCGGTAGCGTGTCGGAAGGATGCCCTCTCTTTTGCTGACGCCCTGCCCTGCTCTGGCCTTTGTGATCTCTGGCGCATGGGGTGGGCCACTTTCGAACTGCCGTCGCCAGTCCGTCTCCGCTCTTCACCTGGTAGCTGGCCTTGTTGTAGTTCCCGTTGACGGTCGGCGTCGGCCATTGCCCGCAGCTGTTGGGACCATGCGACGATGAAGAGGCGATCCCGCCTGTGATGGGCGCCGACGGCTTGAGCTGGTATGCAGTCCCAGAGCGCATCATACCCGCACGCGGCCAGGTCTCCGAGTACTCGACCCATCCCCCCACTAAGCAACGCTGAGACGTTCTCCACAACGACGAATCGGGGTCGTAGCTCGCCAATGATGCGCGCATACTCGGCCCACAGTCCGCTTCGCTCTCCTTCGATGCCTGCTCGCTTTCCGGCGGCGCTGATGTCTTGGCAGGGGAAGCCCCCACAGAGCAGATCGCAGGCCGGCAGGTTGTGCGCTCCGACTTCTTTGACATCTTCATACCTCTGTGCATTGGGCCAGTGCTTAGCGAGGACCGCCCTGGCATATGGATTCTGTTCCACCTGAAAGACTGTGTGCGCGCCTGGGATGGCTCTCTCGAGGCCAAGCTCTAGGCCGCCGATGCCACTAAACAGGGATCCGATCCTCATACGGCCCCCTTCTTGAGGCCGTAGCTGTCCCGCTCCCACCCTGAGCCCTTGAGGGCAAAGCTGGACCGGCTGACCTGCTTGACCATGTACGGGGTCTCTGGCGGAAGCAGCTCGTCACAGGGACCACAGACGGGCGGTGGGTCGTCGTGCTTCTGCAGCACCTCCACCCGGTGCCCGCATGCATCACACTGGTACTCATACAGCGGCATCAGGCAGCCCCCAGCTCGAGCAGAGAGCCCGACCAGCCGCAGGAGTTCCGGTGATTGCACTCGGCGCGCGTCTTGCGGTCGGGGTTGAGGAACCACCAAACAGAGGAAGAACCGCAGCCCGGGCAGGGTACCTGGCGCATGCGGTCGCCCATGGCTGAGCCTCCGAGCCTCTGCCCGAGCTCCTCGCGGGCTTGTGGGTCGAGTCTCAGGCGCTGCTTGGTGCGTCTCCTGGCTGCAGCCCAGGGCATGCTCTCACGCTTAGGGAACGTCCGCCGCCGCTTCCTCGCCTCGAGCTGTGCCCTGTGGGTCTCCAGCTGGCGCGCCCAGGGGGTATGCGTGCCGAGGTACCCGCCGTCTGGATGCCAGGCCACGGCATAGCGTGCCGCCTCCTCTGAGCGCACAGCAGGCACATAGAACACGCGGCCAGGGTCCTTGCAGGCTGCATCAATAGCCGGGCTGTGTCTGGCCTTGTGGTAGTCCTCTGGGCTCTTGAGCTCGTGGGGGTTGTCGAGGTTGGCGCTCCACCGCTCAGCCCAGGCATACACGGCCGGCCAGTCCTCAGCAGGTACGGGCTGACTTAGGGGCATGATGACCCTAAATCGAGGGGCCTGCTCTGTGTGGCTGTATGAGGTGTGCAGGATGCCCGGCCGCCATCCCCAGCAGTCGAGCGCGGCCTCTATCGGTGTGCCGTTGTCATAGTCGAGGACCAAGCAGCTCAGGGCCTGCACGCCTGCTTTGCCTCGTGTGTGCCCTTCCTTGTACAGGGCTGGAGACCATGCCGGGATCTGCTTCTTGTCGCCTGTGTGGACCCTAAACGAGGTCAGCACCCCGAGCAGCTGGTGCCAGGTGGCCTCTCGCTGCCTGATCTCTCTGTCCCAGGTGTGCGCGAACGGCACGACGTGCCAGGTCGGCGCGCTCATGGCGTGCCTTCTTTGCAGTCGCTGGCGTTGATGTACCCGCGGTGACCTGAGCCACAAACCCACTCGCCCTGGGGGCTGCCATCGGTGACCAGATAGGGCACAATGGCCCAGGCCCGGCGGGGTGTCTTGCACCCCCGAGCCCGGCACCGGGAGCCCTCAAGCGTCCACTGCGGCCCGTCTGCTGCAGGTGTGGCAGGTGGCCAGCTCATGCCGCCCCCTGCTCGCGCTTGTCGCGCACGCAGTCAGGGCAGACCCAGCGAGACCGAAGCCCGCCCGGCCTGGCCCACACGCGCCATCCTCTCTCGATGGCTCTCAGCTTGGCCTCTTGCCAGCGCTTGGCCGATACCTTGGGCCCTCTGGCTCTGCACTCAGGGCATACAAGCTGCGCCCAGTGTCCGTCGGAGACTGTCATGGTGCCCCCTCATGCAGTCCAGCGGGCGGGCAGATCTCCGGTCTCCCAGAACCGGACCACGTTGTCGACCACCACCCCGAGCCCCTCAGGCTCAGAAGCAGCGGTGGCCAGATAGAGCCGGCCTCTGTGCTCCTCGTCAGGCTGGCAGGTGTGGATCCCTATGGCCGCCTCAGCCTCGAGCCGGTCAAGCAGCTCGTAGCGGTCTGTGCGGCTGGCTGGGTGGCGCTCAGAGGTCGTCAGGATGAACTCGACAAGCTTTGCCTGGTCCTCTGGACGCTGCAGCAGCTGGCGCAGTCTCTCGCCGGCCTCTTGGATCCCACGTGGATCCCGTCTGGGGGTGTCTGTCTGGCGGTCGATGTCCAGCTCTGGCAGCCTCTGACCGGCCCCACCTGGGACCGCGTGCAGCGTTTGGGGGTTGTGTGTTACGGTCTGGGTGGCGCGGCATGGCGACCCATGGCCCGCCGCCACTTTCGCCCCTGTGGGGGCACATGCGGTTGTCTTCATTGGGGATTGTCCTATATCAGCGGCCCTGGGTGGGCCTTTTGGATCCTATGTGGATCCCTGCAATTGTACAAGATGACGCGCCCGGATGGGCTCGCCGTGGGTGGGAATCGTGGCCACAGCGGCCACAAGGTCAGGCCACAGAGCGGCCCGGTCAGTGTAATACCTGGCGCCCGTGCCGCTGCCTGCATGCCCGAGGATGCTGTCAATCACATCGGGAGCGGTGCGGACGTGGACCAGGTGGGTTCTCAGGCAGTGCCGGATCCCGTGTATCGGGCGGCCCTTGTAGCGCTCAGGCCGCACCCCTGCCCGCTTCCAGGCGCGGCGGAAGGTGCGATCGATGTGGCCGCGGGCGGATAGCTCGAGCTCAGGCGCCCCCACCACAGGCCCAAGACGCACGCCCCAGCCCGCCATCAGCTGGGCTAGGTGCTCGTGAATCGGCAGGGCTCGGCCACCGTAACCGCCCTTGGTGGTCTCAGGGGCCAGGACTATGCGCCGTGCCTCAAGGTCGACGCGATCCCAGGTGAGCCGAAGAAGAGCACCCCGCCGGGCGCCTGTGTAGCGGACCAGCCATCCCAGCCGGACTCCCCAGTCCGGTGCGGTCTCACACAAGGCGGCCAGCATTGCATCTACATCTCCCCATGTAGGCGCGACACTGACAGGCGGGGCACTCTTCGGAAGCTCAATCGTTCTTGGGCGCTCTGTGTGCACCCCGTGGCGGTCGTGGTCGTGGGCCCACTTCCAGAACAGAGCCCATACCTGTAGGATCTTGCGCCCAGTGGGTATGGACCGCCCGCGGTTGTGTCTGGATGTCTTGGGGTCCATCAGCCAGCCCCAGCCCTCAACCATCAGCGACCGGTTGAGGTGCTTGACGGTCCAGCGGCGCCGGCTGTCCTTGTCTGCGGTGAACCTCAGCAGCAGCCCCAGGGCCTCAGAATAGCGCACCAGGGTGCGCGGCTTAAGCAGCCGTGACCGGTCGGTCAGAAACTCTTTGCACGTCAGCTCGAGATCAGCGACTCCGCGAACGCTCTCAGGCTTCCAGTCGAGCCCGAGTCCCTTACTCGCTTCGATCTGCGCCGCGAGCTGGCGCGCGTCTCTCTTGGTAGAGACGGAGCGGGAGCGTCGGACGCCCTCGAGATCATACCAGCGGACGAGATAGGGCTTTCTACGGTCAGGGCGGTGTGTGATGTCTGCCACGCTTCGATCTCCTTGAGCCACGCCGGCACTTCGGCTGGGTCCCATCGTGTGGTCTGTCCCAGGGTGACCCAGGGACGTGAGAGGCCAGCGGCCTCGGTGGTGCGCATCCACCGCCGCACCGTGCGCACGGATACTCCGAGGCGCTCAGCGAGGTCAGCGGTGGTCAGATACTCAGGCATCTAAAATACGATCTCGTCTGCAGCTGGGGCGGCCTTCTTGGCTGGTGCCTTGGTGGCCTTGTCTTCTGGCCAGTCGTACAGCTCAAGGTGTGCGCAGTCGAGCTCCAGCGCTTTGTTCTCGGCATTGTCGCCCCACGTCTGCTCCTCGAGTGAGCCCGCGACAGCCACCCGTGCACCCTTGCGGCAGTTCTTGAGCACAAAATCGGCCAGCTTCTCACGCCACACAGTGCAGCGTACCCAGGTCGCCCCGTCTCGCCTGTTGCTCGATGCCACGCGCAGGGACACGAAGTCTTTACCGCTGCTTGTGGTCTTCTTCTCTGGGTCGGCGCCGAGCCGGCCGGTGATGGTTGCTTGGATCATGCTTCTTCCTTGGCGGCCCACTCTGGGCCCGTGGTGGTAGTGATGGTGCGGTGCAGGCTGGCCGCCTGCAGGTCTGTGAGGTCGTCCGCTGAGCTGTGGCCCGTGGTGGCAATCAGTGCCCGGCCCTGCTCGATGGTCCAGTCACCTGACTTTATGGCCTGCCCCATGGCTGCGCGCAGCTGGGCTATCTCTGCGGCCCCTGTGTGCAGGTCTCTGCCCTCGGCGTCCATCTCCTCAGACGGGTCGACGCGCGGTATCAAGAGGAGATCCCGCAGTGTGTAGGACATGCATGCAGTCAGAGCCCCTGCGTGCGCCTTGTCAGCCGGTCGCCCCTTGCCCGGCACCACTGGAAACACCCGCACCAGTTCAGTGCCCTCACCGCTCTCAGGGTGCTGCAGCGTATAGGTGACCTCGACGCACTCGCCCTGCATGGACACGCCAAGCACATAGAAGACCAGGCCCGCAGAGTGCAGGGCTGCCCGTGATGCCTTGATCATCTTCTCGGCGCTGACGTAGTCGTACCCCTGGTAACTATTAGAGGAGTCCTTACCGACTGTGCCGATCGCCCGTTGCGCATTGAGCAGGGCCCCCGAGAGGCCCGCTGCTGTGTGTTCTGTGTGTCCCATGCTGCCCATGTCCAAGATTCGTTTACACGCTATCAAGGGTTTTCCGGCGTGTCAATCCTTTGTTGACACAAAGTATCGGCCGGTGTAGACATGGAAGACCTAAGGAGGCCACATGGCTAAGCTCGCAATCGTTGACCCCCTGACTCAGATCCTCGGGCCGGTCACTGATGAATGGTGCCAAGACCAAATGAGGTGCATCGTCTACCAGTCTGGGATCAGCTTCGCACAGCGCCTCTCGGGCGCTCCGCCCTGGACCACTGAAAACCATGATACGGCGGTGCAGACCATGCGTGACAGAGCGCCACACCTGCGCGCCTGGTACTCGATCATGATGTGCACGGCTCTGCCTCAGATGGCATTAGACGCGAAGGTCGACGCCGCCGACATCCCTGAGGAATCCCGGCGCGGGGCCTATGCCATGGTCATCGGCTCACGCCTGGGCGCCGTGATGGCAAATTGGATCCTTGGCGTGGTGCGGCAGGACATCCGCTCTCGGTGCTTTAATGACACGACCAGCGCCGCCGCGTGGATACTCGAGCTCAAAGAAGCAGACGAGGCGAACACATGCCACAGCTGAGCGTCCAGCCGCCCGAGGTTGGGCCCCTGGTAGACGAGTGGGACGGGCCAGGGTTCCGCGTCCAGCTGCACACAGACGGGCTGATGTTCGTGACGCACACCCCCGAGCAGATCCCTCACCTGTATCTGAATGCAGGCCGGACGATCGAGACCCTGCAAGAGAGGCGCCCTGAGCTGCTGGCCTGGTATGCAGCTCTCATCTGCGAGGGCCTGCCAGAGATGACGATCACCCCGACAATGATTCGGGCCGGGGTGCCTGACGAGGTCAAGGCCGGGGCGGTGGCCATTGTCGCGGCCTCTGAGCTTGGCGCGGTGCTGGCCAGCTGGCTGCGCGGAGTCATCCGGGGAGATCTACGGGTGCAAGGCTTTGACGACAGAGAGGCCGCCGGCCGATGGCTGGCCGAAGTACAGTACACAGACCCACGGGGGCAGGCATGAGCCAGCCAGAGACCAAGAGCACACCCGACGCCCGGACCGCCCTGCTCAGGGCGTGCCTCGATATGTCAGAGCGTGACGCAGCTGTGACCCTGGCGTGGATCGAGAGCAGCGGCCCGCAGAGGCTTGAGAGCCTGCTGACTGGCTGTCTTGGGCGCCTCGCTGGTGAGGATACGCCGATCATGTCTGACTCAAAACCCACGCGAGACGACGCGATAACTGCCATCGCTGCAGCCGTCGATCTCCTGGTCCGGTCTGAGTAGAGCCCCGGCTATCCGGTCTCGGTGCCCTCGCCGGGGATCTCGGTGTAGCTGACCAGCAGGCGCCGCACTGCGTCGACTGCCTCAGGTGGGGCCGCGTGCAAGAAGGCCTCAAGCAGCACCCGATCGACGTCCTTCTCTGCATCGTCTGGGCCGATGAGCTCGAAGCTCAGCACCAGGCCCACAGCCTCAGCCCATACCCTCAGCTGCTCGATGTGGGGCGCGCGGGCGCCCTTCTCCCAATTGTAGATCGTCATTCGAACCACGCCGAGAGCCTCGGCCAGCTCAATGCGCGAGAGCTGGGCCACCTCTCTGGCCTCAATCAGTCGCGCTCTGAGTTGGTCCCAGTTCATGCAACCCACGTAACCCCCCTGCACGGGCCTGCCCGTGTCCAATCTGATTGGACACTATAGCATATTTTGGATATACACAAGGTGTGGACAAGATCGGCCCCATCCTCAGAGCGCACAGACAGGCCCGCGGGCTATCTCTGGCCGGCATGGCGCAGGCGCTCGAGGCACACGGGGTCAAGCGCACGCGGGCAATGATCCACCGCTACGAGTCACGGCCGGTAGAGGTCCGGCGCCCGGTGCTGGCTGCCTATGTGGCCGCGCTTGAGCTCGAGCAGGCCGAGGCCGTCGAGCTGTACAGGGCGGCGGGCTTCTTGGTGGTGGCATCGTGAGCGGGCTCGTCGTGGGCATCGACCCAGGCAAGACCGGCGCCGCTGTAGCCATGGACCTCAAGGGCAACCCGATCGAGTGGATAGCCGCCGACCATCCCCGCGAGGGCTACACCGTCAAGGGGAACCGCGGCCGGGACTATGTGCCCTCAGTGATGGCGCTGTGGCTTAGTCAGCTGGAAGATGTGCGGCTGGTGCTTGTTGAGAAACAGAGCGCCAGACCAATCGAGGGGCGCTCATCGTGTCTCACCACGGGGTATGGCTTTGGACTGTGGGTGGGGATTCTCGCAGCCCAGCGCGTACCCTATCGGATTGTCTCGCCTGGGATGTGGACACGGTACGCCCTGGGCTCGTTACCGAAGACAGGAGACCGGAAGTCGCGATCGATCGTGGCGGCCGCTGCCCAGGTGCCGAGCCTGCCTCTCACCTGGGACCGGAAGACAAAGCCCCACGACGGGCTCGCCGATGCTGCCCTCATTGCTAGCTATGGGCTGACCTTGCTCGGGCAGGGGGCCGCATGAGTGATGCGCCTGTTCTCGACCTGAGCTCGATTCGTGGCCAGATTATGCTCTGGGTGACCACTGATGCCCCGTGCACATGGACAGAGCCGAAGCTGGTCGCAGAGTTTGAGCCCATGGGCACTGACGCCAAGACGGTCAGAGCTGCGATAACGGGGCTCAGGGGCCGCGGACTGCTGGCACCGAGTGCGATGGTGGGCCGAAGGTGTGACGCCATCAAGGCCACCGGGCACGGCTTCAGGGCTGTACGCGCGCACCTCTTCGCAGGGAAGATGAAGCCCGCCACCGATAGAACGCCGCACCGCCTGGGCGACCCTGGCCCGTGGTGCTGGGTGGCCGGTGAGGGATGGGTACGGGAGGATGTCTGGGAGCAGCGCCAGGCAGCGGCCGCCGATGAGTAGGACGATCAAGTCAACGGCGCTTCACCTGCAGCCGCTGCCTGAGTACCGCACCGGACGGCGCTACAAACGATCGTACAAGGGACCGCCCGCCATCCAGTACGGCCCGCCTCTGCCTGCTCACATCCAGGCAGCGCGCGACCAGCTGGCCGAGCAGCACAGGCAGGACGCCATAGACCGAGCGGTGGAAAACCTGCGCGCCCAGTTTGGGGCGGGTGCTGTGCTGGTCAGCCGGTAGCTACCACCACTGATGCAGCAGCGTGTAAGTAAAGGTCTCCCAAGTCGGGTGGTGCTCTACCTGCCGCTGAGCGAGCGCGATCATCTCATCGAAGCCCCGCTGCGTGGCGTGAACCTGGCAGCCCGCGGAGGCCTTGCCGATGTGCGTGGCCTCCCCTGTGCCTAGCTCATTGCGGATTGAGGCGTGCCCGTTGATGCCGTAGCGGCCGACCATGATTGAGGACTCATCGAGCGATAGCTCTGAGGTCCTGTCTGCATCTCTAAAGACCGCGCACTCTCCGACCTGCACCAATGCTGTGTAGCTCTTGCGGTGCAGACCGAGACGCCACATCCCTCGGTACTGTCTGTCACCGACCAGGATGGCGCAGCCCTCTCGGCGCATCGGGTGGCGAAGCCAGTAGACTCCTGGGTCGCTAGTGGCTGGCCACCAAGACACCTTGAACGGCCCGCCCTCGGCCTCTCTGTATGCACAGCCCATCAGATCATCAAACCGGCCCGCCTCTCGGTTAGGGCTGCGGATGCCGAACAGGTTCAGATCGTAGGCCGCCGGCCCGTCAAAGACGACCCCGCCGATCGCCTTGATCCGCTGCAGCACGGGCGGGAGCTGGTAGCTCACTCGCAATCCTTGACGCCCCAGGCCTGGCACATCCGCACCTGATTGCGCTCCATGCGCTGCTGCCTGATATCGATCTGCTCAATCTTGGTCTCTAGCTTTTGCTGGTCGCTCTCGAGCGCGGCCACCTTGATCCCGCGGGTGGTGTGCGCGTCACCGTCTGCGGCATGAGATGCAAGCCCTGCGCCCTGCTCGTCAATCGTGGCCTGCACATCGGCCACCGAATGGCCCAGGGTCTCAAGCCGCTGGTAAGCCATCGCCCCGACACCGATCATAGTGACCAGCCAGATCAGCAGCTTTGGATCTGTCCAGGTTGATTTATCCATCACACATCCCCCGCTTTGAGGTAAACAGTCCAGAGCCCAACGGCCACCGCGCCGACTACGACACCACCAATCGCACGCTGTACAGCAGGCCGATCGGCCCAGGACGGCGGCTTGTCATATTCAGATAACCGCGCCTGCAGGATCCGTATATCCTCAATGTGAACAGATTCTAAGGCGTCTCTGTGAATCTCGGTGGCCAGCAGGTAGGCCAGCTGTGAGGTGGGGACCACCACACCCGAGCAGACCGCCCGATCTGCCTTGAGGATCCGCGGCGTGATGGGCTCGCCCTTGCTGATGGAGATGGACTGGGGACACTCGCCCGGCTGGGACTCGGGAACGGGTGGCCTGACGAGCGGATCCCCAGCCCAAGAGGTGCACAGCATCAGCAGGAGACCGATCACTCTCGCCCCTCTTGCGCCTGGTTGGCGAGCTCCGCGATCTCGGTCTCTGGCTTGTCAGCATCCAGCGCCGCCGAGAGCTGGGCCAGCTTGCCCCGTGTCGCCTTGCGCACAGCTCGGCGGGTGGTGGTGGCCTTACTGATGGCCCGACGCACTGAGCGCCCGCCGTCTGCTGGCCGCCGCCTACAGCTGCTCACGACAGACATCAGCAGAACCGCTATGACTGCCGAGAGGCAGAGCACCAGGGGCAGGGCTTCGGCCACATTTTAGCCCTTACCGTGGTCTGCCACGCCCTGGCCGATCACATAGGCGCCCGCGGTAGATACGAGCCCGGTCACTATCGTATTGGCCTGCTCTTCTGAGATGTCAAACACAGCCACCACAAGCACCACAAGGCACGAAGTGATCACCGAGATCCAGAGCTTACGGGACCGCAGGCGGTCGGGTATCAGGTCAAGCATGTCTACTCCCTCACGTTTGACGCGAGCCAGGCCACGAATGCCGCCGCCTCTGCATCGCTGTCTTTGATGGTTTCCCACTGCTCGCCCTCAATGGTCACAGAGAGCACCGTCTGGGAATACTGACCAAGCTCGCCCGACACGTCCTCGACATGTCCCGCGGCTTTGTTTCTTGCGTCGTCTGATAGTGCCATCGGTGATCCTATGTTGGGAGGCCTGTCTTACCGCTCGGACTGGTTCCGCCGTCCAAAAGCCGGGCATGGTAGTAGACATCAAACTTCATGGTGATCGCGCTACTGGCCGAGGCGTTCCTTCCTACGGCGCAAAATACATACAATTTTGTAGTCCTGGTACGTCCCCACCGTTGCTCGGGCGCGAACTGATTGACGGTTCTTTTGTCGCCATTATCCCAGCGATCACCGCTGATCAGATAGTACGATATCGGCCCGCCTGCTGGGTTTAGGCTGCCCGCTGGGAGCCACTCGGACTTAATGATCTCGGTGGCCCACTCGAAGCGGTTCGAGGCCTTGTGCCCCGCTGCCACATCGGTAGAGGAGATCAGATCCAGCCATGCTGAGTTTGTAGTGATGGCGCCATGTGTTCCACTGTTAGAAGTGTTGCGGATGATCTGCCGCTTTAAGCGATTTACGTTTGTGGTGCTCTCAAGACCGGCCGCAAGAATGTCGCGACATACTGGGGTGGCTCCTGAGCTGGGCAGGTTCTCAGGATCCGTCGTGATACCTACTATGCAATAGCACTTAGACGCCGTGGGGGGGTTGTCATTGCCTCCGGTGTTCCCTAGGTCGTCAGACCATCCCATGTCAGGTAGGTGGACATAAGCCCGAAAATCGACAGGGGCGTCTGTAAAGTCAAAGTCACTACCATCGACGGTCTTGAGCTCCTTGTACCAGGTGCACCCGTCGATATAGACCGACTGTCCAGTCGTATCGAGGCCGACAGAATTGACGCCGCCAGAGTTAGTAATACTGGATGCCGTGGTGTCTGGGTCGTTCTTGGTCCATGTGCCATCTGTCACATCGACACGGGTCCAGTCGTCATTGCTCGCAGCAGCTCCACCGCCACCGCCGCCACTTGTGAAGCTAAAAGGCGCCATCAGTCCCGAGCTCCTACCTGCACGCTCACCACGGTCGAGGCCGTGCCCGATGCGATCCAGAGCGTGTGGGAACCCTTGCTACGTGGCAGGTCGTGATAATACAGCGAGCCCGCCGGCACCTCGAGGTAATGCTCTGAGGAGATCACAGTCGCATCAGCCCCGCCCTGGGTCACAATCTTACAGGAGTTAGTCTCGCTGATGACCTGCACCTGAGTGCAGGCTGCCCCAATGGTGAAGGCCTGCATTGTGTTCGGCGTGCCAGACAATGCAACCCGGTGAATATGTGGGTACACGTTGATGGTTGATAGATCAATAGCAGCCATGTCAGGCCCCCCTATGTTTTAAGTGTATCATTTAGCAAGATCCCTAATCCAATCATACACCGTTGTAACGGTTAGATCTGTATACCCAGGCACCCGCACCATCTGCGTGATGAGGCAGACGACCGAGTCCCAGCCGATGTCTGAGTCGGTGACCGTGACCACGTCGCCCACCTCGCGAGTCTGCCAGCTGGCTGGCATTCGATACGATACGGTGCGGTGCGTCATCGAGTGATACCGGATCTTCCAGTCGAGGATCGCCCGTGCTGTCTCATCCCGCTCGACTAAGGGCGTCTCGATAACCAGGCCTTCCCGCTTGCCGTAGCGTGTGAAGCTGGCGTGACTGTATGGGTTTACAGTTACCTCGCCATCGCCGGCCGGGTCCTCGTGGCCGTATGTCATCGACTTTCTAAACTGCCCGCCGGGGCCGTCCTGGCAATAGTGGATCTCAATGTGATTGTAGACATCCTCGATCGCGGAGATCTCCACGGGCCCGAGGCGCTCAGCGCTCGCGCTCAGGGTGTCGATGTGGTCGACTGCATCGGCCGCCACAGCATCCCAGCGCCAATAGACGAACCCAAGCCCCGACTGTCTGACCTGAGGCGAGAGGGGTAGCAGCGGGAGAATGTCCTCTTTGATGATGTCAAACGGGGCCCGCGGCTCGTTGATCCATCCGTCGAGCTGAAAGCCGTTGACCTCATCAAGGACGGCCCGGCCTCTCAGGGTGTCGATCCTGAGGTTTGAGAAGTCGAGCAGGTAGTCGATAATCTCGCCCGCGCCTGTGGCTGGCCCTGTCTCTTGCTTGTTTGGCACCCCGCCTGCTGCAGTCCATGCCACCCACAGTCCGTCCCCTGGTTCAATGTAGGTAGTCGCAGCAGCTGAGGCAGCGGGCATGGTCACGATCGTGACAGTCCGCCCGAGGCTATCTGACGTCTGAGTCGGCGCCACCTCTGACCAGCGCTTTGTGCTTTCGTTGTAGATCTTCACCTTTGCCCCTGTGGGCCGGTGCGTCCTGTGGCCAGCCAGCAGCACCGTGGCAGCGTTGGTGATGTTGTCTTCGTCAGTGGTGTCAATCTTTGTGACGAGGGCCGGCGTCATGCCCATCAGTCCCGAGCCCCTGCCCCACCACTCAGCGGGCGGATGTCTGCCAGGAGTGCCGAAGATCCACGGGTATGGCTGACCCTTCGCCGCATCGTCTCGGCGCATGTCGTGCCCGCCTGCGATGGTCTTTGGCCATGTGGCTCTGTGGACCTTCGCCCGGCGCGGTGGCAGCAGCGCCCGATCGAGCCAGTCGGACTCGGTGATCGTGAACTGCACAGGCTCAAAGCGGGAGCCGTGGGTCGGTGATCCCAGGTAGCCCGAGACGATGATCTCGCGCTTGGTGAAGTCATCCCCCACGGTGTGCAAGCTGAGCTCACCTGTCGCCTCTCCAATATCGCGAGTCGGGTCAGCGATCGCGGTCCACCCTTGGGCCTGGCCCTGCTGAAACAGTACCGAGACAGAGACCTCTCTCGAGCTGGCCTCGGAGTCGAAGAGCCCGATCGCGTCATCGTAGCTGAGGAACTCGAGACCGCTGGCGAACTGCAGCACGGGCGGGCCTTGCAGCTCGTCAGCATTGTCGACGGCCAGAGGCTCAGTCGAGAAGCGGTACAGCCGCCCTCTGATCGTCAGGGTCAGCAGCCAGACCAGCCGGCCCTGCTCAATGGCCACACGGCTCAACATCAGATCTCTTCCTCGATGCTGATCGCGTTGATGGTCTGCACCTCGTCGACGCCCTCATCCCCAAGGATGGCCTGTCGTGTCACCTGCGACACGATCCGCCCGTACATGTGGCGGTCCCTGCCGAGGATCTGCCGGTCTTGCCCTGGGGTGTTCCCATCGTCCGAGACAATGCGCGGCAGGTAGACCACCGGCTCAGCTGCACCCCGTGACCGCCTGAGCATCCCCTCAAGGATCGTAGCGTCCTGACGCACACCCACAGCCTGCGCGCCGTCTGCTGTGATGTGGTCATAGGTGCTCGGGCTGGTACCGCTGATCTTCGTGGTGTCCCAGCCCTCGGCCCAGGCGAACTCCACCAGGCGCCGGGGCGGGCCGAGCTCCTCGACCAGGCGGTCCCCGCTGCGGCCTGTGGTGATCTCTTGGTTGGGGCTGAGCTGCTGAGACCTGCCCCAGCTGTAGTCCTGGCCGAAGTACAGCACCGGCCCGATGATGCAGGCGCCGATCTTGAAGTATCCCTCGGCGGTCACTTGAACCGGGATCCTCAATCGGTACTTGTCATAGATGGCGACCGAGCCGTAGCCGATCGTTGTGACTGCAGACTGCCAGATCTCAAAGTTACCCGAGGCCGGCACGGTCGAGGCGTCGCCGTCGATGTGCAGCTCTGCAGACTTTGGGGTCGCTGGGTTGGCCCAGCCTCCCTCGGAGTTGTGCACGATCTTGCGGGTGGTCATCGACCCGCCGCCCGGGTCGAACACGGCGTAACAGTCTGTGAGCTCGTCAAGCTGCATATAGCGAAGGGCGGCGTATGAGCCTGACGCCTGAGGCGCGATCACATCGCCCGAGCGTGTGAACTTGAGACCGTTAAAGTCAGCCCCGGCATCAATGGTAGATATCGCCACCCAGCTCGAGCCGTTCCAGCCCTCAAGGTAGGCGGTGCGGAAGTTGATCCCCGAGAGGTGCACGCCGATAACTGGAGACAGCTGGCGGGTGTCTGTGGTCCCTGATGGCGCCCAGGTGATGATCTGCTCTGCGTCATCGTTGACTGAGCGCCAGCCGACTCGAGGCGTGCCCGCGATCTCTGGGTGGATGGCGTCGATCGGGAACTCGTAGCGGGTCAGCATCTGCCACTCATCAGACCGGAACGCAGGACCGCCGCGGCTCGCCACCTGCCATCCTCCGTCCACATACGTTGGATACAGAGAGAACGGCCGGCCGTTCTGCATGCCTGGGTGATACGCGGCGTCGGTCCAGTTTTCGCTATCTGCCGTCGTGGTGGCAAAGCTCTGCACCATCTGCCAGTGACTGGTGATGCTGCTCAAGGCTGGCTGTCCCCACTCGGTATTACCCGTCGGTGAGCCACTGAGCTGGCCTGCTGCCTTCCATGTGACGGTCACCCAGTCTGACGCCCCTGGGTCCTTGTACATCACCCAAGCGTGATGGTTACCGCCAACTGCCTTGGTCGTGACGTACCAGTCCCGCATCCCAGCCGGTAGCGTGATGACGTTCGTGAGCGACACGGGCGAGCCTGTGAGGTCCCACACTTGAGCCTTACCACTGCCGATCCGCACCTCGACGCCGCGCGCCCTAACTGAGACATAGGCCGCCGTGATGTCTGCACCGGGTACGGTGGCCGCGTTGTCGCTCTTGACCCGTGCCCATATGGCGGTCCCTGCGTAGCGGATGCCGTAACTGTCCGAGGTGCTGACCATCTGCAGCCCCTGAGCACTGAAGCCAAACGCCATCGAGCCGGCCACGTCAAAGGACGTCAGGCCGGCCACGCCTGACACAAGGTTCGGCGGCGTCTCAAACGGTAGATAAGTGAAGCCCGAGCGCACCGGGGTGGGGTCGTTGACCTCCCAAACGTGGCCCGTCTCGTGGTCATAGTTCGAAGACCGGCCGAGCTCGATGAGCCTAAGCGATACGTCATCGGCGTCTGACTGGCCCGAGGTCACATCGTAGGGCTGACCAGAGACCAAGAGTAGGCGATCTTTATAGGCTACCACGCAGGAGCGTGAGACCTGCTGCACATAGTCAGGCGAGGAACCCCCCGTTACACCTGTGATATCCAGCAGCGGCCAGCGGTCAGGCATGGCCCCGCCTGAGATGGCATTGTCTGACATGCAGAACGGGCCCCAGGTGTGCGACCTTAGATCCTTGAGCCCGTTCTCTGGACTGTTGAGATCCATTCTTGAGAGCGCCAGCGCGCTGCGGAAGTCAGTGCCCGCGCTGGTGGATGGGTTGTAGTTCAGCGGCCCCTGTGTGACGTGCACCAGGGCGCCCTCTGGGTCGACGCAGGTGACGTGGTAGCCAGTGTTGTAGACAATGGTCCCACCCGTGAGCCCAGGAGCTAGCCCCAGCTTGGTGCCTGGCACGGTGTCTGCGCCAAAGTTGGGGTCGTCCTTGAACTTACCAAACGGCCCGCCTTTCTTGAGGTACGACGGGTCGGCCCAATAGCTGGCCGCCTTGTTATCGACGTCCCAGGCCCGCGACAGAATGAGCATCACAGAGCCCGTAGCGGAGACCTGCAGCTCTGGGTCATGCACTCGAGCGGCTGAGGTTCCCAGGCCAGTCAACGGCGAGGCATCTGGCTGGAACCGCTCGACCAGCGTCCAGCTGGCCCCGAGGTCCTCGCTGACGTAGTGATCGACCTCGCGCTTTGGAGTCGGCGCACCGTTGTCGGTCGCCTCTCTAATCATCGTTATATAGCCGTTATGGTAGACGGCCCGCACCTTGATAAAGCTGGACCCGGCCACAAAGGTAAAGTCGGTGTCCTCGATGCCTGCAGACTTCCGCTTGTGTGAGCCTGCAGCCCAGGTCGCCCCGTTGTCGTCAGAGATGTACGTCTCAACCACAGTGGGATCGCTGGCTCGCTGCTGGATGACCAAGAGCCGGCCGCCTGGGAGCTCGACGATAGCCGCCGGCCCGTAAGTGTTCGCACCGATCGCACTGCTTGCGATGCTGACCTCTGACCATATGCCGGTGACAGGGTCGAGCGTGCGGCAGTACAGGTGATCCACAATGGAGGATCCCACGTGGTTGTACACGATGTGCACCCGCTCGGACTCGGTGGTGATGGCATCGGGCCAGCATGCGATCTGGTCTTTGCCTGCGCCTGCAATGTGGCGGACGGACTCTGTGCCCGTGATGAGCGCATAGGGATCCCAGCCTCGCCACTTGGTAGCGTCTGCACTCTGTGACGTAGGCCGCCATGAGAAGCGCCCGCCGCGGTCCTCGCCCCATGCCCCGCCCGGCTTGATCGTGCGGATGTCATACCCGAGGTCGGCCGAGCTGGTGCCCGTGGCCTGCAGGTCCATCGTGCCTTGCTTACCTTCGGCCGCGACTGGCTCGTCTACAGTTGGACTGGCCTGGGTGGCCGTGGTGTCTGCAGTCGAGATGGTAGCCGCAGAGAAGCGCGGATCCCTAAGAAGGATCCCGCGGTAGAAATCTTGAGAGTAGATGCTCACCGGTCACCGCCTGCCGTGTGGATTGGTGCGGCCTCTGGGGCTGCGTCGGTTGATGGCTCCACCGATAGGCCCGCCGCGCCTGACAGAGTCAGAGAGGACCTCATCAAGGACCTTGTGTTTGTAGACATGCTGCACGATCAGCGCCTGGCCTCCGCCCTGCCCGCGGTTAGCGGCTGCGACTGCCTGCTCTCCGCCGATGGCCTGCACGCCCTGGCGAGTGAGCACGCCCTCCCCTGCTCGAGCTGTGATCTGCCGCTCGTCTGGGCGGCTGCCCACGATGCCGCCGAGGTGGAACGCCGCTGGTGGTTCCTGAGCTGCGACAATGCCAGCCTGTGTCGCACCCATCGCCGCGACAGCGCCCGCCAATACAAGCCCAGCAGGAGGCGTCACCGTCAAAGCTGACATGATCGCGCTGGCTGTGCTCATGGCGATCTCTGACAGCTTGAGAGCCTTGGTGAGCATGAAGGCGTCCCGGACCGCCTCACCTTGTGCCGCCTTGGTATTGAATAGGGCCGCCCGTTCTGCTTCGCTGGCCTTGGTCAGCATGGCGATCTTTGCTTCGGAGGCTGCGAGCTCTCTGGAGACGTCGCGCTCTGCGGCCTGGTCAAGCAGATCCGCGCGGTTCTGCCGCTCCTCTTCGAGCATTGCCTGTCGATCGTCTACCTTGTCCGAGAGCTGGTCGACCTCTTCTTGTGCTGCGTCGGTAGTGTTCTGCAGCATCTGCTCGGCGACTGCCGAGGCTGCCCCCGAGATATTCGAGAAGGCAGAGAAGTACGCGTCTTCTTGTTTCTGTGCTGCGTCTGCGGCTGCCTTGGCGGCGGCGTCCTGGTCGGCCAGCAATTGGTCTTTTGTCTTCTTGCTCTCTTCTCTGATCGCTGCGTTGATGTCGTCGATCTTTGCCTGCAGGGCGCCTGTGCTGTCGCTGCCTTCTGTTATGGCGTCATTGATCTGGCGCTGGGCGGCCTCGAGCTGTGCCATCCTTGAGAGCGTAGGAGCCGGCGCCAGTCGGTCGTAAGCGGCGATCAGCTCGTCAAGCTCCTCGGCTGCTTTCTGTGCTTGTAGTTTCTCGATGGCCTGGGCGGTGGCTCTGATGGGCCCCTCGAGCTCAGCCGCTGCCTGGGTGGCCTCGCCCGCTGCAGCCTTGAGGATCTTTAGGTGCCGGTTGAGCTCTTCGAACTTTGACAGGTCCTCCTTGGGTAGGAGGTTCTGGGTCAGCTTGGTCAGCCTCTCAAGCTCCGTCTCTCGTTCCTTTGCGCTGCCGCTTCTGATCTTTTCTGCTGCATTGACGGCAAGGATCCGATTCTGCTCCTCAACCATGGCAGAATTCTTAGACTCGATCTTGCCCCTCAAATTGACATACTCGGCAGCCGCTTGAGCCTCAACCTCAGCTTGCTTGGCCACCGCCTTGCGGTGCTCCTCAAGTGCCTCGACTGTGCCTCTAATAAGGGGACTGGCTGCAGCCTCAAGGCGCGCCTCTCTCTCTTTCATTCGGATCAGCTGAGCGCGGGCCGTGCTCGCTTTCTGCTGGGCTTCGTCCAGCTGCTTTCCAAACTTCAGCTCGGTGCGGTTTCGGGTCTTCCACTCCTCATGTTCGGCCCGTGTGATCAGACCCTCTGTCCGCATCCGTTCGAGCTTCTTCTCTAGCAAGTCCTGATCAAGGTCATTCATTGCCGCCGACAGCTCGAGCTTCTTGCGCCGGGTCTCCTCAAGCTCGGCCTGCACTTTCTTCTGCTTCTCGGCGTAATTGGCCCAGATCTTTGCACCGATGGCGGCACCTGCCGCAAGCGCCGCAAGCGGACCAGCCAAAGCCAGCCCCGAGCGGGCTACCATCTCAATGCCGCCCGAGGCATCACCCAAAGCCTGGGCCGCCTCTCCTGCTGCAGGGCTCACGAGATTAAGCGCGCCCGCTACGCCGCCCATGATTGAGGAGGTCTCTCCGCCTGTCTCCTCTAGCCCTTTGAGCTTGGCGGCAGACTTCGCCGCAGCGTCGCCCATGTCGTCCATGGCCACTTTCTGCCGGCGATAGGCTGCAGAGCTGGCCTTGGCGGCCTTGGTGCTGGCCTTCTCTGCCTTCTTGATCTGGCGCTCGAGGCTGCTGGCCATCTTCTTGGCTTCGGCCGCAGTGGTGCCCGGTAGCTGCTTGAGCTGGCTAACGAGGTTGGACAGGTCAGCCTTAAACGCCAGATCGACTGTACGGCCCGCCATCAGGCACCCCCTGCCAGACGTGCCAGATCGTCAGACATCTTCTGTATGAGCTCTTTCTCTCGACCCTTGATCGCCGGTATTGCGATGAGCCTCAGATACGTTTTGTTGCTTTGCGGCGGTGGCAGCTTGGCCATGTAGGCATATTTTGCGCCCTGCTTGGTCGTATTGTTGACCACTGCAGCCACAAGGGTCGGCCCGCTCTCGAGCCGGATCTCCACCTTCCAGCCTGCCTCGCTGGTACCGGTCGCCCGATAGCCTGGGGGCGGGTAGTGCCCATCGGGCATAAAGTCCCAGAACGAGATCTCTTTGATTCTCTTGCCCTGCTTCCTCAGTCGGCGGCGTTCGTTCTTTGCTTCCTGAATCGCGCGCTTCTTGTCCCGCTCGAACTTGCGCCGCTCTTCCTTGCCTGGCCATCCTTTCTTGATCTCTTCCATGGCCTCAGTGATCAGGCGCTCCATAGCTGGGCGCAGGGTGGGCACAGCCTCCCCGAGCAGGTTCTCGACGTACCGGTGCAGGTCGTCGGAGAGCGTCACCGACGTCGAGCCCGAGGCCAGCACGATCCCGGCCATCAGTCTGCCCCCATCCAAAACGCCCGCGCCTCGGGGCTGCTGACCTTGACCTGAGGCGATAGCGGGCCCTGGGCGCGGGTGCGCTTTGGGGGCTCGTTCTGCAATCGGTCATAAGCCAGCACGGCGATCTGTTCTCTTCTGGTGAGCTGACGGAACCAAGATGGATCGCCCGCATATTTGAGCCCAAGGTGCAGCCCGATCAGATCGGCGCCACCTCTTGGGCCTCGGTAAAATTCGCAGCTTCTGAGACTTCCGCCTCTCGTGGAAACAGAGACCGGCAGATCAGCTCAAAGCATGCAACGGCCGCCGTTAGGAGCTCGTCACGCTTGTGACCGTCTGCCATGCAGCTCGAGTAGAACCGCCCGCCGTACTTCACGGGGTCCAGGTCCGCAGCCTCGTAGGCATCAAGACCTCCGCCCAGCTTCGGCAGGCAGAGCCCGAGGGCTGCATACAAAACCCTGCCCTGACGTCGAGGGCGGCCCTCTTCGGCAGAGTAAACGGTCGCGATGTCCTCGCGTTCTGAGAAGCCGGGCAGGCAGACCGGATGGTCTACCCCCTTGAGTCGCACGGTATGCGCTCCGTTTTCCATGTGTCCTCCTTGGGGATCAAGTCATCGTGATCGAGCCGTAGACAGTGCCCGAGATACTGAAGCTCGACGGGTCGCCTTCGCTCATGTCAATCGAGCAGTACACGTCATCAAGCACGACGGTGTGTGCAGCGCCCCCAGGCTCTGCGATCGACCATGTCAGCTTGACCGTGTACACGTCAGCGTTAGCGCCCAGGGTCGAGACCGCGGAGGACTTGCTGCCCTGCTTGAGCAGGATGTCGGGCAGGGTCTCCTCAGAGGCGTCTGAGATATCGGTCATGTGTGCCGAGAAGCTCAGAGAAGGGAAGGTCTGGTTCGTGTGACGCACGGATCCGAGGTCGCCTCGGTCCATGTACGTGGTCACCTCCTTCTGTCCAGCTGTGAGGCCAGAGAGCGAGAAGTCTCCCGCCTCGTATTGGACGATAACGTCGAGCGGTGTTCCCGTTCCGTCCTCGATGGTTAGGGTTCCGTCTCGGAAGTTCTTTACGACTGATGAGATAGCCATGGTTTAGGCCTCCTGGGTGGCCTTTTTGGCCTTCTTAGATGTGGACTTGGAAGGGTTCAGAGATAGCCAGTGGAGAGCCTTTGCAGCCTCTTGGCGGTGCTTGGGATCGATGGTCTTGACGAACTGCGCCGGGCGGTCAGAGTCCTTCCAACCAGGGGCGACAGTGTCGAGAAACTTCGTACAGCTCTTGCGGTCCATGGGTGCCCCTTAGGCGAGTGCCAGTGTGTGGAGAGAGGAGAACTCGATCTCGCCGACAATCCACTCGCCACCGGGATCGACCTGGCGGGTGGGGACTCCAGAGAGAGACAGTTGCAGCTCTTGCAGGGTGCCCGTGTCAGACATCACAGCCTTGATGAGCGCGGCCTCAGCGTCTAAGGCGTCGTCGTAGCTGGCCTGCTGGTCCTTGGGTTTGACCCTGTGGGCATAGGTCACAGAGACCGTAGTGCGCACCAGAGCCCCATCAGAGACCGATTGACGGCCACCGGCTGAGGTGGTGCGAGGGCAGCCCACTGCGTATCGCTTGTGCAGTACCGAGGCCGGGTCTCGACCGAAGACCCCCGCGGGCTGCTTCGACTCAGAGAAGCCCGCCACCGCATCGACGGCGGTGCTCACTCTCTGGCGTATGGTCTTGACCGCGATCGGCACTTACCACCCCCAGCGGGTGCGGGGTGCGTTGCTCAGGTAGACGATAGGCTCGGCGCCCTTGCGGCGCTGTGTGTCGGCCTTGCCGTCGTGGTCCTCGTCATAGAGGAAGGTGAGCCCATTCCATGCAAACGCGGCCTCTTTTTTGTGAGACTCAGCCAGCTCGAGGTAGCGCCCCTCTCCCATGCTCGACGCAAAGTCGCGGAAGATGAGCGCGAGCGCTGTCTCTTGGTGGATCTCTCTGAGGCTCCACGGGTCGAGGATGAGAAAGGGGAGTCGCCCTTTACCAATGAGCCGGCCGAGTATCTGCCGCCAGGCCTCATCGATGTAGCCCTGGAATGAGCTCAGAGCGCTCGGCCGAAGGTCGGCTAGGTCCGTGTACATCGCAGTGAGATCCGCGTCTGTGACCACCGGATACAGCGCCCGTAGCACCAGGGCAGCTGACCGCCTGAAAGTGTGGGTGATTCCATCAGGCATCACCAGCGCCCACTCGATGCGCCAGCCCTCGCCGACTGGCATGGTGGCCGGGATGGCAGACGCGCTCAGAGAATACTGAGCCACAGAGGCCGACACGGTGACCGCCGCAGCATCGACGATCGCTGTGTCGCTGTCATCGTAGATCGTGACAGTGCCAGAGCTGGGCGCCGCTAGCGCACCATCCCGATACACCTCGAGCTTGACCAGCTGGGTGCGGGCTCGCTCGATAAAATCGGGAAATGGGATCCGCGCCGAGTAAGGCGCAGACCATGTGTCTGCGGCGCTCATTGCGCTATGCCGTCTGGCACTTCATAGCGACCCAGGCACCACCGATCCGCATGTATAGCGAGTCGTCACCGTTGGAGCCGTTGGTGCGCATGTAGATCGATCCATTAGCCTCGGCCGCGGACGGGGCACCGGATCCACTTGTGACAGTGGGTACGCTTGCATCTGCCGTGGTGGCGGCAGGGCGGACGCCCAGACCGACAGCGGCGACAGCCTTTCGGTAGCGGTAAGCAAAGATAGAAGCCATTGTCTCTCCAATAGACGCGCTAGCGTCTGGCCTTTTGGTTCTCGTTTCGGACTACTGCGGCGCGGGCTCGGTCCCGTGCCTCGGTGTGTGTGATCTGTTTGCCGGTCTTCTCGACGTGCTCGCGGATACGCACGGCTGTGCGCTCAATGCCCGCTCTGGTCTCGGCTTCGCTAGGCATTGGCGGTCGCCTTCTTGCGTGGTGCACGCTTGCGGGTGGTGACCTTTGTGGCGGCCTTCTTGCCGGCGGCGCGCTTCTTCTCGTTCTTCTCTACCTCGGCCTTGACGCCTGGTATGTGGATCGACTTGCCGCCCCTCTCGATGCGCTGGCCGAGCTCGTGGAGAATAGCCTCGAGCGCCTCTGGCTGAGGTGCTGGGATCGTTCCGTCTTCAAGCAGTGAGCGGCGCCAGCTGGTGTAGCCCTCGCCGTCGTGACGCACGATCAGCCGCTTGCCTAGCAGGGTCGGCACGTCCCATGTCAGATAGGAGGACATCCCACGGCGGCAAGGGTACTTGGTCACATAGCCAAGCCCGCGATCAAGGACCTGAAAGCCTTGCTCCTGCACTTGTATGCGGGCGCCTGCATCATCGACGCCCCCCTTGAGCTGGCGCACGCCGTTGACGCCTGGCGTTAAAAACAGAGGCTTGAGCCGGGGCAGCCATTCCCACTCCCCATCTGAGCGCTCGTTGAGCTCCCAGCTCTCGGGGTGGTGCATGAGGTAGAAGTCTGGACGCGGGTTCTCTGGCAATACACCAGCCCCGGGACGGGTGTCCGCCGTTGCGCCTGTGACTACGGTCCCTGATTGTGAAAAGTCGATCGCCATCGTTGTGCCTTCCTTGGGGTTTGATGGTTGAGAGAAAGAGGGGCGCCCTGGGGCAGGAGAGCGCCCCAAGGAAGACAGAACACGCTGCCCGCCTCAGGGCGCCCCTGGATCGTTAGGCGTCGGTGACGATGCCTACGCCCTTGGCGTTCTGGATCAAGCTCACGCCGAAGTAGGCGTTTGAGATGACCTCAGTGAGCGCGCTCGAGGCGTCTCGCTGCATCTCGACCACCACCGGCGAGCCACTCGGGCGGACGGTGTCGCCGAAGCCGATCAGCGGCTGAGCGTCTGCCCACCCGATGCAGCCCTCTGCCCACATGCCGCCGTGACGGTTACCGCCTGAGGTGGTGACGTGGGTTGAGGTGTAGACATCCACACCCAAGAACGTGCCAGCATAGCCTGCGCCCTTGGCGTTGAGCATGTCCTGAGTCGCGGGCATAAACTGAAGCGCGCCGGCCTCTGCTCTGATGCTGGACTGCAGGTCACTGAGCTGGACGGGCGCGAGAAGCGCATAGTAGGGCCCAGTATTGTCAGCGATCTCCAAAGTGGAAATGGCCGAGAAAAAATCGTCGACGGTCAAATCTGCTGCGGACGTTCCGACATCAGTCGAGAACCCAGCGATCGCCGTACCCACGAGGCCCATAAAGCACGCCTCTGCCTCGCCCACTGCAGACGCTGCGAGACGCTGCACAGTGATATCGGCGCCACTCATTGCACCCATCTCGGCGAGATCCGTCAGATCCCGGCGCAGTGCATAGCGAGCGATAGCGATTGAGACGGAGCTCGAGGTGATGTCGGTGGAGCCACTAAGGTCAGCACCATCAGCGACAGCAGCCATAGCGTCGAAGCCATCCAGGCCGGCCACGCGCACATTCATAGTGTCAGAGCCCACGCCTTGGACTGAGCCATAATAGGTGCAAGCGCCCGTAGTGCGCAGAGATGTGCGATCTGCAAGCTGCAGGGCGATCTCTTGGCTGAGGATATTGGCGAGACGCAGACCGCCGGTCTGCAATGTTCCGTGAGTAACTGTAGCCACAATGGCTCCCTGTGTTGCGTTTGGTTGGAGCCGTTAACGCTTTGACAGGGGCGACCTGCGGCATATGTAATAAGATACTAAACAGATATAGCCTAGCGCGTCAAGGATGCAAGCAGGCGATCTCTGTGTGCCTTGTACTGCTCAGTGCTCATCGCCGCGATCTCGGTGGCGTTTGGTATGGCATTAGTCGGCGGCGTTGGTACTGCGCCTGCATTGGCTGCAGGCAGTGGGGTGCCATTGGTCGCAGGTGCCGCAACGGGTGCAGCCTCTGCAGCTGGGGCCGCCTCGGGAGCGGGTGCCTCGGTAGAGACCGGCGCCGGGGCTGGGGCAGGCTGTGAGGCTCCGAGAAGAGCCGAGACAGACCGGGGTAAGGCGTCCTTGTCTGCGAGCCACTCACCTAGGGTGCTGCCCTCTGTGGCGCGGCGCTTGTAGATGGCGAGCAGGTCGGCCACATCGTCAGGATCGGACACGCCGTAGCGCATCACCTCGACCTGAGAGGCGTGCTCGGTGGTGACCTGGGCGAGCTCGGCGCGCACCTTCTCAAGCTCAGCCTGCAGTCCCTCAGCGCCCTCGGCTTTGCCGGTCAGCTCTTCGAGCACCTTGGCGGCCTCAGCGGCTGCGGTCTGGGCTTCCCGCTTATCGGCGGTGGCCTTCTTGAGTCGGTCCTCTGGGACCCACCCGTCGATCGTCTTTGTGCAGTGTGGACAGTCAAGTCCCATTATGTCTCCCTTGGTTAATCAGATAAGCGCAGACGAGAAAAGCGCGTTTTCTCTCTGTACTCGCTGCAGTTCTTGCACGGCCCGGTCTCTGCTGATGCCTGGATGCAGCTCGATGTAAGCGTCAACCTTGGACATCAGGCCCGCGCCGATCTTCTCAAGGATGTCCTTTCTCGCGGTCTCGCGCTCGGTGTCGGATAGCGGGATCGACTGGTACCGGATGGTGTAGCCATCCTCTGGCACACTTGAGCCCGTGGCCCGGTTGTACAGGATGGCAGACAGCTTGAGCAGCTGGCGATCTCCCTCTCTGAACTGAGGTTCGAAACGCTTCTGTGCGTCTCGCCTGCCCTGGTTGCTAATGGCGATGGCATAGCCTGATCGCGCTGTGCCCCCGAGGCGCTGCAGGTCTGCAGGACTGACCCCCGCATATTCGGCTACCCGATGCTCAAACGCCGAGATCGCCTCGAGCAAATCATCAGCAGAGGCACCCGCGGCCCACTGCCCGATCTGGGGCTGCAGGTCGCCGTTGGGCTCGAGCATCAGGATCGAGGCTGGGTCGGTGGCGATGCCTTGCCGGCGCTCCTTGCCAGAGCCCTCGACGCCCATGCCCGGAATGCTGCAGCCGATGGCGTAGCGCTGCGGCCAGCTGGCATCGCGGACACAGTGAACGAAGAACGAGAAGAGGACCGCGGCAGTCAGTGAACCGTAGACCACCTCACAGCCGTCGAAGGCATCCCAGAGGCCGCCATGCTTCTCGGCATGGTAGAGCACCACAGGCAGCACAGGCGCCCCGCTCGCGTCTCGGTATGGGTACGAGTCGCCCGAGTGGAAGCCGCCCAGATAATCGAACGTGAGATCTTCGCCTTCCTCGCCTCGATGGTCGGCCAAGACCACCCGCTCAGACGGATAGTCGGGGGTGCTGATGTCGGTGATCGTCCACGTCCATTGATAGTCCCCGGTGCGCGGGTGCTTCCTGAGTCGCAGCTCCTTGCAGTAGACAGGGAGATCGGGCCGGTCAGGGCTCGCACCCATGATGAGATTGTCGGGCGAGATCGGACGATACAGAAGCTCACCGGCCTCGGTGCAGTGCACGCGCACAGCGTACTCTCTGCAGCCGATGACCTGCGAAGAGACACGGGTCATTAGAGGCCAGAGCCCTGCAGCCTCTACAGCTCCGATCAGAGGAGCCGACGCGGCTGGGCCGTCTGGGTGATCTACGATAGGCGCCCGATCATACAGGCAGGCCAGCTGCCTGGTCACACTGCGAAACACGTTCGAGCTCAAGTCAGGCACGCCCCAGGCGGCCTGGCGTGTCGGGTCAACGTGCATGGATATCGCACGCTCAATGTCAGCCTGCCAGCGGCCAGACATGAGCCGTACCCGTAGTGCGCTGTGATCCCAGCGGGCCGAGTCCTCGGCAGTCGGGGCCCCTGGCCGGGTGGGATACTGTGCGGCAAGTAGTGACAGTGACATATTAAACCCTCGGTTCCATATCTTAATACATCCGCACCTTATGCGGCGAGTACAGTTTGCCCTTCGTTATCAGCTCGATGGAATAGCGCAGGGCATCACAACAGTGCGACGGCCAGCTATTGGGGTTGAGGTCATAGTGCTTCAGACTGCGGATAGTCTGTTTACATCGGGAGTGTATGTGAAAGTGCCCCTCTCTGACCATCGCCTCATGCAGGAACGAGACGCCCTGATATACGCTGCCCTTAGGCTTCCAGGCCGTTTGAATCTTAAAGGGTAGCTGACCGCCGCCCATGTGCAGCTCTGTTTCGAGTGCCCGCATGATCCGGCCGTTGGACATCTTGCCGCCCCACCTCTTACCGCCGTACCCGCGGTCACCTCGCCAGGTGTCGACATGCTTCCAGGTCAGCCCGTTGCGCTTGAGCATCTGAAGCAGTCCACGGGCATGGACGGCCGGGGTAGCTGTGCCATTCACGTACTCATCAAGCACCCAGATCCGCGGGTGCTCGCCGTTGCGGTCGATGGCTGTGAGGATCGCCACCTGCGACCCAGCGTCGGCGCCGTGATCCATGCCGATGCAGATCTCGATGCGTCGGCCGCCTGGCGGGCGGTCGCTGGTGATGTGCTGATCGTCGAACTTCTCAAAGCAGCGCTCGGGGTTGATGCACTCCCAAGAGCCCAAGACGCGCGCGTCCCTATCAATGGCCAGGTATCGGCTGGTGACATCGTCGATCTGCTTCTGGGTCAGCAGAGGCCGCCCGCCCTCGGGGGTGGTGTTCTCGACTGTGAGCGGCGCCGGGTGGTCTGTTACCACGCCGTCCTCGACGAGCTGGCGCAGCCAGTCGAACGAGTGCCGCCCCACGGGGGTAAGTGTGATCCCAACGGTACCACCCGTGCGTAGGACTCGAGCGCTAAGCTCGCCCCAGATGGCAGGAGGCGGCGGCTCATCGATGCCCACGTAATGAACCGTTCCCGAGGCGAGCCCGAGCGTGCCTTGGTTCGTGGTTTTCACACGAAGGATCGACGAATTCTTAAACACAATTACGGGAGTTTTGCCCCGAAAGCCCTTGCCCGGGTTGTACTCGGTATCAGGGTGTAGGGCGTCCTTGGGCAGGAGCTCCCAGAGTTTCGACATAATGCTCAGCGATTGCTCCCAGCTGTGCGTGATGAGCCAAATTTCTACCGGAGGCTCGGCCGTCTCCAGATAAGGGTGGGTGCCCGTACAGCGCCAGACGCACTCGGCTAGCTGCGCCCAGGTCTTCCCTACCTGGTTGCCGCCGCGCATCAGCTTTACCGGCGACGGGTCAGCAAGGAAGGCCCGCTGTGGAGGTGTCCACCGCACGAAGTCCAGCGGCCGGATCTCGGCTCTGTCCTTGGCGGCGTCTACTGCCTCTCGCAGGTGGGCCAGGTTCAAGGCTTGGCCCGCTTGGCTCTGCACTTCTTGGGTGCCTCGCCCAGCTTGACGATCGAGCCCTCGCGCACCGCCTGCAGTGTGGCGGCGATCTGATCTTGCACGCCCTGGGGTAGCTCGAGGATCGTCTCGAGGATGTAGCCCATGAGCTGCTCTGTGGTCATGTCGGCGGCGTTCTCGCCCTGGGCTCGGATGGCGTCCGCGATCTCGTCATGCATTTGGATCTCAAGCCGGTGCAGCTGGCTGAGTCCTGTGGTCTTGTTCTCGAGGCGGGCGAGCTCGATGTCTCCGCGTATCTCTTCGAGCTTGAGCCGCTTGTACTCGATGACCCCCATGTCGACTGGGGCGCTCTTCTTCTTCGGTGGCTTGCGTCTGGCCCGCCGCTTGGTCGGCCGCGCCTTAGTTTGTTTATTCATACGTAAACAGTCCCAAGAAAGTTAACGGATAGAGAGAAAATGTCGAGGGGAA
>PVBE011912180.1_pt1 | contig 30457 bp, 23 predicted proteins | sample 1631181 | NCBI WGS metagenome assembly PVBE01 (sample SAMN08397723, study PRJNA350692) | Marine metagenome, whole genome shotgun sequencing project. | isolation source: water | place: Pacific Ocean | collected 2012-04
AGGCCGCGGCGCCCGGGTTCCTGGTTAAAGGCACCAGCACGCTCTACGATGCCGACGGTGAGCAAAAGGCCCAATGGGTTAAGACCACAGCAACAGCTAACCGGGATGATCTCCTGCGTGAATCCATTGCCGCGGCATTTGACGATTGGCGAGGCGTTGGACGGATCGCCGCAGCACCAAAGCACACCACTGACGAGCTGCTAAGTATTTACCCAATGGGTGATCCGCACCTGGGCCTATATACCTGGGGTGAAGAAACCGGCGAGGATCTTGATCTCAAAATTGCCGAGGATAATCTGTGCGAGGCAGTCAGGCGCCTGGTCGCCTGCTCACCAAAAAGTCAAACCTGCATCCTTTTGAACCTCGGCGACTTCTTCCACTCCGACACCCAGGACAACCGCACCGCCCGCAGTGGGCACGCCCTCGATGTCGATACCCGGTGGTCTAAAGTACTTGGAGTAGATACCCGGTTTGTCGAACTCTGAAACAAACTGGACCGAGGGGTCGCGCGTTATGAGTTTACTCCTGGCAGCGGCATGAATATTGGCTTCGGTGGGAAAGGGCGAACGTAGTTGGCGGTTGATCCTAGGCCAATTTATTGAGCCTTATTTAGGCACCCATTCTTTAATTCCATCTTTGCTTACTCTTATCAAGGGATTTTCGGTCAAAAGGTTGCCGAGGCCGACGAACTCGCCTATTCTCACACGGTATTGCGAAAATCATTCGAGGAATGCCGGTATGAAATCGATGTTGCCGCTATGGTGTGTTACGGCGTCGGCGCTTGTGTTGGGGGTTACTTTGTCGTACGCGGGCGAGACACCATCGGTCGATGGTACCCGGGTGTACTTTATTAACATAAAGCATAACGATCAGGTGGAGAGCCCGTTTTTGGTGCAATTGGGTTTGTCAGAGCAAATGGGGGTTGCACCGGCCGCTGCCGACTGGCCGGATACCGGACACCATCATCTGGTAATAAATTCGCCAACACCGAACCCGAATAAATCTATCCCCAAGGATAAGGTCCACTTGCATCTTAATATGGGCCAGACAGAGGTCACCCTTGATTTGCCTCCAGGACAGCATACCTTGCAGGCGGTTTTCGCCGACTATGCACATATAATGCATGAGGATCCGATTGTCTCAGATACGATCACAATTACCGTAAAGTGAGGCGTGACAAATGCGCAAGATTAGACTGACCCTTGGCGTTCGGCTGACCTTGATGATCGTGGGAGGGGGAGCGCTCGCTCTGGGCATACTCTCGTATACCCTTATCCGGATTCAAGCAAATAATCACAACGAGGCATTTACCACGGCCGCATCACGTTTGACGACGCTCATGGCTAAGGAGATTGCCCCGGCGCTGCATCTGCAGGATGAACGAATCGTTAAAAAAAAGGTCAAGGCGTTTTTGGCGACAGCAGAAGAGAAACTGCTGCGTTTTACGGCTTATGACTTGGAAGGTAATCAGGTTTTTAACAACGGGGAGATCTCTGCAGCAGCAGATCTTGATCAACAACTCAAGGCAAACCTAAAAATCCTCGCTTCGGGCGAGACAGCTATTAAGGAAAGCCCCGATCGCTCCGTTATGCTGCGGCCGGCGTTTTTACCCGGAGACGAGGCGGCAGGTTATGTCGCGGTCGCCTGGAGTAAGCATGAACTTATCGCTCTCAACCGGCAGTTGGCCGAAACTGCCGCGCTGATAACATTGCTGGTGCTGATTGTGGCCAGCATTATCATCATCTTTTTTGTAAACCGTTTCGTAACCCGGCCGGTTACTGAGCGAGTAGTGATGATCAATCGTGGTTCACGTGAGATCGCTGATGCGAGTCGCGATCTGGCAATCCGGACTAACCGGCAGAGCGCTTCACTCGAAGAGACTGCCGCTTCGATGGAGCAGATGGCCAGTATAGTGCAGAACAATGCAGACGAAGCCAAGCACGCTACTCAACTGGTCAAAGGAACTCGCGATACAGTCGAAACAGGTCGCAGTTCACTGCTGGCGGCTGTGGATCAGGCGATCGAGACTAACGAGCAGACATTTGGGGGTGCTCAGACAACCAATCAGCAGGTAGTGGAGGCGATGGCAAATATACTGGATAGTTCAACGCGTATCTCCGGCATCATCACTCTGATTAACGATATCTCATTCCAGACTAACTTGCTGGCACTTAATGCTTCTGTTGAAGCCGCACGCGCAGGTGAGCATGGCAAAGGGTTCGCAGTAGTGGCTACCGAGGTTCGGAAACTGGCACATCGCTCAGCCAAAGCGGCCGCCGAGATTGGGAATCTAATTGAGTCAGGACTAGAAACCATGCACACCGGACGTGAGATTGTTGAGCGCAGCGACGCGGCGCTGGGGAAACTTCGGCAGGAGACCGAGGGTATGCTGCACGGTCTTAAGGAACATAGCGACGAATCACTCGATGCCATTCTCAAGGCGGTCGTCGAGTTTTCCGAGATGATGGAGAACATCGAGGCGGCCTCGCTGGAACATGCTAACGGTATTGCTCAGGTTAATGTGGCCATCGCAGATATGGACCGCATCACCCAGGAAAACGCGGCTATGGTCAAGCAGACTGCTTCGTCGAGTCAGAGCATGGCGCTTGAGTCGGAACGGCTGCGGCAGGTTTTTACCCCCACGCCTAGCGCTCGACCAGAATCCGAAGTAATCCCTGGCGCCGGTCTAGACGATGATGCCGTTGGCAAGCTCGAACAGCAGCAGTCCGGATTGACCAGTTATTTTGTTCCTAAACGCCAATCTGCGTACCAGGATTCAGAGCGCCCGGTCGATACGGTAGAACATCAACGCAGTACCGACGACTTTAGGTGAGTTTTGTGGCGGCTCTATCCAGACAGGTAGATTTATTTACGGATCAGATCAGAAAGTGAAGATACAGCGCGCTTAATGGGAGGCAGCATATGACAATCTCTTTGAACGTGAACGGTCAAAAGTACGAGGTCGATGATTCTCCAGATACACCCTTGCTGTGGGTTCTGCGCGATACCCTGAAACTGAGCGGAACCAAGTATGGCTGCGGTATCGAATCCTGCGGCGCGTGTACTGTGCTCGTAGATGGTCGTCAGGTCCGCAGTTGTGGGTTAACGTTGGATGAGGTTGGCGCAAAGGCGGTTACTACAATTGAAGGCCTATCGCCGGACAGCGGTCATCCTGTGCAGCAGGCGTGGGTAGAACTGGGCGTGCCCGAATGTGGTTACTGCCAAACGGGAATGATCATGGCCGTGGTGTCGCTGCTGGCGCGCAACACATCCCCCAGCGATCAGGATATCGATAGAACAATTACCAATATCTGCCGGTGCGGCACCTATAACCGGGTTCGGGCTGCGATTCACCGCGCGGCCGAGCTGATGGCTTAAGGAGGTGATATGAGCACGATTACCAAACTCAGTCGCCGCGATTTCCTTAAGACTACTGGGTTCGCAGGAGGCGGCCTGCTTCTGGGGCTTACAGGTACGGCTGCGGCGGCGGAGGCCGCCGAGCACACGGCTTTTGAGTTGCCACCCTTTGTCAGCATCCTTCCGGATGGCGCCATTCAGGTCGGGATGCCGGCGAGCGAAATGGGCCAGGGGATTCATACGGGTCTTGCGGCGTTGCTCGCCGAGGAACTCAAGATAGAAATGGATCAGATTACCAGTATGGAGACGATCCATCACCCGGTTTTTCGAAATGGTCCCGTCAGTTATTTGACCAGTGGGGTACTCAACACCCAGATAACCGGTGGAAGCCTGTCGATGTACGCTTTTTATGGTGCGTTTCGCAAGATGGGAGCGACCGCCCGCGAGATGCTCCGCGGCGCAGCGGCCGAGCGTTGGAGTGTTTCGATCGACCAATGTCGGGCCACGGGTGGACGTGTTACGCAGGTTGCTACGGGTGAAAGTCTGGGTTATGGCGAGCTGGCTAAAGACGCTGCCCGGCAGACGGTTCCCGAGGATCCACCGCTGACGTCCCCGGCTGATTATCGTTTGATCGGTACCAGGGTGCCGCGTGTCGATACGCCCGCCAAGATCAATGGGTCTGCTCTTTTCGGCATCGATATCGAGTTACCAGGAATGCTTTACGGCGCGGTTCGCCATTGCCCGGTATTTGATTCCAAGTTGAGCGGTGTCGATGACAGCGTTACCAAGGCAATCCCGGGCGTCATCGCGGTGATACCGATGGAAAGCTTCGTCATCGTCGTAGCAACCAATACCTGGATCGCAATGCAGGGTGCCGATGCCTTGGTACTCCAGACCACCGGTGGTGACCCAGGCTTTGGCGATGTCGATATCGACAAACGATTGCAACAGGCACTGGACGGATCGGCCCCGGGCGCTGTAGTAGCAACTGAGGGTGACTCAGAAGCAGCCCTTGCCTCGGCCGCCAGCAGGATGCACTTTGAATACACTGTGTCATTGCAGGCCCACAGCCCGATGGAGCCGCCCTGTGCCACGGCCTGGATCACCGAGGATCGGTGCGAGGTCTGGGCGCCAACTCAGGTGCAGGATTCCACCGCAATGATTGCTGGGATGATCTCGCAATTCCCTCCGGAGAAGATTCATATCCATACCCCATACCTGGGCGGTAGCTTCGGCCGCAAGACGTCACCTGATTACGTCGTGCCCGCACTGGTTGCTTCGAAAGTCACAGGTCATCCGGTCAAGGTGACCTGGTCACGTACCGAGGATATCCAGCACGACAAGTACTTGCCGCCGTTCCGGGTTCGTATCGATGTAGGACTGGATGACAACGGCGTACCCGGTAGCCTGTCTGCCAAACTGGCTGGACCTTCGCCATCACTACCGATGGTCCAGATGGTGGGTCAGTATTTCCCGCCGTGGCTGGGTGAGGACGGCTACGACTGGGCAGTCTGCGTCGGTATGTTTGATTTCTCCACCCGGGCTGGCAGTTACCCGATACCGAACCTTGAGGTCGGCTATGTTCCAACTGATATCCCGGTTCCGGTCGGGTTCTGGCGGTCGATAGGTACTGTGCATAACGCTTTTGCGCTGGAGAGCGCGCTAGATGAGATTGCCCACGCCCGAGAGTTGGATCCGATCGCACTTCGCAGTCAACTACTTAAGGATAATTCCCGTGCGCTTGCGGTGCTCGATCGTGTGACAGAAGTTTCCAACTGGGGCGGAACGCTCACTGAAGGACGTTATCAGGGAATGGGATATATCTATTACCTGGAGTGCTACCAGGCGCAGGTTGCCGAAGTCTCCGTCGATAACCGCGGTAGAGTTAAGGTGCACCGCATTACCTGCGTAATCGATTGTGGTCAGGCAATCAATCCGGCCATAGTCGAAGCGCAGATCCAGGGCGCCATCATTTACGCCTTGAGCGCTACTCTTAAACGGCAGATCAATATTGAAAACGGGCGTGTCGTTCAGGGTAATTTTGATGATTATCCTGCGCCGAAGATGAAAGAAGTACCCGCGATTGACGTGCACATCATCAATAGTGGTGAATCCCCCGCTGGTATTGGTGAGGCTGGGACACCCCTGGTGGGGCCGGCAGTAGCAAACGCGGTGTTCGCCGCGACTGGAAAACGAGTGCGTCGCCTGCCGATCATGCGGTCAGACCTTTCCTAGGTAGGTGAAGGACGCACCGTCGCTAAGGGAGGTTCTGGGTTCAAACGGGCGATGTCGGGCAGATTCATCCAGGAAATACATGCTGTCAGGCAATTGAGTCACTTGATAAAACCCACTGGTTACTAAAGGCAGCATGATCGCCGCGACAGAATCCGAATATCGGCGGTTCCGCGATCTGGCAAGGCGGGAGCTCGGGCTCGATTGGACTCGAGACAAAAAATACCTGATCGAGACCCGCCTCGGGCAACGGCTTGAGCAATTGGGAATGGACAGCTTTTCCGCCTACCATAAACACCTATGCGGCAACGGCGGCCCAGCAGAATTGCAGTATTTTTTTAATACGATTACAACTACCAAAACCGGGTTTTACCGCGACAGCAGTGATTTCGATTTTTTCCGTCAAGAAGTTCTTGCAGATTTGCGTAAGCAAGTTGGCTTCGCACCCCACGGAGCGATTCGCCTGTGGAGCGCTGGGTGTTCCTCGGGAGAAGAGCCTTTTACTCTGGCGTTTGAAACGCTGGAGGGCATGGTGCCGCTCAGTAAGCAAGAGCCAAGCCTTGATCTGCGCATCCTCGGATCGGATATCAATACAGATATGCTTGCGATTGGCGAGGACGCACTTTACCTTGATCAGCAGATGGAAGGATTGCCTCTGCCCATCCGAAAAAAGTATTTTAAACCTACCAGGGGAAACGGCCGCACTGCATGGCAGGTAGCCAGTAATGTGAGATCAAAAGTGGATTACCGGCATTTCAACCTGTTTGATAGGCGCTACCCCATTGCCACAAAGTTCCAGGTAATTTTTTTCAGGAACGTGCTCTACTATTTAGACCGATCATTGCGGCAGCCGTTGCTCGATCGCTTAGTGAACTGCCTTGCGCCCGGTGGATGGCTGTTTCTGGGAAAAGTGGAGGCCGGATACAGCATGGTCGGTATGAAGAAAATCCACACAAATATTTTTCATAAGACACCCTGAAAGAGACCTGGGAACGCTTAATGGACTTCGAGTTAACTGACGAGCAGATCTACCTTGGCGGTATAGTCGATTTCAGTGAGCTTGATACCCTGCACGAAATCTTTAAGCAGATTCTTGCACGTGATGATAGTTCTTTGGTGGTTGATGTGTCCGGGATCAAACAAATAGACACCGCTGCGCTGCAGTTGTTCCTGGCTTTTTCGCGAGACGCCCGCGCGAGTGGAAAGCGGGTTGACTGGCGGAATATTCCTGCGTCTTTATCTCGGCCGCTCAAATTGACGGGCTTTGATGCCATTTTGAACCGGCCAGATTCCTGATGCCCGGTAGCACCATACTGGTGGTTGATGATTCCAGAACAATTCGCGGCCAGGTGGGCCGGATTCTCTCGGATGCCCAAGAAAACTATGTGTTACACGAGCAGGAGAATGGACAAAAGGCGCTGCACTGGCTTTCTGGTCTTGTCGAGGACGAATTACCGAGCCTCATTTTACTCGACCGCAATATGCCAGAGATCAGCGGCGATGAATGTATCCAGATCCTCAAAAGGGATGATAGCTGGCGTCATATTCCGGTGCTTTTTTTAACCGCCCAGTCCGATGTTCAACAGTTGGTGCATGGCCTCGCTGATCTTGAAGCCGATGATTACCTGGCTAAACCGTTCGACCCGGACGAGCTTCGGGCAAGGGTTAAAGCGCTTCTGCGGATAAAGACAGCTGAGGACCAGGCCCGCCAGCTGAATCGGGAGCTGGAGAAATCCCTGGAGCTGCAGAAAAAGGCATTCCAGGACCTCAAGGAGACGAAACTGCAGTTGGCTGAGACTGAAGCAACGGTGAAGCTCACCCGGGTATTTGAGAAATTTGTACCTAAAGAATTTCTAAACCGGATCGCGCCAGATGGTCTGGAGAATCTACAGTTCGGTCGAGCAGAAACTGATTTCAAGACAATATTGTTCTCAGACATCCGCTCGTTTACCCGTTTGTCTGAGTCCTATTCGCCCCAGGAACTACTCGATTTTTTGAACAGCTACTTGCGAAAAATGAACCCGGCTATCATGAACAATCGTGGTTTTGTTGACAAGTTCATCGGTGATGCGATCATGGCAATCTTTGATCGCCCGGATAAATCTGATGCCGAGGAAGCGCGCGACGCTGTCAACGCAGGACTTTGCATGTTGGATGTTCTGGAGGAGATCAATACGACCTTGCGCGCGAGTCAAAAGGAAAGCGTTAAAATGGGCATCGGCATTCATAGTGGGAACGTCATTATCGGCACAATTGGATACGAGGAGAGGATGGATTCAACTGTGCTGGGCGATACAGTTAATTTGGCGTCACGATTGGAGAATCTGACCAAGTACTATGGGTGCTCACTGGTTGTATCGGGTGCAACGATGAAGCTCATCGGTAATGACGGTGCTCACCTGTTCCGGGAACTAGATTTAATAAGCGTCAAGGGTCGCGTCGAACCGCTGCAGATCTACGAGATCTTTGATGCCGATACACCCGGCCTTCGTCAGGCTAAACTGGATTATCGTGACGAGTTGGACCACGCCATCCGCCTTTATCGGGGTCGCCATTTTGACGAAGCGCGACTTCGTTTTGAAGCGTGCAAGCAAGCTTGTCTCGACGACCCGCTAGCTGCTATTTACATTGATCGCTGCCAGCAACATGTCGCGACCCCCCCGGATGCCAATTGGGGCGGGGTTCATGTTTTCGATCACAAATGACCCTCGACCAACTTCCTGTTGACGAATTTGTTGAAGAGGCGGAGGACCTGCTTGAGGAGTTTGAGGGAGCTCTGCTCAAGTTGGAAGTGCAACCGCAAAATGCGCAGCTAATTGATCAGGCGTTTCGTTGCGTGCACACCATCAAGGGTGGTGCGGGAATGGTCATGCAGCCGGACTTGGCAGACTATGCCCACCAGCTTGAATCTTTGCTCGCCCAGGTCCGTTCTGGCGTTATCAGCTGCACGAAAGAACTCGTTTCTTTATTGTTGATTGCTTTGGATTGCCTTAAGTCTTTCCTTGGTAATGCCAGGGGTGATGGCGAGATCGATACCACCCTACGTGATCAGACGCTAGACAGGCTCGGAGACTTCCTTCCCACCAGCCCGCAGGTAGCGCAATCGGTCTTGGCGCGAGGTGCAGAGTCAATGGACATTAGCCCGAGCCTGAGCGCTACACCGGGAACAACGGGTTTTTTGCTCACCCTGCGTTTTGATCCCCGAATTTTGTTAGATGGTGGGGATCCATTAATACTTTTGGAGCAACTCAGTGAGGTGGGCACTATCATTACGATTGCTCACACGACAACTGTTCCCGGTTTGGAAGATATCGATCCACGACACCTGTACTTGTGGTGGAGCGTCAAATTGGTCACCTCACTAAGAATGGAGGAAGTCGAGGAAATTCTGGTGTTCTACCGCGACAACAATGATTTGACGATTGAGCCGGTTCACCTTCCACCAGACGAGCCTGCATCTGTCGAAGCTGTACTGACGCCCCAGCCGATTATCGGCCAACGCCTGACTCCTGACACAGCCGCAAAGGAGGTGGCAGCGACACCGCCTGCTTCAGAGGCCGGTGAATCGCAGTTGCCCGAGACAGCTTCAGCCAAAACGCCAGAGCGACCTGTGGCGACCCAAACGATACGCGTCAACGTCGATAAGCTCGATGACCTTCAGAACCTGGTCGGTGAGACAGTGATTAACCAGTCTCGCCTTAAGCGCCTCGGGGAGGAGATTATGGCGGCAGACGAGCATTTGGGCGATATGGTTCTACAGTTTCTAGAGGACAGTGAAACCTGCGTTCGTACTTTGCAGGATCGGATTCAGCAGGTCCGGATGGTACAGCTTGGAACGCTGTTTGCACCACTGAAAAGGGTGGTTCGTGATTACGCGGTACATGAGGATAAACAGATATTGCTCCAGGTCAGCGGCGAGGATACTGACCTTGACAAGACCGTGACGGATCAGTTGTACGGGCCACTGCTGCATCTTGTTCGCAACGCCATGGATCACGGAATAGAGGCGCCACGGGTTCGACAAGATCGGGGTAAGAAACCGCAGGGGACTATTTCGCTTTCGGCCTCTCATCAGGAAGGATTTGTGATTGTCGAGGTAAGCGATGATGGCAAAGGGCTAGATCCGGACGCCATTCGCGCCGGTGCGGTAAAACGGGGTCTGATCTTGGAGGATGACGATCTCAGTCAGCACGAGATTTTCCAGCTCATCTTCAAGCCGGGATTTACCACTACATCCGAGGTTACCAGTGTTTCTGGTCGTGGCGTGGGTATGGATACCGTCCAGAGGGATATTCAGGCATTGTTGGGTAATATCGAAATGGATAGTACGCCCGGCGAAGGCACTCAGCTACGCCTCAAGTTACCGCTCACTCTCGCCATAATCGAGGGCATGATAGTACGGGTTGGCGACCAGGTTTTTACTTTGCCGCTACTATCTATTATCGAGGCCCTTCGGCCTGAAGCCGAACAGGTCAAACAGTTGAAAAGAAAGGGCGAGCTTGTCGACATCCGCGGCGAGTTCGTGCCGCTGATCCGGCTATATGAGCGCCTGAATATTGTTACGTCGATCCGACGGCCGAGCGATGGACTGGTGGTCGTCGTGCAGCACGGCAACCGTAAGCACGCGCTGATGGTCGACGAGATAGTCGACCAACGCCCCGTGGTAATCAAGAATCTGGAGGATAATTTCATCCAGGTACCTGGCCTGGCAGGGGCGACCATTTTGGGCGATGGTTCGATTTCCTTTATTTTGGATATACCAAGTCTCGCGGCCTGATAAACCGGCCGCACCCTGTTCGGAGAGACCATATGCGGACAAAGACAACCACGATCGGGCACTTGTCACTATTTGACGAGGATCTGGAAGAACTCGACCTTTCTATCATTCATCGCCAAGGGACGCAGTTAATCACGTTTCTTTTGGGGCAGGAGAAATACGGTCTTAATATTCTCAGCATCAAAGAACTGGTCAGTTACCCGGAAACTATTGCCCGCATACCGGGGATGCCAGATTTCATGATTGGTATGATCAATCTTCGTGGTCTGGTTGTCCCGGTAATGGATTTGCGGATTCGCTTCGGTATAGAGACTCAGGAATACAACTCGTTTACGGTAATCATCATAGTGCAGGTCGAAGACAGGCTGGTCGGCCTGATCGTCGATTCGGTCGCGGATGTGGTTTACCTTGAGGATAAAATGACCCAGGGTAGTAAGGATCTTTCGACCGGTATTGACACAAAATTCATCAGTGGTGTCGCCAACATTAAGGACGACATGGTGATTCTTCTGGATGTCGATTACCTACTGTCCGAAGAAGAACTCCAATCGTTACCGATGCAGACCGAAGGCCCATAAAGCGGATGAGTCTTCCCGTCAAAGTTCTGATCATCGACGATTCGGCCGTTGCGCGCCGCGCGCTCAGTAATATTTTGTCTTCAGACCCGGGGATCGAAGTAGTCGGTACCGCGCCTGATGCCCTGATCGGTTTGAGGAAAATCTCCGAACTCCAGCCAGATGTGCTCACGTTGGATGTCGAGATGCCCAAAATGGATGGCCTGACCTTTCTCGAGCGGTTGATGAAATCTAATCCAATGCCGGTTGTGATGGTCAGTGCCTATACCCAACAAGGGTCAGAAACTGCGCTCAGAAGTCTGGAACTTGGCGCTCTTGAGATAATCGAAAAACCCCGGCTTGAGGTCCGAGAGGGCCTTAACGAACTGGCTTTTGCGATTACTGAAAAAGTAAAAGCAGCGGCAATGGCGAAGGTTAAATCACCCCGACAGCAACTTCTCAAAACCTCGCCATGTTTCGATGTGGATACGGTTCTGCCTCGGCGTGCCGTTTCGGCTAAGCCCGGAAATTCCCCGCTTATTGCGATCGGCGCATCAACCGGAGGGACCGAGGCGCTACGGGAATTACTCGGAGCGCTTCCATGTGGACTACCGGGCGTGGTAGTAGTTCAGCACATGCCGGCACCATTCACCCTTTCGTTTGCCGAGCGATTGGATCAGACCTGTCGCATTAAAGTTCGAGAGGCGGAAGAAGGCGCTCTAGTTAAGTCCAGTGAAGCGTTGATCGCGCCCGGTGACCGCCACATGGTGATCCTGCGGGAAAATGAAAGCTATCGTGTCCACCTTAAAGATGGCGAGAAGGTCAATCGCCATCGACCATCGGTGGATGTGCTGTTCCGATCCGTTGCGATGGCCTGCGGTAGTTCCGCGATGGGACTGTTGCTGACCGGGATGGGTAGTGATGGTGCCCAGGGGTTATCCGAAATGCTGCACGCTGGCGCGACCACTCTGGCGCAGGATGAGGCGTCTTGTGTAGTCTTTGGCATGCCTCGCATTGCCATCGAGCAGGGGGCGGCACAACACGTACTCAATCTGGAGCAAATGGCAAGGCTTTTGATAGAGCAGTGTGCTTGATTGCTTGTCCGATTTACCGCCAGAAAGCTTCGAGTCCTCCGATTGTTTTCCATTATTCTCGCTTCCTTGCGTCAGCTGGCGGGCAGTGTCGTCTAGGAAGGTTTGGCCGTCTGCGCCGATATACACCTGAGTCAGTACGCCCTCTGGGCGCTAACTTCTTTTTTGTTTACTGACAGCACTTAGTCGTTTTTGTTGGGCAGTACGCTTACCAGGAAAGACTGTCGAGCCAGTCGCTGATTTGTTCGATCAGCTGATCGCTGGTGCCGGTAAAGTAATGGTCTGCTCCCGCCACCATGACCTGTTGCGACAGAGGGTTGCCTCCCTGCTGAATCAGGTGCAAGCGCTCGGGTGCCATGCGGTGCACAGCAGGGTAGTCATATTCTCCATAAAGATCCAGCACTGGTACTGTGAGCGATGCAAAAGGGAAGGGTCGCTGCATCGGTTGCTGATAGTCGGTGGCGCGATCTGCCGTAGTCGATATGCTGGGAGATTCAGCGTTGACACGAGCGAGCACCGCAATCTTCCACCAATAAGGCTAAGCCAAAATCAATAATATATTCCACTGTTGAACTGTAGTTGTGTTTGGCAGTTAGCAGTCTAGGGACTTGGCTGCCTTCTGCCGGCAAGGTTCCATCCCAGATACCGTTACCGTTCAATTTGCCGCACTTTGGGATGCTCGCGCAGTTTGTTATTTTGATTACGTTGCACCCACATTAAGGCTCGTAGCGCCGCGCTATCCTTCTTCCGAAATGACCCGATAATCTTATTTCTCTGGTTGAAGCGTCGAGAGTGAAAGTGCATATAAACTAAGCCCTTGACCGATCCCGGGAATGGAGTTGAATTATGGCTATACCCTTCGCACACGCCAATGACTATCTAAAGAGACTACTCAGTGAGCGCAGTATCGATGAAATCGACCAAGCGCTCAGCCCAAAGTTTGAGGAGCCGGAGTCAAGTATGCCTCGCGATCACCGTATCAGCCCCGAAATCGTTGATCAACGGTGGCAGATGTTTCCAGGTGCCGATGTAGCACGTGAACAACTCTTGGATTCTGCGACCGAGGCGGATATGAAAGTGTATCGGCGCAATATCGAAAATTTTGTTGGCACAGTAAAGGTGCCAGTTGGTATTGCGGGTCCATTGCGGGTGAATGGCTTGTTTGCACAAGGCAATTACTTTGTTCCACTGGCGACCACTGAAGCAGCGCTTGTTGCGTCATATAACCGTGGCGCGCAGCTTATCAGTAAGGCCGGTGGCGCGACTGCCTTGTTGCTGAGTGAGGGGGTTTCCCGTGCGCCGGGATTCGCATTTGATGATCTACGGCAAGCAGGCTTGTTCGTTTCCTGGGCTGTTGCGGAACTGGAAAACTTCAAAGCAGCCGCTGAAACTACTACCCGCCATGGTGAGTTGATCGACCTGCAAATTACTTTAGAGGGAAATAATGTTTATCTGCGTTTTGATTACCGAACCGGTGATGCGGCCGGCCAGAATATGGTAACCATCGCGACTCAAGCTATCTGTGAATATATAAAGGAACACTCACCTGTTCAGCCGCGGTATTTCTTCATCGAGGCAAATCTGTCTGGTGATAAGAAGGCCAGTGCCCAGTCTTTTATGTCGGTCCGTGGAAAGAAGGTCACCGCTGAGGCTATCTTGCCTAGAAACCTGGTTGAAGGTGTACTTCATACCTCCCCCGAGCGGGTGGTCGAATCCTGGACTATGTCGGCGATTGGGGGGGTGCTGAGCGGCACCATTGGTGTGCAGGGACACTACGCGAATGGGTTGGCTGCAATGTACATAGCATGTGGTCAGGATGCAGCCTGCGTATCTGAATCAGCAGTGGGTGTGACACGCTTCGAATTAACATCCGATCAGGATTTGTACTGTTCTGTGATTTTGCCCAATTTGATTGTTGGCACTGTTGGCGGTGGTACCGGCCTGCCCAGCCAGCAGGCCTGTCTTGAATTGCTGGGCTTAAAGGGGGCTGGCCACGCACAGGCGTTTGCTGAGGTTGCGGCGGCTTTGAGCCTTGCCGGTGAGCTGTCGATTATTGGCGCAATGTGTGCCGGTGAGTTCTCCCATGCGCACCAGTCTCTTGCGCGGGGTTAACGGTGACTATGTTCGGTAAGAGGGTATGAAACTGGCAGCAGGGAAAACGCTGTGAACCCGTGGTTGGGCATTGCTATGGTTCTAGCCTGTTTGGGTGGGACGTTCCTGGGTTTGCAGCAACTTGGTAAGCGCCTGAGTCCCCACCCGGAAGTACTGCGCAAACTAATGCATGTATTGATGGGTTTGCTTGCAGCGATGTTCCCGTGGATTTTCAAAGAACTCTGGCCAGTGTTACTGCTGAGTGGACTCAGCCTGCCAGCATTGCTGATTGTACGCAGCGGTGCGGCGGGGTCACTACAGAATGTCTTGCATGGTGTTAAGCGAGCTTCCTGGGGCGAATTACTATTCCCGATTGCCGTCGTATTGCTGTTTACGCTGGCGCGGGATAATGCTCTGTTGTACAGCCTGCCGATTCTGATTCTCGCAGTTGCTGATGCAGTTGCTGCGTTGATTGGTATCTTTTATGGACGCATCCACTACTCCACGCTGGAAGGGCACAAGTCGGTTGAAGGATCAGTCGCGTTTTTGTTTGTAACATTCCTCACCGCACATATTTTTTTACTGTTATTTTCAGATGTCGGCCGATTGGAATCGCTGCTTATCGGCAGCTTGATAGCTGTCGTGGTGATGATGGTGGAAGCGAGTGCCTGGCGGGGCTTAGACAATCTATTTATCCCAGTAAGTGTTTTTGCTCTGTTGCAGACTTATCTCGGAATGGATGTTCGCGAGCTGGTGTTGCAGCTTTTCGTGATACTTGCCTTGGGAATATTCGTCCTTGCGTGGCGAACGCGTAGTACCTTTGATGATAGCGCATTGTTTGGCGGAATACTGGTTGCTTATGCAACCTGGGTTCTGGGCGACATCTACTGGCTTGCCGTACCGGTCTTGATGTTTGTTATCGGAACCTGGCTGGCCTCCCGCACCCCGGGAGATCCACGCCGGAATGAGCATACGGTTTATGCGCTGCTTTCTGTGACAGCAGTCAGCTTGGTCTGGCTTATGATCGGAATAGGTTTGCCGGAACTTGATTTGTTTTTTCCTTATGCTCTCGGATTTGGAGCCCATCTGGTTATGCTGGGGGTCTCGCGAGAACATCTGGGTAAGAAAAAGTTGGCGCTGCCCTCAATGCTTGGAAGAGTAATATTCCCAGCCTGGTTGATCATAATGCTTCCATACGGTGTAATGTATGCTTCGGCTTTACCCATACTCTTAGCTGGCCTGACCGCATTGGTGATGCTGCCGATCACAACAATTGCGTTTCTGTGCCTTCAACCACAACTGGAGGAATGCCCAGTGAATCTTAGTCGTTGGACACGTCAGGCATTGATCGCAAGTTCAGTATCACTTGTAGGATGGCTTGCAGTTATAGGTATAACAGCTGGTGCTTGGCAATATGGGTAGTTTCTGGAGCAACATAGGATCAAGGCGCGGTAAGGTATCAGGTTGAATTACCCCTGAGTCCACAAAGTGAGTTTGAGCTCGATACTTGATTCGTGATTAAGGCGGGGTGGTGATTGTGGAGGACATCGCTGGGTCTCACCAGTTGCAGTAATGCAGAACCAGGAGATAACTGAGTGCTAGAGGAACTTCAACGGCTGCATGAGAAAGATGGCTTTCTCTCTCAATTAAGTTCGGACGAGCTTTCAGACCTTGCCCAAAATAGCGAGGAAGTACGCTGTGCAATGGGTGAGCATCTGATAGTGCCCGGTCAATCGAGGGATTACCTTTACCTTGTGCTTGAAGGTGAAATAGCTGCCTTTGTGAGCGTGGCCAAGGATGATGAGCATATTCTGGACGAGATCGGGCCCGGTGGACTGGCAGGGGAGATGGTGTTGTTTAGCGGGGGAAATCGTACTGTGACGGTTCGTGCCACCCAAAATAGTTGTTTGCTCAGAGTGCCGCTAGAAGTCTTTCATCAACTGCTGTTATCCCGACCGGAACTTTGGAGTTATGTTGCTAACCTAGTCCAGGCGCGCTTGCGGCGGTTGAAGCTGTTTACATATTTGACTAAGTTCTTCGGGCAGACGGGTGTCTTCGAAATGGGATTCGTGCGCGAACTCGAACCACAGATCCAGTGGTTGACGCTCAAGAGAGGTGAACTGCTATTTCGTCAGGATGAGGTAGCCGATGCCGCTTATTTTGTGATTACCGGTCGATTACGTGTCGTAGTTGATGACCAGAAATCTACGGAGAAAGCCGCGGGTGAGATCGTTTCCGGGGAGGCAGTAGGAGAAATGGCGCTCCTGGCGGAAACTGTCCGTTCAGCTACCGTTTATGTGTCGCGTGACTGTGAGTTAGTGAGGATGCCCACAGTCATTTTCGATCGGATAGTTGAGCGTTACCCTCAGCTACTGAGGAGCCTTTGCCGTGTTCTGGCCGAACGTTTGCGCAGGACTACAGCAAAACTTCCAGCGCGAGGTAAAACCGTATGCATAGGCTTGTTGCCTGCCGATGCTTCCGTCCCGTTGGCTGAGTTCGCCAACGATCTAAAAGAAGCCCTGACGGCCCACGGCTTGGTGGAGGTGCTTTCCAGCGCTAAGATCGACGAATTAATCGGTCGATCTGGGATGGCCCAGACCCGGGACAATGACCCACTCTTCCCCCGCCTGATCCAGTGGCTTAACGAACGCGAAGAGGGTTTTCGCTGTCATATATATCAGGCTGATGCCACTTGGTCTCCATGGACGCAGCGCTGTGTACATCAGGCAGACAAGTTGTTCATTGTCGCCATGGCGGATTCAAGTCCGTTGCCGGGAGAAATTGAGTCGAGCCTTTCCGAAGGGCCTGACCAACACCTGACGCAGGATCAGATTCTGACGCTTTTACATCCCCCAGATTGCGAACGACCCAGCGGAACCGCGAAGTGGCTCAATCTGCGGAGCGTAAAATCACATCACCATATTTGTCGTCGTAACAACAGTCACTATGCAAGATTGGCTCGCTCTATAGTTGGGGAATCGGTCAGCCTGGTTCTTGGTGGAGGCGTAGCGAGAGGTTTTGCTCACATCGGCGTAATTCGAGCCCTGGAAGAAGCCGGGATTCCCATCGACATGATCGGTGGTACAAGCATGGGCGCCATGATTGCCGGGCAGTACGTCTGCGGTTATGACTACGAGACTATGATTCGGATTAATTCGGATGTCTTTCATCGATCATCTCGGGATTACACCTTGCCCCTTATTGCTCTGCTATCAGGAGCAGAACTGTGGCGCCGGGGATCCAAGTATGTGGGCGATGTCACAATCGAAGATCTGTGGCTGCCTTATTTTGCTGTTTCCAGCAACTTGACGAAGGCTGATATAGAAGTCCATAGGACCGGGTCTCTCGGTTGGGCAATCCGGGCCAGTGGTAGCGTGCCTGGAGTGTGGCCGCCCATCAACCATAATGGTGAACTATTGGTTGATGGCGCGGTACTGAACAATTTGCCGATCGACGTTATGCATAAGTGTTGTGACGGAAGGGTAATTGCAGTTGATGTCTCGGCTCCTCTTGATTTGCAGGAGAACTCACCTTATGGCGTGAGTATCTCAGGCTGGCAGATTCTCTGGAAGCGTATCACTCCCTTTGTTCCTTCTTTAAAACTGCCGGGTATTTCCGATGTCCTGATGCGCGCAGCGGAACTTGCCAGTGTAAGGGCACAGCAGCAGGCTGTTGCAAATGACTTCTCGGGCCTATATCTACGTCCGCCGGTTACGCAATTTCAATCGATGGAATTCGAGGCGATACGGGACATCGCCTCGATAGGACACCGCTATTCTGAGGGGAAGATCGAAAAGTGGCGAAAGGAAATGGTGTGCTGATAGTCGATCGAGTCCCATTTTGCTGTGCGGGTGGGTTCACACAAGCGGACTGTCATAGCCTAGAGTTACTGATGTTTATGTCGATAAGGCCTTTTTGGAAATCTCGATGAATTATTCCATAGTCCAGTTGACATATGTTTGTGCGCTGATGACGGTTGCTGGGGTAATTCATATGGTCTTAATTAAATTGCCGATCCTCAATGCGTTGCAAGCGCCAATGGATGCGGGATTCATCCTGTGGGATCGGAAAAGACTGTTTGGAGACAACAAAACCTGGAAGGGATTAATAAGTATGCCACTTGGCGCCGCTTTGGCCTTTGGGCTCAATGGTGTGTTATGTGATTATTCCGATACTATTTTCAGTTTAACGATCATTGAGCATCAAAGTGTTGCTATTGCCCAAAATGCCTGGATATTCGGGGCATTTATCGGCTTGGGATACATTATTGCCGAGTTACCAAATAGTTTTATTAAGCGCCGGATAGACATTGCACCAGGGGCCAATAAGGCTGGGTGGGTCGGGAAAACCTTTCTAGTCGTTGATCAAATTGATTCAAGTATTGGGTGTGCGATTGCAATGGCTGTTGTGTTGCCGATGACTGTTCTTGATATCGCTGTTCTGGCGGCTATTGGCGGAGTAGTTCACTATGTTGTCGCAGTTTCTCTGTATTTCGTAGGGCTCAAGAAACAGATGGGTTAATGCCTTAAGTCCAGCTTACTCCACGTTCCAGTGCAATGGTCAATAGCAGGCCGATATCGGCAGTAAGTATGAATAATTCGGTAAAAGGCTGTAGCTTAGAATTCTTTGAGGTCGGGAAGAGCCAGAATCTGAGGTACCCACCAATAACGATTATTGCAATGACGATGAGAATTGCCGGGTAAATAAGGGATAGCCCGCAACGGGCAGAGACTGATACGAGGCACATCACAGATATGAGGATAAAGACTACCGGAGCAAGGGGCGCTATCTTCATCCCAAGGATCTTGGTATAAGTCTGATAGTCAGTTTCATCTTCCGGAATGCGTTGCTTGCGGGATAGTTCCCATGCAGCCAAAGGCATCCAGATACCAACAATTAATAACATGATGGATGCCGCATCCACAGTCACTTCTATGAACTGAGCGAAGAACACTGCGAATACATACATCAGGAGGACTATTGTCAAAGGGTTATGGGTAACTAATGCCAGTAACAAGTTATCTTTAATGGCGGCCCAGAAAAACCATTTGAAAGATAGCCAGAGAATAAAAAATACTGCTGCAAATGTCGCAATCACTAATGGTTCTGCGGCAACATGAAGCAGAATAAGAACTGTTGTGATTCCCCAACGAAGTGCAATAATATCTTCGATCTTTACTGCCCCGGTAACAATAGGGCGGTCTTTATATCGAGGATCGCCTGCTGTACCCAGGCGAATATCGGCGTCAGCGTCTTTTAGTTCATCGTACACGCGCAATAAGAGAAGAAAGAGCGTCAGGCATACCGCACCAGATATGCTAGCCCAATTGGCAAAAACGGGCCCATCTCCATGAAGCGCCTGTAAGCCAAAATACACAGCAAAAAACTTGGCAAATCCTGCTAGGATCAAGATATGAGGAGGAAACATTTCCCAGATGTAGAGGGTAACTCTCGAGAGCCTGTTTTTCATTGATCAAGTCCTCAGATATGGGAAAATAGCGGTCAGTATTGGGGAAAGGCTCCGTCTCATGCGTGAATTGACGTAGCCAGTTTCTCGAAGAATTGTAAATGCTATGGCCTTCAAAGTTAAGCCAATTCCTGCCGCAGGAAGCGCCCTAGAGGATTTTATCGCTCTACTTGGCGGTTGCACGCCGATGATCGTCGCTGGAATCCCTCCTCCAAGGGCGGGATTCGTTGGCAACTTTCAACACTCAATTTTTTTTCGCTCTTTTTTTCTTCTCCAGAGATGCATGAACAAAGCAGAAAATAGTAACGCAACAGTATTCGTGTAAATGTCATGTCAATAGTCGATATACGACTTTACAATCGACTGACGAAATCTCTGGAATACGAGGTTGTTTTTGAGCGCAGGTTCATGGAATTCTTCTATGGAACGCGATTAGGTATCTGGATTTGCGAGCACCTGCTGAAGAAACTATGGTTCAGTCGCTGTTATGGTCGGGTAAAGCGTCATGCTAACAGCAAAGAATCCATTGTTTCTTTCATAGAGCAATATGGAATTGATACTGGTGAAATTCTGCGGCCCCTGGAAGAGTTCGCTAATTTTAACGAATTCTTTATTCGTGAATTAGTCGATGGAGCAAGGCCGATCGATAATACGCCAGGCCATCTTATTTCACCGGCGGATGGTCGAATAATTCATTATCCGATTACCAACCGTACTGTAATCCCCGTAAAAGGGGCTTACTTCGACATAGCAGTTTTATTGGGCGATGCTGCGTTGGCAGCCCAATACAATGGAGGCGACTGTTTTATCACTCGGCTCGCCCCGACTGATTACCACCGTTACGGCTATATTGATTCTGGAAGACACGATCAGCATTCCAGGATCAATGGTTTTCTGCATTCCGTCAGTCCCTATGCGTTGCAGCGAAACTTAAGAGTGTTTACCGAGAATCAACGAGAATTGTGTGTATTGCACACCGATAATTTTGGAACTGTTGCCCAGATAGATGTAGGTGCTATGGTGGTTGGAAGAGTTGTGCAACATAAGCCTGAAGGGGGTCGATTTGAGCGAGGGGAACAAAAGGGGTATTTTGAATTTGGAGGTTCGACTGTGATCTTATTGTTTGAGCCCGGCATCGTCGTTCCTGATCAGGATATCCTTCATTATTCGCGTGATGGTATCGAAACGATTGTAAAATATGGCTCAAAGATAGGTCAGTTAGCTTAAACTGCTCCCAAGTTACTGCCAAGGAGCGGCCATAGAAAAGGGGCTTTATCAATGAATTCATCCCCGGAAAAAGATGGTAGCGGTGCTCCAGAGGCCGCAGCCTCAGATGTAGGTTCTGGAATCTTCATCGGTTATCTCAACCCTCCCGCGTTGTTGACGCTTAGCGGGCTTATCTGCGCCTGCCTGGCTGTCGTTTTTGCAGTTAAAGGAAGTGTTCCGTTGGCTGCCATCTGCCTGATTTATGCAGGTATCTTCGATCTTTTCGACGGAATGGTCGCCAGAAAGTGCAATCTGTCCGAGGCCGAAAAAGAATACGGTATCTATATTGACACGGTTGCGGATATGGTGAGTTTCGGGGCGGCGCCAGTTTTTGTTCTGGTGAATTCAGGCATGACTGCTCCGATCGAGATTGCTGCAATGTTGTTATTTACCTGTTGTGCCGGAACCCGACTCGCGTACTTCAATACCCTTGCCACTAAAAGTACCGGGCCAATGCGTTATTTCACGGGCCTACCCGTGACTTATGCGGCCTTGATCTTTCCGGTTGTTATGCTATTTTCATTCACCCCGGGAGAGGGCTTGGCAAGAGGCCCACTGTTAATCACCCTGGTCACTGTTGCTGTGTTGTTTGTCCTTCGCGTGCGGATTCCCAAACCGCGGGGTGTGTTTTATATCATTTTCCCAGTTTTGGCCTTAGCGATGACCTATCTCTGGTGGGAACACATTTAATTGGCCACAGTTCTAAGGGGGAATGGTGCGTGTTCTAGTAACCGACTATCGAGAGCAAGAGCAGAATGCCGCAATGCTCGGTGGAAAGGCTCTGCATTTGTTTCGCCTTAAACAGTGGGGGTTGCAGGTACCGCCGTTTGTTGTGCTTTCAGCGCAAGCATTCTTTCAATGGCGCTCTAACAATCAGGCCTTGCCGGAGTCAATAAAAGAAGAACTTGAAAAACACATAGCAAAATGGGATGCGCAATATTTTGCAGTGCGAAGTAGCATGGCGGCCGAGGATGGTGCCGAAGCCAGTTATGCCGGGATGATGGATACTTTTCTTTTTGTGCCCGCCAGCCAGATTATTGAGGCTGTTAATAATTGTTTCGGCTCGGCTGATTCAAAGCGGGCGCAGATATATCACGAAAAACACAGTCAGGCTCGGGAGCATGAATCGGCGGCGGTAGTTATTCAGGAAATGATTCCGTCAGAAGTTAGTGGGGTGGCATTCAGTCGTGCTCCCGTAGGTGATTCGTCGCTTTGCTACGTTGAGTCTGCATTTGGGTTAGGTGAGGGGGTGGTATCCGGTACGGTCGAGGTTGACCGCTTCTATGCAGATCGCTGGGAAAATCTGGTTGCAAGTTACATTGCACAAAAGGAAACAATGGTGACTCACAATCGTGACGCGATCCGGTCGCCTCATACTCATCAAGTCGAAGTTCCAATGAATATGGCTGCAAAAGCCACGTTGGACCCCCAAATGGCACTAGAGGTCGTCCGCGCAACCTTAACGATTGAGCGTAATATGAGGTGCCCAGCGGATGTCGAATGGGCGACACATCAGGGGGCGCTGTATTTATTGCAGGCTCGGCCAATTACCACCGAGTTACCGGCTTTGGAGTATTTTATCGATACAAATCTGTCAGAGAGTTATCCTGGATTGATCAGCCCGATGGGTGCGAGTTTTGTTCGCCGAGTCTACGAGACGGTTCACAGGCGGGTCGGAGCGGTCCTCGGGCTTTCGGCAAAACGTCAAAAAATAAACGAAGGTGCCTACCAGACATTAATCGCCAATGTAGGAGGGCATCTTTATTACAACCTTCAAAGCTATTATCGAATGCTGCTTTCGGTACCGGGTGGAAAGGCCACGGTCGATAACTGGCATCGGATGATTGGTGGCGCGCGCAATCTGGATGTGATCATCGACAATGTTGATGAGCACAGTAAAGGTGAACTCCTGAGTTACTACGCAGCGATTATTAATCTCACACTTCGCCACAAGACAATATTTAGGAAATTTGCCAGACAAAAAAATAGGCAGTTGGTAGAGTTTTTGGAATATTTCCGCGGCGAAAAAGATCCCAAAGAAATCCCCAAAGCTTTGGATCGTGCGATTGAGGAGGCGAGCGATTTTGCTTTAACTTCATTGAATGACCTGTTGATTATGTTGTCCACTCGGAAAATTGTGGATCTGTTGGGCAGGCATGGCTACCCCGAAACAGTGCTGCCAGAGTTAATTGTCACCCAAGAAGGCATTGAATCCCTCAAGCCGCTAGCGGGATTGGAGAGCCTGTGTGAATCTATTGTGGATCCCAAGAGGTTTCTCGATACTTTTCGTGCTGCGATAGATGAGGCGGACAGTACCAGTGAGCAGCCCTATTCGGGAATATATACAGCACTGGTGCAGGCGGGTTTTGAGAACGAGAAGCACTGTGTTGAGCGGTACCTGGAAGTTTACGGACACCGATGTTTCGAGGAATTGAAACTCGAGTCGCTTGCATTCAGTCAGTCGCCACTGGAATTTTTCCGCTTATTGTCCTGGAAACTTAAGGTGCCCAAGGCAACAGCATTATCCGATAGATCTGAAGAAAAACCCTCTGCGCCGGTCCAGCTGACTGGTTTTTCCGGCTGGTGGCTTAAGATACTTACACGTTTCGCCCAAAGAACCATCGCGACGAGAGAGGAGACCCGGTTCATCCGTGGGGCATATTTTGGGCTGGTGCGAACGGCGCTGCTCGCGATGCTGCGCAGGCTCAAGCGTGATTATCCCGGATGTTTTTGCGAAGTCGATGTCCAGGATTTTTTTGGGCTCACTCTTGAACAGTTACTCGAGTTTGCTGATGGAAAAACCAGTGCGCAGGAGTTGGCCAAACAGGCAAAAGATAACTCCCAGTGGGCGGCGGGATCCAAGGTATTTCCTGAGTTTTTCTGCCGGATACTCGGCGCGAACGGAAAAGATGCTTGGTTTTTGAGAACTGATGTGGCTGGCCAGCAGAGCTATGAAATCGAAAATGGAGTGCTGGGCACCGGCTTGGGGGCATCGGCAGGTCGTGTTGAGGGGATTCCCCTGGCGATCAGTGATCCCCGGGAGGCGTTTGAGGTCGATGACCTGAGTGAGTACATTCTGGTAACGAAAAACACTGACCCGGCGTGGGTCTTCATTATGGCGCAGTGCGCTGGGCTGGTCTCAGAAAAAGGCAGTTTGCTCAGCCACACCGCAATTATTGGGCGTGAGTTGGGTATACCGACCGTGGTCGGCGTAAAAAATGCGGTGTCCCGGCTTGGCTCGCAGGAGCATATTGTTTTGGATGGCAATACCGGTATCATTTTGGCTCCTGAGCAGGAGATCAAAGGTGAAAATTCAACAGCTTAATTTAGGCGCTGAAGAATTCGGCGTATTTCATCAGGTGCCCGAGGTATTGGGGCTAGACCGAAATTCGGTTCCTCTTGATCTTGAGCGGGCCCAACTCTCCCTGGGCAATCCATTTTTCAAGCACGCTGAAGGTTACGGCTTTGTCTGCGAGAAAGAGGGAAAGCTCTCTGGCCGCGTCTTTGCCAGTTTGGATCAGAATTTGCACCAGCACGACGGCCAGTTGGTTGGGCATGTGGGGTATTTTACCTGTGCAGAGGATACGGCCAGCGCCCAAGCCCTGTTGCGGGCCGCGGAGGAATGGTTGAAGGGAAAAGGAGTAACGCACGTTCACGGCCCGGTCAATCTCAATATTTTTACAGGCTACCGTGTGCAGATGAGTGGTTTCGATACCACCCCTTTCCCTGGGGAACCTCGAAATCCGGAATATTATGGAAAGCTCCTGGAAGAAGCGGGGTATGACGTGCTGACAACCTGGAGCAGTTGGGATCTGCCCCCCGATTTTGTCAAGAGCAGCGCTGAGTACTTCAAAAAAAGCGCTGATCAATCACCACTGCCAGGATTGACGATCCGAAAAGGGGATGTCAGTCAATTATCAACAGAGTTGCAACAGCTCTACCAGCCTGCAATGGAAGCATTTGCCCAGAATTATGGATTTTCGCAGATCTCCCAGGATGAATTTCTGAGCGCATTTATTCATCTTCAGCCATTGATGGAAGCTGAGTTATTTCATATTCTTAGCGACGATAACGGCAAGATCGGTGGGTTTATATTTGGGTACAAGGATGCGCCAACGGATCATATCCGGATCATTTTTCATACCGTCGGCTTATTGGAGAAATGGCGGGCTACCCCGGCCCTGTATGAACTTGCCGTTCCGCTGTGGGAAACGGCAGCTGCGACTGGTTTGCCGGTTATTGGCGCCTTAGCAAAAGAAGGCAAAACAACCTATGATCGGTTGGGGTTACCTTCGCGAACCTATAGTGTTTTCACCAGGGCGCTCTAGTTTTAAAGCGCTCTCGTGTACCTAGTGCCAGTGGAGCGTCCAAGCGGAAGAGTCCAATTGCGGTAAGCACTCCCTGAGGCAGGCAATGGGTTCAAAAAAAGTAAGAAACCCGCAGTCTTATCAGATCCTGATTCCTGTAATTATAGAGAAGGGCTTCAGTTTCACGGGTATGATATAGCACCCAATCGGTATTCAGGTGCAGCGCATCGGACCACTGGTATTGCAAAGACAGGCGGGTGATCCTGCCGTCATCTCCAGGTAGGCCGTTCATCACGAACTGTGTTACGAGGCGCTCATTCAACGTTGCCCAGCGCGCTCGTGCAAAATAGCCTAACTGCCATTTTTCGACTGCTAACTCAGGTGTGTGTTGATGAGTCTGAATCGTATCGAGCTCAAAAGAGATGAGCCAATCACTGATTCCCGAATACTCGGCTGCGAACGCATAAAGTGTTTGATCGCGAGTATCCCAGGGTATTTGGGTGACATCAGCACTGCGCAAAGGCTTATTCCACTGCTGGGCCACATCATATCTGATCAACCAATTCCCTTGCGCCCGGTTGCCGGAAAATCCTAATACCTGGCCTCTTGCCTGGCCGAGTTCGATCCGCGGTGGAGAATCAGGCATCAGATTAACGGCACTGATTTCATCCCAATTCAGGTCACCTGCGACAATTGATAGATCGCCGCCATTGAAATTGGTGCTTACCCGCCCGATTAACTCCCAGTATTTCTCCGGGGGTACATCAGAAAATTGGGCACTGGCTTTTGGCACGGTAATGAAGGGGTCGAAAGCCTCGCCCCTGGCTGCATATTTAATGCCCCCTGCATCCGAGGTAAGGGCAAGCTCGGCAAAGAAATCCTCACTCGGAAAAGAAGCATAAAGTGCCGGCACCTGTATCCGGATATCTTCCAACTCGGCTTGGCCAGGCTTGATAGAATCCCGCGGGTTAATCACATCGGTTATTGCCAGTCCCTCGGCTTCGCCCCATGCAATGATCTGATTACCCGCGCGAAGCCAGATCTCATCTCCCAGAGCGGCATCGGCGTAGGCATCCTTCAACTCCAGATTTGTGCCATTGTTTGAAAAGCCAAGCTCCCCTTTATCCCAACGGGCCCATTCAACAGATGCGGCACCGCTTAGTCGAGCCGAGAGCCAGTCGTTAGGCCTGGCCGTCAGTTGTAGTCGAAGCCGCTGGCTCAGACTGTCAACGCCGGCCTGATCACGGTGAAATGTGGGTAGCGAAGGGGCCGCCAGGCCATAGGCTAAGGTCTGAGATAACTCCCCGGTAACGGAAATACGCTGTCGTTCGGTGACAGCACTGCTTTCGCCTTTTGTTGGAATATCAGCAAAAAAATCATCAGCAGGAACTGCAGCTGAGTGCAGCAGTAGCAGAAGTGCTGCTCGCCATGCTGATCTATACAGTACTGCGCGCAAGTCAGTTGCCCCGATGCATGGACTGGACCTCGAATAGTGAATCCTCTATTTCTTGGTTAAACCTAACATCGTTGATTATGAACAGGCTTGAATGCTGTCGCTTGTTGTTGCGAGTAGTCACCATTTGAAGTTTTCTGGCTATCCATATGCCGTCAACCAGCTCAATATCCCGGGCCATGAAGAATTTGATCCGTTTGCCCTTCTTGACATTGATGATTGATTTGACCTGCATGAAGTTGTCTTTGCGCACCCAGAATCTTGAGTGCGTGTAGCCTGTTTTTCGGGTAACTGATTCCGTTTTGGGTGTTGACTCCAATACCCAGCAGTCAACACCATCAACTGGGTCGCTATCATCAATCAGGGTGTATTGAAAATCATCAATCTTAAAGCCATCTATATCCGAGTAAGTGAAGTCACTACCCATGAAGGCGCTAGAACGGTCAGCTGCAGCGATACGGTTTACTTTCTGCAAGGCAGGCAGGTACAGCCAGGAGTCAATTTCACGGGATTCGTCCTCCCATTCATGCGAAAGATACGCCGTGTCGCGCACATCGGCAGGTTCAAGAAAGAAAGAGATCCGTTTTTGGACCTCGCCATAGTCTTTCGAGAAAAATTTCAGAGTTCTGATTCTTTGCCTGTCCCGCTTATCGATCAGGATCAGTGTGTTATGGCTAACAGCTGTTTTACCGGTATCTCGAGCATCAACGCGCTGCATGATTTCATATGCGGTAAAACTTTCGGCCTTGGCAGTAACTGGTGCGATTAATAAAGTGAAGAAGCTGAAGACTCCTGCCAGAACCAATAAATGCGACATTTGGATGATTTCCCGGAATTTGAAATGATTAATTTGGCTGCAGCGAAGAACGGTTCCTCGCTGCGTCGTTTCGTCCATCCACTAAGTACAAAAGAGCGGGGAGCACGATGAGATCACCAAGCAGGGCCAATGCCATGATGGTTGCGGAAAACAGCCCAGTTTGAATATAGGGAATAAAGGAGCCGAGCAGCATGACGCTAAATCCGATTACCAGCACTACAGAAGTAAAGACGACCGCTCGACCAGATTCGGTCATAGCGCGCTGTATAGAATCTCTAACCGACAGTTGCTGCGAGCGACCAAGCAAGTAACGACTGACTACGTGGATGGCGTCATCGACGGCGATACCCATAGTCATGGCGCCGACCACCATCGTGCCCAGATCCAGTGATATGCCAAGCAGTGAGACTATGCCACCGGTAATAAGAATTGGCACGATGCTTGGGACTAAGGCGATAAATCCATACTTCACTGATCGGAACAGGAAAAAGAAACTCAGGCCAATGACTCCCAGAGCGATGGTGAAGGAGCGAAATAACCCCTCATTGATGTATCGATCCTGGGAATTCAGCATCACGATGGGCCCCGTAATCTCGACAGCCAGATCGGGAAAGTCCTTATCTATCGTGTCATTAATGGTCGCCAGCAAAGCGGTCATCTTGCTAGCGTCCATGTTGATAGTTGGAACTGTGATCCGGATGTATCGTTCATCAAAGTCTTTCAGATCAGACAAATCCTCATCTGGGCCGGAGTTTTCATACAACAACAATAATTGTGCAGTCATCTCGACGGAATCTGGAAGTGTGAAATGCTTTGGGTCATCGTTTGAGACGGCTTGGCGGATTTGTTTGAGAAAATCCAGCAAAGAAGCTACCTCACCAGTCTGTTCCAGAGTTTTCAGATAATCTTGCAGCTTATTTGCTCGATGAAGAAACCTTGGCTCCTTAATGCCTCCGGTGGTCCCGGAATCTACGATGATCTCCAGGCCGGCTATACCATTGAAGTGCTGGTCGAAATAAAGTAGGTCTTGAGTGACCCAACTTTTTTCTTTGAAGTAATTGATAAAGTTAGAATCCACTGTAATCCGCGGCATCATCACAATACTGAAAACCAGTGCAGCGAAACCAAACGCTGTAATTACTCTGCGGTATTCAAAGCTGAAGTCTGGAATCGAGGATGTGATGCGGCTGACCCAATCGCCTGCAAAGGCATTTTTTGTTTTTTTGGTCAACCAGGGAACAAAACTCAGGATTGCCGGCAAAGTGGTCATGGCAACAAGAAATATGATCATTGGACCTAAGGCGGCGAGATACGCATATTGTTTTACGGGTAATAGATCCGTGACGGCCAATGCGGAAAAACCCAGTGAGGTAGTTAGCGAGGTAAAGAAAACCGGCTGCAGCAAATTGGTTATGGTCTCGGTAGCGGCCTGTCTGGAGTCTTGCCCCTGATTGCGAAAATGGTAGAACTCAACCAGAACATGTACAGCAGCGCCAACGCCGATAATGATCAATGTCGGCACTAGGGCGGTGTTCACCGCAGTGTATGGCCACCCCAACTGAGCTTGAATGGCAGTCACTCCCGATATCGTAATACCAATTAGAACCCAGGGGAGCAGGGTTCCGGTAATGGATCGAAAGGTCAGAAATAGGATCAGGGTCATCACGATAACTATCGTCGGGTTGATCCACCCACTGTCGGATTTAGTTAAGGTCTCAAAGCGCTCACTGATGACCGGTACGCCCGATAAATGGATTTGATAGCCCTTATTCTTGTACCCCCCGGCCTCAATAAAATGGATAACGTCGGTGACTACCTGGACCTTATGATCATTGGCGGCTTTTCGATACTCGGTTCTTGCCATGATCCGGGTATTTTGAAAATCCTGGCTTATCAAGGTGTCCAGGGCCAGTTTCTCAAGACGCATAATATTGCGTGCATCTTGCAGTAGACCGGGATTTTCAGGCAGGGCATTTGGGTCATCGAACAGATAATCTGTGGCTAATAGGCCCCCATCATCATGGGTATACTGATACTTGGACAAACTTCGTACTTGTGTCACGATCGGGTGGTCTTCCAGGAATTGAGTTAAGTCGTCGATCATCCGGATGGTTTGCGGCTCGAATACATCCTGATCGGTCGGACGCGCGGATATCCCGATCGATAAGTACTCCGAATCGCCGAACAGATCTGTCAGTTTGTTAGCCGCAAGCAGGTTGGGGTCATTCATGAGGAAATACATCTCATTGGAATTGTCAAAATAGATCGGTTTAGTCGCAATCGACCATCCCGACAGCCCCAACAAGATAAGTGACAGTGCCAGAACCAGGGTTCTATGCCTGATGACCAGCATGGCCCATCGTCTCCTAAACCTATGCACTTGAGTATTTCGTTTTCAAGAATTTGATTTGGGGTCGCCGCCCAAAACAGCGTCTGATCGCCATCTGCTGGCTTTTTCACCGTTCTTCATATGTATCTTTGCCTTAGCACATTGAATCTTGAACGTTACGGCTTAGAGTGTAGAAAGCCTACAAAAAAGAACGAGCCAGGTAAACCATGGCGAGAAGCCATGCGTGAAAAGCCTCACTCAAGCCTGGTATAGCCACCGCTGGTGGCGGAGCAGCGCCAAGCTGCTGGCGATCTAAAGAGTGAGACCGTCTAGCCACACGCTGATGTTCTCGATTAGCTGATCGCTGGTGCCGGTAAAGTAATGGTCTGCTCCCGGTGCAATGACCTGTTGCGACAGAGGGTTGCCTCCCTGCTGAATCAGGTGCAAGCGCTCGGGTGCCATGCGGTGCACAGCAGGGTAGTCATATTCTCCATAAAGATCCAGCACTGGTACTGTGAGCGATGCAAAAGGGAAGGGCCGCTGCATCGGTTGCTGATAGTCGGTGGCGCCCATACCAATTCCGATGAAGGCGTTGATCCCTTCATCGGCGTGCTCTTCCATCCACGCTATGGCCATGTGTGCGCTGCAACTGTGCGCCAGTAGAACCACTGGGGAGAGCTCCTGACTGGAAAGATAGGCCAGTGCCGCGTTTATTC
>PVBE012336289.1_pt1 | contig 30451 bp, 31 predicted proteins | sample 1631181 | NCBI WGS metagenome assembly PVBE01 (sample SAMN08397723, study PRJNA350692) | Marine metagenome, whole genome shotgun sequencing project. | isolation source: water | place: Pacific Ocean | collected 2012-04
CACTGTGCTTCACTGTGTTTAATAAGCTAACGTTCGCTGTGACTTCTGCCCCACACTAATACCACTATGGTTCTAGATCAATTTGCTTACGCAAATCATAGTGATCAAGCAAAGCTGGATCAAACTTGCAGTTAGCGTCTCTGTAGTGCTCTTAGTCTGCGTCATTCATCACAGCTCTAACTATTACAACTTACAGTTAAGTTACAGTATTATCAATATAATCACATTACCATAGCTCTAAAGCTGTCAATAGTAGTTACTGCGTAATGTCGCTCAAGTGTTCGCTCTAACTAGCTTTTAGCTATCTACTATGTTTTGCTATACAACACGCAACGCATAACTGCTACTATTACTATGACTGTATTGTTGCAGTTATGCGTTAGTCTATTAGTATGCTTACGCATACTATTATATTTTTTAGTGTATCTCGCTACGCTCGTAACTAGCTGGTTGCTAACGCAACAGCTACGAGAGGAGGCGACAGACTCCGACAAAATACTGTAGTTCATTGTGTTTGTTTTTTGTGGAGGATGCCGCAGAATTTTATTTTTTTTTGCTAGAGACTCTAAACAATCAGAGAGTTGTTGAAAGTCTGTGTGTAATCAGTATAGGCAGACTTATGTGGATACCACCGTGACCCAGCATTTTACCACCGTGAGCCATAGTGAAAGGCAGATGATTTCTACGGTGATACCACGGTGATTTACTGTCAGATACTGCTACGCTAACACTACTAACAGTTGTAGTATGCTTTTATAACGGTGCGTAAAAAACACAGCAGGAGGCTGTATGATGAAGGGTGTTTTGACGTATAAAGCATATACTTATACAATGCTAACAACCCTCTTATTGTATCAATTGTGGCGAGGATCACTTCACCATCTTGGGCCAATGTATAGCAACAATGCTTAACAACAGCAAAGTTCTTATTGTGTTTTATATTGTGTTTGTATAGTGATCTATATTGGACTTATATAGTTTTTTGCGTGTATATAGCAAATTGCTTATATTGTTGTATAATGGTTCATAGTTGATTATATTGTTTTTATCTTGTTTTTTAGCACACATATAAGTTGTATAATGTCTCGCGAGGTCTCTGTGGATTGTTGCTTATTATAATAGAGGATCGTTTTGACAGGTTTTAACCCCATTTGAAGCTGTTTTTTGAGCATTTTGATAAATACTATTATATACAACGCAATTGTATATGAGAATAACAACGCAATATAGGAGAATAATATGTTAAATTCAACAATGATAGACATCAGCATAGATAAATTGCTGGATCGTTTATACAAAATACAAACAACAGTAGAACAAATGAAGCATAGCAACGGCAACGATGTTATAGCTGTGGATGAATCAATATTGGATGCATTATATGATTCAGATTTTGAGGATAGTTATAAACAAGCAAGTTTAGGTATAGAAAGACGCAACAAACTTAAACTTGTTGCAATTGAAGGGGGCTTACCCATTAAAGTAGAAGCAGATGATATACGGGCAAAAACACCCAGACACACAGTAGGAGGGACTCAATAATGAAGAAGCAAATACTACCAAATGGAATAACAACTTATATAGAAGAGGAAACTATAGGGGGCAAAAAGCAAAACAGATATGAGTTTGAAATATGGGCAACACAAACACTTAAACTGCCTTATGTAATAGAAGCAGAGTCACTTGAAGGAGCAAAGCAGGATATGATTGACTTATACAAGCGGGACTATTGCGAACTTGAAGCAGATGTAATAGCAGATGGTAAGCAAAAACAGTTTGAGCTTGACATATATGACGAGAATGATGTTAAAATCATAGATGATGGGAGGATCAACAGTGACTTACAGACGTAAAATAATAGCACATATGGGCAACAATCAGAACAATGAATACAGGGGTATTGACTTTATAGTGCCAGGCCCAGGCAAGATATCTATAAGTTGGACAGAGAAACGCAAGAAACAAAAGGAGGAACACACGCAAACTTGCGACAAAAATAACACAACACAACAACAACAAGCATAAATATTATACTATTGTATGCTAACGTAGTAGCAATTGCGACACGCAAAGCAGTTGCTACTACAACACAAACAAGCAAAGTAACACAAAGTACTTTAGCAACAACACGCAAACACACACATATACAAGCATAATGCAAAAAAACAGTCAATATTAGGCTATATTTTGCAGTTTTGACAACAATTTGCTAAATATATATAAAGCAAATAGGAGAAACACGCAATGAATATAAACAAAAAAGATTTAGATTGGATATGCGACACATTGTTATTGTTGTTATCAGATGATTTCAGTGTAAAGCATTTTAATAAACTGCGTCAGTCAGATGGCTTGGACGTAGAAGTAGAAGAAGCAAAGCAGTATATATGGAAGAGGCTTGTAAAAGATTTAGCTGACAAGCAACAACAAGCACATAAAGAAGTCAGCATACAAGCATTAAGAAACAAAGTAATGAACTTGCAAAAAGATATTGACAGCAACAACAAAGCAGTATTAGACAGTTATAAACAAGAAGACAACAACTAACATAGGCAAACATAGGCACGCAATAGGCAAACATAGGCTATATAACACCCTCATAAGAACAAACATAGGCGTTGATAACACCCGCATAATTGTTATAAATTAGGTGTCGTTGATGTTAGCGTTAGTAACATTAGATTAGAACTATTAACACAGCAAGGCTGAGAGTGTTATTAAAAATCACGTATGTATGGTAAGCGGAACGAGCCAAGTTCATATAATCTATAAACACATCAGGGCGTAAGCCTTCCTATGGGTTCAGTATAAGCAACAAATTCAATAGCAGAAACTTAAAATAGACGCAAGTCTATTTTAATAACAAGTGCGTAGCACTTGATTTTGCTTCATAATTCACCCGTTTGATAGCAAAAAATCACGTTTTAGATAAATATTAGTATGGATCATAATGAGTTTAATATAAAAGGTTTAGAACAACACACACCTTTAGTAACGCAAAAGATGGACGTTGGTATGAACATAATAAAGAATCAACACGCAAGATTGATTGGAGACTTTTTAGATTGTATAATGAAACAAAAGCAATTAGAAAGACGTATAAGAGAAATAGAATATCACTTTCAATTCCTACCACCTTTTATATTTGAAATAGATGATGGAGATAACAACACGCAAACAAGGAGATAATATGTCAAGCAAATTTAAAAAGAAATATATGTTACCTATCAAGAGGCACGAAGTAATACTAACAGGCATCGGTGAGAAGCGAGTCAGCAAGTATGGCGGCACCTATAGATATATTTTTGCTTTAGGGCCAGATGCTAATCAATTAGACCCAGCAAGTTTAAGTTCGCAAATGCAAAACAAAAGCAATTGGGATTTAATAGTTAAGCTGTTGGAAGATAGAAAGAAATTGTTTTGTGATGATGCTGTAATAGTAACACGCAAAGGCAAACGTATGATTGATTGTGACTTCGTCCCAACTGTAATAGAGATGGGTGATGAATTAGATTTAGAAGCAATTAAATAATCATAAATATTTTAGAGAGGTTAGTTATTTTGTCATACAAAATATTTTGTATGACTATTATAATGATAAATATTATTGTTATATAGCCAAAGTAATAACGCATAAAAGCTGTAGTAGATTAATTTTTACTACAGCTTTTTTTTTATTTAAAGCGTATTTTGTGGGTATAGTAATATACCAGATGGGTGTTTAAACACGCTGTAAAGGCGTCTGTGTGCTTCTTTTTTTACAAATAAAACACTATTCCACTAATAAACAACAAAGTATATACAAATACTATAGTCCAGTATAACATTATTAACCAGATAATTTTTCGTATAGTTTGTATATTGCTTGTCTATGTGCGTCACCGATTGGGTCACCTTGTCCTAATTTCATTTTAGGATCAGCTCTCATTTCAGCAATCTTTTCACGTAAAGAGAGTTGGTCAGTCATTGAACTTTCAGCATTTACAATTGGATTGGGAGCTCTACCAGAGTCCATCAAGCTGTATAGTATTTCAAGTCCATCAGCCGTGTCAGCAATTGGTTGTGTTAAAACGTGTGCTGGTAACTTACTAGCAAATTGTTTAACAGCAGTTAGTCTGCCTTCATATTCAGCACCCCATTTTGATTTCAAGTTTGCATTCTCTTGTTCAAGATCTGCTTTGGGATATTGCTGTGCAACTTGTTGTGATATAGTATCAAGTTGGTCTTTGTATAAACCCATAACACCTTCAACTTGTTTTTGTGTCATACCCAAGTGCTTAAACATATCTTCTGCTTCTGCTTTGATTGTAGTATCATCAGTCATTTGCAAGTCCAAGTCTTTGGTAAAGTCCCAAGTGTATTCTTTGGGTGCTTTAGGTATGTCATTCATTTTAGTTTCAAGTTCAGTATAGCTTTTAGCTAAATCTTCAGGTGTTTTAAATTTTTCAGGAAGCCAAGCTGGTCTTGTTTCTTCACCTTCAGCTGGTGCTTCTTTAGTTTCAGCACTTGAGTCAGTTGTTAATAACCCAGTGTTAGTATCACTTGTAGATACTGTTCTATTGTTATCCTCATTATCAGGGATAGCTTGTTCTGTATTTGTATTAGTTTCTTCGCTCATTGTCATTATCCTTTATAATCATATTTGCTTTAGTTTCATTTAGATCCATCATATTTTGTATTCTTGATATCATCTGTCTTTGTGCTTCTTTATATAATGCACTCAATTGATTTGGATTATCAGCACTAATCCTTGTTTGATTAGCTATCCTTTCCAAGTCTTCAAGCACAACAGCACCTTCGCGAGATGTAAATACACGATGGTAAGTTTCTTTCATTTGTTTCATATTAAGTTTCATAATGTATTTCTCTTATGTAGTTTTTGCTTAAGGTTTTAAACCCAATACGATTCATAACCCTATCCATTGCTGGACTATCACGCCAAGCATTTAACACAATAGCTTCTGCTTCACGCTTAATACCCCATTGTTCAAGTGTATTAAACAAAGTTCTAATATGTGTTGGTGTGCATTTTTTATTAGTAAGTAGGCCAAGTATAGCAACGTCACAGCGATTATACCATCTGTTTTCTTGCAATTGTGCTACTAACACGCAATGGATATATCCATCGTTGGCCTCAACTGAACGAGCAAATCCATAACCTGGATACAAAGTTTCTGTATTGATTAGTTCATTTAGAAATCTATCACAGTATTCGCCTTTAGCATAGTTGTTTTTAGGATCTTCAACAAATGATTTAACCATTTGTTTTAATGCTTCGCGTCTCTCTGGAGACCTGTAATAGGCGCCTGGCTTAATATTCATAGTTCGTTTCGTTTCGTTTAGTTAGTAATATTTATACAATAGGACCTGTTGGTGGAACCGTTTGTCCCGCAGGTTGATCTTGTATAGATTCTGTAGCTTGTTGAAGTAATTGACTTTGTTGTTGAGCTTGTAATTTTTCTTGAACTTGTTGCTCATCCAATATTACTTCAGGGCTCATATCACCATCACGTAATATCTTACGTGCTAATGCTGATACGTTTATTTGTGCAATAGCTTCTGGTCCTAACTGTGATACAATTTGTAGTATCTGTAAATCTCTTTGTATCTCTGCCATACTAATACCTTTTTTAACAGCAGAATTTACAACGATTTCAAATCTTGCACCATCGTTAATAAAGTCAGGAAGTTCGCCTCTTGCTTGTAGTCTTTTAATTAGATTCTTTATCATAGGACGTAATAGTTCTTGTTCTAAACGTAATCCACTTGGTCCTATCTTTCTATAAAATTCAGCCTGTCTAACTTGCACTTCAAAAGCTGTCATTTGCTGACTGCTTTCTGGTGGAACTATATGATCATTGTAAAGAATTTTATTAATCTTTCTTCTTTGATCTTCAACAGTTTGGAATGTTATTTGAAAGTTCCCTGGGAAAGGAACAGGTTGTAATAAACTATCAACTGTAATACAATCACCTGGAGATAGTTTTATATTATTGGTATTGACTGTGCTTTCACTGCCGTCAATCTGCCAACAACCTAAACCAGCAAATGCATTTTGTTGCATTATAAGTTGCGTGGCCTCGTTAGCTACACGTATATGAGGTAGCGCCTGTCTCACAGGGCTATCACCTAATGTGCTTCCCAAAGTCTTGGAGAATCTAAACACCGTAAATAATTGTGCTGGTGTTTTCTTTTCATCTAATAGTTTTAATCCTTCTTGCATAAACACTCTATACATCATACTTTTATCTGATGGGAGTTTTAAACAAGCTTCTAGTATTTTAACTTTTGCATTTGGATTTGTTTCAGCTAATGTTTTTACTTTATCTGGAACTGTTGATGGATATTTTTCAATCAAGTATTGTGCTGGTAAAGAGTGTGATCTAAACACAGTATCAACTTCACCTTTATAGTTGTCAAGGAAAAATAGTTGATGTATAGGAACTGCAACAAAGTCAATGCCTTCATCATTCTCTATCATTGTTAATGCACCTGTGCCTGATATAACTGAATCAAGTAATGCTTCACTTATAGCAACATAGAATCCACTATCTCTAATAGTTTTAAATACAACCTTGTTGGCCATATCTAACATTTTTCTAATGTCAGGAGCCACAGTTGCTTTTAGTTCATCACGCACATCAATATGAGCCCATTGTTGATTTTGTGGAATCAACATTGTTAAGATAGTAGAAACTAAATTGGATACAGCATCTGGGGCTGTTCCATCAAACAATTTCTTTCTATCTGTCTCACCTTCATCAGCACGATTTATATCTCTGTTTGGAAATGTAAATTTATATGCTTCTGATATTTCGTCTTCGTGCGGATCCTTTACAGCTTTCGCTTGGTTCCATATTTTCTTAATTACGTTTGTGTCCATAGTTTAGTATCCACTGCCGACGTTACCTAAAAGTGTTCTGGATGTTCTTGGACCTAATGCATCGTCCGTAATACCCATATAACTTGAACCGCCTCGTCTTGTAATCAATGTTCCTCTGCCTCTTTTCTTTTTAAGAGATTTAGTTAAATTATTAGCGGCATCATTTTGTTTCATACGTTGCTCAACTAATAACTCTTTAGATTCTCTTTCAGCTCTGATCTTATCTTGAGCCGCGGCAATATCTTTTGGGCTTGGAGCAGGTGGAATTTTTGGCATTAAAAAACTCATATTACTGCACTCCCAATTTGTTTGATAATTGATTAATTAAACCTAATAGGCCTCTTCTTTGACCTAATGCGGCTGTTTCAACACCCAATGGTGTTCCTCTTTTAGTAACCAACGACCCACGTCCTCTTGTTAATCTGCCTCTTCTTGCAACACCCAAGTCTTGCACTTTAGTAGTCATACCTTGTGCGCCGCCTGATATTACTGGAGGTGGTGGAGGTGGTGGTGGTGGTGGTGGTGGAGGTGGCGGAGGGGGTCTAAAAAACCCGCCCATAGTTTGTGCTATGGGGCCGTTATATTCAAAAGAATCTTCTTCAATAACGTTGCCATCTTTATCCCACACTATTTTATTGTAAATCTTTGTCATAATTATGATCCTTTTATATGTGTGTTAGCGTCCTAACTTTGTATTTATTTATCATTTAATGTAGATATTTTGGAAACTGCGCCGTTATTCATCATAGTAGTTGATTGTATTGCAGGGATTCTTGTGATATCTACCATTGGTTCTGGTAAGTGAGATATAGCTTCTGCTACAGCATCTATGTGGTCATCGTGTTTATTATTTGGAAAGTCCTCAAGCTCTTCCATAAAGTCTTTTCTATCTAACACACGCTGATGTATATACAACCTACCTATTTTAATAATTGGTTCAAGTGTTTGTGCTATAAACACTTTCTTGTTTTTGCTTCTAAACTTATTAACAAATGTGATTTTTCTTTTCATTTCTTTGCATATTCTACGTGCTTCATTTATTAGTGATGCACTAAAGTTTTCCTCAATAAACACAGTTCCTATTCCATATCTTGCACACGCATTTATGATTTGTTGTATCTGTCTAGTAAAGTCTTTAGTATCTTTATCAACAGCATCCAAACGTATAACATCGTGTATAAACACATTACCTTGTTCATCACGCATTACTACAGCAAATACTGATCTATCACGTGCATACATTCCTGAAGCTGGATCCCAAGCACCTGCCATACGTCTTATGTTTGGAGCATCTTTTTTATCACCAAGTCTAACAACTGGTAAGTATCCACCAAAAGGTTGTGCCAAATGATGCACCATAATTTCTTCACCGTATTTGTGCAATTGATCTAACTGCATTAATGGTTCATATGTTTTACTTGGTATTAATAGCATCTGTGATTTGAAGTCACCTTCAGTAGATTCATTACGCATTCTTTCCAAAGCGTCCCAACTAAAGTGTCCTTCAGGATGATCACTCCAAGCAAGTTCTTGTGTATCTGGATTATATACTGGTATCTTTTTAATAGCATATCCAACATTAATCAAATGATCATATAGTGATTCACTGCTGTGTGGAGTTCCGCACATTAATATATTGGGTGCCATTTTACTAAATTCAGACACACGTTCTTTAATTCTATCACGTGCATCTTTAGTAATGCTGTTATCAGAAACTTCCAAGTCATCACCAATAATCAAGTCAGCGTGTAATCCAGTATATGACGCAACTAAACTAGTAACTGCAACACTTGGATTCAAACTGATTATATCACGTTCAACAGTAAAGTTTTGCACTTGCCATTGATTCAATTCTTTTTTTAAATGTGATGTAAGTGGATTGGATTCTATTATAGAACGGATCATTAGTGAGTTACGTAGTGCCACATTTCTTTTTGCACTAATAACAATGCAAGTAAAGTTTGGATTCATAAGCAAACGCCACACTACATACAAACAAGTCAAGTGTGATTTACCTGCGTATCTAAATACTTGCAATATACGTCTTGGGTTTGATTGGGTTTGTTCTAACCAATCAGCCATTTCAATATGTATCTGTGGTGTGGTTCTACCGTCTAATAGATTTTGACAATCCACAAATTCGCGGAATGGTATATATTGCATTAAACTAATCCTTATTAGTTTTTAGCTCTACGATTTCTGCTTGTTGTTTAACCTGTTCAGTTATTCTTGCTTTTGCTTTTGCTAATAAATCGTCTGCTTCTTTTTTAGCCAATTTATTTTTTGCAGTTTGTGATGATGGTATAACACCTGCAATATGTTGTGCTAAAGTTTTTAACAATGCTAAATGGGCCTTACGTGCATTTACAGTAAAAGTTGTTTTTTTAATGTAATGCGGGTCATCTGTTTTAGGCCAAGCCGCATCTGAAAATAGTTCGTGTGCGTGTGATACTTCACTATCAAAGTATTGTTTAGCCAAATCTTTTAGTATGTTTGTGTATTCTTGTGCTTCATCTTTTTTGTCTGTCATTTTAATTTCCTTTACTTTCGTTTAATGAAAGTGGGTGTTAGTTGCTTATGCCATTAGTTCTTATAGATAATATACATAGTCCAAGGAGAACTACAACTAACATCCCACAATACACGCAATTTAGGAGCAAAATTAACTATGTCAAATTAACTTTGCATAAGTATTTATACACAATAAATTAAGGAGTCAAAATTTATGATGAAAGATTATATAAAGGTTTATCCAATATTAAACAAAAAACAATGCTTTGATTTAATTAACAAATACGATTCACTATGTATTCAAGAGGCTACAAGTGCTACAAAAGATGGTAATGTTGTATTAAAAGACCATCGTGATTGTAGTGTTTTACCCGTTGATGATCCAGAAATAGATGCTATATTGTATGAAGCACTAGCAATATACAAGAAAGAATTTCCACTTTGTAATGTAACTAAACGTATAGATTCACAATTTTTAAGATATGGTATAGGTGGTAAGTTCAATGCACACGTTGATAGCTATGGTGATGCTCCAAGAAGTATCTCAATGAGCGTCGTATTAAATGATAATTTTACTGGTGGTGAGTTTGCATTCTTTGATAAAACAGGATATAAAGAGTTATTCAACTATCCTGCTGTAGCTGGTGATGTTTTAATATTTCCATCCAACTATATGTATCCACACGCAGTTAAGCCTGTTAAGTTTGGTATAAGGTATGCTGTAGTAAATTGGCTTAATTAAGCTGTAAGGCACCTTAAAATAGGATTAAAGGGGTGTTTTAACTATACTTGTCGTATATCAAAATCAACAGAGTTAAACATCTTATTCATTTTTTTAGCAAGATTAATTGCACTTCCTTTTTGTGCAAAAGCAACACGTTCATACTTACGTATTGGATCGTGTTCAGATGTTCTTCTTATAGTAACGGGTTTGAATTGATATGTTAATATCCACATTACTGTAGGTTCGCAAACTGTAAATGTAAAGCCTAAATCATTTGTAGTAGATAGTAGTGATTTAACTTCTGGTTTCGCCATTTGTTTCTCCTTCTATTTTAAACATATTTGTTATATCTCCTGCATATACATAACTGCCTTGATGTTGCAAATGTATTCTTGGATCCATCCAAACTTTTATATTTTGTTTTTGACATAGTCTTGCAAAAAAATAATCTTCAGATAGATATCGTTTTGTTTTTTTAATATGGCTTAATACACCTTGTCCTTCAATGCCTGTGTCAAACAATGCATATAGATGATCCGCCCATTTTGTATTAACAGCTTCAACATCATTTTCATATTTCAATTGTGGATATGCTTTAATTAATTTTTCAATTGCTTTACGTGTTATCAACATAAATCCTGTTCCAGGATCCAACACTTCTAGTAATCCACGATTGTTCAATGTTAATGTTTGTTGTGCTAAATTGATTACAAAGTTATCATTGTGTAGTTCAATAGTTTTTGGATCAGTGTGTCCATCTTTTATTGCACGTATTATACTTGGCCACTTAATTGCTTTTTTAGGATATGCACCACATATAACATCAATGTCTTTATCCATTGTATCCCACAGCATTTTTATAATATAGTCACCTCTAAATCCAATGTCTGAATCAATAAACATTAAATGAGTTGCTTTGGGGTTTGCTAAAAACATAGCAACACAAATGTTTCTTGCTCTAGTAATCAAACTATCATTAGTAACTGTAGATGTGTGCATAGGTATCCCCGCACTTGATAGTGTTCCAATTGTAGCCATCATTGCTCTATGATATAAATCATTATACAATCCACCAAATGCTGGTGTGGCTATTTGTATTTCATATTTTTGTTCTCGTAATTTTTCTAAATCAATCTGTATAGGTTGATCCATTAGTTCTTTAAATTTATTAACCATACATTTATTTATGCTAAATATATACACTTAATAAAAAAGGAGAAAAATTTTAATGGCAAAAATTACATATTACACATCTGCAAAACAATTAGACGACTCGTGCAAGGCAGGGTTCGCTGGCAGAATGACTACATTTGAAACTTGCGGAATTGATAAAACACAAACAGAAAATAGACAACCTATTAATGCTCAAGTTGTTGATTTACCTACAACTGATATCATATTAGCAGAAGCTATTGCAGTTCAAATGGCATTGGAACACGGACTAGATTTGGGTGCAAATGCTGGAACACGTATTAGTGTTTGGGTTGGACAAGAAAAAACTTTAGAAATTATTCAAAATGATTTAGCTGGTAGAGAGGATAACTTTGATGGTGTTACTACTGAAGTTATACAAACTATTAGAGGACATTTAACAAAGTTAGGTAGAAAAAAAACTTGGCCTATAGTGCAAATGAGAACTAATCAAAATTCTATATCAAGTGAGATAACTGAAGCAGTTGGAAACACAGCACAACAAGTTGAAACTCAAGAAGCAAAGCCAATTGAAAGTCCATTGACTATTGTTGCTAAATTAAGAGAGTCTAGAAAGAACAAGGTTTAGTAATATAAGGACGTGGTTGCATATATGTTTGTGGATCTACGTATCCAGGAATTTTATTATATGTTTGATATTGTCCAACAAAGTTAGTAATATATCTATCTTGTTGTCCAACACAAATTGGTTGAAACGGATATCGTTTTAATATATTATCAGCATCGTTCCATTTATCAACTAAATGCACATCACAATTAATTGATTTTAAATCATCAATACATTGTTCTATAGGTGCTGGGCCTTTATATGAATCTTTTTTAATAAAGGCACACCATCTAGATAAACTAGTAAATTCTCTAACAAGTTTTAATTTAAAAGGTGTTTCACGCCAATTATCAATTCCAATAGCTATTACACCACGTTTATGTATATTAGCTAATTTAAAATGTGTTAATTTTCTTTTATCATCATTAACTTTTACTGCACTACCATCATTGTTATATACTAAAAATTTTATCATAGGATAATATGATGGGCCGTATTTGTTTGTTATCATTTGTCGTATTGACATTGTTGGCTGATTTAAAAAAGCGATTGGATTTCCATTGATGTTTATTGCTTGGATATTAAAAGACATTAAACTATTGATTGTATTAAAATAAAAAGAAGGCTTATAAGTGCGCCAGTTATACCACTAAACAACCACCAAAGTATTTTTTTAATTGAAGTTAAATCATCTTGCAAATGTTTTAAATGATTGTTGGCAATAAGATCTAATTTTGTTTCAAGTTTTGCAACGCTAACTTCTACTAATGTTAATCTGTCTTGTTGTTTATTTTTTGTCATAGCTATTAGTAATCCACTTTCCTAATTTTCTAAAAGGTGAAGTAATAGCACACCATACACAAATACATTTACATACTTTATATTTCATAATTTAATTCCTAACTTTTATAAATTCTGGCTATATCAAATATACAAGAAGCATCAATACCAGTAGTAAATGTTCCACCTGTTGATTGGTTTAATTGTATTTCCACATAATCAGTTGCAACCAAGTTTAACATCTTTGTAATTGCTAAAGATGTATTTGGATAATGTGCTGTTTGTGTAAAATTAATACTTCCATTTTTTAATATTTTTAAAGTCCATTGTTCGCCAGTTCCATATGCAGTATTACTTGCAATATTAATCATTGCATTAATCATATATACACCATTTTGTCCTGACGCCACAGTATATCTACCAACGTTACTTGACGTGTCCATACCACTATGTGTGTCAGTTTGTGTGTTATTAAATGCAACGACAGTTGAAGTTGAGTCAGCAATTGTTTGCCCAGTTGTAGCAATTGTAGCCAAACATAATGGACCTGGTAATCCTTGATTGTAAGATTTTAAATCACTTACAGGAATTTGTTTTGTTGTAGTATTGTCAATAACAATAATAGCATCATCATCAGCAAGTGTAATAGATGAAGCCGATTTTGCTGATCCATCTAGTAAGTTTAGTTCTGCGGCAGTTGATCCAACTGCTGTTCCACCTATTGTTAATCCACTATTTGGCACTCTAAGAGCCGTATCTGCATTAATAGTTCCAGCAACGTCAAGTGTGTAATCAGGTGTATCATCTAAAATTCCAACTCTTTCATTTGCGGCATCCACTCTTAGTAAATTATTATTTGTGTCACCATCAATTCTAAAGTCCATATTTTTCTTACCACTATTAAAGTGTATGATATCACCTTTAAATTCTGCTACAGTATTATGGCTTCTTTCGCCATTTGGCACACACGTAATTCTAAAGTATCCACCAATGTTACCAGCTGTTGCATTACCCCAACCATCGTGACTTGAACCATTGTGATCACCATCAGCTACAAAATAACAAGCCGCACTTGTTTGATTATAAGCGGCTCCATTCCAACCTGATGCATAAAATCCACCTAAATAGTCATCATCTTCTGATGCGGCATCACTATCATCTGCGTGTGATTTTACAAACCAAACGTTTGAAAATTGATTACCATCACTTTTTTGTTTGATAGCCAATGTGGCCCAGTTATCGTGTGTAGTTGTAATTTGTAATCCACCGTTGTATAATAAGGCGTGGTCGGCTGTATCTGTGTTTCCAATTGATACTGGGTTATTAAAGTGATGGACTCCACCACTCCAACCATAGTTTCCTTCTGGTCCATTATTACCTGTTGCACCTGTTTGTGCAGTTTTTAATAATATATCAGCGTTTGTTCCACCACCAACTATACTTGTATTAATTGTTGGACTAGTAAGTGTTTTGTTTGTTAATGTTTGTGAGCCTGTTAATGTTGCTACCGTTGAATCAATGTTTAATGTAACTGTTTGACTTCCAGCTACTGAATCTAAACCTGTTCCTCCTGCAATAGTAAGTGATTGTGAATCTAAATCAATTGATCCTGTTCCAGTATCACCTGCTATATCTAAATCTTCTGCTGTTACTTTTGTATCAACATAATCTTTTACTGCCGCACTTGTTGGGATTGTTGTGTCATTATCATTTGAACTAATACCTTCACTTTCAATTACAAGTGTGCCTGCTTTAATATTATCTGTTTCTATATTGCTTAATGTATTATTATCTGCGTCAATTGTTTTATTTGTTAATGTATCACTAGTTGCCCTTCCAACAAGTGTCTCTGTTCCAGTTGGTAACGTAATTGTTCCTGAATTTGAAATACTCGCTATCACTGGAGTTGTTAATGTTTTATTTGTAAGGGTATCGGTCGTTGCTCTTCCAACAAGTGTATCTGTTCCAGTTGGTAATGTAAGTGTTCCTGAATTTGAAATGCTTGATATCACTGGTGTTGTAAGTGTTTTGTTTGTAAGTGTGTCTGTGCTTGATTCTGTTACAACAGTTGAATCAATGTTTAATGTGTATGTTCCTGAACCATCATCATATACTTTATCTAATCCTGTTCCAGCAACAACCAAAGCATTTACTCTGTCATCAACTCTTTCATCTGTATAATACTTGTTTGATGATCCTTCTGGTAATTGATCTGTGTCTGTTGCATTTAAATTTGCTACAAAATTAACTGATGTTAGTGCTGATGCTAGTTCAAATCTGCTACTAGAAACATTCCAAGATAATATTTGTCCTGCTGTTGCTCCTGAACTAACTACATCACTTAATGCATTAATAGATGTTGTTGCTACTCTGGCATCAATGGCTGTGTTTGCTCTTGCAACTGTGTAGTATAAGTTTGAACCTTCTGTAACATCTGCAGTTGTTTGTGTTTCATTTCCAAATTTTCCACCTGTTGCATCATATTTTAATACTTGATTATCCTGCGGACTTGATATTGTAACATCAGTTAGTCCATTTAATGCAGTTGCTATAATGGCATTAACTTCTAAATCACCATTTGAATCAAAGTTTAATACTTTGTTTGCTCTGTCTGTTTTGTTTGGAATAGTTAATGATGCACTAACTTCGCCATTAGCGTGGAAAGAAGCTGTGTCATAGTGTGATAATTTCAATGTTATATCATTGTCCATTTTATTATCTCTTGCAACAATGTTTAAATTATCAAAACTTGAGTTGAATGTTGCGGCACTAATAGCACCACCATTGCTAAAATCTGCAGTTCTGCTTGGTGTTCTATCTGAAAATATTGCAACTTTAACACCTGTTCCAGGTGCTGTTCTATATGAAACTGTGCCTGTTGAAGCTGTGTCATCAGTAGTATCATTTATTTCATATGCAGTTCCACCCGCTGAAAATGTTACAGTTGGTGAAGTTGTATATCCAGAACCTCCAGCTGTAACTGTTATTCCAGTTACTACGCCAGAACTAATAGTTGCTGTTGCTGTAGCACTTGATCCACCGCCACCAGATATTGTAACTGTTGGTGCTACTGTATATCCAGTTCCACCTGAACCCACTGCTATGGCTGATACTGCTCCCGATGATACTGAAGCTGTTGCAACTGCTTTAGTTCCAAGTGTTTGCAAAGTTTCGTCATTATAAACTGTTATGTCATTAACAGACATTATTTCAAAATTAAAGGGATAATCTGTTGTTGAATTATTACCCGTGTAAAATATTCTAGATGTTGTGCTTGATACTGCCATTTACTCTTTCCTTACCATAATATTTATCACTTCAATATTGGATCCCAATCCAATAATTCTGGTAAAGGGACATACCATTTATCCAAAGTTTGGTCTCCTTCACCTATCCACGTTTTTGTTGTGTCTGCATCAATTAATAATCCATCTTTACCAATGAAAAGACCATCGTGTTCAGATTCTCCTCTTTTCCATTCTCTCTTTTGACGTCTTTTGTAACTATCATAATCAAATAGATATTGCATAGTATCAAAAACTTCATTTTTAAAAATATTAAAAAATGGTGCTGATGGCATAGCTGATCTTAATCCTTGCATACCTAGTTTATAAAGTTGTTCAGCTGTGCCTAACATAAGTCCTTCACGTTGCCAAACTGATGGTGTGTCACCTAGAGTTCTTGCAAAATCTTTAACAGCACCAAGAGTCATACCAAAGATATGTCTTTCCATATCTCTGTCCATATCAAATCCTGTTCCCAATTTTTTCTGTTCATCTTCTTCTTCTAATAAATTTCCACCAGCTCTAATCAATTGTTGCGTAGCCCATTCAAATGGTGGAATGATTGCAAACGTTCCTAATATAGGCATACGTGTTAGCATTTGTTCATATAATGTTGAATCATCCATACTAAATGGTTGCTTTCCAGCTGATATTCTTCTTAATTGAATTACCATCATTGCTGGGAAGAAAGTTGAAACAGCCATATGTGCGGCGAACCTTGCTAATGCGGCCAACGATTGTGTTTCTTGATATACTCTTCCAAATTGTTTAGTTCCAATAATCATTTGAAATGATTTAAATTGCATTATACTTTTATACACACCCATCATCATATCTTTTGTTTCAGCATCTTTATCCATTAATAACATTAAGTTTTTAATTTCACCATCTGGTCTAGGTCTTCCCGCTTCATCAATATTTGTTTGAAAAAATTTGTGCCATTTATCATATAATGTAGCACTTTCTTTTAATGCTATTTTTGTTGTTGAATTTTGAAAACCAACTATATTAACTAATTTGTCTGTGGAATCAACAATACCATCTATACCATCATCTGTAATTCTACCTTGTCTAAATGCTTTAACAGTATCATCCCAATCTTTAGCATTAATGCCGTGCCTAGTTAATTCTTTATGGAAATTTGGATTAGTTGTTTCAAGCCATTTAAATGTTGGACTTTTAACTGATATAGCTTCATCTAATACTTCTGTAAGATAATATCTTAATACACCCAAACTTCTATCAGCTTGTCTATCAGACAATTGAGTTATACCTATATTCATAAAGAGATTCCCCCATTTTTCTGATGTTGCAAATAATCCATCTGGACTACCTAATCTATCCAAACTTTCCATATGTCTAACATTAAGCGTTCCAACTTCTTGTTCAATTGATATTGCCATCATCTTTGCTAACTTACGCATTTCATCTTTTGATTTGCCTCTAGCATTTTTTGATAACTTATGAAATTGATTAACTGAATGAAATAACGGATGAAAGTCCATAGGTTTTGCTTTAAAGCCCTTCCAATTTTTTGCATTCATTAACATTGCCGCTTGCCACGGTTCTAAAAGAGTTTGATCATATACAATATTTCCAAGTTTCATTAAATTTAGATTTCTAAATCCTGTTAAAAATTTTCCTACTTTAGTTGAATTCTCACGTGATGGTTGTGTTTTATTGATTATTACTTGTTCAAACCAATCAAAATATTTGTTTTTTGTTAAAACTCCATAGTCTGTTTTTGAAAATTCTTTTGCAAATTTTTCTAAAAACCCTGTTACATTATTTCCAAATACTTGTGTTAATGCTTGTTCATTTGCTATAGTTCTCATTTGATTATGTATTAATGCTAATGGTGTTGCTGATAATCCACCAAGGCCTCTTTTATTTTCTGTTGCACCAGCATATTTTTTTATTATATTCAGTTTTGCTCTACCATCTTTAAAGATTATAAATCTTCTATTTCTTGTTTCTTCACCTTTATATCCAAACGCATATTCATCTTTATAATTAAAATAATCATTCCATAGTTGATCCATTAAATTTTTCTTTTCACGTAATATATCACCTTCTGTAAATTCATTAGATCTTGTTCCATAGTATTGCATTACAGTTTCATCATCAACAGCTTCAACCATATCATCTATAAATCTTTGTTTAGCTTTTGTCATATCACCCTCTTTGCCAACAACTAGATCACGTATTAACATAGGCTTACCAACAAATTGACTGTTTGTCATTGTTCCACTAAAATAAAAATTTTGATTTTTTATTTGTTTAAATTGTGCCCACATTAACTCTACATAGTCTTTAGCTATTTGTTCAATTTTAACTTTTGCTGGATTTGTATCTTTGTTGAATGTAAGTTCTTTTAAATCTTTTGATATTTTTCCATTTCTTAATACTTTAACTTTTCCTGTAGCTACAAGATTCATTAATTCATATACTTGTTCAGCTATCTCATTTGAGTTTAATGCTTTCATTGTTGCTTTAGCTGGCTTTCCACTAAATTTTTTTTCTAGTTCTGGATATTTTCCTTGGCCCCAATTTTCTTCTATTTTTACTCTAGGTTGATAATATAATCTAGAATGAACTGTCTCAACAATTGATTCAACTGGAGTATTATCTCCCCACTTTGATTTATATATCATAGACCTTAATACTAAAGCAAAAATATCTTCATCAGCCATTTTCTTATTACCAAATGCTTGAAACCATTTTTTAACACCTTGTTTTTTCCATTTGTTCATTTGTTTAACAATTTTGTTTGACATTGATTGAGCTTTAACCGTTGTTACATAATTTTGTTTAAATTGTATAGTGCTGTCTATTGAAGCTTTTTTTATAATTAGATCACCTGTTAATTCTTCTAATGTTTTATATTCTATATTTTCTTTAGAAAAAAATTCTTTCTCAAAGTTTTTATATGTCATATTTGACTCTCGTCCAAATTTTTTCCATAAAAATGTTTTAAATCGTAAATTTTTATTTCCTTCAAATAAAGTTTTTGCTGATGCTGATGCAAAAGAATCTAATGTGTCTGGATTTGTTTTAAGAAATTCTGCTTGAACTTCTTTAAAAAGTTGATGAAATTGATTATATTTGTTGGGGCCTAAAGTTTGTAATACATCTTTTCCAAAAAGTTTAATACACGGATCTGCCATTATAATACTCCTTTAGTTGTAGTATGCCATACACATTTACTAAATTCATCAAATGTAACTTTTGCTTTTGTTAAAGTTTCCATTTCGTTAGCAAACTTACCATATTCTAAAAATGCAGTAGTTATATCTATATCATCTTTTGATTGGATAATTTTATTTCCTTTAACAGTTGTGCCCATATATAATCTGCCTTTTTTTACATACATTCTTACAGAACCTTCTTCAACAATATTATTTTTAAATGTAACAAAGTTCATATCAGAATCATAATTTTTTAAATAGATATCTAATAGTTCATCATCCCATTTAAAGTCTTCAGTAATTGTTCCAATTTTTAATTTATCTGATCTTAATTTTTTTAATATGTCATTCCAACTTTTTTGCATTTGCACTGATACTTTTCCTGTTCCTATAACATCTTTAATAACATCTTTCATTACATTGTTTGGATCTGATAATTTAAATGTTGTTTGTTTTTCATCAAAATCTAGTTTTTCAATTAAATCACTTTCATCAAATATGTCACCTGTAACTTGTTGGGCATCTTCATCTTGTGCATATTTTTGAACATTATTAATATCTTGTAACTGTTCTTTACTAAAATTTTTCTCTGGAAATCTAGCTTTTAATAATGCCATTTTACCTTTCATTGAATCTAAACTTACAAGAATGTTATCATATTTAGATCCTTTTTTATTAAGCAAATAAACTCTATTTCCATTTTCACGCATAGATACTGCATATTGTTCGCCATCTATTGTAACTACACGATAAGATTCTTTTTTAACTTTACCATCAAGCAATCTTCCTAATACTATTCTATCAGCTTTAGCACTTATAGGTAACAAATCTGGAAGCTGATCCTTGTATTGTCCGGTTATAAATTGTTCTTTACTAATAACTACTCCAGTATTAGCAATACCACCGTCAAGAAGTATTTTTCCATCTCTATCTTTATATTTGATTTTTATTTTTACACCTTCAAAATTTTTGACTATATTTTTTACAAAGCCTTTATTTTTATTAAATACCTGATGTAATAAATCAATATTTTTAAGCCATAAAGTTAATTGGCCATTTGCATCAACAGTTAAATTAATAACATCACCTTTATTACCAGTAGGATTAATTTTTGTTTGTCTTGATTTTTTATTAAGGTCCTCTCCAAATTTTATTCCATCTGGTCCAATTGTTTTAGGTGTAATTATAACTCCATTACCACCGTGTAAATCTGGTTGAAGCTCTTCATCTACAATTTTGTTTAGTTGTGATTTTTGATTTTCATTTAAATTTTTTTCAACTTTATTACTAGCATCTTGGCCTTCTTTAACTCTTTTATTGTGTCTTTTGATAGTCTCTTGCAACATCTCTTCCATTTTTATTTTTGTTTTTGTTTCATAACTACCAACAAACTTTAATAAAGTATTGTTTGATTTTGCCGCCACCCTAGCTAATGTAGCCACACCTGCCCCAACTGCCACTGGTGCTATAGCCGCCGTAGCCGCAATTGTTAATAATTCTAAATCAGTAGCTTCATCTAGGCCACGATATTCTCTAGCATTGTTTAAATTTGCAGTATATAATCCACCATATCCAAGACCATAGTAACCACCAATAGCCATTGCTCTTCTCCAAGGTTTATCTTTTCCAGGCAATAAACCCAACTTATTTTTCTCACTTAATAATCGTTGAACTCTTTGATTATCTAAATATTGTCTTCCATTTTTTAATTTTTGTGCAAATGTTCCTTTTGGCGGTTTTACTATTTTTGAACCTTTGTATAGAAGTTGTCCGCCTTTAGCAACACCTTTATAAATTAAAGCCCCACCTAAAGTTAGCCAGTTAGTTTCATCACCTACTATCATAGTTCCAATTCTAGTTCCCCATCTAACTGTGTTTCCCCATTTGCCACTACGTGCGGCTATGTCATCCCAATATCCAATGTTATCAAAACTATCAGCGGCTGTTTTTGCTTGTAGTTCTGTTAATCCATCTTCCCATTCTAATAATGGAACTGAATCACCATTTTCATCAATTTTAGTTCTGTAATTAACGTGACTTGAATTCCAATCTTTTTCTGCTATAATTTTAGGTTCAAGATCCCCACCAAAATATTCTGGAAGCCAACTAACTTTTTCAATATCAGTTGTTTCTCTAAATGAATCTCTAACAATAGAAAGAAGTCTTTCTTGTTGCTCCAATCTAATAGCGGAAGTTACTTGTTGTTTCCAAGTTGGATAATTTGATATTTGGACTTGATCTCTTGCAGTCCAACCTGTTATAGAACCAGCGGCCATCTATTATTCCTCCAATTCACTTAATGCATCTTTGTATATTAAATATAATGTCAAAGTCGGTGATAGTTTTTGGCCATTAAATTTACCAGTGTAACCACCTTGTTCTTTCATTTCATTCCATTTTGTATTAATAAGACTTTGTAATTTAGTTGCTTGTTTATTACCTAAATTGGCACCAGCTCTAACATTACCACGTCCATCTGGATTTAATATTTTATCAAAGTCTGCAAATTGGCTTAATATTTTAAATTCATCTTGTGTAAATCCACCTTCAGTTTGTAAAGCCTTTTGAACTATTCCAGTAATAACAAATTTGTTTATATTTTTTGTTCCGCTATCACCAGTAAGTATTTGATTTTCTTGGCCTTCAGCAATTGCACTTGCTATATCATCAGCGTGTCCATCTGTTCCACCATTGTTCATAATATATTCCGCACCAATTAAAACATATTCCTTTTTAAATGTGTTTAAATTTTCACCATCTTTTCTTTTAATATTTGATACACTTAGACTTGTTTTGGATTTCCAAAATGGATGTGCGTCAGCTTTTATTACTGAATCATTTCTTTTTCTACCATCCAATTCAAATGTTAATCCAGTTTGTAATTCATTTTTACTAGAGCCACCGTGCCCTACTATTATTTGAGCTCCATCACCACCTTGCGTTGGTAAAGCATATTCTTCATTTGCTTCTTGTATTAAGTATCCAACAGTTCCATCTAATCTTGGTTCTGCATTTTGGACAAATGATTCTTCACATTGTCCAAGTGTTAATCCAGGACTACATTTAACTTGCCAAGCTAAAGGGTTATTATCAAAGTCAGTTAAAAATGCTTGAAAGTCTTCAACACCATCTGAGTTTATTGCAACACTAGATGGAATACGTAATATCTTTTCATCATTGCCTTTATTAAAAGTTACAGTTTGGAATCCTTTATCATATAATTTTTTAGCTTCATCAAATGCATCGTCAAAACTTTTATTATGTTCAATCATTTCATTTTTAATAACTTTTTCAAATACGCCAATAGCTCTATTCATTTCAGTAGTTCCCATATGCGTATAACCAGTTTTTGTATCTTTGAAGTCACTGTGATCTAAAATTGCACGTAATAAAGTTTTATCTTCGTGCTTACTTCCAGCATTTGCTTTCCACCAGTCTGTCCAAATTTTATCGTGTGTGGCTTCATTTGCTATTGCTTGTAAAAATTTATTTGATAATCGTGTATCATCTGCAAGTTCAATAGCTAAAAATATTGGATCATCTAATTCCAATCCAATTTCATTTATAAATGAAACATCCATATCTTTTTCAAATGCTTTAACTTGTGAAATACCTAATGCTACTTTGTTAATATCTGTGCTTTCTAAATTTTCTTTAACTGCATTAGTATCAAATGGTAATGGAATCATATCTAAATATTCTGCTCCATATATTTTAGATATTCTCATCTTATGTTCTTTTGCAATTTCTAATGCTGATCTATAATGATGTTTCATTGTTTCTGGATTACCAGACATAGCAAGATTCATAATCTCAATTGCTGATATTCCATTCTTTTCATATATTTGCATTGCCGTTGATGAATCTGATAATAAAGATAAATCTTGTATTAATGATTGTTTTTGTTTTTCTAATAAAACAAGTATGTCATTATTTGCTATAAATTCTTTTGTATCTTGATGAGTTCCAGCTATACCAGTAGGTTCTGTATCAAGGTCATTTTCTATTTCCTCTATCATACCTTCTAATTTTTCAATGTCATATTTTTTATATGCGGCATTACCATTTTCATCTATACCTAATTTTATATTAACTATAGAATTTACATCACTATTATTTGTTAGTTCATCTATTACTTCACCATCAACACCAAGATCTGTTAGCGTTGCTATTTCTAATTCGTTTAATGTTTCGCCTTTATTAAGTTTATATTTTGCGGCATCTAGTTTAAGTTTTCTTTGATCTCTTAATTCATTATCAGCTATATTAAATTTGCTAGTTAATAAATTAGTAATACTAGCCATTTGTTGATTGTTCATTCCTTTTGGAAGTTCTAATCCAGGAATAACTTTATTAATTTTTTCTTTTATTAATCCTTCAGCTTCTGTATAGTAAGTGTCCCAACCACCATTTGCAAGTTTTTCTATTAGTTCTTTTTTAGCACCAATAGTTTTTGCGTTATTAAAATCATTTAATATATCACCTTTAACTATAGCTAGTGTAGTATTTTGCACCCACGTGCCAACATCTTTAGCATCAAATATTTGTGTTGGGTTATCATAGTTTGCTTTAACTGTATCTACCATTTGATTAACAATATCTAATATTTCTTTTTCTGAGTTTTCACCACCTAGTTCTGCTAGTTTTTCTAAATCAACATATGAGTTTTCTAAAGATTGAGTATTAACTAAATGGTCTTCTTCAATCTTTTTATTAACTACGTTTTGTGCAACAGCAGTATTTCTTGATTGTGCATAGTTGTCATATCTAGTTAATATATCACTTTGCCATTCTGACGGTGTTGATTTAGCAATACCATCTCTAATTTTTCTTGCTTCTTTATTAAAACTTTCAATACTGTCTTGATTATTAATATATGCTTGATCAACTTGTTCTTTATAACTTAATATTGCCTTATTAGTGTAAGCCACTCTAGCTGAGTCTTTGAACGCTTCGCCATATATTGTTCCAGGTGATTTAACTATTTTATTTGGATCTTGTCCTTCTTTAATTGCTTTTTCACCTTCTTCAATACCAGCTTGTTTGGCTTTTTTATCTAAATGATCATTGGCCGCTTTATTAATTGTTTTTAATACTAAACCTGTTGCATTCGCTAGTGTAGGTGCTTTAAACGATTGTCTAGGTTGTTTTTGTGATTCAAATTGTGTAATTTTTGCCATTAGTTCCATACTCCTGCTAAACTATTAAATGCACTTGATAACTCACTGCCTTTTGGCCAATAACCACGTTTCATAGTTCTCATACCATAATCCAATAATGTTCCAGTAGCTTGTTGTCTTCCATAAGCTCTTTGGTTTTGTGCTTTTATAGTGTTTGCATAAACTTGGTTTTGTGTTTCCCAAGCATCTGTAAAATCTTCATATGCAAATTCTTTTGCTGTTTCCGCCATAACATCAACTGGCGTTCCTTCTGTAACATCAACACCACTAACACCAAATTGTGTTATTTGTGTTCCAACAGCTTTTCTAAATGCTTTTCTTCTTCTAGATGATCGTAGTGCCGCGGCATCTTCTATATTTTGTATTTCATATTCTGTTAGTGCGGCTTGTTGATTAGCAAGATTAACTTGTTGTGCCGCTAAAGCTGACGTTGAAGCCATTGCAATAAACGGTGTTACAGCACTCATCACAGTTCCAATTGTTGATAAAGTTCCCAACAATGATGATGTTGTGGCTAAACTTGCTCCGCCTGCCGCTCCTGAGGCTAAAAATGCTGGCGCCGCCGCTGGTGCTAAAAATGGCATTATATATCTCCTGCTGTTGTTATAGGCACTTTATATTCAATTGTAGCACCCAATATTGTTGCTTTTAATGGTTCATTGACATTAGCAGTTATAGTAATGTCTGGACCACTTCCATTTAAATAAACAACTTTAGTTCCTGTGTATGTTGTTGGTGTTGAATTAATTGTTGTTGAATTAAATGTTTCAAACCCTACATCGTAAGTATCAAATACTAACGACTGTGTGTTATTTAATATCACATCAGCACGTTTTTTAATAATTGACTCACCTCTTTGCGAGTATGTTTGTCCAACTATAACTGTTGCTGGTAATGTTTCAATTGCACTATCATAATGCAATCCTGCCGCAACATTAGTATATGTTGCTGATAAACTTCCTACACCACTTCCATTTAGTGCCACGTTTGAATGCACACTTTGATCTGCCATAACTCTTACAGTTGTGCTTGGTAAGTGATCTAATGTTATTGATGTTTGACTAGATGATTCATCTGCCAAATAACTATCAACATAAAATTCTCTATTACTCATTTTTTCTAAATAAATTCTGTCTGAACTATTAATTGTTCTTTTTACTAGCACGTATAAAGTTTCATCAACTTCTACACACGCTTTAAATGTTCCAGTAGTTTCAATTCTGCTCCAACCTAATACATCTTTTTCAACGTTGATTGACATACAGGCCAAATTACCTGTGCCATTTACTACAAACACATAGTTTGAGTTTGTGTCAGCAAATGATCTTACATAACATAAATCATATGGATTACTTAAAATATGGTGACTTATAAGTGAGTAGTTCTTTGCTTGATATCCATCTGTGTTATAGTTGTAAGCAAACGCTCTTAATTCTGTATTGTTTGATAAAAACATAGCTTCTGTATCAACTAACGCTGGCTTGTGTTGATTATCCATTATACCATAGTTTGTTTGTTTTGAAATTGATACATTGATTGGTGTAACAGGATTTCCTTCCATTAACCATTCTCCACTTGATGCAAAAATATATAATTGTTGCACACTCATTAAGTGATATATTATACTAATTTCATCTGAAGCCATTGTAAAACTAAATCCAGCATCATCAGTTATTGCACCTTTGATATGTTCTTCAATTTCAATACTTGATGTTCCTGAACTTGATGTTGTAATTTTTTCTAATTCAACTGATTTTGTTGTTGGTTTAAAATTATAATATGAAGCACTTTGACTTCCAAATATTGTAGATGGTTTATCTCTACTACCACCAAATATTAATCTGTTTTGATGGAATGTAACACTTCTAGGCCAACCCCCGCCATATGTTGCACTTAAATCACTAAATGCATCTACGTCCCATTCATCATTTAATACGTTGTCAGCATTAACTAGTTCTTCTTCAACTGTGCAATATGCTATACTTGTTGAATCAACCTGATGTATTTTTGCTAATCCACCATTTAATTGGATATGCATATTAACGTGTCCAGCTGGCCAACTTGAGTTAGTCCATTGATATGTTCCGCCTGATAGTTCTAGTTTAACATTTGCACCAAAAGCCACATTTGGCTCACCTGCCATACTGTGTCCTGTTGCATACGTTCCTACTGCTGTTACAGTAATTCCACTATCAAAACTAAAATTAGCTAATGGAACATAATCAAAATCTAAATTTCTTGCAGTCCAAGCCGTGTGACTTGCACCTCTTACAATTTTAACAGGTCTAAAGTCTTCGTGACATATAATCATTGTGTCCAATGATTGTGCAAATCTTATTGATGAAATAGTTGTTGCGTCCCAAGGACAAACATTTGAACTTGCACCATTAGTAACGGTTACTTGATATAAGTCATCTTTATATACGTGAAATTTGTTTGGTTCAAACACTAATACATATTCTTGTTCATTACCAAAGTTAAATGATAATAATCTAGAATTTGCGTGAAACCCTGTGTCTGGTCCTGTTGTTTCTGGATGATCGTCAATAAATTCAAAACCTGGTCTTCTTTTTATTCCACCCTGTGGAAGTATTAACCAGTTTTTACAAGTTCTTAATCCAGCCTTATAGATGTTTGTGTCAGCCCTTGCTTCCATATATGGACCAACTTCACCTTTAGTAAATAAAAATTGTGTTTGTTTTAATGTCACTTTTTTAGCCTCTTACTATGTATGCTCCTTGATGAGCTCTAATTAATGATCCTGGACCAACAATAGTTTTAGCTGGTTCTTCTTGACCATCACTAATTCTTGCTTGTCTTAATTTGTTTTGGAATTCATTATATAGACGCTCGTGTATTGAGCCTATACCAGTAAGTGCTTCAGACATTTCAAATGCCAATTTTGCGACTAAACATTCTGTAAAGTATGCAGGAAAGTCTGCTTCATCCTGTTCTTTAATATAAACTAAATTTGCTACAGCAAAATTCGTATATACTTTATCATCTTCAACGCTATAGTTTTCATCATAATTTCCATTTGCATCAAATATTCCTAATACTTTTACAATGCTTGATGGAAGTTGATAAACATAGTCATAATTTTTATCTAAAATTGTTTGTGATAATTGTGCTAATGCAACTTTAGTAGTTGCAAAATTCCAGTTTGCATAACTAAACAAAGTCGTAGTTACTGTGTCATACATATTTGAAACTACTTGTGCCTCTCTAGTATTTGCAGTAAAACTAGTTATTGGACCTGCACCAAGTCTAATTAAAGCCATTGAAGCTATCTTTTCTTTAGTCATTGCCATCTTATATGATCTCCACTTACTATATCTATATTTATATAGGGCGACAATGCCGCCCTATATTTTAGTCAATTATTATGCTTCAGTAACTTTAACTTCTACTAAACCACTTGCGTCAATTACTGCACATCCTTGTGAGAATTCTGCAGTTACTAAATGAGCAACTTTTTGAGGAACATAATCAAATCTTGATGTAATGTCCTTACCAATTGCACATCCAATCGCGTCAGAGTGGAATGCGTAACAAGATCTTACGTTTGAAGCAACTGTTAATAAGTTTGAAACAATTAGGTTAAAGCCCATTACATTTGGAATGAAACCTGTTTGCAAACCTTGAGTTGCAACGTAGTCACTTGATACTAAAGTTGTTACGTTTAACATATCAGTCAATGCTTTTGGTGATATTACCATAAATCTTTTACCATCGTTTGGAATATCAGCAGAGTTCATTGTTTCAGCAGTTTCAACTAATTTAGCTAAAACTAAACCACCTGTTGCAGTTACGGCTGTCGGAGACGCCGCGTCCATAACATCGATAAGTTCTTGGTCATAAGCTCTGTTTAGAGCAGATGCAATTGCTGATTGATATGATTGTCTATAATCAATATTGGTCTTTAATTGATCTATATCTTCGATATATTCACCTGCAACGAAATTATTAAGTGTTGCAGTCACAGTTGCGTGAGCCGCCGTCGAACCTGTGTATGATGCACCATCACCTGGTGCTGAGAATGAACCAGAATCAGACATTGCTCTTAAGTCTGCATTTCTAGTTTTGTTTTTAATGTAACCACCTTTACCTAGTGTGTGAAATTTGTATGAACTACCAACAACTCCTCTAACAGTTCTAACTGCACCTTGCAATTTAGAAGCCGTTTGTTGAGCTAATTGAGTCACATCATCTGACCACATAGTAGTAAAAGCATTTGTTACTGTTCCGCCTACTGCCATAGTAAGTGTCTCCTTATATATTGTTGTTATAATAACAACTGATTAATATTAAATTAACTATTATTTTTGAGAATTGTTGATATGTGGGTTCAAGGCTTTAAAAAAGTTATCTCTACTGCACAATCAGTTCTAAACTTATAGTCTAAACCTGTTGCACCTGGGGCCCTACTAGTGGGTTATCCCGTCTTCAACATACTTATTTAGCACTTAATTCTGTAATTTCTGCTTTGACCCTATTTAAATTGTCCGTAAATATTTTGATATACCACTGTTGTTTTTCTTTGTCTGGATACGTATCAGCTTTAAATTTTTTAATCTTTGAAACAAGATAGTCCTGTTCCATTTTTAAATATTCCAACCTATCCTTTGGGTCAGCTTTCTTGCTATAGCCTGGTGTATTAGCTTCACTCATTATTATATTCCTCCCTGTATTTGCGATACATATTATAGAGTGCGAGTAACCGTTGTTCAGGTTGCTTTATTATGTGCAACTGTTCTTTTAGTTCAGTGATTGTTTGATTCATATCCACTTCTAACCATTCTGAAAAGGTCATTGGATACTCATTTTCTATAGGAATGTCGTCTTGCACTTATCTTCCTTGTCCTTTGTAACGCTTGTAGCTCCTACGCTTGGCTTTGTTCATCATTGCTTTGCTGTGCCTACCGTTACCAATTGAAGTCTTCTTGGGCTTCGTCTCGTGTTCTATTGCTTCTTTTACTTTGGCCATTAGTTTGATAACCTATCCATATGGGCGTATATACGCCCAATCACTTTATCTAAACTCATTAGCTCTTGGCTCATCATTGCTACCATTGTCTGTAGTTCTATGATTGTAATCAACGCCCAGGTTGATAAGCCTAACAATATAGTTCCTAACAAACCAATCATCATTGTGTTTGTTTTACGTGTCATTAGTATTTCTTTTTAGATTTGTAAGATTTCTTCTTACCTTTACTTTTAGTTGATTTACTTTTACTTTTATATGCTTTCATTTTATACGCCATTTGATATCTCCTGTTATAAGTGTTGCAACAGCGTCAGTTAATATGGCTACAATGGCTCTCAAAATGAGGCTATGACACTGATGCAACATAAATATTTATGCAGAGAGAGGCATTATGGCAAAAAGAAAGAATCGTCCTACGATATCAAATTGGACACAAGCAATATTTAAAAGACAGATACGCAAAAACAAACGTGGTTGTTGGATATGGCAACGTTGCAGATCAACGGCAGGTTACGGCATATTGAGATACGACAATCGTAACTGGTTAGCACACCGTTATGCTGTGCTGTTGTTCAAACTAGCTACGCCACGCAAACTAGATCGTAGTGTAGTATTGCACACCTGCGACAACGGACACGGTGGTTGCGTCAATCCCAAGCACTTACAGGTAGGCACACAGCAAGAGAACGTAACGGATATGAAGCGTAAAGGTCGTATGCGACATCCCAAACAACAATAGAACCAAGGTGGATCCAAGGTGGAATCACTGTGATCACACAGTTTGGGGCAACTGTGGCACCCGCTTTATAGAAAATTATGGCCGATTTTAATTGCTTTAACTGTATATGTATGTTCTGACAAAATGGGTGGCCACCCTCAAATCACAACTGCAAGTAGCAATGAAAAAATCATCTTTACCACTTTGCTAGTATTTTTTACAAATCATAGTGTAAAACGTGTTAGTAAAAATATAATCAATATTGTTCAACTTGATCACTATGCATCATCTTGTATCACTGTGCTTCACTGTGTTTAATAAGCTAACGTTCGCTGTGACTTCTGCCCCACACTAATACCACTATGGTTCTAGATCAATTTGCTTACGCAAATCATAGTGATCAAGCAAAGCTGGATCAAACTTGCAGTTAGCGTCTC
>PVBE012584826.1_pt1 | contig 30449 bp, 24 predicted proteins | sample 1631181 | NCBI WGS metagenome assembly PVBE01 (sample SAMN08397723, study PRJNA350692) | Marine metagenome, whole genome shotgun sequencing project. | isolation source: water | place: Pacific Ocean | collected 2012-04
CAGGTTACCGAGGATCCACGTCACGGTCCGACTCTGACAGCAGGCGGATGAACTCCGGATCCATTCCGACCGCCTCTCGCCCCTCCGGATGGAACGTGGTCCCGCGGGCCAGCGCCCCGCGGAGCGGCCAGGTGACGTTCTGGCAGTAGGCTTGCCACATGCTCTGCTCGGGTTGCTTGAGTCGTTCCAGCCAGTACCAGCCGAAGCGCACGTGACCGATCTCGTCGGCATATATCCTGTCGAACAGGAGGGCTGTCTGCTCGTCTTCCGCAGCTCGCGCAGCCTGGGCCAGGTCGAGGCTGTGATCCAGATTCGCATTCTCGAAGGTCAAGCTCATCGCGCAGATGAACTGTAGTGGGGTGGTGAAGTCGGGGACCTTGCCCCAGAAGTAGCCGCTGACCGGAAAATCTCCGAGGGCCACGCCGAAATGGGCCAGGCGGGACAGGTACAGCCGGACATGATCTTGCTCCTCGATCAGTACTCGTACCAGCCCGCTACGAAGATCCGCGGGATCCTCGGGGAAGGCCAGCAGCGCCCAGGCAAAAAGTTCGACCGCTTGCAGTTCGTGGTTGGCGCAGGCATGTAGCAGGCGGGGGCGCTGGTTGGGGTCGGCCATCGCGCCGACGGCCGGGACCCGCGCCACGGTCGCGGGGCGGATACGTAGCTGGCGGGAACGGGCGGGGCCGGGCAGGCGCAAGGCCGGGCCTGGCTCATCGTCGCTGAGGGGAGTGGATGGGAGTGACAGCTTCTTGTCGAGCGACTCCGCCTCGAGGATCCCGAGCGACAGCTCGCGGTAAGTCACTCGTGGGCCGGTACCCATCCGAGCTTCTTCAAGCGGGCGAGGCGATCCGGCTCGTCGTGAGCGAGCCAGTCGTCCTTCGACAGCATGTGGTAGGCCTGAGCGAAGTAGTCGACCGATTCCTCGTCTCGGCCTAGCGCCAGCAGACACTCGCCCAGCTCCTCGTGAACGAATCCGCTGTCGTGGACCTCCAGCAGCTGGGTCTGCTGTTCGATAGCCTGCTCGAGCTTGCCCAGCGACCGCAGCGTTCGGGCGATGCACCAGCGGGCAATGTGAACCGGCCTCCCCTCCTGGGCCCGGTCTTGGCGGTAGGCCAGCCCCTTCTCGAACTGCACGAGCGCCTCGTCATAGCGCTCCAAGTTGTGATAGGTCCAGCCCAGGTTGTTGTAGAGCGCTGCGGCCCAGCCTGCGGCCCGCTCGCACTCGGTCTGTTCGGCCAGGTCCAGCGCCTTGCGAGCCCACTCGACCTGAGCCTCTTGCGGGGCGGCGAGCGCGAGCATGTGGGCTGCGTCGATGGCGTAGAAGTCCTCGCCCGATGGCTGAGCCAGCTCCAGAGCGCGCTCGAACAGTTCGACCGCCTGTGGCTTCTGGCCCGACGAGTTGAACGTCCGGCCCCGCTCGAGCAGCCAGCGAATCCTCGGCAGTGGCTCGGCCCCGAGCAGGGACTCCGTCTGGTCGAGCATCTCGTGTGCCTCGTCGAACTTGCCCTGCATCCCCAGGGTGCGACCGATCTGAGTCAGCAACTGAGCCAGGTAGGATGGGTTGTCGGCGTCTTTTGCTCTGGGAACCAGGTTGCGGAAAATCCCCTCTGTTTCCGCGGGGTCATTGTAATTCCAGATCGTGTCGAGGTCGGGAAGCGTGTCTTGGCGGGGCATGCTGCAACTGTATCAGACACGGCTTGTCCGGCAACATTTGATAGTATGATGCCGTGGGTCGTAAGGAATCAAACTCGGCACTGGGATGTCTGTTATTGCTGGTCGGGGTCATGGGTGGCCTGGTCTGGTATGAGACACGCCTCGGGCCAGCCCCGCAGCCGATCGGCGCGACGTCCGAGGTCTCTCCAACGGGGGCCAGCAAGCGGCAGGCATAGTCGGTTTTCCCTCGTGCGGAACCGCCTGTTCGGGAACCCCGTGTGCGTCATCCTCAGGGAAAGCCTCCTGTGCCGAGCAGCCCCATCCGGCGGCGACCGGCGCCATTGACGCCGCAGGATCTGACTCGGATCTTCACCCAGATCAATGGGTTTGTCCGGTCGTTCGATTTCGAGCTTGCGTTGAAGAACCTGCGAACGCTGGAGAGCCTCGCCGCGCGCCAGTCCGATTTGGATCGGGTCGCAGAGCGGACACGCTTCACCGAGCAATACCTCGGGCTGCTCGACCGCATGATCGAGTCGATCAAGTCGGGCTTGTTGCGCGGGCATCCGCTCAAGATCGAGGGGCTCGAAGGACTGTCGGTCCGGCTGGTGGACGCGAACCGGCGTGGTTTTCGCGCCAAACTGGCGCAGCGGGGACAGGTCGGTGAGCGCTGGTCCAACATGGCGTATCGTCAGCGCTGGGACCTGCTTCGCCGCATCGGTTTGAGCGGCCGCGAGTGGCTGACCTTGGGGCGGCTGTCCCACGATCTGGACGCCGAAAAGCTGGCGGAGACGTGCCTCGTTCGGGCCTGGGTTGCCGAAGCATCGATGCGACCCGCGATCAGCGAGCTGCTGTCGAATTATCGTCAGCAAACAGCGAGCTGGGTTCTCTACCGCGGCCGGTTCGTCACCCCCGAGGACAAGGAGCATCTGGCGCGAGGCCTGGTGCGGTTCCGCGGCAAGTGGGTCACCACAGAGGACCGGCGACACCTGGCGCGTAACCATGTCAAGCAAGGTGGCAAGTGGATCCCGCTGACCGCGAATCAGCTGCGTTCACGGGGTTACAAGAAAGTCGAAGGACGCTGGCTTTCCCCGTACGAGCAGGTCGACCGCGGCCGTGATTTCACCAACGCCTGGGTTGTCACGACGACGCACTGGCAGGTCAAAAGCAACATCAGTCAGAAGTATGCTCGACGGGTGGCCAACGCTCTGGAGACGGCGTATGTTGCGCATCGAGCCTATTTCGGCCGGCAGCCGACGGGGCGTGAGCGGATGACGATGCTCGCCTTTCGAACGTACGAGGACTATCGCTCTTACTGCAAGAAGGTGGGCAAGCTGGCGCACATCAACGCGTCTGGGTTTTCACCGAGCGAACCTCGCACCGCCTGCGCCTACGACAAGCACAAGAACCGCGACGTGATGTTGCGGACCCTCGTCCATGAGGCGACTCATCTGTACTTTCAGCTGGCTTATCGCACAAACGTTCCCTCTTGGGTGGCGGAGGGGATGGCGACCTACTTCGAAGGGTATCGTGAGAGATCTGGAGGTCGCCTGACGTTTCACCACAAGGCCGCAGAGCGCCTGCGACTGCTCAAATCCGCTCTCGGAAGCCGGCAGACCTTCCCCCTGAAGGAGCTGATGGGGCTGCGGGCTGGAGAACTGCTGAACACCGACGCCACTCGGGCGTTGATGTTCTACGCGCAATGCTGGGGCACGTTCTACTTCCTCCAGAAAACCGCCAACCCGCGCTATCGAGCCGGATTCCAGAAGTTCTTCGCAGGGGTCAGGCGGGGGGCGCGTCCCAACCTGGCCAAGCTGCTGGGCGTCGGACTGGATCGTGTCGATGAGGATCTTCGCCGGTTCATGCTGAAGCAGTGACTGCTCGAGTTCTCTGTCGCGCTGGTGAGATGGATGCTGCTCCTCCTGCCCCGCGCTGTTTTGTTCGTCAGGAACGGCTGGCTGGTGCATTAGGCTGGAGTCGATCGTGCACTGTGGGCCGTGTGGTTTGGACGGTCTGCCATGTGCCTTTGCAAGCCGGACTGGATTGAGCTAAGATGTCGATGGTGTCTGATCCGGAGAGCAGCAAATCACGCTTGATCGAGGACATCGAGGGGCTCTGCCAGAGCCTGGGGCAGGTACACGTCCACTGCTCCGAGCCGTTCCGCGTGTTTTCCCTGGAAAGGCCGACAGACCCCGCGGCGATCCGCGTTCCACGCGCAAGCGACCTGATGTCGCGCGAGGCCATCACCATCTCGGTGAGTGAGAAGGTCTCTGACGCCGCCTCGATGATGCTCGACGGTAACGTCTCCGGTCTCGTGGCGGTCGATGACGCCGGCCGGTTTGTTGGAACTCTGAGCGAGACCGACCTGGTGCGAAGGGTGTTCGGGTCGGGACTGGACCCGGAACAGGTTTCGGTGGAGGAGGTGATGACCTCTCCGCTGCGATCGGTGGGTCCGGATGCGACGATTGGAGCGCTCAGTCAAGCCATGGCGGAACCGGATGTGCAGTGGTTGCCAGTCGTGCAAGACGGGACCTTGCTGGGTCTGCTGGATTTGTCGGATCTGGTGGGTGTGGCGATCTCGATCGGGCTCTGGCGGGCTGTGCGAGACGTGATGCGGACGGACGTCGCCACCGCCTCCCCTGAATGCTCGTTGGCGGACGTGGCTCGGATCATGGCGCAGCGGGAAGTGTGCGAGGTCGTGGTCGTCGAGGAGGGGACGCCGGTAGGTATCCTCACCGAGGGGGACATGGTACGGAAGGCCGGGACAGGCCAAGATCTGGCGGTGTTTTTGGTCTTGGAGGAGATGGCCTCTCCCGTGCTCAGCATCGAGCCCGGTTACGCGATCTGCAGCGCCAGCACCTTGATGAGGAGCAAGCAGGTCCAGCGACTGCTGATCTCTCAGAAGGGCCAGCTGCGAGGTCTACTGACACATCGGGACATCTTCCAGGCGTTCGAGACCGATCTGCAGACCGGTCCCGACCAGGCTCTTCAACGGATCCGGGAATCGCGCCATGGCGTCTTCGTCCTGGATCTGGATCAGGAGGTGAAGTTCCTCAACTCTGCCTTTGTCCAGTGGATCCGCGCCGAAGACGCCGAGGAGCTGATCGGTGCGCCCTTCCTGCCGAACCAGTGCTGGCAGGATCCCGCGTTGCGTGCCGAGTTCGTCGGCGAGATGCTCGAGGGTCCGCTGGTGATCTATCAGGATGCCCACCTGAGGAATCTCCAGGGAGATGAACTGCGGGTGATCATCGTCAGCTTCCAGATCTTCGACCATCGAATGGAGGTGTCCGGCTATCAAGGACTGATCATCGACTTCACCGATCCGAGCTTGGCCACCGATGTGGTGGTCCGAGCGCTCGAGGAGTTGGGACGGCGCGTTGGTCTGCGTGTTGGCGAGCAGGTGCCGGCTGGCGGTGGGCGGGAATATGAGGTCACGGGTCAGACCCATGCCGAGCGGGTGCTGGCCGTGATCGAGAAGCGCTACCACGATCTGGTCCAGTTCATCCCGGACATTGTCTACAAGCTCAACGAACACGGTCGAATCACCTTCATCAACAACTCCGTCCGAAATCTGGGATACGAACCAGAGGAGCTTATCGGCAAACACTTTCGCCTGCTGGTGCATCCGCAGGACCTCCAGCGCTGCGCTCGCGAGGCGGCCCTGCGCCAGCTGCGCGGTCAGCCGACGGGCTGGGAAAAGGCACCGAAGTTGTTCGACGAGCGGCGAAGTGGAGAGCGAATGACCCAGGGTCTGGAGATTCGCCTGCTCCGAAAGGACCAGGTTCCGGAGGATGAGGCGGAGTACTGCTTCGGCGAGATCATCGCCACCGGCACCTACACCCAGCAGGTCGAGGACAACCAAGTCTTTGCCGGCACGGTCGGTATCATCCGGGACATTACCCGGCGCAGAGCGGCCCAGATGGCTCTCTGGGAGCGAGAGGAGCAGCTGCGCCAGTCCCAGAAGAAGGAAGCGGTCGGGTTGCTCGCTGCGGGGGTGGCGCACGAGATCAACAACGCCCTGACCGGGATCCTCGGCAACGCGATGCTGATCCAGCTGGGCGAAGCGGACGGCGAGGTGATCGACGTGGTGATCCAGGAGGCCCGGAGAGCCGCCAAGGTGGTCCAGGATTTGATGATGTTTGCTCGGCCAATGACGACCAAGTTGGTGGAGCTGCAGTTGAGCGCCGTCGTCGAGCGCGTGATCCGGTTGACGGCCAATGACCTGAGCATTCGCAAGATCGAGATCGAGAGCCACCTTCCCGATGGTCTGGGCTCGGTCAAGGCGGACGGAGATCAGGTTCAGCAGGTATTGCTCAACCTGGTCCTCAACGCGAGGGACGCGATGAATGGTGAAGGCAAGATCATCATCGCGGCGGAGCCGACCGGGGAGGATTTCATCGCGTGCAGCGTGAGCGATACCGGGAGCGGGATCGAAGAAGAGGTCCGGGCGAGGATGTTCGACCCGTTCTTCACCACCAAGGAGACCACCGCCGGGACCGGTCTGGGGCTGTCGGTGGTGCAGGGAATCGTCCAGGCGCACGGGGGGCGGATCACCGCGGAGAATGTCCCCGATGGAGGCGCTCGGTTGACCTTCTACTTGCTCACGCCCGCCGGCGCTGCGCGGAGGGCGACTCGGCGGTGGACCAAAGAGGCCGAGAACTAGGCGGGCGGATCGAGTTGTGGGCAGCGTTGATGGTCAGTCGGGGAGGCTCCGGCTACCCCTGATCTGGGCTGACACCGGCTGATCGACGAGGCTGTGCCCAGTCAAGCGCCGGAACGGATTCGTCTGTGGGTGGTGTGAGTTTGATGGCCCAGCACGGGGCGCGGCTGACTGGCTCAGCTGGGTTTGCCGAGATAACGCAACACCATCAAGGTGAAGTCGTCTTCCCACGGCCGATTTCCAGAGAAGCGTCGGGCGGCGGTCTCGATTTCATGGATGATTTCGCTGGCCGTGGCGTCCGAGGCGACGAGGGTCAACACGCTTTCCAGACGATGTTGTCCGAACTCTTCGCCGCGCTCGTTCTGGATCTCGGTCACGCCGTCGGTCCAGAGGCATAGCAGGTCGCCGGCCACCAGCCGGAGGTCGGCTGGCTCGAGTGCTTGTTCGAAGCGTGGGCCGGCGGTCAGGCCGACCGCCATGCCGTTGGGCTTGATCTCTTGCAGCGGAGGCACACGATTCGGGTTGTAAATCAACAGTGGGTCGTGGCCCGCCCGGACGAATCGAAGGGTCTCCTCCTGGGGGTCCAACACGCCGTACCAGAGAGTCACGAATGTGCGGCTGTCGAGGTCCTTGCACATCTCCTCGTTGGTCACTTCGACCGAGCGCTCCGGTTCTGGATCCAGGCGTGCGGCCATGCTGAGCACTTTTTTGGTGATTGCCATCACCAGGGCCGCCGTCGCGCCGTGTCCGGTCACGTCGCCCACCGCAATGCCGATCCGGCCATCTTCTAGTTTGTTGAAGTCGTAGAAGTCGCCGCCAAGGTGCGAACAGGCCTGGTAGGCCACGTCGATGTCGAAGCCGGGGACGTCCGGCGCGTCGGGCAGCATCGCGAGCTGTCGAACGCGGGCGGCGGACAGGTCCTGGTCCATCTCCACCGCCTTCTTCTCCAGTTCCATCGCCATGTTCAAGGCTTTTTCCATCAGCTCCGACTGTACGGCTGGCTGGGGGGCGGTGGCGTTGACCAGGGTGTCGGTCTTGTCTGGCCTGGCCCTGGTGACGGTGGTCGTGCTGCTCTCACCGGTTGCCTTGGCGTAGAGACTCTCGGCACTGGTGGCCTGCATGCGTCGCTCTCGGTAGCCTGCGCAGCCGCCGGTCAAGTGCTGGTAGATCTGGGGTGGTGCATTGACCGTCAGGTCCAGTGGAACGTTGATCGTGATGGTCCGAACCGCGTCGCAGCAATAGGGGCAGACCCAGTGGTTGCTGGGCAGCACGACACGCCAGGTGTCCCGCTCCCGGATCAGCTCGTTGATCTTGGACAGCATCTTGTCGCGTGTCGAAGAGTCGCTGATCGACTGGCTGACCTTGGGGAAGGGGTGGTACCGGCCCGAGTTCTTGGGGTCACACGCGCCGCATTGCATGCAGTGGGCCAGTATCGCCAGGTAGACGTCATTGTTGACTCGACCGTCTTGCACCAGGACCGTCGTGACCGTCAGGCAGAAGGGGCACGCCCAATATCCCTCGGGGGTGCGGACGTGCCAGGCGTTGTCTGTCTTGATGTACTCGCGGATCTGAGGGCCCAGAGCTCGACGGCGGAGCTCCGATTCCGGGAAGATCGGCTGTGACCCGACGGTCTCGAATGGGTCGCAGTCGTTGGCCAGATGGTCGACCACCTGCTCGGGATGGGTTGCCAGGTCGATGCCGAAGCAGAGCATCCTCGCACAGAATGGGCAGAACCAGTCGCCGTCAGGCGACAGGACCTGCCACACGGGGAACGTCTGGAGGCTCTCGAGAGTCCACTCTCTGAGATCCTCCAGTTGCTGCCCGACCTGCAAGGGTTGGTTACTGGGCTGAAACAAGGCGCACACGGGAAGATAGCCTTCTTACCAGCGATATACGTGGCTTGTCAATGTTGCCTCTTTCGCATTCCACGGCCCACGGCCGCTAATCGCTAGAGCAGGTCGAAGAAGCGTCCCAGCAGTTCTGCGCTATGGTCCAAGCCGGTGCGAAATCGACTCAACAGGGCCATGTCGAATGGGGACGCGTTGGGCATGTCCTGCTGGTAACACCGATATCGCGCCTGGGCTTCTTCTCCGGTCAGGTCGGGATGGAACTGGGTCGAGTAGAATGGGCCCTGGCCTATTCGAAAGGCCTGGGTTTGGACCTGCTCGTTGGTAGCCAGCAGGACAGCGCCCTCCGGGACGCCCATCACATGATCGCTGTGGCCCGTATGGACCGCGAACGAATCTCCCATTGGTCCGAACAGCGGATCGGCCTTGCCCTCCTCGGTCAGGGAGACCTCCATGGTCCCCACTTCGGCCATTTCCTCGTCGGTCACCACGGGAACCCCGAGGTGGTAGCCGAGCAGCTGATGTCCGAAACAGATGCCGAACCCGGGAAGCTCTCGGCTGAGTGCGTCGTCCAGTAGTTCGCGCAGAGGCCCGACCCACGGATTGCTACGTGGGTGGTGCACACTGAAGCTGCCGGAGCCGCCGATCAACAGGACATCGATCTCGCGGGTCCAGGCCGGGTCGGGTCGGCTGGCGAAAACGTTGCGCACCTCTAGGCTGTGGCTCCGTGGAGCGAGCCTGCGTCGAATGCAGGTCTGCTCGTGAACGGCCATCGGACTGGTCAGCCGGCGTACTTGAATCAGCAAGACGCGGGGTTTGCTCACGGGTCTTCGGATCCACCTTTGACAACATGCCCCGCGGGGCTGGATGAACTGACACTGATTTCACCAGAATCGGGTGAAATCAGCACGCGTCGTGCGTCTCTCCTGCGGCTGGGTCCGACGCCCGGTCGAGCATCCGCGACTGGCAGATTCGCTCCACCGCGGTCAGATCCATGCTCCGCAGCGTGACTGAAAGTCCTGACCATTTTCATGGCATGAAGCAGATTTGTCGATGGGCCGTTTCTCGCCGATCCTGGTGATTTTGTGTTTTCTGTCTTCGGCTGTGGCACATGAAAAGGGCGCGTGAGAGAAGGCCGTGCAGGTTCGGATGTCCCGCTGCTGCACCAACCTCATGCAACTCGGGGTCGCTCTGGTTGTCTGTCGGGACCAGCACCGGGGCCGCTATCCCCGGCTCGACCGGCTATTGACCGAGCTGAACCGTTCTGGCGTGATCACCCTCTCGAGCCTTTTTGGCTGTCCGGTCTGCGGACGGGAGCCGACCGCCAAGCAACTGAAGGCGCATGATCGCAAGGCACTGGGCTATACCTGGACTGCCTATCCGATACACACGTTCGGGGGGCGACGATCCGGGCCGATGGTCTGGGACAGGTAGGGCAACCACACGGTTCGCGCAACGTTCGTATCGGCCACAGCAGGGGACAAGGCAATCGGCCCGTTGCTGGTTGCAGATCGCAAGCAAGAGACGATTCGTCAGAGAGATCTCTTTCTTGCGACTGTTGAGGAAGCTGAACCAGAAATAGGGTGTCACCAGGCAGGGGGTGGGTGTGCCTGCTGGACTTGCCCGCCGGTGATGATGCGCTGCGAGCATCCTAATCGGGTGGGTTTTCGAGTGGGGGCAAGCGGGCGTTGACTTCGGCTGTCAGTCCGACCAAGATCGGGCTCGTCGTGGTGGGTCGCCGTCGTCGGGATCGACCTGACCGGCGACGCGATGCCATTCTCGAGCCCGACTGGGAATTTTGCCATGCCCTCGATCCCCCGCTCCAAACTGCGTTTCGCTCTCGTTTGTCTGCTGGCCAGCCTGACGTTGCTGATACCCGGGTGCCGGGTGAGCAAGGTGCTCTCGTCGTCTCCGCCGAGAAAACTGGGGAAGGTCTCGGAAAACGAGTTTCGCCACCTGCTGGCCAGCTTCGGCGCCCGATTCACCTTGATGCTGACGGATACCTGCGACCTGATCATCCGGGAGTCGCAGAGCAGCACCATTGGACGAAAGGCGCTGCGGCTGAAGATGCGGACGATCCCGCTGATCAACGACGCCGTTTACGGAGAGGATGCCTTCGAATCCGGGCTGCTGGCATGGCGGATATGCGCACAGATGCGGGTCAACTTCGAGAGTGGTTCCGGAAAGCTGGCCTTTGGCGCTTTTCAGGACCGGATTGTCGACACCTCGCGGGAACTAGAGCGCAACATCGTCGAGATCATCTCGCGGGCGGCTACCCAGAAGGAGATGATCCAGGCCAAGGCCGAGATGGCGACCTGGGTCGAGAAAAACCCACTGCCGGGCGAGCTGGCCATCGGCAAGAACCGCGTGACGGTGCATGCGGCGGACCGGCAGCTAGACCTGCTCTCGACCGTCTTCAAGGCGCCGCTCTCGCCGTTCCAGGCGTTGGAGGGGCTGGACAGGGGAGCGACTGCCTTGCACCAGATCTCTGTGGTCGGCCGTCATGTCGCCGATGTGGCGTCCGGAATGCCTCGGCAGATCCGCTGGAACGGAGAACTGTTGCTCTACGATCTGGAGGAACATCGCAGTGTTCGAAGTGCGCTGGCCAGCATAAACAGGATATCCGAGAGCGCCAGCTCGGTCGCTGGGACAGCCCGAGATCTGCTCCCGGGTTTGCGAAAGACGGCCAATCAGGTGCTGGATGATCTCGAAAAGCGGCGGCCGATGGTCTCCAGCACACTGGCCGAGGTGCACAAGATCAGCGATAGCGCGGGGGCGACGGTCAAGGAGGTGCGGCGGACGGTCAAGGGGGTGGAGGAAGCGATCGGTCGGTCCAAGCCAGTGCTCGATGATGCTCGTGTGACCGCTGACAGCCTCCAGCGGGCGGGTCAAGCCTGGACAGCCACCTTCGAGGTCATCGATGGCTGGGTCGAGCAGGGTAACAAGCCACCGGAGCAGCGGGAAAAGAAAAGGCGTCCCTTCGACATCCGCGATTATACGAGGACCGCCGAGGGCCTGGCCGATGCCGCGGTCAAGACCCGGCAACTAGTCACCTCGTCACGGGAGTTGATCGAGTCCAGGCAGGTCACGGCTCGTGTCGAGCAGCTGGACCAGGCCAGCCGCGGACTGATCGATCATGTCGCCTGGAGGATGGGGCAGCTGATTGCATTCTGTGTTGCACTGTTGCTGCTCTATCGCACCGTGGTCAGTCGCTGGTTGATGCCAAACAGGGAGTCCAGTCGAACCTGAGTGGGTTGTTACAGGCTGGGTGGATCGGTTGTCGGTTGCCTGGGGATGCTCCCTGGCCAGTCGGGCGGGTGGTCGAGGGAACTGGGGCGGCCACGGACAGGCGCTAAATTTCCGCGATGGCTTCGCGAATGTCCTCGATGCAGGCGTCCACTCGGTCTCGGTGTGTCCTGAAGCAGAGGACGCAGATCCGGATGACGAAGCGGCCGTCGAGCAGTGTGCCGTTGAGCAACACCTGCTGGCGGAGGTTGATTCGCACCAGTAGTCGCTCGTTGAGGCGATTCAGGTCGGTGTTTGGCTGGACCAGCCGGAAGGCCAGCGCGCTCAGTTGGGGCTCGGCGACGATCTCGACCCCTTCGATCTCGCGTAGCGCGGCCAATGCATGGGCTGCCAGGTCCAGCTTCTCGTCGAGGCACTGGCGGAAAGGCGCCAGACCATGGAGCTTCAGCGGCAGCCAGACGCGTAGCCCCCGGTAGTCCTTGGTCAGCTCGGGTGAGATCTCGCAGAAATCGACTCGGTCGGGATCCTGCTGCATTGGCGGCATGTAGTCGCCGGTGGCGCTGTGGGTCCGGCGCAGGGCCTGGCCATCTCGCACGAGCAGGCAGCCGGTGCCGAAGGGTAGGAACAGGCCTTTGTGCGGGTCGAGCGTGATCGAGTCGGCTAGCTCGATCCCGGCGAGGGTCAGCTGGCCCCGCTCGGTCAGCACGAAGAACCCGCCGTAGGCCGCGTCCAGGTGAAGCCACAGGTCCTTCTGCCGGGCCAGGGCGGCCAGTCCCGGCAGGTCGTCGACGGCGCCGGTGTTCGTCGTGCCGGCGTTGCCCATCACGAAGAACGGGGTGAAGCCGGCCTGGCCGTCGGCCGTGACCCGGTCAGCCAGTGCGTCGAGCCGGATCCGGAAACAGTCGTCGGAGGGGATGATGCGCAAGTTCTCCGCGGGAAAGCCGGCCAGTCGGGCCGCTTTGTGCAGCGAGTGGTGGCCCTGGTCCGAGACGTAGAGGGTGCCCCGGAGGAAGTCGGCCGGCAGGCGCTCGCAGCGCGCGGTCACGACCGCGGAGAGGTTGGCCGGCGACCCGCCCGGGGCCAAAAAGCCGAGCGCTTCGGCGGGGTAGCCGATCATCTCACAGAACCAGCGAATCACGTTCATCTCGAGCTGGGCCAGTCCCGGGGCGGCCAGCCAGACGCCGGTGTAGCGGTTGATCGAGTTGGCGATCAGGTCGGCTACCGCGGCAGGGAAGATGCCGCCGCCGGGAACATAGGCCATGTAGCCCGGACCAGCCGTGTTGAAGCTGTGAGGGAGGGCGCGTTCGAACAGGGTGTCGAGCAGCTCCTCGAGGGGCTCTCCCTGGCTGGGCAGGGCCTCGGCAAGACCGCCGGCGATCGAGCCGGGGTCCGTGTCATACGACGCCGGTTGCTCGGCCAGAGAGGCGATGTGCGTGGTGATGCGAGCCATCGCGACCTCGACCATTCGGTACATCTGTTCCGGTGAGAGCTCCAGCTCGCCCATTCGAACTCGGCCTCCATCCGCGGGGTCTGAGGATAAGCGCCAACAGGTCGCACACAGCGCCTCGGGTTGGCGGCGTCCGCCGCCGACCCCGGCCGCGATGTGTTCATCGTGCCGTATTTCAGCCACTTGTCCAGTCGGGCGACCGGATCCCCGCTGTTGTCTGGGTGTTTCCCGTGAGGTCGCCACGATACCTCTTGTGCTTCTGGCAGACCCGATTATAGGTGGTCGCAGATGGTGGACGGTAGCATCGCAAGCCCCGAGATCAGCGTGCTCGTTCCTGTGGGGCAGGGAGTTGCAGCCTACCTTGCGGCGGGCCTGGACAGCTTGGCCTCGCAGGCCGGACCGTCCTACGAGGTGTTGCTGGTCGACGATCGGATGGACGAGGAGAGTCGCCGCGTGATCTCGTCGTTCGACGATTCCCGGTTCCAGCTGCTCGCGTGTGATGGGGAGGGGCTGGTCGACGCCCTGAATACCGGGTTGGCGGCTGCGCGGGGGCGCATCCTGGTCCGCTTCGACGCCGACGACGTCGCGCGCCCGGGGCGGCTGGCCGCCCAGGCGCAGTTGCTCGACAGCAGTCCCGAGGTGGGTCTGGTCGGGACTCGCGTCGCTCTACTCGAAATGACAGAGGGCAGTCCGGGCTATCGCCGTTTCGTCGAGTGGCAGAACGGCCTGCTCGATGATGCGCCGCTGCGGCGTGCCCGGTTTGCCGAGTGTCCGATCGCCCACCCGACCTTCGCGCTGCGCACCGCACAGCTGCGTAACCTGGGCGGCTACAGCGACCATTCCTGGCCAGAGGACTTGGACCTGCTCTGCCGTGTGGTGGAGGCCGGATTTGCGCTGGCCAAGCTGCCAGAGGTGTTCCACGACTGGCGTGATCGCCCCGATCGGCTCTCGCGCGTCGATTCCCGCTACGGGCGGGAAGCGTTCCTGCGGTGCAAGGCACACTATCTGGCGCGGGCGCTTCCGGGCCTGGCGGAAGGTCGGGACTTGCTGGTCTGGGGAGCCGGGCGAGTGGGCGGACGACTCGGACGATTGCTGCTCGAGCACGGTGTCCCGCTCACCGGGTTCGTCGACATCGATCCGCGCAAGATCGGCGGCACCCGCCACGGGCTGCCGATCCTGGATGGTCGAGGGGAGTGCGGTGAATCGCTCGAGGAGGCCTTCATCCTGGCTGCCGTCGGGGGGGAGGGTGGCCGGGTGCTCGAGCAGGAACTGCGTCGTCGGGCGCTGAACTGGCTGCCGGCTGCCGGCCCCTGATGTCACTGGCCGAGGCTGGTATGATGGTTCAGGGCCCTTCCAGGAGTTGAGCGAATGAGCGGGAAATTACCTCCGGCAATCCTCTGCATCGGTCGCAATTACCGCGATCATGCGACCGAGATGGGGGGCGATGTGCCTCAACGGCCCGTGCTGTTCTGCAAGAATCCAGCCTCGGTGATCGGGCCCGAGGAGCCGATCGTCCTGCCGCCGATTTGTAGAGAGGGGGGAGCGCAGCTCGACGCGGAAGGGGAGCTGGCAGTCCAGCTCGGACGAGATGCACGTGACGTCGCCGTCGAACATGCCCTGTCCTTTCTCGCCGGGTACCGCATCGCCAACGACGTCACGGCGCGCTGGTGGCAGAAACACGGTGCGGGTGGGCAGTTTGCGCGGGGCAAGAGCTTCGACACCTTCTGTCCGCTGGGACCTCTGGTTCCGGTCGAGAAGCTGGCCGAGCCCCAGGCATTGGATGTCAGCGTTCGCTGGTCGGGGCGGCTGATGCAGCAGGCCAACACCTCGCAGATGATCTTTCCCGTGGCCCGGCTGATCGCGGAACTATCTCGGGGAATGACGCTGCTGGCCGGCACGATCCTGCTGACTGGAACCCCGGCTGGCGTCGGCGCGGCGCGTACGCCCCCGATCTGGCTCGAGCCGGGTGACGTGGTGGAGGTGGAGATCAGCGGACTGGGAGTCCTGCGCAACCCAGTGGTCGCCGAGGAAGCCGACTGATCAGTCCTTTCGCAGGGACCGCTTGACCAGATCGTGGTCGAAGTAATTGGTCGACATCCCGGCGTCGGTGACCAGGCCTTGGGCATTGATCCCGCTGGAGCGTGGGCTGAGCAGGAAAGCCGCGGCATTGGCCGCTTCTTCGGTGGTCAGCGCCCGCTTGCGCAGCGTCGCCTGCTCGGCGAACAGGTAGGAGTCGACGTAACCTGGGATGCCGGCCGAGGCGGAGGTCTTAAGCAGACCGGGGCAGACCGCGTTGAACCGTATCTCGGACGAGCTGCTGAACGACTTGGCCAGGAAGGCCAGCGTCGAGTCGAGCGCCGCCTTGATCGGGGCCATGTAGCCGTAGTTCTCGGCCGCCATTCGAGTGGTCGAGATCGAGATCGTGACGACAGATGCCTGGCTGTCGAAGTGGTTCTTGAAGGCGTTGCTCAGGGCGATCAACGAGTAGCAGGAGATGTCGACGGCCTGGAGAAAATCCTGGCGGCTGGTCTCGTGAAATGGCTTCCACCCGTCGGAGTAGCTGGCATAGGCGATCGAGTGGACCAGTCCGTGCAGGACGGGGTGGCGCTGGCTCACCGCCGAGGCCAGTCGGTCGATCTGCGACTGGTCTTCGACGTCGCAGACATGGACCTCGCGCTCGGGTAGCAGCTTGGCCATCTGCTCGGCCCGTTCGGCGGAGCGGACGGAGTAGACCACCGTCGCGCCCGCTTGCTCGAGCAGTCGGCCGATGTGAAACGCCACGCTCTTGCGGTTGGCGACCCCGCAGACCAGGATCGTCTTACCGTCGAGTTCGAGAAAGTTCACTCTTCGATCAGAGCGCAGGAGAAGGTCACCCGCACTGCCTCCGTACCGTCGACAATCGCCTGGCCCTTGAACCGATAGAGGTTCTTGACCCGGTCGGTGAACTCGACGATCAGGTCGACCGTCTCCCCCGGGTCGATCGGCCGGCGGAACTTGGCGTCCTTGATCCGGGTCAACACCGGGAGTGAACTGTCGGGAATCGCGGTGCGATCTAACCATTGGCCGATCAGCAGCGCCCCGGCCTGGAACAAGCTCTCCAGGACCAGCACGCCTGGAGTGATCGGACGCGAGGGGTAGTGCCCCGCGTAGAATTCTTCGTCCGGGCGCATTCGCCGTCGGGCGTGGATGCTGGTCTCTCCGATCTCGACGATCTCGTCGACAAACAGGAACGGCGGACGATGGGGTAGTGTGTCCAGGATCTTCTGATCGACCATCTCGCTATAGCCCTCCTGTGACCTCGATCACCGAGCCATTGATGTAGGCCGCCTCGCGCGAGGCAGTGAACAGCACGGCGGCGGCCACCTCGGCCGGCGTGCCGAAACGCTTGACCGCCACCAGATCGGCGAAGGTCTTTTTCTGTTCCTCGGTCAAGTCCGACAGCAACTCCGTATCGATGAAACCGGGAGAGACACAGTTGACCGTGATGCCCCGCTTGCCGATCTCTTTCGACAGCGAGCGGGTCAACGCCACCTGGCCCGCCTTGGAGGCGGCGTAGTTGGCCTGCCCGGGAAACCCAAGCTTGCCGGACGGCGAGGTGATGTTGATGATCCGGCCGTAGCGGGCGCGCATCATCAGCTGCACCCCGAACTTGCACATCGCGTAGGTGCCGCCCAGATTGACGTCGAGTACGGACTGCCAGTTTTCGTGCGACATCATCGCCAGCACGCCGTCCTTGCGGATGCCGGCGTTGTTGACCAGCACCTCGAGGCTCTCGATGCGGTCTCGCAGGTCCTTGAAAAAGGACTCGACGGCGGCGTAGTCCGACACGTCGAAGCGGCAGGTCTCGAGCCGCTCGCCGTGGTCGGCGTGCTGCTCCTCGAACCGCTGTGCGGCCTGTTCGCTGCTGCCATAGGTTGCCAGGACGTGAGCGCCGGCCTCGAGAAAGGCCGTGCTGATCGCCCCGCCGATGCCCCGCGTCCCTCCCGTGACCAGGACGGTTTGATCGTTGAAATCGAGGGTTATCGGTGGCAACGTATAGGCCTTTCATGACTTACGACTACGACGTTGTGATCATCGGTGCCGGAATGTCCGGCCTGGCCGCCGGCATCCGGCTGGCTCATTTTGACAAGCGGGTCTGCGTGCTCGACCGACACTACCTGTGGGGCGGTCTGAACTCCTTCTATCGCCTCGGCGGCTACCGCTTCGATGTCGGGCTGCACGCGATGACCAACTATGTCGAGCCCGGTAATCGCTCGGCTCCTCTATCCCGTTTGTTGCGTCAACTGCGGTTCAAGCACGAGGACTTCGGCCTGGTTCCCCAGCGGACCTCACGGGTCAAGTTCGCCGACGTAACCCTCTACTTCAATAACGATTTCGGGCTATTTGTCCAGGAAGTTGCGGACAACTTTCCGGATCAGATCGACGGCTTTCGGCGGCTGGTCGAGCACATCCGGGAACACGACGAGCTGGATCTGCAGGCGCGCCCGCTCTCGGCCAGGGCGGTGGTCGGGGACTATCTCACGGACCCGCTGCTGATCGAGATGATCTTCTGTCCGTTGATGTACTATGGCAGCGCCGACGAGGGAGACATGGAGTTCGGTCAGTTCGTGGTGATGTTCAAGAGCATCCTGCTCGAGGGCTTCGCCCGTCCGTTCCGCGGCGTTCGCCATATTCTCGAGCTGGTCGTCGGTCGCTATAAGGAGCTGGGAGGCGAGCTGCGGATGAAGACCGGCGTCCAGCGACTCGTGGTGGAGGGCGAGCGGATCGTCGGGGTGGAGCTGGACAGCGGTGAACAGATCACCGCCGAGCGGGTGATCTCCTCCGCCGGGCTGCCCGAGACGCTGCGGCTGTGTTCGGACTGGCGAGAAAACGGCGCCTCCGCTGCCCGGGTCGGGCAGCTGACCTTCGTCGAGTCGATCTCGGTGCTCGACGTCGAGCCGCGGGAGCTGGGCTACGCCGATACGATCACCTTCTTCAACGACAGCCCGACGTTCCACTACGAGCGCAGCGACGAGCCGCTCGACCTGCGCAGTGGCGTGATCTGCTGTCCCAACAACTTCGATTACGACCAGCCCCTGCCCGACAGGCTGATGCGTGTCACCTCGATCGCCAACTTCGACTACTGGACCGGCATCGACGACGAGGAACAGTACAAGGCGGCAAAGCAGGAGTGGTACGAGAAGAGTGTGGCGGTGGCCGCGGGCTACTCGTTCGACTTCCGCGACCACGTGACCTTCACCGACGTCTTCACGCCGCGCACGATCAAGAAGTTCACCGGACACTTGCGGGGGGCGGTCTATGGCTCGCCGGACAAGGTCAAGACGGGCCGTACGCATCTGGACAATCTGTTCATCTGCGGGACCGATCAGGGATTCCTCGGTATCATCGGCGCGATGCTCAGCGGGATCACGATCGCCAACCTCCACGTGCTGAAGGCCGGCTGATGCCACCGAAGCCGAAGCCGCGCAAGGTCGACTGGCTGGATGGGATCGCGTCGCGTTACGACGTGATCGTCATCGGCAGCGGGCTGGCTGGACTGACCTCGGCCAACATGCTCGCCCGGCAGGGGCACTCGGTGCTGCTGCTCGAGCAGCACTACAACTACGGCGGGATGGCCACCTGGTTCAAGCGCAAGGGGGGCCACATCTTCGACATCTCGCTGCACGGCTTCCCGATCGGGATGAAGAAGACCTGCCGCAAGTACTGGAGTCCCGAGATCGCCGCCGCGATCGTACAGCTCGAAGGAATCCGCTTCGACAACCCGCAGTTCTCGCTCTGGACGACCTTCGACCGCGTCGACTTCACCGGGCTGCTGACCGAGCAGTTCGGGGTCGAGAAGTCGGCGATCGACGCCTTCTTCGACCACGCGCGCTCGATGAACTTCTACGACGAGCAGACGATGACCACGCGGCAGCTGTTCGAGCAGTACTTCCCCGGCCGCGATGACGTGGTGCGGCTGCTGATGGAGCCGATCACGTACGCCAACGGCTCGACGCTGGACGATCCGGCGATCACCTACGGGATCGTCTTCTCCAACTTCATGAGCAAGGGGGTCTACACCTTTCAGGGCGGCACCGACAAGCTGATCGGGATGATGAAGGCCGAGCTGGCGCGCAACGGCGTCGAGATTCGCAACCACGCGCTGGTCGAGGAGGTGCGGGTGCGTGACGGGCGGGTGCGGGGCGTGGTGGCCAACGGGCGCGAGATCGACGCCGACTGCGTGGTCTCCAACGCCGGGCTGCTCAACACGGTCACCCGGCTGGTCGACGAGCGGCACTTCTCCAGTGATTTCCTGGCCGCCGCGCGCGGCGTTCGCCGCAACAACTCGAGCTGCCAGGTCTACCTGGGAATCAAGAAGGGCGAGTCGGTCGACTACATCGGAGATCTGTTCTTCACCTCGGTCGCGCCGACCTACGAGGCGGATCAGCTGCTCAGCTTCGTGCCATCGAGCCGGACCTTCTCGCTGTATTACCCGAACACCCGCCCGGGTACGGACCGCTACACCATCGTCTCCTCGACCAACGCCCGCTGGGAGGACTGGGCCGACTTCTCCGACGAGGCCTACGAGCGGGAGAAGCAGAAGCTGATCGATGGCACGCTGGTGGCGCTGGAGCGGTACCTGCCCGGGGTGACCGAGAAGATCGATCACGTCGAGGCGGCGACCCCGCGGACCTTCAAGTACTACACGCGCCATCTCGGCGGGGCATCGTTCGGCACCAAGTTCGAGGGGCTGCAGGTCAGCTTCGACCTGCCCAACCAGGTGGGGGGCCTGTTCCACGCCGGCAGCGTGGGGATCATCATGTCCGGCTGGCTCGGGGCTGCCAACTACGGCGTGATCGTGGCCAACAAGGCCGACTCGTTCCTCACGGCCGCGAAGAAGTAGCGGCGCTGACCTCTTCGAGCATGCCGACGAAGGCCGCCTCGAGACGCGGCCGCACGATGCGTCCGATCAACCCGCCGAGCAGCGGGATCCTCACGCGGAAGCGGGAGCGCCAGACCACTCGCGTTCCCTCGGGGTCATCGCTCAGCTCGATCGATCCGCCCTCGTGGTCGATCGGGATCGAGCACTCGCGGATCACGTAGTCCATCCGCCCCGGCCGCTCGAAGCGGGTGATCTCCTCGACGAAGCGCAGGCCCGCGCGAATCTCGCGCAGCGCACCGACGCCGCTGGGTTCGGACTGGCCGGGCCGCAGCAGGGTCGCGCTGGCGATCCCGTCGAATCGGGCGTAGGCTGCGTGGTCGCTGAGGATCTCGAAGATCTCCTCGGCCGGGGCAGGGATCACGGTCTCGACCAGAACCTCGTGCATCGGGACATGATAGCACTGAAACGATCGCCGGCACGAAGGCGTGAATAGCTTCCGAGGCGCGTCGATCAACCGGGCTAGCGGGGTGGGTCGCAAGCGGCAGGTCAGCTACAGCTGGGGGCTGCCCGGCTGGTAGCGATGGTCCAACCGGCCGCCGGCTACTTACCCGAGATGACGGTGGGGGTCCCGTCGCTGATCAGGCTGCCCAGGAAGCGCTTGATCTGGCGTGCCGGCTCGGGCAGGTTGAACGTCACCAGGTGCCCGTCGCCGCTGAACGAGTCCATCATGAAGCGCACCATCACGGCGGTCCGCCGGCCGTGTCCGGCGATCTTCAGGTTGCCGCTGACCGGGTAGTCGAGATGCTTCTGCCCGCCCCAGTAGAGGATCGGCGAGATCTTGTCACTGGTTGCCGGGCCCGGGTCGTCGCCGGCCATGTCCACTCCGCTGGCCAGCACCAACGCGCGCTGCAGGTCGGTCGGCACCTGCAGGTCGTCGTAGCCCTGGATGATCAGCATGTGTGGCGGGGTCGCCCCCTTGAGCGGGGAGCGGAAGATGAACGGCACGTAGTGCGTGTTGTCGGCTGGGCCGATGCCCAGGTCGGCCAGCATTATCAGCGGGTGGAACCGGTCTATCGGCTCGGTGCCGACCGGCCGGACGACCAGCTCGAGCAGCGCCTGGAGCGGGATGGGGTAGGTCGGGCCGAACGGGAACTCGACCCACGAGCCGCCGGCGCCGGTGAGGATCGTGCCCTCGAATCCACCGAGGGTGGCTGTCAGTACGCCCGCCAGATAGCTGCCCAGAGACTGACCGCTGATCACCACGTGGTCCGGGTCGAAGCGGATCTTGCCGTCGGGGGAGGCGCTGGCGTCTGTTCCGGGACACAGTGCTGAATCGATCTCCAGGCTCAGCATCAACTTGCGGAAGCGCACCAGGTCCAGCAGCATCTGGATCAGGTTGTCCCGCATCGCCGGTGGATTGAAGAAGTTGTAGGCGACGTAGCCGTCGAAGGACAGAAAGCCCAGCCGCTCGGGGGCCAGCGGCATGCCGGTGCAGCTGGAGCCCCAGCCCTTCTCGGCGCACCACATGGCCGGCCCGGTGCCAGCGGGCGGGACATCTCCCTTGTAGGTCTGCATTCCGCGGTCGATCACCTGGGCCGAGTTACCGCCGGTTCCGTGAACGTAGAAGTAGAGCGGAAACCCCTTGGCCGGCATCTTGCCCTTGGGGACGGAGACCATGAACGGCGCCTTCTCGTCCCGCAGCTTGATCAGCTTGCCCGCCGAGTCGACCGACATCTTGCCGCCTTCGACGAGGTAGGGCGGCGTGCCGTCTTGATACTGGGGTGCCAGCCAGCTGCCCTTCAGCGCGTAGAAGGTGGGGTACTCGTCCCGCACGGCGAGCGCATCGACCAGCGGCGGCGCGGGCAGCTTGGACTGCTCCTTGACATGGCGAAACACCGTGGCTGTCGGCGAGCCGGTCTTGAAGACCGTGGCGGCGGCGATGTCCGCCTTCGCTAGCCCCAGTGACGGGAGGACGGAGCTCAGCGAATCGAAGCTGGCGGCCCAGGCGGCGGCCTTGGCCCCGGTGGGGACCTTGCCGGCGAGCATCTTGGCCAGGTCGGCGTGCTGCTTCAGCTCCACCCCGTCCGGATTGCCCAGGCTGCGTAGGACGATCGCGGCGTAGTGGGTGTGTTCGGCCAGGCCGAGCCCCGGGACCGGTAAGAGCTGCAGCAGGTTGATCGGTCGAAAGCTGTCCTCGACCTCGGTGACCTGTACGTGAAACGGGTGCTTGGTGCCGAAGCCCGCTGATGACGTGTCGATGTTGACCAGCAGGATTCCACTGCCCGGTTTGATCCGGTCGAGCGGGTCAGCGCTTGGTGTAGCGACCGGTCCATCGAACTGGAAATAGATCGTCCCGGTCGGACTGAATCCGTCCGTCTCCTTGCTGCCCAGAGTTCGCAGGCTCTCGATCCACTTGCGCTTGGTCGGATTGGGCAGGCCGCTGAGGTCGGGCTTGCCGTCGACGGTCCGGGGGGCGGCGGGCCAGGGGCGATCGAAGAACGCGCCCTTGCCGGTGAGATCGAGAATCAGCGTGGGGCCCGGGGCGGGAGGGCTGGTCGTGTCCTCCACGCAGGCGGCCAGCAGGATGCCGGCCAGCAACAAGGTGATCGATGCGTAGGTTTTCATCGTTTTGTAGGCCTTCACGCTTTCGTTGGTCTGTGTGGTTTTTTGCTTTAATATAGGTAAAGCCAGATCTAACACGGGATAATGGCCCTGTCCAGGATCGACACCGCGGATGCTGCGGGTGTTATCGAGGGCCGCTGCCACATCAAGCATGTTCGACGCGTGAATGGGTTGGGAATGCACAGATGAATACAGGCAAGGCAAAACGGACAGAAGATGCCGGCGTCGTCGATGTTTCCGTCAGACAATGGGTCGTGCGGATCATCGGGGGGTTGGTGCTAATCGGAGCCGGTGCCGTGTTTCTGCGCGATGCGTTGTACCCCTTTCCGCCTCCGGGCTGAGGTTGGTCATCTGTCGAAGAAGGGACTGCGTACTACCTGTCGGCCGACGGCCGAGCGTTTTTGGTGCTGCAGTCCGATCCACCGACCGACCCATCGCCCGGCGTCTACCGCACGGGCAAGCGACCCGAGCTGTGGTGGCAACTGAAGCCACTGAATAGCTATGGCACCAACCTGCTTGCCCCGAGCGGCGAGGCTGTGATTCAGCTGTTTGAGGCATTGGTCGAGCCGCTTGTGCCTGACGCCACGCGTTCCGGGGGCACTCATGTCACGCTATGGCGGAGATCGGGTCCGGATGCGCAGTTCCGCACAGGAGGTTACAGCGTTCGATCTGGCGCGCGCGGCGCTGTCTATCGCTGGTCACCGGATCGACCGTCGATACTCGAGGTGGCCACACCGTCGGGTGGCCGGTACTCGCTCGATACGGAAAGCGGGATATCGACTGCTCACTGATGCTGACCGGTCGCGCAGTCAGCGTGATCCTGCGACCCAGGTGGCCGTGTTTTTTTACGGGCCAGAGCACCTTGCGAGCCGGCAGGGCGTCGATCGACCCGCGCTGTGGACCCGCCTACTGCGGACCAGGCGACCCATTCGGCGGCTAGCTAAGGGCCAGGCAGAACCGAGTCACCTCATCCAGCGTGTTGTAGTAATGTACCGAGGCCCGTACCACATGTGGTAGTCCACGGGCGTCCATATCTAGACGGGTGCTAAAGGCGGTGCTGACCGACACGTTGATCGCTCGCTCTCGCAGGACCCGCTTGATTTCGGGCGGCGTCAGCCGATCGCTGATGAAGCTGACCAGGCCGCAGCGCCGAGCTCCCGGATCCGTGACCGTCACGTCGGGGAGGGCGCCGAGCCCCTCTCGGAGCGCCTCGGCGAGCACGCAAATACGATTCTCGATCGGCTTCAGGCCCCAGTCGAGTGCGTAGTCGATCGCTGCGCCCAGCCCGAGGGTGGCGGCCACGTTGCGCTCCCAGCACTCGAAGCGACGCGCGTCGCCGCGAACCTCGAACTGGTTGGCCGCCGTCCACCGGGCGGCATGGAGATCCAGAAAAGGCGGCTGGAGTGTCTCGATCACTGCTTCGCGGACATAGAGCGCCCCCGTCCCTCGGGGTCCCCGGAGATACTTTCGTCCGGTCAGCGACAGCATGTCGCAGCCCAGGCGCCCGACATCCAGCGGGAGCTGCCCGGCCGACTGACAGGCGTCGAGCAGGTAGAGCACGCCGGTCTCGCGGGCCAGACGACCGGCCTCCTCGGCCGGGTTGACCAGGCCGCTGTTGCTGGGGACGTGTGTCAGCGCCAGTAGTCTGGCGGGGCGGTCGAGCGCCTCGCCCAGGGCCTGCAGCGAGAGCTGCCCAGCAGGATCGTTGGGGACCACCTCGATCCGTGCGCCGCAGGCTCGTGCGCGCTGCAGCATCGCGATGTAGTTGCTGGCGTACTCCGCGACCCCGGTGATTATCCGGTCGCCGTGAGCGAGCGGAACTCCGTAGAACGCCATGTCCCAGGCCCGGGTGGCGTTCTCGACTAGCGCAATTTCCTCCGGTCCGCAGCCGAGCAGCCGGGCCACCGATCGATAGACCGCTTCGAGCGCACCTTCGGCCAGCTCGGCGGCCTCATAGCCGCCCTGATCCGCCTCGAGTCGCTGGTGCCGCTCGACGATATCGAGGACTGGCTGTGGAATCAGCGCGGCCCCGGCGTTGTTGAAGTGCAGCACCGATTCGCACCCGGGGGTTTCTCGACGAGCGCGGTGGACGTCGATCACTGTCTGTCAGATCGCCCAACCGGACCCCAGCAGCGACCGGTGGTATACCGGACGCTAACTGGCTGCGAGGACCTCTTCGAACTTGGGCTTCAGATAGCTGACACAGCTGTCGAGGGTCGCTAGCTGGGGATATTCTTCTTCGGGAACCTCGATGCTGTGCAGCTTGCGCAGCTCCATCACGATGTCGAGGAAGTCCATCGAGTCCAGCTCGAGTTGATCCCGCAAGGGGATGTCGCCCTTGACGGCGCTGATGTCCTCATCCGGGGCGATGCCCTCGATGATGTCCAGCACGAGCTGTCTGATTTCCGCGTCATTCATCCTACTGCTCCTCCTTGGGTACCTTGCCTATGATGACTGTAGAATTGATGCCGAGCATCCCGAACGAGTTGTTGAGGATGGTCTCGACGCGCTCGACCTGGCGCGGTTGGCCGATCACCAGGTTGAGGCCCTCGCACTCCGGGTCGAGGTCTTCGCAGTTGATTGTCGGGTGGATCAGGCCGTCCTCGAAGGCTGGCAGGTTGCCGGCCAGTTCGAGAGCGCCTGCGGCCCCCATCGCGTGTCCGATGAAGCTCTTGGCGTTGTTGACATGTACGCCGGGGTCGTTGCCGAACACCTCGCGTAGCGCGCCGACCTCGGCAATGTCGCCCGCCGGTGTGGCTGTTGCGTGGGTGCTGACCAGATCGATCGCCGAGGGATCGAGCTGAGCCCGCTTGAGAGCCAGGCGGACGCATTGCGCCTGGCGGATGCTGTTGGGCAGCACGAAATCGGTCGCGTCGGTGTTGAGTCCATAGCCCAGCACCTCGCCGTAGATCCGCGCGCCCCGAGCGCGAGCCGCAGGAAGGCGCTCGAGCACATAGACCGCACCGCCCTCCGATACGACGATGCCGTTACGCGCCCTGTCGAACGGCCGGCTGGCCCGCGCCGGATCTTCGTGGGTCGCCAGGGCGTTCTGGCTCTTGAAGCTGGCGAAGATGCCGAAGGTGTGGATGCTCTCCGACACACCGCCGGCCAGCACCATGTCCACCTCGGCCAGCCGCAGCATCTGCACACCCTGGATCAATCCTGCGTTGCCGGCGGCGCAGGCGGCGCCGATGGTGTAGTGCGGGCCGGTGACCTTCAGGCTGAGCGCCACCTCGCCCGCCGGGCTGTTGGACACGGTCCGCGGGTTGTGGTGGTGCGACCAGAAGCGGACATCGTCGTTGTGCTGACGGATGTTGTGGATTTCGTTTTCGGTCTCGACATTGCCGTGCTCGGTCACGCCCAGATAGACGCCGATCCGTGAGCGATCCTCGGACAGCTCGATACCCGCGTCGGCCAGTGCTTCGTGCGCACAGTAGATACCGATCGAGCCGGCCCGGGTTCCCCGCCGGAGCTCCTTGCGCTTCTGGTATGTCAGGGGGTCGTGATCGCAGACGCCGGCCAGCACCTGGCCCATGTGGCGCGTCTCGAACTCCGACACGCCCGAGATTCCGGCCAAGAGGTTCTGGCGGAAGGTCGCCAGGTTGTGCCCGTTGGGCGCGGTCAGTCCCAGTCCGGTGATCACGATCCGCTCGTTGTCATGCATGGACGGGTCTCCTGTCGGTCAACTCGGCGATCAGTTCCTCCATGCCGGACTGGGTGTCGATCAGAGGTTCGTAGCCCAGCTCCTCGCGTGCTCGGGTGATGTCGAACCAGTGCGAGTGGGCCAGCTGGGCGGCGAGGAATCTCGTCATGCGCGGCTCGCTGCGCGCCCCGGTCAACGACCAGGCCAGCTCCAGCATCCGGCCCAGGCGCCACGCCGTACGAAACGAAATCGACCTCGTGACCCGGGGCAGCCCCACTCCTTCGAGGATACTATTGATGAAATCCCAGAGGTTGACCGGTTCGCCCTGGCTGAGGAAATAGGCCTGCCCGCAGACCGGCGATCCGGGCGTCAGTCGGTCCGCAGCGAGCAGGTGTGCGTGGGCCGCGTTGGTCACGTGGATCACGTCCACGCGGTTGGCGCCATCGCCGATGCGGACCAGCTTGCCCGACCGGGCTCGTTCCACCACCCGTGGGATCAAGTGGTTGTCGCCCGGGCCCCAGATCAGGTGGGGGCGCAGTGACACGGTGCGCAACCTCTGGCTGTTGGCGGTCAGCACCAGCCGTTCCGCCTCCGCCTTGGTTTCGGGGTAGGCGGTCAGATAGCGATCGGGATAGGGATGGCTCTCGTCGATGCCCTCCTGGCTGTCGGCGTCGAACACAACGCTGGGCGAGCTGCAGTAGACCAGGCGCTCGATACCTTCCTCCAGGCAGGCTGACAGAACGTTGCGCGTACCGTCGACGTTGACCGAGCGGAACGTCTCGTACGGTCCCCAGATGCCGGGTAGAGCCGCCAGGTGGTACACCACCTCGGCGCCCACGCAGGCTGCACGGACTGCATCGGCGTCTCGGATGTCGGCCTGGATCGTCTCCACGCCATGCGTGGCTTCGAGGGCGGGATAGCGGCTGCGCCCCAGCACGCGAACCGACTCGCCCCGCTCCCGTAGCTGGCGCACCACGTGCCGACCCAGAAATCCCCCGCCGCCCGTGACCAGAGCCGTCATCCGAGCCGCTCCTCGGCCCAGAGCGTCAGCTTCTCGCGGAAGATCTTGGCGTTGTGCCGGATGTCGACCGGGAAGCACGGGTGGTACAGGACCGTCCCGATCGACCGGGTATGGTCGGCTGCGCGGGCCAGCTCGAGCAGCTCGGCACTCAACTCGTCACTCGGGCTGTGTCCTCGCTCGAGTTCGATGATGATCACCGCCCGGGTGCCGACACCGACAAGTGCCGAGCGCAGGACTGCCGGGTGCTGGTTGAAGATCGCCTCGCAGGGAATCGTGTAGAGTGGGCCCGCGTCGGTCTTCACCCGGTGGGCCTTGCGTCCGCAGACCCACAGGCGGCCTTGCCGATCGAGATACCCCAGGTCACCCATCCGGTGCCAGATCTGGTCGCCCTCCGCGATCTTGGCCTGTCGGGTCTGTTCCGGATGCAGGTGATATTCTTGAGTCACCGGCGGCCCCTTGACCACGATCTCGCCGATTTCTCCCTGTGGTAGGCAGAGCCGATCGTCCCACAAATCGATCGTCCCGTCGTCGATGCGGATGATGCGCAGCGTGACCTGCGGAAGAGGTTTGCCGACGCAGACGCCGGCTCCCTGGCGGGTCTCGACGGCGGTATCCTGCAGGATCTCACGCCCGTGTAGGGAGCAGAGCGGCAGGGCTTCCGTGGCGCCATACGGTGTGTGGGTATCGGCCTGCGGTCCGAGAATCTGCTGGAAGGGGCGCAGGACCTGTTCAGGTACCGGTGCGCCCGCCATCAGGATCCGGCGCACGGACGGCAGTGTCAGGCCCCGCTCTGCGCAGTATACGCCCACCCGGCGCCATATGGCTGGCGAACCGAAGGTGTAGGTGACGCCATGGTCTTGAATCGCCTCGACGATCTTGGCCGGCTCGACTTGAGCGGGTCGGGACGGATCCATATCGGGGATGATGCTGGTGGTGCCCCAGGCAACGCTGAACAGCACGAATAGTGGAAATGCAGGCAGGTCCACCTCCTGTTCCTGGATGCCATAGTGCTCACGGATCATCTCGACCTGAGCCCGGAACATGCCGTGCTGATAGGTGACTCCCTTGGGCGGTCCGGTGCTGCCTGTGGTGAACAGGATTGCCGCGGGGTCGGTGCTGCGGGTCTCGGCCACCGGGAAGTGGCCGTCGGACGGATCGATCATCCGCTCTAGCAGGCCACCGCCCCACAACCACCGACGTCCACCTACAGTGACAGTGTAGCGAGCGGTGCGGAACGCCTTGCGGTTGAAGACACGGAAAAGCTGGGCCAGTGGAATGCCCACCAAGCCATCCGGCTGGATCTGGGCAATCGACTGCTTGAGGTTGCTGCGACCCATGCCGGGGTCGATCAGCACCGGAACGGCCCCGATCTTGAACAGGGCGAAGCTCAGCGAGACGAAATCGGGTCCTGGCCGGACCATCAGCAGGATCTTGTGCCCTCGCGAGATTCCTTGGCGTTTAAGCGCGTGTGCGAACTGATCACAGCGGCGGTCGAGCTGCTCGTAGGTCAGGTGGCTATAGCAGCGCTTTCCGCCGGCATTGTAGTTTTCGGGGAACACGATCGCCTTGCGCTGGGGATGGCGCTCGGCGCGGACGGGTAGGGCGCTCGCTATATTGAACAGCGGTTCGGCCACCGCCTTTGACGGGGTGGGAGCGACGGACAAAGCGGTTCCTTTGGAATACTCAACCATATGGGATTGCAAGATGATACGCCTGGGTGGACGGTCAGTCAATGGGCTAGATAGGGGATCTACTTGATGCGGTGCGTCATGCCATGACGCAGTTACGCAACGCGTTATTGTTGCGGCTCGGGTGAGACGAAACGGCGCATCAATGGCTCGATCTGGTCGTGGGCCTCTTCGACGACATAGTGTCCGGCTCCCTCGGCTCGATGGATCTCAGCGTGTGGGAAGCGACGGGCCCACTCCATCAGAAAGTGCTCCTGGAAGCACCAGTCCTTCATACCCCAGACGATCAGCATCGGACGATTTACCAGCTCAGGTAGGCCGGCCTCGATCTCGCGCAGGGTGGCGTGGGACGGATGCGTCTCAGATAGTGGTATGTCTTGCACGAAACGCAATGTTGCGATGCGGTTGCTCCAGTTGTCGTACGGGGCGAGATAACCGGCCTTGACCCGGCGAGACATACGCTGTTCGACGGCCATTCGGGTGGCGGCTCCGGCGAACCCGTTTAACCCGCGCACTGCCAGCTCCCCGATCAGAGGAATGCGGCAGATGCGGATGCGACGCGGGCAGCGATCCGAGAGCCATGCTGCCGTGTTGAAGATGACGAAGCGTCTGATCTGTGGGATGTGTCGCAGTGCGTATCCCATCCCGATCGCGCCGCCCCAGTCGTGGACCACCAGTGTGATGTGCTCCAACTCGAGGTGCTGCAGCAGGCGCTCCAGGTTGTCGATGTGCTGTCGCAGTGTGTAGGGGTAGTCCTGCGGCTTGTCGGAGAGCCCGCAGCCGATATGGTCGGGGGCAATCACCCGATGACTCGTCCGGAATGCGGTCACCAGTCGGCGGTAGTAGAAGGACCATGTGGGGTTGCCGTGCAGCATGACGATCGGCTCACCCTGTCCCTCGTCGAGGTAGTGCATCCGCTGGCCATCGATGTCCAAGTAGTGGCTGTAGAACGGATATTCGGCCCGCCAGATTCCATTCACCATTCAACTCCCAGCATCAGGCAGTTGATCCCGCTGCCGATTCCGAGCAACGCGACACTATCACCGCGCTCGAGCAGCCCTTCGTCTATGCCGTGGGCCAGTGTGACCGGGAGAGCAGCCGAGCCGGTGTTGCCTAGCCAGGGGTAGGTTACATGGTCTTTGGCCGGGTCTATCCCGAGGGTTTCGAGCAGCAGCTTGCGATGTGCCGAGCCGACCTGGTGGCTGAAGATCCGATCGACCGACGCGGCGTTCCAGTTCAGGGTCTGTTCCAGCTCGTCCCAGGTCTGGGCCGCCAGAAGGCAGCCGTGCTGCATCAACGGCTCGGCCTGGGTTTTCATCAGGGTTTGGTCTCCTCCGCCCTGGCACAGGTGGTGGTGCTGAGTCGCTGCGCGAATGGCGCCGCCGACCAGGCGATGGCCGCTGGACGAGAGCTTGGTGTGTGTCAACAGCACCGCGGCGGCCGAAGAACCGATGGTCAGCGATGCGAAGCTCTCTTTGGAGGAGGCGCGGGTGATCGTCTGGTCCTCGATCAACAGCCGGATGGTGTTCTCTACAAGTGCCTCCGCGCACTCGCCGGAAACGATCAAGCCCGCGTCCAGCTGGCCCGACTCGATCATGTTGGCGACCAGAATCATCCCGTTGAGCACACCGAGACAGGCGTTGGACAGATCAAACAGCATTGCGTCGGGGGCCAACCCCAAGGCGTGATGCACCAGGTTGGCGGTTGCTGGCTCGAGAAAATCTCGGCAGACCGAGGCGTGAATCAAGCAGCCAATACGAGCA